>Ga0306926_10010844_pt1 | contig 10083 bp, 14 predicted proteins | sample flu12Cox44000178_FD_203759 | JGI IMG/M metagenome (GOLD analysis project Ga0306926, IMG submission 203759) | Lab enrichment of tropical soil microbial communities from Luquillo Experimental Forest, Puerto Rico - flux8day.12C.oxic.44.000.178 (v2)... | ecosystem: Environmental > Terrestrial >... | reverse complement strand
TTCATGGTCATATGCTCCGTTGTGAGTGAGGACACTGCGCCCGACACTGCCGACGCAGTGCCGGGCACGCTGTGCTCAGCCGTCCGAGCCTACCAGCGCCTTGCAGTTCGCAATGATGCGCTGTGATGTCTCGCTGCCATCAAGGGCCTGCCCCAAGGCTTCGAGCGCCTTGGCGGCCAAGGCAGCGCCGCTGACGACCGTCTGCCCGCGGTCGGTGCGCATGATCAGCTTGGCGACGTTCGTCGCCGCGGTGACCGTGTGTAAGCTTTTGGTGAGTGCCATCGTCTGTGCTCCTAGTGTGCGGGGTGGATGTACAGGGTGCCATCAAAATGCAGGTTAGCCTCAAACGCCGTGCCCGTCGGATCTCGGCTCAGCATATCCAGCACGTCGTTCTTGTAGACGCGCACCGGAATCGTGTCGTGGGCTGCTAGCGCGTCCATGTAGACATGGCGTGCTTTGCGGATCAGGGCAGCTACTTGGGCGTTGGTCATCTGTCCGTGCTCCTTAGGGTTAGCGGGGGGTCTGCTCGCGGCGCTTGCGCCATGTGGCGCTGCTACGCGCGCCGCGGGAAGGCTTGCCAAGGCGGGGCAGCGGTGTCAGCGGCACTCCGGCCGCATGCTGCGCTGCTCTCTCCGCCAGAATCTGCTCAAGTGTCTTCGTTTCCATGGTCTAGGATAATGCACCATCCGTGCCAACGAAGGTTTTCTCTGGTAAATCAACCAGTTAGGTTTTTACGGCCCGGCCGATGTGACGCAAAGTGTCAAGTTTTCCGACGGTTTTGGTCACAATGTGACAAAAACGTCACGCTGGCATGGTTTTTGCAAGGTTGCGGTTTGTCCCGGTATCCCGGCATGTACCGGCAAATCCGCCCATTTGCTACTCGCGGCTATAAAATTTATATATAATCCAATAAGTTATTATTTAACGGTATATCCGGGACATACGGGACAGAGCAAATAGATACAAGCGCTTACGCGTGTCCCGCATCGTGTCCCGGCGCCGGGCCGGCCGCATGCGGGACATGGCACGCTTCTTGCATACGCTCGCAAGAATCGTGCCAACGCTATGTCAAACCAGGCGGGAGGGCGATTCGCTCCCATGCAAGAAGCGTGCCAAGCCGGGGCTGCGGGCGGTCGGCGATCGGCGTCGAGCTGCGCGTCGAATACGCGGAGGGTATGAGCCGGGGGTGGGGAGCCCTTTTCGTACTTGGGCGTGGCGAGGAGCGAGCCGGCACGTAGTGTCTGCGCCCGGAGCGAATCGTTTTTGAGTTCGGGGCGAGTTCGGAGCTGGCACGGTAATTGCGACCCCCACCGGGGTGTCTTCGAGGGACCCAAAGGCACGTAGCTATTTGCAGACGCCGGGGGGTGTGCTAGGTTCGAGACTCGGAGGCTGCTGAGCTACGAAGTGCGCTGACCATAAAAGCTACGAGGAGAATTTTCGTGCCAACGGTAATGATGGGTTCCCAAGTAAAATCTTTGCTGCTGATCGCGTCTCAGCTCAGTGGCTATCCGATTCCCGCCGATGCGCCGACGCCGGTCGTCACCGAAGTGACCGCGCCCGAGATGGCGAAGGATCAGTGCGGCGGCGACGACCCGCTTCACGTTCTGATGTGCCCGCTGCTCGGCTTCTACGAGTGGCCGACCACGAACGACGCGAACATAGGGACCCGGCCCGAGCGCATCGTGATCAGGAGCGACGCCGAGGATTCGGCGAACACCATCGCTGTGCACGAGCTCACGCACTGGCTCCAGTTCCACAATGGATTCCATCCCACCACGTGCCCGGACCTGTTCCTGATCGAGTATCAGGCGTACACCGTCACCATGAAGTACATGGTCACGTACGAAGGCGTCGCGATTCCCGAGGAGTACGGGGTCCCCGGCGTCTCCTGCCCCACCCAACCGCGAAAGGAAACCAAGTAATGCGCCTCGCTGCAATGGTTCTGTGGCTCGTGTTTTCCATCGGCCTGCTGGCCGGCTACTGGCTCGGTTCGTACGTCCACCGGGACATTCACATCCAGTTCCAGGTTGCTCCCCGGCCGGGGGCGCAGGCGCCGACGATTCTCAAAAATCCCATACTCCAGAGAACCGAAGCGCTTGTCGGGCCGCTCAGCGAGTCGCCGCGCAATGTTGAGAGTCCACTTTAATGATCGTGAAGTGGCTCGGGGTGCGCTGGTATTTCGGCCAGCCGGAGGATGAAGACGAGGACGTGCCCGCCCGGTGGGTCGTCTTCGGGCTTCAGGTTGCGGCCGGGGTGGTGGCGGTTATGTTCTTGGTGAAGGTCATGGCGTGCGATATTGCCGCCGCGGACAACCCGCTGATACACTACCCCGATGTCGAGCCCTCCACGCCGCAAGTCGATTGACGCCCACGCCCGTGAGCACGGGGAGCGCGCTATCAGCACGCTCGCCGACATCATGGACAACACGGCGGAGGAGACGAAAGACCGCATCCGGGCCGCCGAGGCCATACTGGACCGCGGCTACGGCAAGGCCACGCAGGCCGTCATCGCCATCCCGGCGGCGCAGCGCTCCCGGCAGGCGGCCGCGCTGTACACGAACGAGGAGCTCGACGCCATCATCGACGCGGAGTGGGAGGCCATCGAGAAGCGCGCCCTGCCCGCACCAGCCAAGGACCCGTTACTGGAATGACCGAAGCTGAACGCCCCCAACTGACCCCCGCGCAAGCTGCCATCGAGAAGCTGCGGCGCCAGAGGTCCCAGAAATCGCTTGCTGAGTACAGCCAAGCGCTCGATATTCCAGGCGTGCCGATCTTCGGGCAGGACGAGGACGATCCGCTGGACGACGTGGAGGACGGCGAGCGCAATCTGATCGAGGCGAAGCCGACGCTCTACACGCCCATCGACGAGCGCGTCGCGCTGCACCACCTCGTGATGATGATGGCCATTCAGGAGTGCATCGAGACCCCGCGCGGGCGGCTGATGATCTTCGCCCCGCCGGGCAGCGCCAAGTCCACGTACGGCTCGGTCGTCGCCCCGTCGTGGGCCATGGGGCGCAAGCGGAACCAGCAGATCATTCTCGGCTCTTACGCCACGGGCATCGCGGCAAAGCAGTCGCGCAAGGTCCGTGCCATCGTCAAGCAGAACATCTACACCTCGCTGTGGGACTCGCGGCCGCGGCTGTTGGATGATCAGCGCGCGGTGGACGACTGGCAGCTCACCAACGGTTCGGGCATGATGGCCGCCGGCCTGCTCGCCGGAATTACGGGTAACCGTGCAGACGGATTTGTCATAGACGACCCGGTAGCAAACCGCGAGCAGGCCGACTCAAGTGCGATCTGCGAGAAGATTTATCAGGAGTACATCGACACGGTTCTGACCAGAGCGAAGCCCAAGATGTGGTGCTTGCTCATTCAGACGCGGTGGTCCGAAATGGACCTCGCCGGCTCCATCCTCCCAGAGAACTACGAGGGCGAAAGTGGACTCATACATTGTCGAGACGGACAGTACTGGAAAGTGCTCTGTATACCTGCGAAAGCAGAGCGGGTTGATGATCCTCTTGGCCGTAAACCCGGTGAGTATCTCTGGCCAGAATGGTTTCCTCGTGATCACTGGCGCTCATGGGAAGACAATCCGCGTGCCGCTCGCACGTGGAACGCATTGTTCCAGCAACGACCGGCTCCACTAGCCGGCATCCATTTCCATCGGGACATGTTCCGCCTTTACGATCCAGACCTCCCGCGCGTATGACCATTCAAACCTACAGTGACCTCGACGCGTTGCCGTCATCGCTGCGCATATACGGCGCCAGCGACTACGCCACGATGGAGCCGGAGCCGGGCAAGAAGGAGCCCGACTTCACCGAGCACGGTGTGGTCGGGATCGACGCTATCGGGGACCTCTGGTTCATCGACTGGTGGTACGCGCAGTGCGAGACGGACAAGGGCATCGCGGCGTTCCAGAAGTTCGTCGGGATCTACCGGCCGACCCGGTGGTTCAACGAAGGCGGGCTGATCGACAAGGCCATCGGGCCGTCTATCCGCCAGTCCATGCGCCTCGCCCAGAAGTTCGTCCTGATCGAGCAACTACCCTCCATGACCGACAAATCGGTCAAGCTTCAGGCGTTCCACGCCCGCGCGGCGGCCAAGACGGTGCACTTCCCCATCAAAAGGGCTTGGACCGACCACGTGATCGACCAGCTCATCAAGTTTCCGGGGGGTCGTTGGGACGACGCGGCCGACGTTTGCGGCCTGATTGGACGCGGCGTAGACAAGATGCACGAGGCCAATATACCATTGCCGAGTCGTAGGCCCCTCCTCATCCCGTTTACCGAGGAATGGTTGACCTACAACGACCGCAACCAGAAACCGAAGGTAAGGTACTTCTAGCATGACGACTTCGGGCGCAGACAACGGCCTCCATTCAGGAATGGCCGGCATTCAGACTGATCCGACGCAAGCGGCTGGTGGCGGCATGGACTCGCAGGGCGTGGATCAGCCCCGCGGTCAATCGGGGGCTGATCCAAAGGAGGAGGCCCTCGTCAAAAAGTTCTGGGCGACGTACGATCTGGCCCGCAAGTTCGATGAGAACTTCCGCAAACAGGTCGCCATCGACCGCCGCTACGCCGCCGGCACCTCGGACCTGGCTTGGGCGGTGACAACCAACCTGATCGGCGCCTTCATCGACATCCTCGTGTCCATCCTCTACGCCCGCAACCCGGACGTGAGCATCAAGAAGGCCCCGCAGGTAAACGAATCCAACACGATGCCCATGGATCAGTTCGCCAAGACGCTCGAAATCGTCGTGTCGAAGCTGTGGGAGCGCGGCAAGCTGAAAAAGCAGGCCCGCAAGAGCGTACGCGCGGTGATGAGCACCGCCGAGGGCTGGCTCAAGGTCAACCTCATCAGCGAGAAGGTCCCGCAGCCTCAGACCGAGAAGGCGCTGAACGACGTTCAGGAGTCGCTCGGCCACCTCCACGCGCAGCAAAAGCTGTTGGAGGACCCGAAGGGCATGACGCCTGACCAGATCGACGCCGCAATCGCCGAGAAAAACGCCCTCCAGCTCAGTCTGACCGAGAAGATCGAGCTCGCGATCAACAAGCTGCTGTGTATCGACTTCATTCCGTGCGAGCGCATGCAGGTGGCGACCAATGTGTCGGCCATCGAGGACTACCTCGACGCGGATTGGTGCTCCAACGAGGAGTACATCGACAAGGAGGAGGCGCTCGCGCGCTTCGACAGACTCACTGCTGAGGATGTGAAGCAGGCGAAGCTCTACTACCAGCAGGAACCGAAGGAGCTGACGACTCGCGACATCGACAACGTACTCCCTCAGGGGATGTTGACCGCGGAAAGCGCGCAAGCTTTCGTGTCGCACCAGTCATCGCCCGAACAGCCGGCGTTTTTGCGCGTCATCGAGAGCTGGAACCGCAAGGACAAGCTCATTCGCACCGCCATCGACGGAATCAAGAAGTGGGCGGTCGAGCCGTACGCGCCACCGCTGCCCACGAGCCGCTTTTACCCGTATTTCTACCTCTCGTTCTACGAAGTTGACGGTCAGCGTCACGCGCAGTCGCTTTCGTGGCGCCTGTACAAGCTTCAGGACGAGTATTCGGCCACCCGAAGCAACTTCCGCATCACGCGCGAGCGTTCGATCCCCGGAGTGCTGTTCAACGCGACGATGTTGGACGAAGTGGAGGCCAAAAAGCTCTCCGAATCGAAGCATCAGGAGTACACCGCGCTGCGCCCGGCCGATCCGAGCATCCCGGTGGCCAACTTGTTCGCGCCGAAGCCCGTTGTGGGCATCGACCCGCGCCTTTTCGACCCAACTTACATCCTGAACGATATGGAGCGTATCTCCGGCGTGCAGGAAGCTCTCAGTTCAGCGATCAACGGACCCGGCAATCCCCGGACAGCTACCGAAGCTAACATTCAGCAGGCCGGCACGAACGCACGTACGTCCGCTGATCGCGATTACCTCGAAGGGATGCTCACCGACCTCGCGCAGTACACCGCGGAGCAGGCCCTCCAGTCGTTGACCATCCAAGACGTGCAGCGCATGGCCGGCCCGTCGGCGTTCTGGCCCGAAGGCATGAGCATCGAAGACATTTTCACGCTCGTGGAAATCAAGATCGAGGCCGGCTCGACCGGCAAGCCGCGCATGGGTGGCGACCAGCAGTCGTGGGCGACCACGCTGCCGCTGATCAAGCAGACGCTCGGCGAAATCCGCGCGGCGCTCGCCACGGGCGACACCGCAACCGCCACGTCGCTCACCGAGCTCATCAAAGAGACGATGCGCCGCCTCGGCGACGAGACGGACCCGGATCGCTTCATTCCGAAACAGCCGCCGCCGGGCTCGCCCGGATCGGGAGCGCCGCCGCCGGCCGCGCCGATCAAGACGACGGTCCAGATCAAGGGCATGATCGACCCGGCCACCAGCGCCGCGTTGGTCGCGCCCGCGGTCACGCAGGATCAGATCCACAACGCCGCGATTGCCGCGCTCTCGCGGCCGCAGGCGCCGCATCCCGAAGCAGGCGCTCCGGGCTCAGGCGGCCCCGCGCCCGAACCAGTTCCAGCACCGCCGGCCCCGTCACCGGGACCACCCATGCCCCAACAGTAAGGTAACAACATGACCGAGCCCAACACACCGTCCCTAATGGACGTAATTGATCATGCAATCGAAACAGGCGACACCAGCGGAGGACTTGAGGCGACAGTGGAGAGTGATCCCGCTGGCGAAGGCGAGCCTTTTGATGGTGCTAGCGATGTGGCAGACGGCCATGATACGGACGCTGCTGGATCTACTGAGGGCGATGATCAAGGCGGAGAACCGGACGCGGGAGAGGGTGAACACCCTGACGCGGGCGGCGAGGGTAAAGTACGTGACCCCGCTACCGGAAAGTTCGTCAAGAAGGACGAGCCCAAGGCCGGAGACAAACCCGGAGAAAAGCCGAGTGATCCCAATGCAGCGGCCAAAAAGCCCGCCGACCCGGTAAACGACCCGATCCCGAAGGACCTCAAGAAGGAAACCCAGGACCGGATGCGCTCGCTGATTTCCACGACGAAGGAAGTCACCGCGCAGCGCGACGCCGTGGCCAAGGACTTCGACTACATGATCGAAGGCATCAAGGCGACCGGCACCACGCCCGAGCAGTACGGCGAGCTCCTGTCGTTCATGGCGCTGTTCAACAGCAATGACCCGGCGAGCCAGACGAAGGCGCTGGAGCTGGTGGAGAGCGTGGCCGACCGACTCGCGATGTTGCTCGGCAAAGAGCGCACCGTCAGCGACCCGATGCGCGAACACGAGGACCTTCGCGCGGCCGTGCAGGCCGGCAAGATCACGCCGCAGTACGCGCAGGAGATTGCGCGCACGCGCAACCAGTTGAAGTTCACCGGCGAGCTGACCGAAGCCGACCGTGCCCGCACCACGCAGGAGCAGGCCGCGAAGCAGGAGAAGGAAACGGCCCGCAACGACCTCAACGCGCTGGAGGCCGAGCTCTCGAAGAACGACCCGCAGTACGCGGCCAAGAAGGCGCAGCTCGTGCCGATCCTGAAGCCGATCTTCGCCAACATCCCGCCGAGCCAGTGGAAGGCCCGCTTCGCCGAGGCGTACGCCAACGTGCAGATCGCGCGGCGCTCGACGGTGCCCGCACGCCAGCCGATGCGCGGCGGCGGCAGCTCCGGCCCGGCCGGCGGCAAGGGCGGCAGCGGCGGTATGACATCTGGCGCGGGCTCGATGCTCGACGCCGTGAACGAAGCACTCAACAGCATGGGTAAATAACATGACGACCCCCACAATCTTGATCGCGACCCCCACGCGGGGCCGCTCCATGGACATCGAGTACTGCGTAGGCATGATGACCTCCGCCAGCAAGCACCACGCCGCGTGGATGCCGATGGGCGGGCAGTCGGACATCTACGTCGCGCGCAACTCGCTTATCAACAACTTCTGGCACAAGAAAGAGCACACGACGCTCATCTTCATCGACAGCGACATCGGGTTCACGCAGGAGAACTTCCGTGACCTGATCGAGACCCCCTACCCGTTCGTGGGTGGTCTCTACTGCGACAAGGGCGACAACAAGAAGCCCGTCGTCGTGGCGGACGGGATCGACACGGTGGCCGACCTGCCGGACGCGACCATCCCGGTGAAGTACCTGCCGATGGGGTTCACGAAGATCCACCGCTCGGTGCTGGAGGCTCTCGTGGAGAAGAAGCTCGTGCCGGCGTACGGTCCCGAAGACCAGCGCCAGTACCAGTTCTTCAACGGGGCCATCGAAAACGACTACCTGTTGTCCGAGGACTTCTCCTTCTGCTATCTTGCCCGGCAGGCGGGGATCACCCCGATGGCCAATTGCAAGATCCGCGTCAAACACGACGGGAGAAGCCTGTGAGCAAAGACACGAAAGTCGAAACCGGCGAGGCCAAAGAGCTGCCGGCGTTCAAGCCGACGATCCACCTGACCGACAAGCACGTACCCGAGGGCGTGGGCGTGGGCGACCACGTGCAGTTCCAAGGGCACGGCAAGGTGATGTCGCACGGCGAGAGCACGGACAGCGACGGCAAGACCAGCAAGCACGCTACCATCGAAGTGCACGGAATGAAGCACAAGAAGGGCAAGCACCCGGTCGGCAGAGCCGGCGGGAAGCACGCCGACATGCAGGATGGTGGCAAGGAAGCAATGGACGCGGCGCTGGTGCGCGACACCGATAACGACGGGGAGTAGCATGCGCGAACTACTGCTTGGAGCCGGCAGTAATCGCGTCAAAAGGGTTTACTACAACGAGCGGCCGAAGACGTTCGAAAACGTCACGACCATCGACATAGACCCGAACGCGAAGCCGGATTTAAGATTCGACCTCAACCAGCTCGTTTACGGGCCGTTGCCGTTTGAGGACAACTACTTCGATGAAATCCACGCCTACGAGGTGCTGGAGCACATTGGTAAGCAAGGCGACTGGCGCGGATTCTTCTGCGAGTTCTACGAATACTGGCGGGTCCTCAAGCCGGGCGGCACGCTGCACGGCTCGTGCCCGAGCGCGAGCGGGAAGTGGGCATGGGGCGATCCCGGCCACACCCGGATCATTTCCGGGCCGGTCCTGACCTTCCTCTCGCAGCGCATGTACATCGAGGACAAAGGTCCGCGCACGGACTACCGTCACGTATGGCGTGGCGACTTCGAAGTCTTGTTCGAGCAGGAAAAGGAAGACAACTTTTTCTTCATGCTGAAGGCAATAAAATGAGAGTAGGCGTAGCGATCCCCACATACAACCGTCCCGGCCGCGAAGAGTTCCTGGCCAGGGCACTCCGCTCCGCGAAGCGCCAGCACGTCGAAACTAAAATAGTGGTCGCCCATAATTTAGGCGAGTCGCTGGCCCCGGTTGAGGGGGTGGTCTTCGTCGAGAGCCACGGGGGAAGCGCTTCGGAGAACACCAACGCCGCCGTCCGCGCGCTCGACACCGAGCACATCGCCATCCTTGAGGACGACGATTACTGGCACCCGGACCACCTCGGGGCCATGCTGGAGGCGCTCCGCGCCACGCAGGCGGCATTCGCCAGCACCTCCACCCTCGAAGTGGACACCAACGGCGCCGTCATGCGGGTGCACGACTTCCCGGTCCCATCCGGGTGGGTAATGCCGAAAGTGACGTGGGACCTGCTCGGCGGGTTCGCCGAGGGGTTAATAACCCATCAGGACAACGAGTTCCTTGGCCGGCTGAACGAGGCGTGCCTCCCGCGCGTCCACGTGATTGAGTCGCTCGGCCCAATGACCTTCGGGTGGGCGAAGGGGTGCCGGCCGGGCTTGGCGCTGATCGAGAACGCTTCCCGCGGGGGTGTCAGGCTTGCGCGCACGACCAGCCCCTACCCGCTCGTGACGAAGACGATCCACCCCCACGCCATGAGCTATTCATGGACCCATGGGGAGAAGACCATGAACGAACCGGAGCTGAAGCAGCTCGTCGCGCGCTTCGGCACGATGCCGTGGTGAGTTGACACCCCACCCCGGTTTTTGATGTAATCGCGCGGTACGACCTTCAGGCGTAATCCGGCCTCGCCCTCCGGCGCTCAATCGAGCGGCGTATTTCGGTTTCGCACTCCGAGAAGGCACGTGGATTCGTCCATCAAC
>Ga0306926_10010843_pt1 | contig 10084 bp, 9 predicted proteins | sample flu12Cox44000178_FD_203759 | JGI IMG/M metagenome (GOLD analysis project Ga0306926, IMG submission 203759) | Lab enrichment of tropical soil microbial communities from Luquillo Experimental Forest, Puerto Rico - flux8day.12C.oxic.44.000.178 (v2)... | ecosystem: Environmental > Terrestrial > Soil... | reverse complement strand
GCTGTAGAGTTCCGACGACCCGTCACGGAACACGGTTACCCCGCACCAGTCGGCCGACAGGGCGCGCGTGACACGCCGCGAAAAGTGATCGAGAAAAGCCGGCAAGTGCCGGAAGCTGGCAGCTTCTGTGGCGAGATCGATGAAATCGCTGGCGCGTTCGGATGCCCGACGTGAGCGCCGCGCCTTGGCGGCGGCCGGAGCCAACCTGCGGCCCGAGTTGGTTTTCCTGTTTCTCAAGACCCAAGACGTGGAGGTGCCGTCTCAGAATGAACAAGTCCACGCACTTCCACGCTAATCGGCAATCTCAATGTGAGTCAATCTCTGAAACAAAATAGTATTGCTCATCACGGCACGTAGGGAGCACCAGCCTCTCCTGACCACGTCTCAGCGTGAGACCCGTAGCAGGAGGAATGGCGGGACTGAGACGGATTGGGTGTTGGAAGAATCCCAACCTCCCGCCTCGCAACGCAATAAGTGAAGTCCCATCAGCAAGTTCCGCCGTGGTTGAGCCGCTTGCTAAACCGCTCGGAGGCCGATCCGGGGCTGGCAGTCGACGTGCCTTTCTTCCCGCGGGGTAGTTCCGACACTGAGGAGGATTTTCTAATGAGATCCCGCTGGACCCAGCTAGCGCTGTCGGCGGTGGCGGTGGCCCTATTCGCGGCTGGTGCCCGTGCACAGCAGGCATCCACCGACGAAGGCAAGCGCAAGATCAAGAGTAAAGTCCTGCCAGCGTATCCCGAGCTGGCACGCCGCATGAGCGTGTCAGGCAAGGTCAAAATCGAGGTCATCGTCACTCCCGACGGGCACGTGCGCAGTACGCGAGTCATTGGCGGGCACCCGCTGCTGGTGCAGGCGTGCCAGGACGCGGTGAAAGAATGGAGATTCTTCCCGGCGCCCGACGAGACCACGCAAGTCATTGAATTCGACTTTCACGGCTCCGAGTAGTCGTATACCGGGGGCTGTTTCGTTGGTTTTTTGCCTAGCGGCCGTTTGAGGGATGTGGAGGAGTTGCGCAATGAGTATCGGCAAGAAGCTTTACGCAGGGTTCGCCGCACTGGTGGCCATTCTTTTCGGGCTGTTCCTGGTGAGCTCCTTTGCGGCGTGGCGCGGACGTGCGTCGCGGGCGGATTCGACGGCAGCGCTCGAGAGTGTACGCGCCGTTGAAGCGGTACGGCTGCAGATCATGCTGAACCGCCTCAACCTCGACAACTTTCTGCTGAGCGGCGATCCGCGTGACGAAGAAAAGGTCAACAAGGGCATGAGCGAGCTAACCGACGCTCTGAAGCGTGGAGAATCGCAGGCCGCATCCGAGCAACTCCGCACCGCGTTGATTCAGGTGGAGACCACGGAAGCCAGCTGGGCAGATAACTTTTCTAAGCCGCTGCTTGCCAAACGGCACCAGGTGGATTCCGGCGACGCCACCGTGTCGGACCTGCAGATTTTCTATCTTCAGAAAGATCCGGCCTCGTGGCTGACGAAGTCTTCGGCGGTTCTCGATCAAGCGACCTCGGAAATCACCAAGGCTTTTGACGACACCGCCAAATCCGCAGAGCAGATCAGCACCTGGAGCACCGCGGCCACCTCGCTGGGCACGCTTCTGGCGATCATTCTCGGAGTCGTAATCGCCTATCGTACCGCCAGGTCGATCACCGAGCCGCTGACTCATCTGATCGCCGTCGCACGCGAAATCGGTGATTCCGGCGACCTGGACCAGAACATCGACGTTCATCGCAACGACGAGATCGGAGCGTTGGCGACCACGTTCAACAATTTGGTCGCCTACCTGAAAGAGATGGCTGGCGTATCGATGGCGGTGGCAGAAGGCGACTTAACCGTCGAAGTGGTGCCGCGTTCGAAGCGCGACACTCTCGGAAATGCGTTCCTGCGCATGTCCCACGGCCTGCAGGAGATTGTTCGCACCACGCGCGATTCGGCGGGGCAAGTGTCCGCCGGATCGAACCAAGTAGCCGGCGCGGCCGACGAATCCGCCAAGGTCAGCGTGCAGGCTTCCTCGGCGATTGAGGAAGTCACCAGCACCATGCACGAGATGAGCATCAACGTGCAGAACGTCGTGAAAAACACCCAGGTGCAGGCCTCGAGCGTCGCCGAGACGTCAGCTTCCATCGATCAGATGGTCACTTCGATCCAGCGCGTGGCGGACACCGCAAAAGTGCTGCTCGACATTGCCAACCGTTCGCGCGAAGAGGTAGTGGTCGGCATTCAAACCATGGAAAAGACCACCGACGGCCTGAACCGTACCAACAAGGCCATTCAGTCTTCCGCGGAAATCATCAACGTTCTGGGCCATCGTGCCGATGACATTGGGCGCATCATCGAGGTCATCGACGACCTGGCCGAACAGACCAACCTGCTGGCGCTGAACGCGGCCATCGAAGCGGCGCGCGCCGGCGAACACGGCCTTGGTTTCGCGGTTGTGGCCGACGAAGTGCGCAAGCTGGCGGAAAAATCCACGCAATCCACCAAGGAAATCGCGGACCTGATCCAGAGCATCCAGCGCGAGGCCCGGCAGGCCGTGGAAAACATGGAGCGCAGCACGCGCATTGTGGAAGAGGGCCTGAGTCTCGGAAACGACCTGGGCACGGCGCTCCACAAGATTTCGAACGTGGTAACCGAGGTGTACAAGTTCTCGCAGGAGATCGGCGCCGCCACCAACGAGCAGTCCGTCGGCTCCGCGCAGATCGCCAAAGCCACTGGCCGCCTTACCGAGATTACCCAGGAGATCAACTCGGCCGTCGAAGAACAGGCTTCCGGCGCGCAAGCTGTGGTCCGCGCCATGGATAAGATGCGCGAGCTGGTGCAGCAATCGGCGTCAAGTTCTACCGAGCTGTCCGCTGCGGCCGAGCAGATGCTAAAGCTGTCGCGCAATCTGCTGGACAGCATGGACCGCTTCGTTCTGGATCGCGCCGCCCAAGCTAAAGCCAGGCGTGACTTTTCATCTCGTCGCGGCGAACAGGAAGGCTCCCGCGACCTCGAGTACGCGGAACTGGTTCGTTCCTGAGGCTCTGGAGACTGCTTGATGGAAAAGGAACTTCAGGTCGTTGGCTTTCGCATCGGCGAGGAAACGTTCGGCGTGCGTATCGGCTCCGTGCGGGAAATCGTGCGTGTTCCCGAGATTACCTCCGTTCCGAATGCTCAGGAGTCCATCGAAGGTGTGATCAATCTGCGGGGAAAGATAATTCCCGTGATTGATTTGCGCAAGCGTTTCGGCCAGACAGACATACAGCCCGACAAAAAGAACAGAATTCTGGTGGTCGAGCTGGGCAACCAGCTGGTCGGACTCATCGTGAACTCGGCCTCGGAGGTGCTGAAGATTTCGCCTTCTGAAATCGAATCGCCGGGTTCGCTGTTGGCCGATAGCGAATCCAGCTACGTCACAGGAGTCGGCAAACTCAAGGGCCGCCTCATCATTCTGTTGGACCTCAGCAAGTTGCTGCATCGGCGCGAATTCAGCAAGCTCGAGGAGGCTGCGGAACCTGTCGCCTTTCTGAGATAACCCCGTCTTCAGAAACGGCGCCGCCACCGCATTCGCATGGGAACGCTCACTGCACAGATTCAACTAACCGAAGCCGAACTGAAGCTTCTGCAAACGCTGGTTTACCAGGAATGCGGGATGTTCTTTGACGAGCGCCGCTCGCATTTCCTGAAGGACCGCTTGCAGCGCCGCCTGAAAGCCTGCCAGCTCGATTCGTTCTACAGCTACTACCGTCTGCTGACCAGCCGGGAGGGGCGCGCCGAACTGGCGCTGCTGCTGGAAAACCTGACCGTCAACGAAACCAGCTTCTTCCGCAACCGGCCGCAGCTCGACCTGCTGCAAAAGACGGTGCTCGAAGAGCTGCTGCGCAAGAAACAGGAGCGGCGCGATTGGACCTTGCGCGTCTGGAGCGCGGGCTGTTCCTCGGGCCAGGAACCTTATTCGGTGGCGATTCTGGTCTGCGATGCGCTCGCTTACTACTATCTGCGCAATCCGCTGCCGTTTGATATGCCTTCACCGAAGCCGCTCATTCCGCCGCCGTGGAAGCTGGAAATCCTGGCCTCGGATATCAGTTACGCCAGTTTGCGGGCAGGGCAGGAAGGCCTGTACGGCGAGACTCAGATGGAGCCCGTCGATTACACCTGCCGGCTGCGCTATTTCGAGAAGAAGGGCGACAAATACGCCGTGAAAGCGCAGCTGAAGGAGCTTGTTCAGTTCGACTTCCACAACCTGAAAACCGAATTCCTGCCGCGGCGCAATGACATCATCCTTTGCCGCAACGTCATGATCTATTTCGACGAAGCCGAGCAGAAGCGGCTGATCGACAAGTTCTACAACTGTTTGAATCCCGGCGGATATCTGTTTGTCGGTCACGCGGAAAGCCTCTTCGGACTGACGCAAAAATTCCGCATGGTGCACGAAAACAATGGCACAGCCTACCAGCGGCTTGAGGTGAACGGTTGAGCATTACGCCCGACGATCGCGGAACGGAGCTTCGCACGCTGTTTTTTGAAAGTGCGAACGAACTCCTGCTGTCTCTGAACGAGGCCGGCTTGGAGCTGGAGGCTCGTCCTGCGGACGAACAGGTCATTCGTCGCGTGCGCCGGGCCGTGCACACCTTGAAGGGCGACTCCGCGGCTTGTGGCTTCAGCAAGTTGAGCGAAGTAGCGCACGAACTGGAAGACATTCTTACGCCGCAGATGGGGCAATCTCAGGGTGGCAAGTTCGCGGAGGTGGTGCTGATTGCCGCGGACTCGTTTGAAGCCATGCTTTCGGCGTATCAGCGCAATGCCGAGCCGCCAAACGTGGAAGCACTGCGCGGCATGATCCGGCAATTGCGCGAGGCTCCCGTGTCTTCGGCAGCGGCCACCGGTTCCGTGAACGTGCTTCCGGCCCGCTTCGAATGGAGCGAGTACGAGCAATTGATGATTTCTGAGGCGATCCACCGCGGCGAACAGGTGTTCAACGTCGCGTTACGGCTCGACCAGTCGAGCGGCATGCGCGCGGCGGCCTTCCAGTTGATTCGTAACGTTCTTCACGGGTGCGGCACGGTCATCGCGCTCCGTCCGGAAGACAATTCAGCAGCGGCGACGGTGGAGATTGTGGAAGCAGCGCTGGCCAGTGCGCACTCCCAGTCGTACGTTGAAGACAAATGCCGCATCCCGTCCATTGTTGGCGAAGTTGTGGTGGAGATCGCCTCACACGCGAAGACCCCGGAACACGAGCTTCTTGCCGATCTGCTCGACGCGCACGCTGCCAAAGTCAATGCGGCCATGGCCGAATCCGCGGAGAACGGATCCGCGGCAAGGCCCGGCGCGTTGGGTTCGGCCGTGGCGGCGGTGGCTGAAAGCACGCTGCGAGTCGACGCCGCCCGCATCGACTCGGTCATGAACCTGGTGGGAGAGCTCATCATCGGCAAGTCCATGCTCAACCGCGCGCTCAGCGAGTTCGATCGCACTCACTCCAAGGATCCGGCTCGCGCCAAGCTGGCGGACGCTCTCGCATTTCAATCCCGGGTGCTCGATGAGCTTCATAAGTCCGTCCTCAAAATCCGCATGGTGCCGGTCGAACAGCTCTTCCGCCGCTTCCCGCGCGTGGTACGCGATGTAGCCAAGCACTGCGGTAAAGACGTAGCGCTCGAGATCGCCGGACAGAATACCGACCTGGACAAGAGCATCCTCGACGCACTGGCCGAACCACTGACCCACATTGTCCGCAACGCCGTGGATCACGGAATCGAATCAAGCGAGGAGCGCATTGCCACCGGCAAGGGCGCACGCGGCACCGTCTATTTGAACGCCTATCACCAGGGAACACAGGTAGTGATCGAGATTCGTGACGACGGCCGGGGTGTCGATCTCGAGCGCGTGCGCAAGCAAGCTGTGAAAAGGGGCCTGGTCAACTCTGAGGAAGCCTCGCGGATGCTGGACTCCGAGCTGATCAACCTTATTTTCGAACCGGGTTTCAGCACCGCGTCAGAAATCACGGAAGTGTCGGGCCGCGGCGTCGGCATGGATATCGTCCGCACGATTCTCGACCGTCTCAAAGGCACGGTCCAGGTCATCAGCCAGCCCGGCCAAGGGACTGCCATTCAACTGCGCGTGCCGCTTACGCTCGCCAGCATTCAAACGCTGCTTTTCCGCGTCGGGGGACGGCTGTTCGCAGTGCCCATTTCGGCGGTGGTCGAAATCACCCGCGCCGCAGGTCAGGATATCCACAGCGTGGACCACCGCGAAGTCCTGCGGTTACGAAACCAGATTCTGACTTTGGTGCGGCTCAGCGGTCTTAAAAGCATCCGTGCCGTAGCGCTCAAGGATGCCAAAAGAAATTTGATCATCGTCATTGGCTCCTCCGAAAAACGCTTTGGCCTCATCGTCGACCAGCTGGTCGGCGAGGAAGAATTGGTTATCAAGGCCCTGCCTTCTGACATCGTCGCGAGCGACATGGTCAGCGGTGCCTCCATCCTTGGTGATGGCACCGTCGTTTTGATCCTGAACGTACCGGCGGTTTTTTCGCGTTTGTCGCGCGCAATTCCACTTGGGGCCATCGCATGAACGAACGCGTACGAGTATTAGTCGTGGATGATTCCGCGCTGATGCGGAAGCTGATCCCTAACATTCTGGCCCGCGACCCGCACATCGAGGTGGTGGGAACAGCTATGGATGGCGCCTTTGCGCTGAAAAAAGTTGAAGAGCTCCGGCCGGATGTGGTCACGCTCGATCTCGAGATGCCGCGCATAGACGGCATGGAGACGCTTCGGCTGATCATGCGGCGCGCTCCGTTGCCGGTGATTCTCTTCAGTTCCCATTCCAAAGAAGGCGCTTATTCCACCTTCAAGGCTCTTGCTCTCGGTGCCATCGACTTCGTCGCCAAGCCCAGAGAAGCCTCCGCCGGACATCTCGATGCCATCGCCGAGCAGCTGATTGAGAAAATCAAAGTTGCCAAGCGCACCGTCGGAAAAACCATCGCGGCCTCGGCTTTTGAGGAGCCGGTGAAGCCGCTGAAGAAAACGGATCGCGTCGCTGTCGCACCGAACCGCATCATCGCGATCGGGGTTTCCACCGGTGGACCGAATGCTCTGCAGTACGTTCTGTCCCGAATTCCTGCCGAATTTTCGGGAAGCATCCTACTGGTCCAGCACATGCCGGAAGGTTTTACGGAGATGTTCGCGCGCCGGCTTGATGAATGCTGTGCGCTCGAGGTGCAGGAAGCCCGCTCAGGCGACCTGCTGCTGGCAGGGCGTGTACTAGTGTGCCCAGGCAATCGTCACATGACGGTGCGGCGCATGCCTCGCGGGGACGTCGCGGTGCTGAGTGATTCCGTTCCGGTCAACGGCCACCGGCCTTCGGTTGACGTGCTGTTTCACTCGGTGGCGCAGGAATTTGGCCCGACCGCAGTCGGAGTTTTGATGACGGGGATGGGCGAAGACGGGGCCGAGGGACTAGGAGCGATCAGAGCCGCCGGCGGTGCCACCATCGCTCAGAGCGAGGACACCTGCGTGGTTCCTGGTATGCCTCGGGCTGCCATCCTCAAAGGCTATGCGGGTCGCATTGTGCCGCTCGAAGCTATCGGTCCGCATTTGGTCGCACAATTCGGCGGCGAGCGCGCGGCGGAACGCCTGGACCGCGCGGAAAAGGAAAAGCTTGAACGTCCGGATAAGCTCGAAAAGCACGATAAGTCCGAGAAGAACGAAAGCCATGAAAGGATACCTGCTTCCAGCAACCGTTCTTAAACGGGGATCAGGTTCCAGGAGCCAGGAACAAGGAGAAGGCTATGCCACAATTTGCCGCTCTGCTCAGGAAAGACAATCAGCCGGTCCGCTATCTCGTTGTGGACGACTCTGTCTTCGCGCGCAAGAACATCATCAAGATGGTGGAGCTTTTCGGCGGCGAGGTCGCCGGGGAAGCCGGCGACGGCCTCACGGCCATCGCCGAGTTTAACCGCACCAAGCCCGACATCGTCCTGATGGACATCACCATGCCGCAGATGGAGGGCATCGAGGCGGTGGAGCGCATCGTCAGGCAGCACCCCGAAGCCCGCATCGTCATGGTTTCGTCGGTCGGCTACCAGGAGAACATTCTGGCCGCTCTGCAAAAGGGCGCCAAGCACTTCGTTCAGAAGCCCGTGAAGCCCGAAGTGCTGTACGAGATCCTTCGTTACGTCCTGGGCGACGATCCGGGGGCGCCCGGCGCTCCCGTAGCCCTGGCCGGGGAGCATCGCGCATGAGAATGGACCTCATCCAGCCGTTCATCAACGCCGCGGACGCGGTTTTCGCGGAGTCCCTGCAAGGTCCCACTCGGATCGGCGACCTCTCCATGGAGGAAGGCGTTTATCGTCGGAAGGGAATCGCTGCGCTCATCGCCATCAAGGGCGACATCGAAGGCCGCATCATTCTCGATCTTGCTCCGGAGGTGGCCAGCCGCGTCGCTTCCGTCCTTACCGGCAGCGAGGTTATCGACAATGACCAGATCGTTCGCGAAACCGTGTGCGAGCTCGCCAACATGGTGATCGGCAATTCGGTAACCCTGCTGAACGATCAGGGCTACACCTTCAAGGTATTTCCCCCGGAAGTTCACAGCAGCGACGAAGGTCTGGCCGGTTCCGCTGATACCGAAGCTATGGTCTTAGCTATTGAAACCAGCTGCGGCAGCATATTTCTCAACATTGCCATGCACCACCTGGCACGCCGACGGCGAGAACGCGGTCTGGCGCCCGTCACCCTTTAGCGCATTTTCTGTTCGGAGCAACTTGAGCGAGAATAGGGGCGTCCATCTGCTCCTTCATGACCACCCTTTCGTCTCGCGTGCCGCTCATTTTCCTCAGCGTGTGGTTTGTTGCGTTTGCCGCCTTAGCCGCTCGCCTGGCCTTTGCCTGGGATCAGCAACGGAAAATCCCGCGGCGCGCCCTGGCGACGGTTCCCTTCGACCAGGAGTCCGGCAACATCGCGCTGGCGCTCTCCGAGGGCCATGGATACGGCAACCTTTTTCGTAGAAACACCGGGCCCACGGCGTGGCTGGCTCCGGTCTATCCCTTCCTGCTGTCTCGAATCTTTCGAATCTTCGGCCCGTTCACGCTTCTGAGTTTCTACGCGGCGGTCCTACTGAACGCGCTGTTCTCGGCCGCTGCCACGATTCCTCTCTATGGCATCGCTCGGCGCATCCTAAGCCCGCCGGTCGCTGCCGCGGCCGGCTGGTTCTGGGCGATTCTGCCGGCCGGCGTGCTGATGCCGTTTGAATGGATCTGGGATACCTCCTTGTCTGTTTTGCTTGCTACCACGCTGGTGTGGCTGACGTTGCGCGTCGCGGAATCCACCAAATGGTCCAGCTGGATAGCCTATGGCCTGCTATGGGCGTTCTCCTTGCTGACCAACCCGGCGCTGGGCGTCGCGCTTCCTTTTCTTTTTGGTTGGGCCGCTGTTCGCGCCGGGTTGTTAACGCGCAAAGCCTGGCTGACGCCGGCCTTGTCGCTGGCGGTGATTGTTCTCGTTTGTCTTCCCTGGACCCTGCGCAATTACGAGCGCTTCGACCGTCTCATTCCCATCCGCTCCAGCCTGCCCTTTGAACTGTGGAGCGGCAACAACGATATTTTCGACCCGCATGCCGTCCACGGCATTCAGCGCATCACCCGTTACGAAGAGACGCACCGATACGCGGAACTCGGCGAAAACGCCTACCTCGATGAGAAATTGCGTCTGGCAAAGTCTTTCATACGGCAGAAACCCGCTCTGTTCGCCGCACTCTGCGGCCGCCGCATACTCGCGACCTGGTCCGGCACGGAAAACCCGTACGCCGACTTTCTCCGCGCCGACTCTCTTCTTGCGCGAATCGTCATCCTCGTTAATCTCGTCCTCACCGCGGGAGCCCTAGCCGGCCTCGCCCTGATGGTACGGAGCAAGAGCCCGTTCGCGCTGCCGCTCGCGGTGTTCCCGGTTTGCTATCCGGTGATCTATTACATTACCCATACTTCGCTGCGTTACCGGCACCCGATTGACCCGCTGCTGGTGTTGCTTACGACGCTAGCCGCTGCTTCCTGCTTTGAGAAAAAGGCGCTCGCTTCCCGGTGCCCTCGGCATAAAACGATTTAAATCGCCCA
>Ga0306926_10010842_pt1 | contig 10084 bp, 7 predicted proteins | sample flu12Cox44000178_FD_203759 | JGI IMG/M metagenome (GOLD analysis project Ga0306926, IMG submission 203759) | Lab enrichment of tropical soil microbial communities from Luquillo Experimental Forest, Puerto Rico - flux8day.12C.oxic.44.000.178 (v2)... | ecosystem: Environmental > Terrestrial > Soil... | reverse complement strand
GTTGGCTGACGTGCTCGACCGTAACCGAAACAATGTGTCCCTCCGCGTCAACGTCCAAATAAATGTCTTCCGAGAGCTCCCGCGTTTCCACAGGAATCCCCCTGCCCAACTCTAGCAAGGCAGTATCGGTATCTTCGAAATACTTGACCTTCATTATCGTATTACTCGGTAGAATCGCGGTCGAAGAAGGCATTGTGCACCGTCTCCCCATCCGGCAACAGGATAACTCGCAGAGCTCGATTCTCAAACTCGGAAATCCGTGCCCACCGGCGAATCCTGCCGTCCGATTGGACCTCTTCCCTGATCGGCATCCGAATGACCCGCAATATCCACTCGTCTTTTATCCCGATCCGATCTGGTCGTATCCGCGTATGATGCAAGTAGGCACTGGTAGGGAACGAGGGCAGTCGCTGGCAGTTTCGGTTAGTTGGGGATGAATTGCGGACCTAAAGTCTTCCTTGGCGATCTTTGCGATCTTATGTGCAAAAAATGGTCCGGAAATCTCACGGAAGAGAGATTCGCACAGAAGGGCGCAAAGATCACGAGGGCCTGATGGTCCTGGAAGGGCCAGCCGCATCGGAGCACCGGCGACTTCAGGAGGATAGCTCAACTCACAAACTTGAGTTCTTACCGCTCATCTTTCACAAACAGCGTGTTCTCCCCTTTTTCGGCCATTAACCTTTTCAAATGCGTAGCGGGCGCGCGCTCCTGGCGCGCCGCCGCGAGCAGTCCCGGTGGGAGGCCGCGCAGCATGGAGAATCACAGCCAGGCAAGTACACCGCCACCGACCACCATGAACGCGTCCAGCTCAACATTGGTATAGCCGGCGTCAGCCTGGCGGTTTCTGGGTAACGCCGCAGTCAGGCCCAAATCCCTGCAATCCTTCAAATCAAGAATAAGGGCTGCTATTGGAACCAGAAAGATGGAGGATGACTAAATTGCTTGGGGGCGGTGTACATCTGGGACACGCTGCCAGGAGCCAAATTCAAAGTCTGTTTATCACCACCTTCAATTTGAAACTCAATCGTGACACTGCTCTCACCATTATTTGTTATGATAAAATAAAAGTTACCGGTCTGGGGTTCTATTCTGCGTTCTACGATGGTGTCGCCATTTGCCAGGATGGGAAGCCATGCACAGGCGAGAACAATTATTAAGCAGCACTTGCTGAGTGAGTTATAGCGCATACTCTAAAGACTATATCATCGTGGGCCTCAAGTGTGCGAGACCAAATGCGCTTATGCGCTTGTTCATTACTACTTTCATTGCTTTGCTGGGATTAGCCGTATCCGGCTTCGCTTCAGTCAATTTTAATGGTACCTGGGTGCTCGATCTCAAAGCCTCGGATTCTCCTGAGCCAATGATGAAACGCATGGGAGTTTCCGGATTGGAGCGGAAACTCGCAGCTTCCACGAAACTCGAATCTACCTATAGCCAGTCTGGCAATCTCCTGACCATCACTACACGAGGCCCCGCATTTTCGCGGACAGAACACCTCCGTTTGGATGGTCATCCAGAGACAAAGACAGAGAAGCGTACCGGACCTTACACGATTCGAACTTCGTGGTCACACCATGGTAAAGAGCTGATCTCGATCAGTACTTTTCGAACGAAAAACGGCAAGAATGCCGAACTGATCGTTACACGTAAGCTGGCAGACGGCGGAAATAAACTCGTTCTCGGCCAGACGTTGAAAATCGAGGGAGAGTCGCCGGAACCGGTGATGCATCGGGTTTGGCGGAGGAAGGCTTCTTAGAAAGCTGTTTGATCTGAGGCCACGAGAACTCTACACTCTTGACGCACTCAAAGCAGCCTGGAGTTTAGCTTCGTCCTCGTGGGAGAGCGATGTTTTCAAGACCCGGCCGCCTGTCCCCGTCAGCTCTTCGAGCACCTTGTCCGGCGTGGCTTTTCTTACCAGGACGAATAGGGTTGAACTGCCGGGAGTCATCGCGCCGGATAGCTCCTTCATGAACTGATCGTTGATTCCGACATCGGTGAGCGCTCCAGAAACCGCGCCTGCCGTGGCGCCAACCGCCCAGCCCAGGAGGGGATTCAGGAAAATCAGTCCGATGAGAGCTCCCCAAAAGCCACCGCTGACTGCGCCTGTCGCGGTCAGGTTAACGGCCTGGTGCAATTTAACCTTGCCTTTCTCGTCCTTAACAGCGACTACCGCGTCTTCAAGATCCAGCAGGTATTCGCTTTGGAGTTTCCGCAGCTTAAGACGAACTTCTTCCGCCTTATAGGGATCGTTGTAATTAATAACGACTAACGTGCTCATAGGTTTTTTATTTCCTCTCTGTTTCTGGAGTAGAAGATAGGCTCCCGGTGTTTGCCCAGGAACAGCCGGAACCTTACTCATTGGGAGCAGCCACCGCTATATGTACTTTGGGGCAAAAAATGGAATGCGCGATGCCGGCAAGGCTGATCGATGGCAGCCTGGAGGGCTGCGGTCCCTCGCAGCCGCTGAACCCGCTTTGGGCCCTGTTTTCTCGTAAAATGCCCATCATCGAACCGTTCAAGTCGACCAATGCTAACGGTCCGCTCGGAGATCGGACCCTACCGTCGCTCTAGATAGTTTTACCTGTGACGTTACCCATTCGCTTGTTGCAAAATTTCCTTCAGCATTTCTTCCGTGAACTTGCCTTCGGAAAACGCGCAGACCTTGTACACCGGCATATCATCCAGGAAACCCCTGACTGCCACGTCCACTTCGTCGGGTTTACCTAGACCGAACGCTTCTGCCAACTCCGGATAAAAAGCCTTGCCCTTTGGATGATTCTCAAACTCCTTGAGCAGCGAATACCGGGTCAGCGGGGCACACTCCTGTTCGGTAACTTCCACCGCAATCGTCTGTCTTAACGGCAGGTCCTGGGAAGAACTGCCGACCAGAATTTCAAACTTACCGGGATTGACAATCCAATCATGACGGAATGCGTCGTAATAAGCAAAGTCCCGTCTCGTCAGCTGGAAGCTCACATCACGTTCTTCGCCGGCTCCCAAGGCGACCTTGGTGAACGCTTTCAGCTCCTTTTCCGGGCGCACCACCTTGGAACGCTGCTCACGGACGTATAGTTGCACTACCTCCTGGCCGGCCACCGGACCAGTGTTCTTGATTTTCACCGCCACCGTCACGACGTCCCCTTCTTTTATGGCGGTTGCGCCGACCCGCAGTCCTGAGTAAACAAACGTCGTATAACTCAGGCCGAACCCGAACGGAAACAAAGGAGCAATCTTGCGAGCATCGTAATGGCGGTAGCCAATAAAGATCCCTTCTCGGTAGTTCGCCTCTTTATTTCGGGAAGGAAAATCGGGAAAGGACGGAGTGTCTTCCAATCGGACCGGGAACGTTTCTGCTAATTTGCCAGAAGGATTGACCCGCCCGGTCAACCCATCGGCGATGGCGCCTCCGCCTGCCTGTCCGCCCAGCCAGGCTTCCAAAATCGCCCTGACCTTCTCGGCCCACGGCATCGTCACCGCCGACCCGTTCATCAGGACAACCGCTACGTTGGGTTGGGCGGCACTGACCTCCGCGATCAATTGATTATGGCCGCCAGGCATGTCTAGAGAGGAGCGATCAAAACCTTCGCATTCATAGCTGTTTGGCAAGCCGGCAAACACGACCGCCACATCAGCGGCTTTGGCTTGCTGCCTGGCTTCCTCGATCAAGTCCTCGTTCGTTGTCCCCTCTTCGGTGTAGCCCGCCGCGTAGCGGACTATCGTATCCTTGTCTACCAGCTTTATCAGTTCGTCGTAGGCTGTGGAAATCCGGGTCGGGTTAACCTGCGAACTTCCGGATCCCTGGTAACGCGGCGTTTTGGCAAATGCCCCAATCAAAGCGATCGTTTTGATTTGTCGGAAATCCAGCGGTAAGAAGCCATCCGAATTCTTCAGCAACACGAGACTTTCGCCGGCAGCCCTCCTCGCCAACGCATCGTGGTTCTCCGCGTCGAAGGCGGCTCCAGACAGCTTATGATCATTGGCCTTCAGGATTACGGTCAGCAACGGCACGACTGCTTCGTCGAGCTTTGCGGGCGAGAGCCGGCCCGCGCGCACCGCTTCAATGATTTTGTTCCGGAGATAGTCGCCGCTGCCGGGCATCTCAAGGCTTAATCCGGCGTTTACACCTGCCACGCCATCATGAACAGCTCCCCAGTCGGAGACCACAAACCCCTCAAAACCCCATCGCGTACGCAAAATATCTCGCAGTAACGAGCTGTTCTCGGTGGCGTGCACATGGTTCACCAGGTTGTAGGCGGCCATGACCGTCCAGGGCTGGGCCTCTTTGACGGCGATTTCAAACGCGGTCAAATAGAGCTCGTGCAAGGTGCGCTCATCCACGTTGGAGTTGGTCGCCATGCGTTCGAACTCCTGGTTGTTAGCCGCGTAGTGCTTTAGCGAAGTGCCAATGCCCTGGCTTTGCACCCCCTGAATATAGGCGGCGGCCATTTTGCCCGCCAGGACGGGGTCTTCAGAGAAGTATTCGAAGTTGCGACCGCCTAATGGCGAGCGTTTCATGTTGACCCCCGGTCCCAACAGAACCTGGACGTCATGCGTCTGGCACTCTTCGGCCAAGGCCACGCCTACTCGCCGGATCAGCTCCGTGTCCCAAGACGAGGCCAACGCCGAAGCGGTCGGAAAACAAGTGGCCGGTGCGCTGGTCGGGAGGCCCGCGCCCTCGACTTTCCGGAGCCCGTGCGGGCCGTCGGAAATCGACAGGGCCGGGATCTGCCAGCGGTTAATCGGGTGGGTGTGCCACCACCCATCGCCGGATAGCAACAAGGCCTTTTCTTCCAGCGTCATTTCGGTCACCAGCGCCTTGGCCTTGGCCGGGTAATCCACTGGGTGCTGAGCTAAGGGGGTTTTGGTAAAGATCATAGCATATATTTAGCGCAGGCATGTTACTTCGGCGACAGGACATTCATCCTTTGACGGCACCGGCAGTCAGCCCTGCAATGTCACTGGGCCACTTCTTCGGCAGCCCGAAAGGGTGCCTTCAGCAGCGAAGCTGCATTTCAAGACAGCCTAGAGCGGAGCCAGGCGGAGCCCTAGGAAAGGAAGCAAAATAGCCGCCTAGCGCTGAAGGCGCGTGACAACAACATAATTCAGTGGAGTTGTACATGAGTGTCACAATCCTCGACAATCGGTTACCTACCACATCGAGAAACAAGAAGAGCATCATCGAACGATCACCTTGAAGGAGGAATTTCGGTTTTTCTCAAGCGTTGGTTTACGACCAACGATATGTTTGGTACGAGCTCAACCGTTGAAAATGCACCTTCAGTGCGCGTTGCTTTGGGGACAAGTTCCTAGGGCTGCCGCCCTAGGCTGTCTTGGGCCGCGGCTTTGCCGCTGAAAGCGCACTGTGTTGGGGCGACGGTAGGGTCCGATCTCCGAGCGGACCGTCAGCATTGGTCACTTTGAACTAACGACCTAACCGTAAAAGCCAGTCGCCTTGGAGACGCGAAAATTCTCTTTCCGAAAAAGCAGCACCGCGTAGTCAGGAGCGATGCGGGCGTTATCTCAGTCGAACGCTCCGCTGCTCTCTGGTCGATGCAGGCTAAAAGCCTTTTCCGAGGTACTGATCGACGTTAGAGGCATCCACGCGAGTTGATTTAAGTACGATCTGATCGGGCACCTGTTCGCCAATCGCGAGATTATAAGCGTACTGGATTCCTTGGGGTGCACAGAATGGATAAGTAAAAGTAGCGGCTAATTTGCCGTCTTTAATTGCCTGAAAAGCGCTGTTTTCCCCGTCAATACCCACAATCGTGATCTCCTTTGAGCGGCCGGCGGCTTCGACCACCTTCATGGCACCAAGAGCCATTTGGTCGTTGTGGGCGTAGATAGCCTGAATTTGTCCGGGTCCGAACCTTTGCAGCGTGTCCTGAACGAACTTCTCTGCCGGCTCCCTGAGGTAATCACAGAACTGATCCGCCACCACTTTGATCTTTGGGGCCAGCGTGAGAGCATCGCGAAAGCCGTCATGCCGGCCGATGGTCGCCGATGCGCCTACAGTACCCTCAATTTCGATCACGTTTCCTGTGCCATTCAATTTTTGGATGATAAACTTACCCGCATTAACACCAATGGGCCTGTTTTCAGCGCCGACTCGACAGGTCACCGTGGTGTTCACCTCCCTGTCAAGAGTGACGACGGGAATATTGGCGTCCATTACTTGCTTCACGATCGGGGTGAGCGGCTCAGCCTGCACAGGGCTGATGATCAGCACCTTGATGCCCCGGGAAAGCAGGCTTCCCACATCGCTGATCTGCTTGGCAGCCTGGTTCTGGCCATCGGTGAAGAGCAGCTCCGCGTCGGGATAATGCTCCGCCGCGTAGTTTTTATTCCCTTCCGTCATGGCGACGCGCCACGCAGAATTCATCGTGGCCTGAGAAAAGCCGATGAGGATCTTTTCTGCCGCAGGCGTATGAGACCCAGTGCTAACCAGCAAGAGGGTGACGCAGAACAAGACAAAGCCTGCGCGAGTTATTATAGGCACGTTTTTCATATGCTATTTCGATTGTTACAATTCTTCCTCACGGACGTAAGAGTCACGGGCTTAGGAAATTGGGGGCTAACTAGTGGGCGCCAGCGGATCGGGCCGGCAGTTCGACACCGGCGCGGCCGCGCGGTGGTTGCCCAATCTGCCTCAACGGAAGTCCGGACAGGAGATTCGCCTCGATCTTCTCGAGCGACACACCCTTCGTCTCGGGAACGAATATCAAAAAGAAAATGATAAAGAGCGCGTTCAATCCACCGTAAAGCAGGAACGTATTGCCGTTACCAAACCCGGCCAGAAGCATCAGGAACGTTTGACCCACGATGGCGTTGGCGATCCAGTTCGTCGCGGTGCTGAATGTCACTCCGAGGTCGCGGCCAGAAAGCGGGTAAATTTCCGAGCAAAGCACCCAGATGATCGGACCGGCGCTCATCGCAAAACCGACAATGAAGATCAGCAACGCAGAAATGGCCGGGTAGCCAAGCTCGGGATGCTCTTCGATTCCCGAGTTAAAGAGCGTACCAACCGTAATGAGCGCGAGGCCCATGGTGACAAAACCTGCATACATGATCGGTTTGCGGCCCAGTTTGTCCACAAACGCAATGGCGATGAAAGTCGCAAGCACGTTGGTGATTCCGACGATCACCGTTCCCCACATTTGCTGGTTTGTAGTTGCGAATCCCGCAATACGAAAAATCGTCGGTGCGAAATACATCACGACATTAATGCCGGTAAGTTGTTGGATAATCTGCAGTCCAATCCCAAGGCCAATGGCCCGCCGAAAATTGGAATTGGTCTTGAACATCTCAAATCCATTCTGCTTAACCTTTAAGTTCTCCTCGATCTCTTTGACTTCCGCGGCGATCTCGGCGTCATCGAGATGCATTCCCTTGAAAACAGCAATCGCCCGATCTTTGAAACCGTTTAGAAACAGCCATCGTGGGCTTTCGGGCAGAAAAAGTACTCCCAGGAACATGATGGCGGCAGGAATAGCAATCACGCCAAGCATGATGCGCCAGTGGCCACCGGTTATTCCGCCAAACGTCGCATAGGACGCCAGCCAGGTATTGCTCAGAAACGCAAGCACAATTCCGATCGTGATCATTAGTTGATACATCGAAATAAGTGAGCCGCGCACCTTCTGCGGGGAAATTTCAGACAGATAGAGCGGTGCCGTGAAGGACGCCACGCCGACGGCTACACCGAGGAACAGGCGCGCGCCGATCAGCAGATGCTCGGAGGGTGAAATCGAGCAGAGAATCGAACCCAGGACGAAGATCACCGCACTAACAAGGATCGTTTTCCGACGTCCTAACTTGCTCGAGAGCATTCCGCTGATCAACGTCCCCATCACCGCTCCCCACAGCAGGGCACTAACAACAGTTCCCTCTGCCTCAACGGAGAGCTTGAAAGCATTCTTGACAAAGGGCAGCGCCCCTGAGATGACACCAATGTCTAAACCGAATAGCAGACCGGCAAGTGCAGCCGTGAAGCCGATGAAGTAGATAACTAGCTTTTTTCGTAGAGGGGATACGGGGTCCATCTGAACTAATGCCTGGATTGGGCATTCTCCTATTTATAATTAGAGAAACTGTTATTATTCTGTTCGGAGTTCAAGACAATTCGCCGCAGATTGGGTCACAAACCGGATCGTTTGGGAGAATCGGCTCAGACTAAAGTAATCGGTAGAAATTCCGATTCAAGTGCAAGGGCTCGTTGATATCCGTGGTATGCCATTCCGCACGACAACTAATCGAACTCGTACTCGTTCGCCGTTCGCCGTTCACCGGGGTTTGGGGTTCGGGGTCCGGAGGTTGGAACACAATCGTCGTCGCGCTCGTGCTCGTTCGGGGTTCGCCGTTCGCCGGCGCGATCGAATGTAAAACGGGCGTCCTCGCCCGTTGCTTTTGACTGAGCCCCGTCACACCTCCAAAAAGCTTAAGCCTGCAAAGGCGAAACGACGGGCGAGGACGCCCGTCCCACAAACGTGGAGATGCTTTCAACTGTGACGCTGACCCACCCAATGCCAAATAGTGTACGTTTGGTTCCAGGGCCAGATCCTCCGGCAATTCGAGGACGAGGACGAGTTCGAGTAACCCAGCGGACCCTCAGCAAGCGGACCCGTTGCAGGCGAGCTCTGGGTGATATTTGGTGACCGCCAACACGAAAGAAATCTCAATGTTCAAAGCTATACTGGTAGAAAAAGATGACGCGGGTTACCACGCGAACCTGACCACCTGCGAAGAATCCGCCTTGCCACCGGGCGAGGTGCTTGTGCGGGTGGCCTATAGCACGCTCAACTACAAGGATGCGCTCGCCATCACTGGAAAAAGTCCGGTCGTGCGCAGGTTCCCGCTCGTTCCAGGCGTTGACCTGGCCGGGGAGGTCGAAACAAGCGCGCATCCCGCCTACGCTCCCGGCAATGGCGTGCTGCTCAACGGGTGCGGCGTGGGCGAGCAGCACTGGGGCGGGCTTGCCCAGAAAGCGAGCGTCCGCGCCGACTGGTTGATTCCGCTTCCACAAGGTCTCAGCGCCAGACAATCCATGGCCATCGGCACGGCTGGCTATACCGCCATGCTTTCAATCCTGGCGTTAGAGCGGCACGGCCTGACACCCGATCAAGGGGAAGTGCTGGTGACAGGAGCGAGCGGCGGCGTTGGCGGTTTCGCGGTCACGCTGCTTGCGAAGCTCGGCTACCGGGTCGTCGCATCCACTGGCAGGCTAGAGCAGACGGACTATCTGAAAGCGCTGGGAGCGGCTGAGGTGATCGACCGCCAGACGTTCTCGGGGCCGGGCAAGCCCTTGCAAAAGGAACGCTGGGCGGCGGCGATCGACTCGGTGGGAAGTCACACCCTGGCCAACGTGTGCGCGAGCACGCGGGCCGATGGCGCGGTCGCGACTTGCGGACTGGCGCAGGGAATGGACTTTCCGGCCACGGTGGCGCCATTCATTCTCCGAGGGGTCAGTTTGCTGGGTATCAACAGCGTCACGCGTCCAGCCAAGGAGCGGATCGAAGCGTGGACCCGCCTTGCCCGCGAACTCGACTCGACAAAGTTGGATACCATGACCCACGAGATCGGCCTCGCGGAAGCGATTCCCGCGGCGGACGAGTTGCTTGCGGGCCGAATCAGAGGTCGCCTGGTCGTGGACGTAAACCGATGAGCCGCAACCAAAGGTTCGTCCTCGGGTTTTCACCAAGGGAACGAAGCCCTAAAAGAAGTTAGCCCAACCGGCCGTGTATTTCGCCGCGAAGCGGTTAGAGATCAATAGCCCAGGCCTTCGTATCTGTTTAGCGTAAAACACACTCTACAGCTATGGCAACTTCAGGTGCTTCAGTCCTGAGCAGCACGCCGAAGGCGTGGTAGAAGCCCAGGGTGGAGCGAAGCGGAACCCTGGGTCTTGAATGTTATGCGACCCGCTCTGCAAGAGCGGCAGAGGGTAGCAAGCGCGAGTCCTCGAATGTTGGGATAAGCCCCGTGCTCGGTCTGTTAGGTGACTCTTAATCTGACGCCCCTTCAGGGCGACTCCCTTCTTTGGGATGCTCTACCCGGGGTTAAAACACCCGGGCTGAGACCTCTTGCCCCT
>Ga0306926_10010841_pt1 | contig 10085 bp, 8 predicted proteins | sample flu12Cox44000178_FD_203759 | JGI IMG/M metagenome (GOLD analysis project Ga0306926, IMG submission 203759) | Lab enrichment of tropical soil microbial communities from Luquillo Experimental Forest, Puerto Rico - flux8day.12C.oxic.44.000.178 (v2)... | ecosystem: Environmental > Terrestrial > Soil... | reverse complement strand
TCTCGTAATTTATTGAAAAAGAGGGTTTTTTTGCTTGGTGGGCGCACCAGGGCTCGAACCTGGGACCCGCTGATTAAGAGTCAGCTGCTCTACCAACTGAGCTATGCGCCCGGATCGCGTCCGGAAAGCCTTCGTTAAGAGCGGGTCGTTTAGCAAAGCGCCTCCCTGATGTCCAGCAAGGGCGTTGCACTTTTCGCCCCGCCAAAAGCGGGACGATCGAGACGAAAAAGCCACCGGAAGCCGGTGGCTTGTCCGTCCCTTCCGCAGGTCTGCCTGAGGTCAGAGTCGCTCGCCGCGGCCGTCCCTGCCCGGCCCGTCGTCGCGGTCCATGTGGCGCTCCATCCAGCGGCGCCGCAAGCCAGAACCCTCGCCGCCAAAACGGCCGCCGTGACGGGTCAGGATGGCGAGGCGGCGCTTCTGGCCGTCGTCAAGCGTCTTGTAGAGCGGGTCGGCGGCATCGGCGATTTTCCGCATTGCCGCGGCCGAGGCCGCCATGTCGTCGGCGCGCTCACGCAACCGCGCCACGGGATTATCGGGTTTATTCTGCTGATCCTGCCCCTCTTCGCGCGCCTTCATCCGCGCCTCGGCACGATCGATCCTGAGCTTGGCGAAATCCCGCACCGCGGCCTCGATCGGCGGCCAGAGCTTTTCCTGGTCCGGCGTCAGCTTCAGGCCGGCATGAACCGCCGCAATCCGCGCATCGGCGAACGCCGCCCGGTCCTCGGGCGACAATCGCATTTGCTGCATGTGCTCATGAAGCCAGGGCCGATACTGGGCATAGACCGCGGTCGAACCGACGATCGCGAGCGCGGCCACGCCGGCGATAGCTAAGCTTCTCATGCGAACCTCCTGCGCAAATTGTCGCAGGAAGCATGGGCGCGGCAAGCGATCAAAATCAACTTACAGTTTGGTCAGAGTGAGCCATCTTACCAAGATGTAATCTGTTGAGGTTAATCAAAGCGAATTTATTCAGATCATGCCAAGCAATTTTGGCAGCCAAAGCGAAATCTCCGGCACGTAAGTGATGAGAGCGAGGAAGACCAGCATCGCGCAGAGCCAGGGCAGCACGGCGATGGTGATCTCGCTGATGCCCATCTTCGCTATACTCGACGCAATGTAGAGGTTGAGGCCGACCGGCGGGTGACACAGACCGACCTCCGTGTTGACGATCATGAGCACGCCGAGATGCACGGGATGCACGCCGAGCTTGGTCGCGAGCGGATAGAGTATCGGCGCCATGATCAGCAGGATCGACGACGGATCCATCACATTGCCCGCCGCAAGCAGGATCAGGTTCACAACGAGCAGGAATATCCAGATCGAGAAATTCTTGTCGATGATCCAGGCTGCCATCGCCTGCGGAATCTGCTCGTGGGTCATCAGGAACGAGAACAAGACCGCGTTGGTGATGATGTAGAGCAGCATCGAGCTCATGCTTGCTGCTTGCAGCAACACCTTCGGCACGTCAAAAAGTCTGAGCTCCTTGTAGACGAACACCGTGATGAAGAACGCATAGACGGCTGCGACTGCCGCGGCCTCGGTCGGCGTGAAGATGCCGCCATAGATGCCGCCCAGTACGAGGACGATCAGCAGCAGGCCCCAGACGCTCTCGCGGAATGCCTTGAACTGCTGGCCGAGGGTCGCCCGCTTCATCTTCGGATAGTCGTTGCGGTAGGCGACGATCCAGGTCACGGCGGCGAGCATCAAGGCGAGAATGACGCCAGGTACGATGCCGGCCATGAACAGCGCGCCGATCGAGGTGTTGGTGGAGACGCCGTACAGCACCAGGATGATCGAGGGCGGCACCAGGATGCCGAGCGCGCCCGAGGTCGAGATCACGCCAACGCCGAACCGGCGCGGGTAGCCGTAATCCACCATCGCCGGCATCATGATCGAGCCGATCGCAACCACGGTCGCGACGCTGGAACCCGAGATTGCGGCGAACATCGCGCAGGCCGCGACGCCGGCGAGCCCGAGCCCGCCCGGAAGGTGGCCGACGAGCGAGGTCGTAAACGCGATCATCCGCCGCGCCACGCCGCCGCGGGTCAGGAAGGTGCCGGCCAAAATGAAGAACGGGATCGCCATGATGCCGAAATTGTCGAGGCCGGAAAACAGCTTTAGCCCGACACTCTCGATCGGTACTTCGGTCATGGTGAACAGGAACATCAACACCGTGAGGCCGAGCGAAATTGAGATCGGCATGCCCGTCAGCATCAGGGCAAACAGCAGTCCGAAGATCAGGGCTGCGCTCATCACGCTTCTCCGAGCGCGATCGGCGCGTTTTTGCTGGTCTCGATGCCCTCGACATGGGCCGCGTCGTGATGCGGCAACTCGTCGGTCCAGAAGTAGCCCCACATCACCTGCAGGAAGCGGAAGCACATCAGGTAGGAGCCTAACGGAATGCAGGCATAGACCAGCCAGCTCGGCAGTTCGAGATCGGGCGAAACCTGGTCCGTGTGCATCAATTCGATAACGAATTTGGCGCCCATGGTGCCGACGATCGCGGTGAACACCGCGCCGCCGAACAGGCCGAACAGGATCAGCCCCTTGCGCCAGGGACCGTGCAAGCGGTTGATCAGGACGTCGACGCCCACATGGATGCCGGTGCGCACGCCATAGGCTGCGCCGAACTTCGCCATCCAGATGAACATGTAGATGCAGAGTTCCTGCGACCATGCGAGGTTGATGCCGAACAGGTATGGATAGAACCATGGCACCGCGACCAGGAAGCGGTGGGCGACCGCGACGAAGGTGATCACCGTCGCAGCGCCCATCAGCCCTGCGATGATAATTTCCTCAAGCCGGTCGAGTATACGCAGCAACATCAATGCCCCCCCGGGTGGCAGATCGGGCGGGTCGTTTCAGCCCGCCCGATCTCGCAAGTTCTCGCGGCGGCGCCACGCCGCGGATCGCGAGCGGTGATCCGCTTCATTTTTGTTGGCCCATGATCTTTCTCGGAAGACGTGTTCCCACGCTTCCGGATCATGCGCTAGTTCATCGGACCGCGGCCGGTCTCTTTCAGGAACTCCTCGATCAGCGGCTGACCGACCCGCGAGGCCACCTCCTTGTAGACCGGCATCATCGCCTTGCGCATCGCCTCGTCCTGCTCCGGCGTCAGCGTAACGATCTCGGTCTTGCCGGCTTTCTTGATCGCCTCGAGCGCTTCCTCGTTTTCCTTGGCCGACTGACCGTTGCCGAATTCGGTTGCTTCCTTCATCGCCTTTTCGAGCTGGGTGCGGACATCCGCCGGCAGGCCATCCCAGAACTTCTTGTTCACGACCACCACGTAGCCGATGTAACCGTGATTGGTGACGGTCGCGTACTTCTGAACCTCATGCATTTTCTGGGTGTACATGTTCGACCAGGTGTTCTCCTGTCCGTCGACCACGCCGGTCTGCAGCGCCTGATAAACGTCGGAGAACGCCATCACCTGCGGGATCGCGCCGAGTGCACGGAACTGCGCCTCCAGAACCTTGGAGGATTGGATGCGGAATTTCAGCCCTTTGTAATCTTCGGGTGCGACGAGCTTCTTGTTGGCGCTCATCTGCTTGAAGCCGTTATCCCAGTAGGCAAGCCCGGTCATCCCCTTTGCATCGAGCAGCTTGAGGAGTCTCGCGCCAACCGGGCCCTCGGTCACCTTCCGCAGCGCCTTGGTATCCGGGAGGATGTAGGGCAGATCGAAGACCTCGAATTCCTTGATCCCGATCGGACCGAATTTGGAATTCGACGGCGCCAGCATCTGCACCGCGCCGAGCTGCAACGCCTCCAGCTCTTCCTTGTCCTTGTACAGCGTCGAGTTCGGATAGACCTCAACCTTCACCTTGCCGTCGGTGTATTTCTCGGCAAGTTCCTTGAACTTGTCGGCAGCCTTGCCCTTCGGCGTGTCGGACGCCACGACATGGCTGAATTTGATGACGATGGGCTGGTCTGCGGCCGAGGCCGGCCCAACGACGACAAGCGCCGCGGCGGACACCGCAGCCAGGATCAATTTACGCATCATTCCTCCCGCGCATTATTGGAAGGACGCGCCACAGCGTCCCCCAGGAAACCATCGGCACCAATACAGACAAGCAGTGCCGAAAGCCAATGCCCCTTTAGAAGGAGCTTTGGAAACCGTTGTTGCAACGCAAAAACGCGGCGCCGCCCGCGCCGCGTTGTCGCATTTGCGGTGCCGTTCGACCGGCATGCCCGCAAGCCCCACCAAACGAGCGCGTTAACCGGCAGCCTTGGCCGGGATGCTGTCGCGCTGCCGTTTCATGACGATCTTGTTGAGCGCACCCAGATAGGCTTTCGCGGAGGCCACCAGGGTATCGGGGTCGGCGGCGCGGGCCGTCATCGAGCGGCCCTCATGGGCGAGCCGCACCGAGACCTCGGCCTGCGCGTCGGTGCCCTCGGTCACCGCGTGCACCTGGAACAGCTCGAGCTTGGCCTCGTGCGGCACCAGCCGCTTGATGCAGTTGAACACCGCGTCCACCGGACCGTTGCCTTCGGCCTCCTCGATCCGGATCTGGCCATCGACGTCGAGCTTCATCGTGGCGCGCTGCGGACCATGGGTGCCGGCAATCACCGTCAACGAGGTCAGCTTGATGCGGTCATGGGCGGCCGCGATCTCTTCGTCGAGCAGCGCCTCGATGTCCTCGTCGTAGATGTCCTTCTTGCGGTCGGCGAGCGCCTTCATGCGCGAGAAGGCGTCCTCCAACTGGTTCTGGCCCAGCTTGTAGCCCATCTCTTCGAGCTTGTGGATGAAGGCATGGCGCCCGGAATGCTTGCCAAGCACCAGCGACGACTGCTTCAGGCCGACCATCTCGGGCCGCATGATCTCGTAGGTCGAGGCATCCTTCAGCACGCCGTCCTGGTGGATGCCGCTCTCATGCGCAAAGGCGTTCCGGCCGACGATCGCCTTGTTGTACTGCACCGGGAACGAGGTCGCCGCCGACACGAGCTTGGAGGCGCGCGTCAGTTGCGTGGTGTCGATCTTGTTCCAGTACGGGAACTTGTCGTTCCGGACATTGATCGCCATCACGATCTCTTCCAGCGCCGCGTTGCCGGCGCGTTCGCCGATGCCGTTGACGGTGCATTCGACCTGGCGCGCGCCGCCGACGATGCCGGCCAAGGAGTTCGCGACCGCCATGCCGAGGTCGTTGTGGCAATGCACCGAGAACACCGCCTTGTCGGAGTTCGGTACGCGCTCGATCAGGGTGCGCATGAAGTAAGTGTACTCTTCGGGCACCGTGTAGCCGACGGTGTCGGGGATATTCACCGTGGTGGCGCCGGCCTTGATCACGGCTTCCACGATGCGGCAGAGAAAGTCCATCTCGCTGCGGGTGCCGTCTTCCGCCGACCATTCGACATCGTCGATATGGTTGCGAGCGCGGGTGACGTTGGCGATCGAGGTTTCGATCACCTGCTCCGGCGTCATGTTCAATTTGACGCGCATGTGCAAGGGCGACGTCGCGATCACGGTGTGCACGCGGCCGCGTTTGGCGAACTTCACGGCTTCGGCACAGCGGTCGATGTCCTTGGGATGCACACGCGACAGGCCCGCGATCACCGCGTTCTTGGAGCGTCGTGCGATCTCGCTCACCGCCTGGAAGTCGCCTTCCGAGGTAATGGGAAAGCCTGCCTCGATCACATCGACACCCATGTCGTCGAGCAGCTCGGCAACCTCGAGCTTCTCCTCGAAGGTCATGGTGGCGCCGGGGCACTGCTCGCCGTCGCGCAAAGTGGTGTCGAAAATGATTACACGGTCCTTGTCGGACTTTTTGGCTGATGTCATCTGAAAGATTCCTTATTCGGTGGTGCGCCGCTCACTGTGGGCGCTGAAGGGTCCGGTGATCTCGCACAACCCCTGAGTGCCCAGGCGCACGCCGCCCAGTCGGCCCTCAGGGGCAGATAAGAAGCAGAAGCCCGCCGAGACGCCGGGTGGCAGGCAGCAACGCAGCCGAAATCGAAGGGGCAGCCTTGGCCGCTCCACCCCGAACTCCAACCCTCTCGCTGCGAATCAGCATGCCAGACCCTTGGGGGAACAGCGGAATCCTCGGTCAAAACCGTTGACGGATGGTTGCCGGGACCGCGCCCCGGCGTGGTTCTAAACGAGAAAGGCCTTGGTCCGCAATGCCAAAAACTAGTCAATCTGGGTGACCTACCCGGTGAAAAGCCCACCGTCGCCCAAACGAAAAGCCGGGTCCGATGACTGCGGAATTTTTGGCCTCGGGCCTTACCGTCGAAGCGGAACGCAAATGATTTATGCAGTTGCCCGTTAGTTGCATGCATGCGCTCAAAACGAATTGAAACCGTTCCTCGCTTTCTCTTTCGGATCGGGTCGGCTATAGGTAAGTAACTGTCATCAAACCGTCACAGACCTCGAATGTCGGAATCCGATGCGGCAGCACTGGCCGGCGCAGGCGCGCGCGCCATGGCTGAACCCAATGACCATCTGCCCCCGCAAGACAAGAGCAAGACGAACGCCGCTCCGTCTACCACGGACCCCGCGGCCCACACCGGAAACATCATCCCGCTTCGCGGAGAGCTGTCTGCGAGCGAGGCGGCTCCGTCAGAGAACTCTTCGCCAGGCGTGACCACGCCCCTGTCCGAGGAAATCGAGCTCAAGCTCCTCGTCGATGCCGATCGCCTGGCCGATTTCAACGACGCACCGGTCATCGCGACCCATGCGCACAACAAGGGCACGCGAAAACACCTGAAGTCGGTCTATTACGACACGCCCGAACGGACGCTGTGGCGTAACGGGCTGACGCTAAGGGTTCGCCAGAGCGGCGCCCGCTTCGTCCAGACAGTGAAGGCCGAAATCCCGGACGATCCGCTGCGGCGCGGCGAGTGGGAGGCGAGCGTTCCGTCGATGGCTCCGGACCTCGCGCTGGCGATGCCCTTTATCCCGGCAAAGCTCCGCGCCGATCTCGAACGCGGCCCGCTCGAACCCGTCTTCAAGGCCGACGTGCACCGGCACCAGCGCATGATCGACCTGCCGTCCGGCAGTATCGAGATCGCCTTCGACCAGGGCCTGCTGAAAGCTGGCGGCCGATCGATGCCGGTGAGCGAGATCGAGCTGGAGCTCAAGAGCGGCAGCCGAACCGCCATCTATGAACTCGCGCTCCGGCTTGCCGAGTACGGGCCGGTGCGACCATCGATCCGCGCCAAGTCCGCGCGCGGCTTTGACCTTGCCGCGGACGCGCCGCCTCGCGCACGAAAGCCGCGCAAGCTTCGGCTCGATCCGTCAATCTCCCTCGACGACGCCTTTGCGACCATCCTGCGCACCTGCCTTCAGCATCTTCTTGAGTCGCTGCCTGCCGCCGAGGATGGCCGTGACCCCGAGGGGATCCATCAGCTTCGCGTCGCGCTGCGCCGCATCCGATCGGCCGTCGATTTGATGCGAACGGTTGTGCCGTTGGGCAAGCTCGAAGCCTTGCGTTCGGAAGCGAGATGGCTTGCGCAAAATCTCTCTGCCGCACGCGATTGGGACATCTTTCACACGAAGACGTTGCCTGCCGTGGCGCAGGCCTGCTCCTCGATCGCCGGGTTCGATGTTTTGTCGGAGCTTAGCGAAAAGCGCCAGTTGGAGGCCTACCGCAACGCGCGCACGGTGCTGGCCGACCGCCGCTGCGCGGATTTCGTGATCGGGCTCGGCGGCTGGATCGAGGCGCGCGGCTGGCGCAGCGACGCCGGGGCCGCAGGCCTTGCACAATTGACCGAACCCGCCCTCAACTTCGCGTCCCGCATGCTGGCAGCCCAGCAAGCAAAAGTGCTCAAGCGCGGCCGCGGCTTCAAATCGCTCGATGCAGACCAGCGACACAGGTTGCGGCTCGCTGCGAAGAAGCTGCGCTACATCGCCGACTTTCTCCTGCCGTTGTACGGAGACCGAAAGTCGGCACGGCGGTTCTCCGACAAGCTCAGCGATTTGCAGAAGGATCTCGGGTCCTACAACGACATAGCGACGACGAAGTCGCTCATTGCGGAGCTGGGCACGGCGGCCACCGACCACGGCGGCCCAGCAGCCGCGGCGATCGCCGGCTGGCAGGCTCACGCCATGGTCGATGTGGAGCGAAGCCTGCGCGACATCTGGCGGGATTTTGCCAAGGCGAAGGTGCCCTGGTCGACAACAGCCGAGGCGTGATCGATCAGGCCGGCTGCCCGCCCCCTCTGCGGTATCTGTCTGTAGCTCGCGGGTGTCGGACGGTCTTCGCACAACAAAGGCCTGTGGTTATGGGTCCCGGATCGCGCTCGGCTTCGCCTCGCACCCGCCGGGCTGCACCTGCGCGGTGCACCTCGCCTGGCGGAAGAAGGCGGTGGGTGCGGGTAGCCTGCACTCGATCGTCATGGCCGGGACAAGCCCGGCCATGACGAGTTCTCGGGCCATGACGAGATCTAAAGCGCTACAGATTCAAATTTCAAACAGCGAGAGGACACGACCTCGCATTCCCGCGACATGGCTTGTCCGAGTTTTTGCAAAACCACGTCCTCGACTCGAGAGGGCGCAGGGAAGGCAGGTGCGCAGCCCGCACCCATAGCCTCGCGTGGGAAGTGAGAAACCACACGAGTTAGTCACCACAGGTACGCCGCAACATCCGGCCTTCCCTGCGCGATGGTGTTAACGGGTTGCTCCGCGCTCTCCCCGGTGTCCATGACTTTTTAGTCACCGTCGTCAGTCGATCATCATCGACAGACTTGGCGCCAGCCCAGGGGCGCCAGGACCACACGGCTTCGCCGTCCGCGGACAACGTCATCCGTCGCTTGACGTGTCGCGTCCATCGCATCCCGCTTCCAACACTCGTGACGATCGCGAAGCGCCCCTCTTGCAGAGGCGGGATGGCGCGGATGATCGTTCTGATTTGGGTCTTTCGACAACGCGGCATACGTGCGGCAGATTGGCACGACGGGCAATTTGCGCATAACACGCATGCGCAGTTTTCGCTTTGTCGGGCAAATCAGTTTGCGCCCGTTCTCGTCGCGCCGCGCATTACGTCGAATTAACATACCCAACACGAAGTTAATCCTCTCGACAGGACCTCGTAAGGCGACATGGGCCACTCTCCAGGACAGCCAGTAAGGCTCAACATTATTTTGGAGAGAGACAATCATGACTGTAATGAAGGAACAGCCCAACCGCAGGTTTTTGTCTGCGCGCCGCCTGACGCTGCTCGGCTCGGTCGCGCTGCTCGGTTCGGCCATGCTGTTGGGTGGACCATCGGGATACGGCCAGCTTTCCGCGCCCGCCTTCGCCGCGACCGCGACGTCGCAGAGCCAGCAAGGGCCCGCAGGATTCGCCGATCTGATCGCCAAGGTGAAGCCCGCGGTCATCTCCGTGCGTGTCAAGGTCGATCAGACCGCCGACGCCGACAACGCCCCCGAGATGAACGAGGAACTGCCCCCGTCCATGAACGGCACGCCGTTCGAGAAATTCTTCCGTCAGTACGGTGACAACGCGCCGCGCGGCGGGATGCAGCGCCACCAGATGGTCACCGGCGTCGGCTCGGGATTCTTCATCTCCGCCGACGGTTATGCCGTGACCAACAACCACGTGGTCGACCACGCCAAGTCGGTCGAGATCACGACCGATGACGGCAAGACCTACACCGCGAAGGTGATCGGCACCGACGCCAAGACCGATCTCGCGCTGATCAAGGTCGATGGCAAGAACGACTTCGCCTATGCCAATTTCTCAACCGCAACGCCGCGCGTCGGCGACTGGGTGGTGGCGGTCGGCAACCCCTACGGCCTCGGCGGCACCGTGACCGCCGGCATCATTTCGGCGGAGGGACGCGACATCGGCTCCGGCCCCTATGACAACTACATCCAGATCGACGCCCCCATCAACAAGGGCAATTCGGGTGGCCCGACCTTCGACACCAGCGGCAACGTGATCGGCGTCAACACCGCGATCTATTCGCCCTCCGGCGGCTCGGTCGGCATCGGCTTCGACATTCCGGCCTCGACTGCGAAAATGGTCGTCGCCCAGCTCAAGGACAAGGGCGAGGTGACTCGCGGCTGGCTCGGCGTGCAGGTGCAGAAGGTGACGCCCGGCATTGCGGAAAGCCTTGGCATGAAGGACGCCGCGGGTGCGCTCGTCGACG
>Ga0306926_10010840_pt1 | contig 10087 bp, 8 predicted proteins | sample flu12Cox44000178_FD_203759 | JGI IMG/M metagenome (GOLD analysis project Ga0306926, IMG submission 203759) | Lab enrichment of tropical soil microbial communities from Luquillo Experimental Forest, Puerto Rico - flux8day.12C.oxic.44.000.178 (v2)... | ecosystem: Environmental > Terrestrial > Soil... | reverse complement strand
GATCCTGTAGACCTCGCCGCAGCTTGCAACCATGGCAAGGCGATAGGCGTGTTCTCCGAGCAGGTCCGCCCATGCAAGAACATCACAAGCGACGTCGGCTTGAGCGGATCGTAGCTTGGCGGCACGTACGCGGCCAATGGTTGCAGCGTGTGGTCGACGGGCGAGACGAACACCGTGTCATCCACTCCCCGGACTGCGCCAAGCTCGTGATAGTCGCCGGTCGCGTACTGTCTGATCAGACTCTTCTCGAGACGCGCAAGCGTCGTCATCCAGGCGATGAAGTCGGCCGGCTGCATCCACGCCGGGCGATCTGTCGTTCCAGGTCCGGGGGTGTCTTCGTCGAGCCGCTGCACCAAGTCCGCCGCGATGCCGGAGCGCCGGTTGATAACGGGGTAATTGTCGCGCAAGAGCGCGTGCGCTTGGGTCAGGTCTTCACGGGCCGTGGCGAGGGGATCGGGACTTGGGGTTTGCGGAGCTGCTCCCAGCGTCGCGATGACGACAAGCGCCGCGCCCAACACCGCGATCAGCCCTACACATTGTTGGCGGCTGCCTATGCGTAGGCGTCTTGCAGTGCGACGAGGCGTGGGTCGATCGTCTCGATGGGGAGTGACGAGATCGCCGGATGGTCGCCGAGCGTCAATGCATCGAGCGTCGGCCTGATCTCGCGATAGAAAATCCCGAGTGGGATCTTGCCCGCCGCGGTCAGCGTCGCGAATGCCTTCTGCTTGTCGTGCTGGTCGTAACCAGGCGCGTCGTCGAGATGGTAGACGTTTTCTTTGAACCACTTGTATGTGTTGATCTTGTTGAAAGTGACGCAGGGCGACATCACCTCGACCACGGCGAAGCCGGGATGGCGTACCGCCTCTTTGATCATTTCGGTCATCTGCTTGGGCTCGGAGGAAAATCCTCGTGCCAGAAATGTGCCACCCGCCGCGAGCGCTATGGCCAAACCGTTGATGGGAGCGTCTGGGTTGCCTTCGGGATGCGTTCCATCTTTATATCCGAGCATGCTCGTGGGCGACGATTGGCCTTTGGTGAGGCCGTAGGTCTGGTTGTCCATCACGATATAGGCCATGTCCGGGTTGCGGCGTACCGCATGCAAGAAGTGGCCGGCGCCGATCGCATACCCGTCGCCGTCACCACCCGCGACGATAACGGTCAGGTCTTTGTTAGCGAGCTTGACGGCGGTGGCCGTCGGCAGCGCGCGCCCGTGCACGCCGTGGAATGCGTACGAGTGCAAGTATCCCGAGATCTTACCCGAGCATCCAATGCCGGAGATGAAGGCGACGTCTTTTGGCTGCAAGGCGAGATCGGCGCAGGCTTGCTTGAGGGCGGCCAGTACGCCAAAGTCGCCGCAGCCTGCACACCACCATGACGGCGTTGCGGTTGCGAAGTCTTTTGGACTGAGGACGGTTGCCATGCGTACTACCTCGCCACCGAGCGGACATTGGCGCCTGCTGTCTGTGCGCCGGCCGGGGGCACGCTCGCTCCCTGTGCGGCAGACACCACCGCTTTGCCCAGGAGGTTCTTCACGGCATCGATGACCTCGATCGGCCGGAATGGACGGCCATCGTATTTGCGCACGGCGTGCATGCGGGCCAGCGGACCAGTGACATAGCGGATCAACCGTTCCAACTGCCCGGTGATATTGTTTTCGACCACAAAGATGTGAGCGGCGCTCTCCACAAAGCTGCGCACTTCTTCTTCCGGAAACGGCCACAGGGTGCGCAACTGAAGAAACCGCGTGGCAATGCCGTCGGCATGCAAGCGGTCTTGTGCCTCGGCGATGGGACCGCGGTTTGACCCGTATCCGATGAATGCGACCGGCGCCTTGGGATCGCCTAGGAGGTTGGGCTTGGGCAGTTCGGGCCGCATGCTCTCGAGCTTGTGCATGCGTTTTTCCATCATGCGGCGGCGATTGGTCGCATCTTCAGTGATGACGCCCGCATCGGAATGCTCAGAACCGGGAGCGAGGTGCATGCCACCTTCGACACCGGGGATCACCCGCGGCGAGACGCCGTCATCGCTAAACGCAAATCGTTTGTACTCCCCAAAGGTCACTCCGCCATTGCGGACGAGCTTGCCGCGATCGACGCTGACCGAACCGAGCTCGAGGCGCGGAATCGTCTCCTTGCTCTGACAAAGCGCCTGCTCGGACAGGACGAAAACAGGCACTTGATACTTCTCAGCGAGATTGAACGCGGTGACGGTGAGGTAAAAAGATTCTTCGACCGTCCCAGGGGCAAGCACGACCCGCGGGATTTCGCCGTGACCTGAGAAGATCAAATGATTGAGATTGCTCTGCTCGGTCTTGGTCGGCATGCCCGTCGACGGGCCGGCGCGAGCGCACTCGATGACCACGATCGGCGTCTCGACAACACCGGCCAATCCGATACCTTCGGTCATGAGCGCTTGGCCAGGCCCCGAGGTCGCCGTCATGGAGCGCACGCCCGCGAATGATGCACCGATCGTCATATTGATGGCCGCCAGTTCGTCTTCAGCCTGCACGACGACGCCGCCATATTTGGGCGCATGCCGGGCCATCCACTCGAGCACGTCGGTCGCGGGTGTGATCGGGTATCCAGCCATGAACCGGCAGCCGGCAACGAGTGCACCATAGCCGATCGCATCGTTGCCCATCATGAGCAAGCGGTCGCCATCGGGGCGCGCCACGAGGTTGTAGCCGCTTGGTGTCGTGCAATGCTCGCGCACGTACTGTTCGCCCGCGTCGATGGCGGCGACGTTTTGGGCCACCACCTTCTCGCCTTTGCGTTCGTATTGCTTGGTGACGAGTGTGCGGACGATCTGCGGGTCCATGCCCACGAGCGCGGCCAACACGCCCATCGAGACCGTGTTGCGCACGAGTTCGAGCCCGAGCTGCTCCTTGGCGATCTTCGCGAGCGGCACTTCATAGAAGCTTACGTCTGGCCGACGCACGGCGTCGGTGAGCTTCTCGGTCGAATTGTCGAAGATGACAAACCCGTGCGGGCGCATCTCGTGGATGTGGCGCTCGACGCACTCGAGGTCAAAGGCCACAATGGCATCGACGTAATCAGCGAGTCCGTAGTGACGGTGTTCGCCCGCACGGATCACGTAGTTGGTGTGGCCGCCGCGGATGCGCGAGGGGAAGTCCTTATAAGTATATAGCTCGAGGCCCATGCGCTTGAATGCCGCGGCGATAAGATCGCCCGTGGTCAAGCTCCCATCGCCGGCTTGGCCGCCGAAGAGCACCTCGATGTTATTGGTGATCACTGTTTTGAGATATCGGCCTTTTGGACCAGAAAGCGGACTCGAGGAGGGACATCTTCCGTACATTTGGCCATTGCGGCCGATTCGACCTAGTCACCCGGTGATGGCAATGTCGTAAGGCCTAGATCGACCACTCCCATGGATTGGAGAACGCGGAAAGGGTCGTCGCCGGTCGATAGCCCCGCAGGTCGGAATTCGCCAAGTCCTCATCGCGGACGAACCACAAGACATAGAACGGGAGATCGCTCGTGATAGAGGACTGGATGACGGCGTATGCTTGCTTGCGCGCACGCACGTCGTACGAGCCTCGGGCGATCGTCTCCGCGCGATCGAGTGGCGGCGCGCAGAAGTGATAGACGTTCCAGCCGTTTGGCGGTGCCATCGTGCACCCGTAGAGCTGGATGTTATCCGGGTCGAGTCCCTCCGTCCAACCCTCAAACGCCACATCGAAGTTCCCCGCCTGTTCGACCCCGCTGCCGAGCGCGTACAAAACGTTCTCGGGAAAATTGTGGATCGACACATCTACTCCCACGGCGCGCCACTCTTGTTGGAGTATTTCTTCCGCTCGAGCGGCGGTCGCATCGTTTGCCAGGCCGACCAGTGAGAGATGCAGCGGCCGCCCATTCTTCTCGCGAACGCCGCTGGGCTCGGCTGCATGCCAGCCGGCGCTCTCGAAAAGCTCGGCAGCCTTTTGCGGATTGTAGCGGTAGACGTGCACGTGATCGCTGTGCGTCCAGCGCCACGGCGGCTGGTCGCTGTCAGCGGCCAGGTATTCATCGTGCGTCACCTGTTTGATGAGGGCGGGAACGTCCACTGCGGAGACGAGGGCACGGCGCACCGCGACATCGGATACGGGCTCACGCCCGGCATTGAACCCGATATCGGCATACGTCGAGAAGGGATAGCGGTAGATCGTGGTTCCCGGCACAGACGACAACTGCGGCGCCTGTTCCGCCGGCACGTCACGATACAGATCAAGCTCGTGCGTGCGCATCTGCGTCAACAGCGTGGTCGCGTCCGGAATGATATGGTAATCGATTTCTTTGAGCTTTGGCGCGCCACGCCAGTAGTGCGCGTTCGCGACCAAGCGGATGAGCACGCCGGGCTCGTTTTCGACGACGCGAAATGGCCCAGTGCCCACCGGCAAGCGATTGTATTCTGCATGATCGATGCTGGCGAGCCCTCGCAGCGCGTGTTCGGGCACGAGGCAAAAATCGTTGAAGAAGACATTGATGAACCCGGCTTGCGGCCGCTTCAAACGGGCGACGGCTGTGTGAGCGTCCGGCGTTTGCATCGAGGACACTTGATCGTAGTAGTCCTGTGACTGCACGGTGTTGTGCGGACTGACCACCTGCTGCCAGGAAAACCGGACGTCATCGCTTGTGAACGGTACGCCATCCTGCCACGAGACGCCGGGCCGCAAGTGATACGTAATGGTGCGCCCATCTGCGCTGATGCCGCCGTTTGCGCGCGTCGGCACGACCGTGGCAAGCTCGGGTCGCAGGGCCTCCTTATCGTCGACCACAAACAGGCGCGCGCACCACAAGCTGCCGATCTCCGTGTCAACCGTGAGCGTGCCCAGCATGCGGTTCAGGTTGTCGGGGATGCGCGTGTCACCGATGCGCAAGATTCCCGGATGGGTCCAGGGGTTTTCGTGCCTTGTGGCGATCATCGACTGCGTGCTGACGCGCGTGCACCCGGCGAGCGCGATGACAACGATGATGCACGCAGAAATGCGGATGCGTATCGCCACGGTCAGCATGACGAAGGCCGTTCTCGCGCGCGCGGCGTACAGCCCTCCCATGGCTGACACCACGCCGGCCGAGGCACGTGAACGCCCCGACTTCGATTCGCTGGCCGGCGACTATGCGCGTTTTCGGACATCGTATTCTGAAGAACTCTTCGACACCATCGTACACTATGCTGGAATAGCGCGTGGCGGCCGCGTGCTTGACCTCGGATGCGGCACGGGCTTGGGCATGGCGGCGTATTTGCGCCGAGGCTTCGAGGTGGTCGGTGTCGACGTTGCAAGCGTCATGATGGAACAGGCGAAGGCATCGCTGCCCGCCGGATCTCTGGCCAGCTTTGTCGAGGGCCGCGCTGAGCAGTTGCCGTTGCCCGACGCGTCGTTTGATCTCGTGTCGTGCGCGCAGGCCTTCCACTGGTTCGAACCTCGCGCGACGTTCGCCGAGTGTGCACGCGTGCTTCGTCCGGGCGGCGCGATCGCAATCTTCTGGAAGCACGCCGCACGTACGGACCCATTCACGCAAGCCTGCGAAGGGATCATCCGTGAATGGCTCGGCGACGACGCCGCCGTGCGCTCGCGCGATCACGCCGACGAGCACGAGGCCGGGTGGCCAGTGTTTTGGGAATTTGCCGCAGCGCCGGGCGAACCCGCCGGCTCGAGGCCGTTCGTCGACGCATGCAAGCGTGTGGTGGAGTTCGAGCTTGAGCGCAGCGCTTCGGAGTTCGTCGGCTACCAGCGCTCCCGTGAAAGGATACGAAAAGTTCTGGGACCAAAGCGTGCTGCGTTCCTTGAGGAGCTCGACAAGCGGCTCGCGGCGATCGCGCCACGAGATGCGCGCGTCACACAACGTCAGATCCAGTACGTATTCCTTGCGCGCCGGGCCTGAGCGGAAAGCTTTGTCAGCCTAGACGCGGGACATGGGCACGCCGTGCTGGCGGCGTGTGCGTTCTTCGTCGACAAACGCAGACAGACGCTGTGTCTCGCGCGAGTCGGCATCGACAAAACAGATGCCGCAGCGCCAGTTGAAACCGCGTTCCTCTTTATTCGAATGCACCACGACAGCGTTGAGATCGTGGGTCCGTTCGCCGGCGCTGGTCTTGAACTGAATGCCGATGGCCGTGCCGGGCGCGAGTCGCTTGGAGAGCTTGACGCGAGCGCCGCCGGCACAGATCTGCTCGAGCAGCGCCGCCTGGCTTTGCGCGTTGCGCTCGGTGACGCGAGCCGGCTCGCTCATGAGGATACGCGGCCAGCGGCGTTGATATGCCGCCGGTCGAGGCGCTGCGAACATCTTCCGCAGCGAGCTCAGCATGCGAGGCTCCGGTAAGCCACGGTCATGAGCAGAGGTCTCCTTTGGGGTATGACTATGCGCACAGGTGATTTGTGTCACTCTGGAAACGGCAAATTAGGGTCATATGCGATTGAGTGGCACGCAAAGTGCCACCCCACATTGAGATGTGCCGGTATCAGACTAGACTGACCAGAGGTTATTTAGCGGCGCTGTCAGCGGCCTGAGCGGCGGCTAGGGCGCGGCGGCGCGCCTGCTCAGCGGCGATGAACGATGCCAGCCACTGCGTCTCGTGAGGTTTGAGTCCCAGAAAGCACAGCCCACAGGCGAAGTAATAGCCCGGATTTTCGCGCAAAGAGTAGACGATCCGCGCAGCCACGCTCTGCGGCCGGCCGCCGATGTGGTCAAAACGCAACTCTACATTATCACCCGCTCGGAGCGGCGCGGTCGTCTGGATGCGGGCGCCGCCCACCGACAGCTGGTTCACGATGACCGGCTTGTCGTCGCCGGTTTGCAGCTTCACCTGCGCCGGTTCAGCGACGGCGATCCTGGGCCAGCGGCGCGAATAGCGCTCCGGCGCCCGCCGCAGCAAGAACCTCTTAACCGAATCGAACAACGAGCGACCCTCACATCGAGGATGAAGCGATATAGTTGGTATCGGCTTTTGATGCGACCGGCTTCACGGCAGGTTTGTGTCAGCGCTCGTGCGGCGTATGCTGTAATGGCGGCTGTAATGCGGCGGCTGTAAGCTAAGTCATACGGTCATGCATTTCGGAACGACGCTCATATGACCACGCCGGAACGAGTGCTTGCGGTCGCGGGCGTAACCGTCGTGGCCAGTGCCGCGCTACTCGTCGCGTACCTTCGCCAATCCAATCCTGCCGACGCACAAGCGTCAGGATGCGAACCTCAACGCACACAGCTCAGCCAGACGCTCGATCAGGTACGCTTTTCGACCTCCGCCGCTCACGCAGCTTCCACCGCGTTGCACGACACAGCGGCCACGCATGCCAAATACGCCGGCATGATCGTGGTCCTGCGGCGCAGCGGCGACGTGGCGCGCCTGTCGACGGCGACGCGCGAGCGCGTTCGCAGCGATCTCGCACAGGCGAGCTGGATCCTCGATTCGCAAGGTGAGCCATTGCACCACGCCGCCGCGTTGCTGAGCGAAGACGAGCGGCAGTTGACGACGGCGATGCCGCTGATCGCCGAGGCGTCAGCCGACATCCGCGAAGACGATTGCGCTGCACTGAGCCTCACCGTCTCGCGCTCCGGCTGGCCGAAGGACCGGCTTATCCTCGAGCTGTCCGAGGCTTCGCGGCTGAGCGCTGATGTGAACGACAAACTGGAGACCGTGCTTGGTTTGATCCTCGACGCGCAAAACGCCGTCCACCCAGAGACCGTCGCAACACAGTAACCCGCACGCTAGCCCGCCAATCGCGCGAGCCGTGCGGCGAGTTCTGCCGGCGTCAGCGATAGCGTGGCAAAAACTTTTACTTTCGCGCGGTGGCCTCGGATGAGTCTGAGCGTTGACGGCGCGACCCCGAGCGCGCGTGCCAGCGCGCGGCGGCACGCGTCGTTCGCCTTGCCCTCTTGGGCCGGCTCCCGGATTCGCACCACCAAGTCCCGGCCTCGAAATTGATCACTTGAGACCTGGCGTTCGGCTTGACCACGACAGTAATCGCTGGGGGGTGCTGCTGGCGCATCCTGCCGCAATGATAGCGCAGAGCAATGGATTCCCGCCAACATCAAGAAGCCCGCCGCATGGACGCAGCCAAGCACCGGCTGGAGCTGTGGGCGGTGATTCTGATTTCGGTCGCGTCGGTCTTGTCGGCATGGTGCGCCTATCAGTCGGCGCGTTGGAGCAACGCGCAGGCGCAGTCTTACGCGCGCGCCAATGCGACGCGTCTCGAGTCATTGCGTCAGTCGGGTTTGGCAAACCGCCAGATGATGATTGACATCAATCTGTTCACCGCGTATGAAAGTGCGCTTGAATACCAGCGGCCGGCGTTCGCTGGTACTATATCCGAGCGGTTCCCAGAGCGCCTGAAAACCGCGCTCAACGCATGGCTTGCGACCAAGCCGCTTTCCAATGCTCAGGCGCCGACATCTCCGTTTGTCATGAAAGAGTACAAGGTGCCGGCAGAGGACAAGGCAGAGGCTCTCGAGAGCGAAGCAAAAGGTTACTTCCAAGATGGCGTGAGCGCAAACGAAACGGCGAACCGGTATGTCCTAATGACCGTCTTGTTTGCGTCCGTCTCGTTTCTCGCCGGGGTCGGCTCGAAGTTCGACACGCGCGCCATGGCGATCACCACCATGGTGCTGGGGTCGGTGGTCTTGGTCGTGACAGGGGCCGTGCTGATCACGCACCCAGTTCGATGAAGCGCCGGCACCATTCGATGAAGCGCCGGCACCCAGGAGATAGGATAATGCAGCAGCCCCAAACCCGAACGTGGTTATGGAAAGCCTGCGCCATCCTTACGACGGCATATATTGTTGGATGCGCAGCGCAGCCGCTGCCGGTGGGCTTGCCCACCGAACAAGCACCCAACCTCGCGCGGAAGTATCACATCAAACGTGTGGGCACGCTCGAGGTCGCCCCCCTCTATTTCGAAGGGCTGCGGCTCTTTGATATCACGGCGCCAGCCAGCCGCGACCTAAACGCCTACCCGCCAGTCGCTGCACGACTCGACGTTATCCACGACCATCTCAACGATGTGCTTCCGCAGCCGACTGGGTTGGTTGACCTATTCCGGCCGCCGCCAGCGCGCTACGACCCAGACACGTTCTCGGTGAAGATCGGCGAGCACAAAGGTTACGCGACGCTTTCCGCAGCTGACCGCAGCGGAACGCCTGAAACGCCGATTTTGACGCTCACCGACCAAGATGCGAAATACAACGGCGTCACCATTCCGGTATTAGCACGCCAATGGTCTGACACGCTGGAAAGCGTGCTGAGCGAAGCGCTACGCCAACGCACTCCGGCGTCGGGTGGCGAACTCATCAAGACCACACTCCTCGCGTTGGTCGCGGTGATCGTCGTCAGCCTGCTGCTACTTGCGCTCAAGACGGTCGTCAAACGCCAGCGGCGCGCTATCGAGGATCGCCTTGCGCTCACAGACGAGGCGGTAACAGACGGTGACGGACTCGGCGCATTGCGTTCGCGGCTGCGTATCACTCGGACCGGGCTTGTGGTCGCCGACTGGGCCTTGACGTGGGTGATTATCGCCGCCTGGGCGCTGGCGGCCCTCGTGGTCTTGCATGCACTGCCTGCCGGACGGGGGCTCGCACGCCAGCTCGGTACCCGCGCCATCGCTCTTGCCGTCATTTGGGTCGTGGCCGGCATCGCCAATACGCTGGGTCGAATCCTCATCGAGCGTACGGCCCGTGCCTGGCAAGACCGTCCGTTTCTGTCGCTCGAGGAAGCTGGACGCCGCGATCTGCGCCTGCCCACGATCATGCGCTCACTCGACTACGCCAAGACCCTGGGAGTGTACATCGTGGCGATCGCCCTGACGCTGGGCACGATTGGCGCCTCGACCTCTGCGGTCGTCACCCTGGGGGCAGCGCTGGCCTTTGCGTTCTCGTTCGGAGCGCAAAGCCTCGTCAAGGACTTCGTCAACGGCTTCTTCATCCTCGTGGAGGATCAGTACGCGATCGGTGACTACGTCGCCATCGGCACCGCTGCAGGCGTCATCGAAGCGGTCACCCTGAGGATCACGCAGCTGCGCAGCGACGATGGACGCCTCATCACCATCCCCAATAGCCAAGTCGCAGTCGTCGAGAACTACACGCGTACATGGTCG
>Ga0306926_10010837_pt1 | contig 10088 bp, 7 predicted proteins | sample flu12Cox44000178_FD_203759 | JGI IMG/M metagenome (GOLD analysis project Ga0306926, IMG submission 203759) | Lab enrichment of tropical soil microbial communities from Luquillo Experimental Forest, Puerto Rico - flux8day.12C.oxic.44.000.178 (v2)... | ecosystem: Environmental > Terrestrial > Soil... | reverse complement strand
GAACGAATTGCATGCCCTATCCCTTCACTCATTGTCCGGTGAACCAGTCAATAAGCAAGGGCCACATACCACCAGGGGGGATTCGCGCGTGGCAGGAATTGATTGAAGCGCTCCGGCCCGAGTGGTAACGTAAGAAGGTTGGGCGAGCCCGGTTAAGCCTCTCTTATTGGACTCGGCTGGCTGCACCCAGGAACGGGCCGAAACTTGCTTCGATCTGCCCTTATACATTACCGGCGCTGTTCCCGTTCTGGCAGTGCATCCTGTTCCCGACACTGGGGTTCATGCCCCGGATCCGTCATTATCCATACTTCTGAGGTGCCTGATGGCTTCTTCTTATAACGGAATTCCTCTTCCTTCCAGCGGGACCAAGATCACCTGTAAAGACGGCAAGCTTGTCATCCCGGACAATCCAATCATTCCATTCATCGAAGGCGATGGTACCGGCCGCGACATCTGGAAAGCTTCCGTTCGCGTCTTTGATGCGGCGGTGCAAAGAGCCTATGACGGCAAGCGGCGGGTGGCCTGGTACGAAGTCTTCGCCGGCGAGAAAGCCATGGACCGCTTTCGGACCTGGCTCCCCGATAATACGGTGGATGCCTTCCGCGACTTGCATGTCGGCATCAAAGGTCCACTCACAACTCCCGTAGGCGGCGGCATCCGCTCGCTGAATGTCGCGCTACGCCAGATTCTCGACCTCTACGCCTGCGTCCGCCCCGTGAAGTACTACGAGGGCATTCCATCGCCGGTGAAAAACCCCGAGAGGATGAACATCGTGATTTTCCGGGAGAACACCGAAGACGTCTATGCGGGCATCGAGTGGAAACAGGGTACGCCGGCTGCAAAGAAGCTTATCGAGTTCATCAACAACGAGATGCTCAGTGGCACCAACAAGCGGATCCGGGAGGATTCCGGTATCGGTATCAAGCCCATCTCGGTTACCGGCACCAAACGACTGCTCCGCATGGCGATCAAGTATGCGCTGGAGAACCGTCGCAAGTCGGTCACCATTGTCCACAAGGGCAACATACAGAAGTTCACCGAGGGTGCCTTCCGCGAGTGGGGCTACGAAAACGCGACGCAGGAGTTCCGCGATCAGGTCATCACCGAGCGGGAAAGCTGGATCGTCGACAACCTGGACCGTCATCCCGGCCTGGGCGTGGAAGAAAATGCAAAGATGGTTGAGCCCGGGCTGGAGTTCGCGCCAAAAGACTTCCGCGACGCACTCCAGGCGGAAGTAAAGGGTGTGCTCGACAGCATCTACGCGACGCACGGCCACGGCGCCTGGAAGTCGAAGCTGATGATCAACGATCGCATCGCCGACAGCATCTTCCAGCAGATCGTGACCCGGCCCGATGAATATTCCGTGCTGGCGACACCCAACCTCAACGGCGACTATATCTCCGATGCGGCAGCGGCACAGGTTGGCGGACTCGGCATTGCACCGGGCGCGAACATCGGCGACCAGCACGCCATCTTCGAAGCCACCCACGGCACGGCCCCGAAATATGCCGACAAGGATGTCATCAATCCCGGGTCGGTGATGTTGTCGGGCGTCATGATGTTCGACTTCATGGGATGGCACGAAGCAGCACGGCTGATCGAAGACTCGCTCGAGCACACCATTCAGCAGAAAACGGTCACCTATGATTTCGAGCGGTTGATGCCGGGCGCGACCAAGGTGAAGACCAGCGAGTTCGCCACGCACATGATCCAGAACATGGTGCCGGCAGCCCAGTTCGCAACAACGAAGTAACCTGGGCCGGGGTGGCGCTCCAGACATTTCCCCTGCTGCCCTGGCTCGTGGTGTTAGAGAAAGTCTGGTGAGTCCTGGTTCTCGAAGGGGACGGCCTTGGGCCTTCCATACAGCCGCAGAATCACTGCGGCTTCAGCCGCTGGGTGACTTAGCGATTTGCTTAGTCAGCGCTCCGCCAGGGATCCTGGACGGCGCGCAACCCATCATTCATCGGTAATGTTGTGACATCTTACTCGCCCATGAGGCGAACCGGAGCGGAATTATGCGTAAGAAGGTAACGGTAGTGGGATCGGGCAACGTGGGCGCCACGGCGGCGCACTGGATGGCGTCGAAGGAGCTCTGCGATGTCGTCCTGATCGACATCATTGAAGGCGTTCCCCAGGGCAAGGGTCTTGACCTTCTCGAAGCCATGCCCATTGAGAAGCGCGACTCCTACGTGTTCGGTACAAACGATTACGCCGACACGGCAAACTCGGACATCGTGGTCATCACCGCCGGCCTTCCGCGCAAGCCGGGCATGAGCCGCGACGACTTGCTCCATACCAACTACAAGATCATGAGCGATGTGGTGGGCAAGGTCGTGCAGTATTCGCCGAACTGCATCCTCATCGTCGTCTCGAACCCGCTGGACGCCATGGCGCAGGCCGCCTACAAGCTCAGCGGCTTCTCCCGCAACCGGGTCATCGGGATGGCCGGTGTGCTCGACTCGGCCCGCTTCCGTGCGTTCATTGCCGACGAGCTGAAAGTGTCGGTCGAGAACGTAACTGCCTTCGTGCTCGGGGGCCACGGCGACACCATGGTTCCGTTGCCACGTTACTCCACCGTGGCCGGGATCCCGATTACCGAGCTGCTGGATGCCGAGGCGCTTGCCCGACTGGTGCAACGCACGCGCGACGGCGGAGCCGAGATTGTCAAGTACCTCAAAACCGGCAGCGCTTACTATGCACCGTCGGCGGCTGCCACCGAGATGGTCGAAGCGATCGTCAAGGACAAGAAGAAGATCCTACCGTGCGCCGCCTATCTCGATGGGGAGTACGGTATCAAGGGACTCTATGTCGGCGTGCCGTGCAAGCTGGGCGCCAATGGCCTGGAACAGATCATCGAAATCAAGCTCACCGCGGAAGAGCAAGCCGCCCTGCAAAAGAGCGCCGACGCAGTGAAGGAACTGGTGGCTGTCATCAAGGTGTAAGGATCGCCCTGTGCAATGCTAACGTGCATCCTGGCGCAAAAGAGTCGAGGCCTTTCCGGGTGGTGGATCGGGGAAGCCTGCTCATGTAGTATTCCTCCAACCGTCCGGCGATGGCGCGGACGTCTTCATCCGCGGTTGACTGTCCACGGCCGGTTTTCCGGCGGAACGAACTGGAGGACATGGCGATGCGCTGGTGGTGGCTGCTTGTTGTTGGCGTGCTGGTGATTGGCGCCGTCGCCGTCGCGCAGACCGGTGACCAGGAAGCGCAGCAGGCGCTGCAAAGCGGCGAGAAGATCTCTACCGCGCTGGCCACGGTCACGAGTACAGCAATTTCCCCCCTCGTGGGAGTGTGCGTACTGGGGGTTTGGAATTATTACCGTACGCCTGAAGCGCAGCGTGACCGGCTGCCGCTGATCCAGAAACCGAAGTTCTGGATTCCCGTGATGATCCTCCTGGTCCTGATCTTCATCAAGGACACCTTCGGAGGGTTTGCCCCGCTGATCAAGAAACCCCTCGATGCCATTGAGGTCCTGTTTGTAAACCATGCCGCGTTGATCCTGGTTGCGTTCCCGGTGGTGCTAAACCAGGTGGCCCGCGTCATGGGCTTTCCGTCGATCAAGGATTTGTTGGCCTACCTTGTCAGCGGACCGGTCGTGTACGCTGCCACAGCGGATACAGGGGGCATCCACCATGCGTTCGGTGTCGCAACCGCTGTGTTCTACACGGTTGTAGGCGTGGCAGTAACGTTCGTCGTGTGGCTCGTAGGCCACGCGTTCGACGTAATGGCCATGGTCAGCCCATTTCCGTTTCTTGACTTCTTGCTGAAGGCCGTCCGAAACGGGATCTTTGCCGTCCTCGCGGTCACCGCGCTGATCAGTCCACAGCTGGGCGTACTGCTCTCGCTGGGCATCATTGCCGGCAGCCTTCTAATCTTCGGATGGGCTATGCGCGTGGCTTTTTTCGGGATCATGTTCGCGTGGGACTTGCTGCGAATGCTGCTGTTCGATGCACAAACCAGGCCGGTTAAGGGAGATCACGTGTCAGCTTTCGCGGTGCGCGTCGGCAAAGTGCCGCGACGGACGTATGGCCGCCTCTCGCTGGGCACGGATGGCTCGCTCCAGTTCGGTCATCGCCGCCTGCTGGTTGGACCGGAGAAGACCATGAACATCGGCCGGCCTGCCAGCTTCGAAGTCGGGCGCGGCGTTTTCTTCCCATGCGTGATTGAGCCAATCGAGTCTGCGGGCAAACATCGCGTGGTCTTTCGGCTGCTGCCCACACACCGTGGCGCGGAAGAGGCTGTTCGAACATGCCTCGATCTTGCACAAGTGCGTGACCTGCGCCTGACTCGCGGGCTACGCTCTTTCTGGAAATTCGTGACCGAGGACGGAGGAGAGGCCACCGCTACGTCCTAGAGCCAGTTACCTGTCTCATCTTCCTCGTGTGAATCGTCGAGGGCAACCAAATGGGACTTCGTCTTACCCAGATCAATGCCGACAGCAGCGATATACATACGATGATACTCCGCCTGTTTGTTGTTGAATCATCTCACCTCAGTTTGATCTAGACGGCAGACCATCTCGTTAGCCCGTTTCGGGTCAGTGTGTGAATGATGGCCCAGGGTTTATGTTCTAGTGCCGCGATGGCAACTAGCTTCGATCGTCGTTCGTTGACTTCCTAGGTGACGGCACTCCGGCAAACCTCGGCGTGCTACAGCAGGATTGTCATCAAGAAGAAGTTCAGCCAAGGTCAGAAACGTGACATAACAATTGCTCTATCCACACACCCTGTCTCCTGCGAGAGTTGGGCGACAGACGTCTGGACCGAAGCGATGGCACCGATCACCAGGTCATCGCATCGCCACCACCTTCTTTCTTAGCCTTTTGGTAAGCCAGATTTGCGGCAACCATATCTTCCATGGCGACGCCCATAGCCTTATATACCGTAACCTCGCGCTCGCTAACGCGGCCCGGCTTTCGGCCGAGAGCCACTGATCCAAGAGTCGTTCCCATCGACCGGTCCAGGCCCGTGAGTTCCCCGCAGCCCACCGGAGGCGGTTGAAAAGCGTCCAAAGTTTCAACAAACAAACGATGCTTACTTGCCAAATCCTTGGGAAGTTCGCCGTGCGGAGGGTAGTAGCCAACCGACGATACATGCGTTCCAGGCTTTACCCACTCGGACCTGATGACCGGTGTGGGCGAGTGAGCTGCCAGACACACGATGTCCGACTCACGTACAGCGGCCTCCACGTTGGCCGTTGCGCATGCGATTTCGCTCCGGGCTGAAAGCTTCTGAGCATCCTCCAGACGGAGCGAGCAAACGTTGATCCGCTCCAAATCGCGAATTAAGGGCAGCAGTCGGAGGTGTTCCCGCCCTTGGACACCAGCACCGATCACGGTGGCAATCCGGGACTCACTCCGGCTCAACATGCGGGCAGAGAGAACTGCGGACGCTGCTGTCCGGATGCCGGTAATATACGTGCCGTCCATCACGCAGGTGACAGCTCCGCTGTCAGGATCGAAGAGGTTAATCAGGGCCAGGTGGTTCGGCAGATTGATCATCAGATTGCCGTCGAAGACATTGACAATCTTTACCGTCAACTGCATGCCAGGACGCCAGGCTGGCATCGCCAGAGAGAAACCCTTGCCTGCGACTGACAGCTTTGGTCGTGGCGGAGACTGCACTTCGCCCAACTCGAACGCGCGAAAGCCATCTTCGAGTCCAGCCAGAAGCTCTCTCGGGTCGAGATACTTCTCCACCTCCGTCTCACTGAGGGTTAACACCTGGCGAGCGCCTTTTTTGACCTCGAACGCCGCTTGCGATGGTTGTTTTTCGACGTCGCTCATCCGCGGGTCCTCTAGACATTTGTTTCAACGCGAAGTACTAAGAAAAGCCTTCACACCGACCGTGCGGATAGCCGATTCGAGTCAAGGCTTTCACCGTTTCCAGTCTTCATTGCCCGGTACCAACGCATCGACTCGTCTCCCATCCAGTCGCTGCCACTCCGACAACCGTGGAAATGATAAATCGACTTGTCCGCAAAAACAGAGTTGGGCGGCACGAAGTCAACTTCTGGCCACCGGTGCGCGTCTTGATCTCCTGGCCGGGCTGATGTTCTCGATGTTGCAGATCGCGAACCCAGATCCTGAGGGATACGGAAACATGCCCGCGGTATGATGCCACTTCTGAATCTGGCCATCTTTAGGGCAGAGTTGATGAATCCCTGTTCGTTCTTTTTTACAGATTTATTGTAAAGTGTGACACCACTTTAGGTTCCGCACCAAAATGAATGCGGTCCTTGTTGGTTCGCCTGGAGGTCTTGTGGCAATTCAGACGCCGACCGAAACAACGTTGTCGCCACCTGATGATGAGCAAGCAATACGAAAGATGACCGAAGACTGGACGGCCTCTGTGAGAGCGAAAGACATCGCCCGACTAGCCAGCATGGTCACGGAAGATGCAGTCTTCCTGCCGCCAGGCCTGCCACCCATCCGGGGGAAACAAGCTGTCGAAGCGATGTACAAGCGTTTCTTTCCGCAATTCAGCAGCGTCGAGCAGACGGTTTCCATCGAAGAAATAGAAGTATGCGGCGAATGGGCTTTTGCGTGGGGGACAGAGGGCTATGTGCTCGCGCCACAAACAGGCGGCCCCTCGATCCAGATGGAAGGCAAGGCGATGAGCATTCTGAGGAGGCAGCCAGGAGGGACATGGAAGTTTGCGCGAGGGATCAATAACACTCTGCCGCGAAATGCGCCCTAAACACACGAATAGCCGTAGCGATTAACGAATAGGCAGGCCAGTGAATTACTTGGGAAAATGTCCGCGATTAGGCGCGAGATCCAATCCCTGAATCAGCCATAACTCTCGGTTGCCGGGCCAAGGACGTTGACAATGCGTCTTGGAACCCTCTGCCCTCGCCCGATCGAGTTCAGCCTCAGAGATCACCCTAAACCGACCAATGGTTAATCGAGTTCATCTCACCGCATGGTTGGGTGCGCGCATGCGGAAAGAGAAGCCGTCCACCGTATAGATCACTTGGCGCGGGGAGCCTGGCGTTGGCCGGACTTTGCCTGAACGTACTGCCTCGAAAGCAGTGACCAATTGTGGAAGCACGCCCGGTTTGGCAACGGGAATATTGTGAGCCCTAATACGGTCTTGATCTGCGGTGCTAACACTGCCAGCCGGCGAATCGAAGCGGCGTAAGCGTCGAGATCCGTTTCGGGACGATACAGCCAGACGGTCGCGGGATAGTATCGCCGGTAAATAGTAAGCCGTTGTCTCGATCGAGCAGTGCGATGGCATCTGGCGTGTGACCGGGAGTGGCGATAATTTCCACAGATCGGCCGCCTAGATCGATATGATCGCCGTCATGGAGGTAGGACGTGATCTTCCATGGCCTGGTCTCGTATGTTTTCGGATCGAATCCCTTCGGCAACTTGCCACAGATCTCACCGGGTGCATTTCGGCCTGCGCATCCTGGCGCGAGCCCTTGGCATTTGTACGAGTGAAGTCCGTGTCCATGCCGTAGACCTTGTCGAATTGCCAGTTGTCGCCGACGTGATCGTTGTGCGTATGTGAGTTCACCACGACGACCGGCAACCGCGTCAGCTCGGAAGTGGTTCGCCTCAGATCGCCGACTCCCATACCCGAATCCAAGAGCAAGGCCTGCTTGCTGCCGGCAATGAGATAACTGATGGTTTCTTCTGATTGATGGGGTTCGTAGATGGCGAAGACCCCGGCAGCAACTTTGTAGACCTCGAACCATGAATCGCTAACAGCCACGCGCTCCAGAGCCTTGTACTCCGGGCGTGGCAGTGCCTGGCACCACTGGGAGCTCCGGGTTTGTACTGGCAAGGCTGACGGAGACAAAGCCAGGAACAGCAGCGACCCAAAGCTGAGGTTCAGCAGGCATCTCTGGATGTGGTCAAGTAAGCGCTTCGCGAGCCACCTCCCGCACCTTGTCTGCCGGCGCGTACTTCACCCCAGCCTCCCCGCCTCTCATTCGCGTCATTAGAAGCTTTGCAGCAGGGCCCTGAAGCGCGGATGGTCGCGAATAGGCGAAAAGTCGGGGTCGTTCTCGACCCACACTTTGTGACTGTAACCCTGACGGAACGCCTGCTCCAGACAGTCGATCGCCTTATCTGTTTCATTGAGAAGCGCGTACGCACATGCCACGTTGTAAAGAATTGCTGCTTCCTCGGGGGCCATAGACAAGGCACGGTCAGCCCATTCGAGGGCGCGGGCGTGGTCGCCAAGTCCGTAGAGGGAACCTGCTGCCATGGAGACGGCACGGGCATCGTCGGGGTAGAGTTGGAGATGCCGTTCTATGGTTTGCAAGCAATCCTCAAAAGCCTCGCGTGCTTCTTTCATGCGGCCCAATGCGCGAAAACAAAGACCGCGAAGCGCTGGGGCCTGGTAGTCATCAGGGTTTGCCTGGCTAGCCTGCGCGAATAAACCAGCGGCTTTCTCCCAGTGTCCCTCCGAAAAACAGGATCGGCCGTAGAAATAATAAGCATCGAACAGTTGAGGATCCAACCGAAGAGCAATCTCAAATTCCTGCTCGGCGCTCTGGTAGTTCCTGTTCAACGATTCTGCGAAGCCGCGCGAGGCGTGAGCTTCCGCCGATTGGGGATCAAGTTCAACTGCGCGACGGCTGGCCGAGAGGGCTTCCTGCAAGTTGTCGTCACTGGCTTCGCACCACATGTACAGGAATGAACAGCAATCCCCAACCCCGGCATAAGCACGAGCGTAACCAGGATCAATGACCACGGCACGAGCGAACATCTGGCGGGCAAATTCCAAGCCCTTGCGGCGCATTTGATTGAAGGATTGACGTCCACGCAGGTAGTAATCGTAGGCCTGGACCTTGTTGGTCGGCACCTTTTCGATCTCGCGCTTTTCGTTTTCGGTCAGCATTACACGAAGAGCGCCCGCGATGTTTTGCGCAATTTCATCCTGGATAGCAAAAACGTCTTCCAGCTGTCGATCGTAGCGCTCAGCCCAGACCGAGTGGCCAGTACTGGTCTCCGCGAGCTGAGCGGTGATCCGAAGACGGCTGCCCACACGGCGGATGCTGCCTTCGAGGACGTAGCCGGCCTGTAACTGCCGACCAACCTGCACAGCCGAAAGCGGTTTATCGCGAAAGGCGAGCACCGCGGAGCGCGGAAAAAGGCGAAGATCCTTGATCTTGGCAACCTCGGTGATGACATCTTCGGTCATACCGTCTCGAAAGTACTCGTCCTCCTTAGCACCGCTCAGGTTCTCGAAATAAAGCACCGCTAGAGATTTCTCCGGTTGTGAAGCCGGAGCCGTGATGCGATGAAGAGCGTCGAGCACTTCTTGCATCGAGGCGCAACGCCGCTCGACGGATTTCGCCAGGCAGCGGTCGATGAGTCTTTCCAACTCCGGCGAGATTTCCGGGAGAAGGCTGCGCAGGGGCGGGTGAGGCGCTCGCAGGATGGCATGAAGAACATCGATGGAGGTATCTCCCGAAAATGGCAGACGACCAGTCAGGCACTCGTAGAGAAGAACGCCAAAGGAGAAAATGTCGCTCTGAACATTCGCGTGCTCACCGCGAAGTTGTTCGGGGGACATGTAGGGAATCGTGCCGCCGGCACCATTCTGTACATCGGTAGCTGTAGCAATCGTGTCCTGCGTTTCCTCGGTCCCGTCGGCCACGCGCTCTCGTCGCGCCAGAGTGGCCAACCCAAAGTCCAGGATTTTTACGTGTAACCTGGCGTCGAGCATGATATTGGCTGGCTTAATGTCGCCGTGAAACACGCCGAGCCGATGAGCTTCCTGGAGACCTTCAGCGATTTGACGCGCGACGTCTGGGAACTGTCGAGTGTCCAGTGCACCATGGCGCAGGATTTGCTTCAGCGTCGCGCCCATCACCAGTTCCATCGCGATGAACGGCGAGCCTTCGGACTCGTTCACCTCGTAAATCGTAGCTATGCTGGGATGGTTCAGCTGCGAAGCGGTCTGAGCTTCCTTGAGAAGGCGATTACGGGCTTGGGCATCGGCTTCCGTATTCGGGGGAAGAAACTTCAGCGCGACCTCCCGGCCGAGCGATAGGTCCTGGGCGCGGTACACAGCGCCCATTCCCCCTTCACCGAGTTTGGCGAGGATGCGATAGTGCGAGATGGTTCG
>Ga0306926_10010836_pt1 | contig 10088 bp, 7 predicted proteins | sample flu12Cox44000178_FD_203759 | JGI IMG/M metagenome (GOLD analysis project Ga0306926, IMG submission 203759) | Lab enrichment of tropical soil microbial communities from Luquillo Experimental Forest, Puerto Rico - flux8day.12C.oxic.44.000.178 (v2)... | ecosystem: Environmental > Terrestrial > Soil... | reverse complement strand
TCCCAGACCGCCGCTGCCGCCATCGTTCAGGAGCGTCTTCACCGTGCTGCCTTGCGTGATGGTGTAACCGCCCTCGATCTGCACACGCCACGGGTGGTACCGGATGCCCTGCTGCTGCGTGTAGGTTTGCGCGGTGCTCGACGAACCTGAAGGCGGCGCCTGATATGGCTGATAGGGTGGAGGAGGCGGCGGCGGCGGTGCCTGGTACGGCGGTGCCTGCTGATACGGCGGTGCCTGTTGATACGGCGGCGCCTGCTGATACGGCGGTGCCTGCTGATAGGGCGGCGCCTGCTGATACGGCGGTGCCTGCTGATACGGCGGTGCCTGTTGATATGGCGGCGGAGCCTGCTGATATGCCGGTGCCTGGGGCGGTGGCTGATAGGCCGGTGCCTGAGGCGGCGGTGGAGCCGGCGGCTGATATTCGACCGGCGGCTGATATTGAGGCGGAGGTGCCTGGTAAGGCGGCGGCTGATACGGCGGCGGATAGGTTTGCTGTGCGAGCGCCGGCGCCGCCAGCACTAACGCAGTTCCCAGTGCGCACAGTTTTTTCGAATTCATAGTTCATCCCTGCCATGAGGCGCAGTCCCCTCAATGATCCGATGACGGAGTGCCTCCTTCTCCGACACCAGTGCCGCGGCACCAAAGGCGTACCGGCGGCGTGGGCGGTGCTCGTGACTCGCTCGCAGAGGGTCGGGTGGTTGTGTGCGGTCCACCTCCGTACATCGCCCATGCCCCCTCGACTCTAAAACCACCGCGGGTCGAACGGAATACGGGCTTGGACCAGTTTAAAACGTAGATCGGGGCAAATCCGTTGACGTGCAGGGTGCCATGGAGTTCCTCTGTTCCCTACAGCGATTTGACAGAACACCGCCACGGCCACGGAAACGCTCCTCAACCCGTGAGCGCGTACCGAACGAAGCGTCCGAATGGCCGAGTTCACGGCCAAGGCATGGCTGCGGCTCGATGTCCGCGGGAGGCTGGGATGAGGGTTGCCCATAGGGTGCAGGGAGGGGCTTGCGGAGGCAGCGTGCCCGCATGAGGCGTAGCGGGATCTCCTGCATCCCCGATCGTCCGAGGGCAAACGGCATAAGCTCTTGAACTGAGTCGAAGTACGGCTGCAGATGGTCGGCCACGCCGCTCATGCTGTCGGCCGGTCCGAGTATGAGCGCATCGCGCGCGAGAAAGTCCGCAGGGTCGTAGCGAAGACCGAACTGCTTGGGGTTGCCGCCGAAGACCAGCACCGGCACGGTATGGTGAAACGCCTCGTCGACCCGGCCGGCATACATCCAGTTCGTCGTGATGATGAAGACTCCGGGCTGCAGCAATCCGCGGGCCCGCAGCTCTCCCGGCAGCTGGTTCCACTCGAACGCGGCGAGCGTGGGGTCGCCGTGCGCGAAGAGCCGCGGAGCGAGGACGCGGCCAAAGCCGGTGGCCGCGTGACTCGAGAGGACCGTACCGAGCAGCACGATGACGGCCACACAGGCCAGCGCCCAGCGCCGCAGCCGCGCGGGTTCGAGCGAGCGCACGGCGTACTCGCCCAGCACCGGATAGAGCATCAGCCAACCGGGCATCTGCCAGTGTGGCAGCCCGAGGCTTCCCCAGAGCGGAGTGACCGTGAAAACCGCGATGGTGGGTAGCGCCAGGCAGAGGCAGTACCAGGAGCGCTCCGCCGTGCGCCCCGCGCGGAAGAAGCGCCACGCCGCAACCAGCAGCGGAATGAATATCCACGGCAGTATCCAGATCGCTTGACCGATGAGGTTGGCGAGCACGTACTCGGGATGCAGCCCTCCGCGGAAGCGGCCGCGGCCGGCCTGATAAGCGACGGAGATCCACTCGTGCTCGATGTTCCACACGATCACCGGTGTCGCGATGAGGAGCGCCAGCAGTGTCGCGAACCACGGCCCCAAGTGACGGAGCTCGCGGCGACGCGAAGGCACGCTGAGGAGAAAGGCGAGCAGCCCGATGGCGAACAGCAGCGCGTGGTATTTCGCCAGTGCGGCGATGCCGAGCCAGAAACCGGCGAGCGACCAGGCGCCGAGCGCACCGGCACGCGAGGTCTGCGGCTTGAATAGGTGCCGCGCCAGCACCACCGCCGCGGCGAGCAACGCCAGCATCAGCGGACCATCGGGCAATACCCAGCCGCCGGCGAAGGTGAAGAAGGCAGAGCAGTTGAGCGCCAGGACCGCGGTCACGCCTGCCTCGGCGCCGAAAAGCAGCTGCGTGAGGCGGTAGAGCAGCCAGGAGCTCACGGCAAACAGGCCGATGAACGGCAACCGCGCGGCACGACCGTCGCCGAGCAGTGGCATGAAGAGGTGGGCGATCCAGTACTGCAGCGGCGGGTGGTCGTAGTAGGAAAGCTGCAGATCGTGCGCAACGCTGAGCGTATAGGCCTCATCGACCCCCAGCCCGAGCATCGCCGCCAGTGCGAGCCGCAACGCCGTGAACAGCGCGATGGCTGCGAGCACGGCGGTGTCCGCTGGCGAGAGGGACCGCATCGCGCGTCTTATACTGAAAGCATGCACGACGGACCAGCTGCGCGCGTCGCGCCGGCTGCGCCGCGACGAGGGGCGGCGCCTGGCCCAGGGGCACTCATCGCCATGACCGAACCGGGCGTCGAGCTCACTGTCGTCGTGCCGACATTCGAGGAGCGCGACAACATCGCGCCGCTCATCGCGCGTCTCGCCGCAGCGCTCGATGGCATTTCCTGGGAGGTCGTGTTCGTCGACGATGACTCGCCCGATGGTACCGCGGGCGCCGTGCAGGCGAGCGCGCGCGCCGACCGGCGCGTGCGCATCCTGCAACGTCTCGGGCGGCGTGGGCTCGCCAGTGCGTGTGTCGAGGGCATGCTGTCGTCCGCGGCACCGTACGTTGCCGTGATGGATGCCGATCTGCAGCACGACGAGACATTGCTGCCCCGGATGCTGGCACGCCTCAAGGCCGAGGAACTCGATCTGGTCATCGGCAGCCGCTACGCGGCTGGCGGCAGCACCGGAGAGTGGAGCCGGGGGCGGCTACTCCTCAGTCGACTCGGCATCCGCGGTGCCCGGTGGCTCTTGCAGCCGGGCGAGCTGCGCGATCCGTTGAGCGGCTTCTTCATGCTGCGCCGGGAGGTATTGGAGGGATGCGTGCGGCGGCTATCGCAGCAGGGCTTCAAGGTGCTGCTCGATATCCTCGCGTCCGCGCCGCAACCGCTGCGACATGCCGAGATGCCGTACCGCTTTGCGCCGCGCGAGCACGGCAGCAGCAAGCTCGGCGCCGCGGCGATGTGGCAGTTCGGGCTGCTCATACTCGAAAAGCTCGCCGGCCATCTTCTGCCTGGGCGCTTCCTGCTGTATTCGGCGGTCGGGGCGAGCGGCGTGCTGGTGCAGCTCGCGGCGCTGGCCGCGCTGCGCCTGGCGCTGCCCTTCGCCGCGGCACAGGCGTGTGCTGTGTGGCTCGCGATGACCTCCAACTACCTCTTGAACAATGCCGTCACCTATCGCGATCAACGCCTGCGCGGCTGGCGTTTCTGGCGGGGTCTGGCGGCCTTCTATGTGATCTGCAGCATTGGTGCAGTGGCAAACGTCGGTGTCGGCACGCTGCTCTACGCCCGCGGCGAGATCTGGTGGCTGGCCGGATTGGCCAGTGCGATGGTAGGAGCGGCGTGGAACTACGGCGCGAGCCGCTTCTTCACCTGGGGTGGCGGGCGGCGGTGAGAAAAAGACACGGTCTCAGAGCAGCAGGGCTCATTCCAAGGGTGTGTGCGAGCGTTAGGTTGCCATCCATGGCACTCGGCTCGTCCGTGCTCAAACGCTCGTCACGCCTCGTGATGCACCACACCGCCCCGAGACCGTCAGGCAAGCGTCAGGCCGGATCGGGGGGGCTGATCCGACCGACGCGACTTCAATCACCGGCGGGAGCGTTTCGAGGGCCGGCGTCACGGTCTGCGAGAGCTGATCCGCCGCGCTGTGCAGCAGCTCGTCGATCGCTGCGGGCACCGCCGGGTCGAAGCGCGCCACTGCAACCCGCAGGGGCAGTGCCGGAGCGTCGCGACCCCGCTCGGGCGTACGTGCCCGCAGCAGTATGTTGCTGCGCGCGGCATGGTCGGCGAGCAGTGTGAGGGCAGCGAACTCGCCGCCGCTCAGCCTGCCGAGGACTTCGTACACGCCGTAACTGGGGAACAAGTCACGCAGGAAATTACCCATGCGGCGCAACAGCACAGCGCGCGTGCACGCGTCAGCGTCGCGCGTGGCGTCCGAATCGCCGATAGCGAGTGAGAAATAGACGAGGTGGGCGGCCTGTTGATCACGCAGCGCCAGATCGAGCAACCGCGTCGCACTCTGTATGAATCCGCGCCGGTTGAGCAGCCCCGTGAGTTCGTCATTCAGCGCCGCAGAACGCAGCGAGTGTACTAGGTTCAATAGCGCGCGCGACTGCAGCCGCACGCGCTGCCCCTTCGTCAGTCCTCTCACCCTCAACAGATCAGACAGCAGTCGCGAGATGCGCGCGTCATCGCCTTCCAGGATGGCGGCGCGCAACTGACCGGCGACCTCGAGGCTGCGAGCCGCCGATACCGCGGCACGAGCGGAACGAACGAATGCTGAGTGGGCGACCGATGCCAACGCCATTCCTCCACAAACCCGAACAGGCGGGGCAACGATACCGACAGGGTGGCGCACGACGGCACCGGCTGAAATGCGTGCCGGGTCGTCGGCTCTCCGCCATCGTTGCCGTAGGGGCTCTCCTACGGCGCCCGAGCGACTGTGTTGATTCCACAAGGCACTCTTTATCGGCGCGCCGATCGCGCGCTGCAGTACCGCCGGCGCATCAACCGTCGCGATGTTGGGAGGTGTTAACATACCGCTGCGCGTCCGGCGCCTCGGACATCCGGGCGATCGCGCCGTGGCGCATTTTGGCGGGCACGCTCTGGAGCCATGCGGTCCGCGTCGCCGCGGATCGTTCGGCTCAACGCACTTCACACTGCAGCTGGGCAGGTCCTCTACACCCAGGATCACGGCCCGGCCCCGGGGGCGGCCGCTCCGCTTCCGTGCCGGACACATCAGACGCCGTCGACGCTCGATCACGGTATCATTCGCGGACTGATGAGCTCGATCACCCGACAGGCCGTGTTGGTGGCGCTGCTGCTCGCGGCGGTGCTCGGCTTGTTCGTTGCCGCCGAATCCGGTCAGCGGCGGCTCGAGGATGCCAGCCGCCAGGTGCAGCATGCGGCGCAGCGCCAGGTCGCCCTCGCGGGTGTCTGGCAGCTCGTGCGCCAGGCCGAAAGCAGCCAGCGCGGCTACATCCTCACCGACAGTCCTACCTACCTCATGCCGTTCCAGGAGGCGTCCGGAAATCTTCCCCAGGCGCTCAGCCGTCTCGAGCAGGCGTTCGCGGCTGCAAACCCCACGGTACGCGCCGACGTCGCGGAGGTGGAAAAGCTCGTCAATGCGAAGTTCGCCGAGATGCGCGACACGCTCGAGGCCTATCGCACGCGCGGACGCGCGGCGGCGCTCGAGCTCATGCGTGGCGATGTCGGCGTGCTCACCATGCAACGCATCGACGATCGGGTGCGCACCGTCGAGAAGTCCGAGACCGCCAACATCCTGCAGGCGAGCGAGGCCTGGCAGACGCGCCGCTGGGTGAGCCTCGCGACCACGACGGCTGCGCTCGCCGCTACCATCGGTCTCGTGTTGCTGCTCAGCCGATTGGTGATGCGGCAGCTACGCTTCCGGGAACGCCAGGCCACCGAGCTCGCGCAGCGCCACGCCGAGCTCGAGCAGCTGGTGGAGCAGCGCACCGAGGAGCTGTCCGAGCTGTCGACGCACCTGCAGTCGCTGGCCGAGCAGGAGAAGTCCGCGCTCTCGCGCGAGCTGCACGATGAGCTCGGCGGGCTCCTGGTCGCGGCTCGCATGGATGTCTCCTGGATCGAGGAGCGCGTCAAGTCCGAGGATCCGGATGTCCAGGCGCATTTCCTGCGCGTGCACGAGGCGCTGCAGTCGGGGGTCGATATGAAGCGCCGGGTGGTCGAGAACCTGCGGCCCTCGCTCCTCGACAATCTCGGCCTGTTCCCGGCACTGCGCTCGCAGGTAGCCGACTCCTGCGGACGTGCCGGGCTGCGCTCTATCGAGCGTTACCCGAACGAGGAGCTGCACCTCACACCGGACTCGTCGATCACGGTGTTCCGCATCGTGCAGGAGGCCCTCACCAACATCGTCAAGCACGCGCGCGCGCAAAGGGTCGAGGTCACGGTCGAGCCGCGCGCGCCATGGCTGATACTGCGCATCCGCGATGACGGGGTCGGGCTGCCGCTCGAACGGTTGCGTGCGCTGCGTTCTCACGGGCTGGCGGCGATGCGTCAGCGAGCGGCGGGTCTTGGCGGGCACTGGCAGGTGCGGCGGCCCGCGGGCGGTGGTACCGAAGTCGAGGTCCGTCTGCCGCTCGAGCGAGTGCTCGAGGAGACTCCGGCAGCGTACGGGACCAGCGCTTAGTGGCGGGCCTCGGTGCGGTCGCGGGCAAAGTCGGTCAGCAACGAGGGCAGGCGGAAGTAGTCGCGGGACTTATCGAGGAATGCCTCCACTCCGAAGGCTTCCGCCTCCCGGCGGTATTCCGGCAGACCGAAATTCGTGAGGATCACGATCTTCGGGCGTCGACCTGCCGCCCGCAGGCGCGAAAGGGCGCGCAACACGCCGAAGCCCGAGCCACTGCGCAGGTGCAGGTCGAGGATCAGCACGTCGGGAGTCTCGGATGCAACGCGGCTCAGAGCGTCCGCTTCACAATCGACCGTGGCGACCAGCTCCACATCCGGCAGGCGGCGAATGAGCTCCGTGAGGCGCGCGGCCAGCAGGGTTGAATCCTCTGCCAGCAGCACGCGCAGTGAAGAGCTGGTCTGCATCTAAGCGCTCGTCATATGTCATGTCGGGCGGGCGGTCGCAGGCCCCACCGGTACCAGTCAGTTGGAGTGTACTGGCGTGGAATCCGGCAGATGCCGGTAGCCGCCGCCTCGACTTGTCAGCGTTCGCCGACTGGTCAGGTCCCAGCTACCAGCTACTGCACCAGCCCGTTGCGCAATGCGTAGGTGGTGAGGTCGGCGTTGGTCTCGAGGTGCATCTTCTCCAGCACCCGCGCGCGGTAGGTGCTGACGGTCTTCACGCTGATGCACAGCTCCTGGGCAATCTCGGACACGCTGCGTCCGACGGCCAACTTGCACAGGATCTGGAATTCACGCTGGGACAGCGACGCGTGCAGGGGCCGATCGGCCGGCTCATCGAGCGCGTTCACCAGCATCTCGGTCAAGGCGGCGCTGGCGAAGCGCCGCCCCGCCAGTACCGTGTGGACCGCGCGCATGAATTCCTCGGGCGCCTGGTCCTTGGCCAGGTAGCCGGAGGCTCCCGCCCGCAGGGCGTAGATGGCGTATTGCTTCTCGGAGAAGCCACTGATCACCAGCACCCGGGTCTGAGGGTGGCCGGAGCGGATATGGCGCAGGATGTCGATGCCGCTTCGGTCCGGCATATTGATATCGAGAACCACGAGATCCCATGAGCCATCGCGCAGCTGCTGCAGGGTCTCCGCCCCGCTGCTGGCTTCCGCGACAGCTTCGACCGAACGGTCCTGCTCCAGCCATCGGCGCAGTCCCGCGCGAATCATTGCGTGATCGTCGGCAATCAGTACCCGTGCCATCGCGCCTCCTCAATCGGGTCTGCCGTGCTGCGCACACTACCCGGTTCGCCCTTTATGTAGCGTACGCCATCCCCCTCACCATCTGTAGGCGAAATCCTACGATAGCGCACGGCTTGCTCGGACCCAATAGTTAAAGGGTGGCGACCGGGGGTTTACGGCGCCCGGAAGTCCGTGGCGTTCACCTCCAGGAGCGTGGGACCCGGGCGCGCCAAAGCCCCGCGCAGCGCCTCGGCAAGCGCCGGCGCATCGGGTACGCGTGCACCCGCTGCGCCGCACGCGTGGGCGAGCGCGACGAAGTCCGGGTTGCGCGCCACGACGCCGATCGGGGTGATACCGGCGGCACGCATGTCGTCCCTGATCTGGCCGAGCGCGCCGTTGTTCCACACGATGAGCGGCAGCGTCAGATCGAGCTCCACGGCGGTCATGAGCTCCTGCAGCGTGAATTGCGTGCCGAAATCGCCAGCCAGGGCGACGATCGGGCGCTGCGGCTGAGCGATGCGCGCGCCGATCGCAGCCGGCAGCGCGAAGCCGAGCGCTCCGTAGCCGGAGGGATGGAACCAGACGCCGGGACGCTCGGCCGGGAACGCATAGTTGCCGAGGTAGGCGATCTGGGTCATGTCACTGAACACCACGCCATCGACCGGCAGGCTCTCACGCAACGCGTGCAGCGCCGCCAATGCCGGCGCCGAGGTGGATGCGAGCTGTGCGTCGATGCGGGCGCGATGCACTGCCCCATTCCCTGCAGCAGTGCGCCAGCCGTGGCGCGCGGTCGCGGTGTCGCGCGCGGCGATGCTGCGGCCCACAATGCCCTGCGCGAGCAGCTGCAGCCCCGCCGCTGCATCACCCTGCAGGGTAACTGGCGCCGCGTAGTGGTCGCGGAGCTTCTGCTCGTCGACGTCGATGCGCACCAGGCGGCCGTTTATGGGAAGACGCGTGCTGGTGTAAATGTCGGTCTCGGACAGCTCGGTGCCGGCCGCAACCACCACATCGGCGGCCGCGACGCACTCCTGGGTTGGGGCGTAGGGCAGGCTCACTCCGAGACTGGCGGGATGGCTCTCGGCCACGACACCCTTGCCCGCGACGGTGGTGACGAGGTACGCATCGAGGGATTCCACCAGCTGACGGAGCGCCGCGCCGCCCCCGCGCGCTCCACCGCCGTTGATGAACAGCGGCCGCTCCGCCGCCGCAAGCAGCGTCAGCGCCTGATCGACAGCGTGCCGGGGCGGTGCCGATGCGGCTGCCGGGTGCGCGAACACTTCCGGCTGCAGGGACGTCGGCTCGGCGAGCAGATCGAGCGGGACGTCGATGTAGGAGGGCCGCGGCCGCGCGCTGCGCATTGCGGTGAACGCGGCGCGCAGCTGCTCGCGCAGCTGTCCGTCCGTGCGCGCGCTGCCCGCGAAGGCGGTGACACCGCTGACCAGGGCACGTTGATCGGGCAGCTCGTGCAACACGCCCCAGCCGCGCCCGAGCGAGGCACGCACCGGCGCGCTCGCTACCAGCAGCAGCGGCACCGAGTCCGACCAGGCCTGGGCGAGGGCGGTGAGAGCGTTGCTCACTCCGGGTCCGGAGATGACGAATGCGGCGGCCGGCTGACCGCTCGCGCGCGCGTAGCCGTCGGCTGCGAACACGGCGTTCTGCTCGTGCCGCACCAACACGTGCCGCACGCGCGCCAGCTCGAGGCCGCGATAGAGCTCGATGTTGTGCACTCCCGGGATGCCGAACACCGTGTCGATGCCGTTCGCGGCAAGTGTCTCGACAACGTAACGCCCGACGGTCCAGGGAGCCGCGCTCATGTGCTTGAAATGTTAGCACCGCCCACGGCACAGTAAGTACGTGAAGTTCTCTGCACTGGTCGAGCGTGTCCGCGGCGAAGGTGCCGCCGCCTGGCTCACTCATTACCGGGCGGTAGCCGCGCGCGAGCGCGGCGAAGACGTAATCATTCTGAGTGTCGGCGACCCCGACCTTGAGACACCCGGACCGGTGGTGGAGCGCGCCATCACCGCGCTACGTAGCGGCGACACGCACTACGTGGCGGCGCCCGGGCGCCTCGCAGTACGCGAAGCGATCGCCCGCGCACACGCGGCACGCTGTGGCCAGAGGGTCGGCGCAGAGAACGTGATTTATCTCGCCGGCGCACAGAACGCGCTGTTCGTGAGCTCGTTATGCCTGGCGGGACCGGGCGATGAGGTGGTGACGTTCGAGCCGCTCTATCCGACCTACCCGGCGACGATCGAGGTATCCGGGGCACGCCTGGTGTGCGCACCTGCGACCGCGGCGTGCCGTCCCGATGTGGCAGCGCTCGCCGGGCTCATCGGGCCGCGCACGCGCGCGATCCTGTGGGCGAGCCCGAACAACCCGAGCGGAGTCGTGCTCAACGAGCAGGAGCTTGGCGTCATCGCCGAGCTCGCGCGCCGTCACGACCTGTGGCTGAT
>Ga0306926_10010835_pt1 | contig 10088 bp, 12 predicted proteins | sample flu12Cox44000178_FD_203759 | JGI IMG/M metagenome (GOLD analysis project Ga0306926, IMG submission 203759) | Lab enrichment of tropical soil microbial communities from Luquillo Experimental Forest, Puerto Rico - flux8day.12C.oxic.44.000.178 (v2)... | ecosystem: Environmental > Terrestrial >... | reverse complement strand
CTCCCAACGGCAAAGCTGATATCGGTAAGGTCGGAACGAATCTGACCTTGGGGATGTGGGATACATTCTAAAAGGATAACTTGTTGCTATGAACGATGAGCCCGCAAGCACTCGGACTCTCAAACAGAGGTGGGATGAGAAAGATGCGGCGCGCGATAAGCAAGAAGAGCGAGCGCAGCAAGCATTTCTCGAGGCAGAAGCGAACCATACATTCGCGCCGATCGAGCATTTCCTAATACGGTTGAGCAAGGTGCTGAGCGCCGCAGGTGCGTCGGTGGAGATCGATACCACATGGGAGCATCTTGGCGAGCGAAGGTTACATCGTGTGGCGAAGATAATCTCCTGTAATCCGCCGCAAGAACTGCCTCTCGATTTCACCATTCACGCAGCGAGTATTTTCTACTGCGACAAGATCTACCGATTAGCCACTGGGATCGAAGCGCTTATTCTGGCGATCACCGCCGACGTGGAGCGGTTTCTCACGCCGCATCGAAAGTCGCCTGGTTTGTGAGTTTCAATCGACCGTGCGGCTAGTCTCAGCGCGATGTTCTTCATGTCCCTTTGCCCGAAGCTCGTTGGCTTGGCGCGTTTTATCAGCGGCGAGTTCGGAGGCATCCATCGCCTGTTTTGCGCGGTGTTCTTTGTAACTCTCGCTGGAGGCTTTTTGCGCTAGCCGCCAAAATCGATCCGCTTTTCGGAGTGCAGCTTTTGCTGCCTCGCGAAGCTGCCTCTCGGATACAATTTTGGTCCCAGCTTTAGGATCATCGCTTTTGCCGTTCATCGTTATGCTTTCCCTAGTTCAATGGCCGCCGCTGCTTAATTTCTCGGATCAGCTCAGCGGCGGCTGAGTCGAGGCATGCTTCTTGTTGCTCCCTGGTCAGGTACTGTTGAGGGTTTCTACTGCCGCCAGGAGCGAGCTTGAAGCATTTTTGCTGCCATTTCTGTGCCAGCCACGACAGGACCAGTGCAAACCCAGGTGCTTCCCATATTTCCGGGTCGTACATAGTTTCCGGGTCGTCGATTGTTTCCGAGATGTATTTCTTTACATCCGGCACTATCTTCTCGGCCGGTACTTGCTCTCTATCAATGCCAGGCACGCAACCTGTTTCGTCGAACATTTCGCTGGCTTCTTGTAGAAGGGTTCCTTCCTTTTTAGTTAGCACCCTGCTCAAAATTGCCTCCCTGCATGTGAGTGTAGCAGAAGGTTCCGCTAACCTGGCCGATCGGTGACAGGAACAGATGTTCGAGCAGCGCAAGATCATAATGTGGCACTCGGCGCGCCGATACGCCGCAGAGGAAGGGCAGACAAGGTAGGCCGCCCTAGTTGGCCTCCTGACAAGGCGCGTCTCTGGCGAGTACAGGTTGCCCCCTGGTTGGCGGCAGGACGGCCCATGGGGTGCGTCTTTTCCGCCTCGGCATGTCCAGTGAGGGGGCGCTGGCAAGCCGTATCAGCCAAAGGACATCGTGATGTGGATCAAAGGACATCGTGATGTGGATCAAGCGTCACCTTCAATAGACGGGACGAGGACGCTGGTGACGTAACCGCACGCGGCGCACTCGTACGCGATCAGTCCCGGTTCATGGGACAAAGGCGCAATGGTGACGATTTCAACCATCTGCGCAACACTGCACCTGGGGCACTGCGAAAGATTGTCACGCCAAGTTCGCTGTTGTCCTGACATGGGCGACCCGCGAGCCGGGGCCCCGCTCTCGGCCATGGGACGTAAACGCAGAGCGCCTCGGTTGGGTTCGACGCCTGAATGGCGATTTCATCGAGCCCGATAGTGCGCGGCCGCATCGCTGTGTGATCCCGGTGTCGCGCAAGGTAGGCGCTCGTTGGCAGAACGCTTCCGCCTCGTGGAACCAAGTTCCACCGCCTGCGTTTAGTCCCCCGTGCAAGCGGGAGACGGAAGCATGGCTTCAGTTGATCCGTGGGAGAAGGCCGCCGATTGCGAGCGCTCCCTCCAAACAGCCGTTAATCCAGAATCGCGAGCAGTCCTTCTTGAGAAGAATGAAGACGGTGCTGCCGAAGCCAAGCTGAAAGCGGAAGCGCTGGTAGACACTACCTTAGCCGATCTCCTCAAACCTCTCGAACGCGCACGAGTTGACACTCAGCCGGACAACGCGCTGCGGCTGCATGAAATCAGTACTTTCCTCATTCAGGAGAGCAACCTCGACATCCTATATAACCGCGTCCTCGAAGCTGGTATTGGCTTGATGTCCGCCGACATGGCGAGCTTGCAGATATTCCACCCCGAGCAGAAGGAACTCAGGCTACTTGCGTGGAAGGGATTTCATCCTGCATCAGCCGCCTTTTGGGAACGGGTTCGTTTCCATTCAGCAACCACCTGCGGGTTAGCGTTGTCCTCGGGATGCCGCGTCATAGTGCCGGACACTGAGACCTGCGATTTCATGGCGGGCACCGCTCACCTCGATGAGTTTCGTCGGTCGAACATCCGTGCGATGCAATCCACACCACTTATCTCACGTTCCGGACCGCTACTGGGCATGATCTCAACCCACTGGCGGGAACCGCATCAACCTGCGGAACATGCGCTGCGACTATTTGATGTGCTTGCCCGCCATTCAGCAGACCTTATCGAGCGCACTAAGGCAGAAGCAGCGCTGCGCGAAAGTAAGGAGAGGTTCCGGCAACTCGCTTCCATTGTCGAGTTCAGTGATGATGCAATCATAAGCAAGAACCTCAACAGCATCATTCTGACCTGGAATAAGGGGGCGGAGCGCCTCTTTGGTTATTCGGCCAGCGAGGTCATCGGTAAACCGGTGACCATCCTGATGCCGCCGGAACGACTGGATGAGGAGAGCGCTATTCTCGAACGTATTCGATGCGGTGAACGCGTCGAACATTATGAAACTGTTCGTTGTCGCAAGGATGGAAGTCTAGTTGATATTTCGTTGACCGTTTCGCCGATTAGGAATGCACAAGGCAAGGTCGTGGCCGCCTCAAAGATCGCCCGTGACATTACCGACCGCAAGCGGAGCGAGGCGCAACTTTCTATTCTCGCCCGCGAGGCGGAGCACCGAGCCAAGAATGTGTTGGCAAGTGTGCAGGCGACAGTGCATCTATCACAATCCGATACCCCCGCCGGTCTCAAGGCTGCAATCGAGGGACGCATCCAAGCACTTGCGAACGTCCATGCACTATTCATCCAGTCGCGCTGGACCGGAGCTTATTTACGCGATCTCGTCACGCAAGAGTTGTCCCCCTATTCTCAAACCGAGGAGACACGGACTCGGATTGACGGACCAAGTGTATTGCTGGAGCCGGATGTGGCCCAGAGCGTTGCGGTGATCCTGCACGAGCTGGCAACCAACGCAGCCAAATACGGGGCTCTCGCCGCGGCCCAGGGGAGTGTGCAGGTCGAGTGGTCGCGGGCGGCAGACGAACGGCTCGTTCTCCGCTGGACCGAGACGGGTGGCCCGCAGGTCAAAGCGCCAGCGCGCAAAGGCTTTGGTTCGCGCGTGATGCAGGCGATGGTACGAGCCCAGAATGGCCAGATGCGGTTCGACTGGCGCGCGGAAGGGCTCGCATGCGAGATAGCATTCCCCGCTGCGCGGGGTGCACCTCCGACCCGGTGTGCGCAAAGCCACGCTGCCAACTACCCTAGCTCCGCGAAGTGATACGCCGGACTTCTTTGCGCTGCCATCGGCCGGACGCTTGTAGGTCGTCCGCGAGCGTCTTACGTGACTTGTGTGGCGCGCAACGGCTCGCAATGACGCGCGATGACTTCGCAATGAACCATTCCGACCCGGCATGACCTCGTCGCGACCCATTGCGAGCCCCGAGGCCCTGCTGTGATTATGTCTCCTTCCGCCAAAATTCCGAACCACGGGCGGGAAACAAGCATGCTGGCCTCTGCGCTATGGATAGACGAGCTGTGAATTGGAGTTGGGGTGGCAAAGCAATCCGACTGAACTCTACCGAAGGCGGAACTGGACAAGCCATCCTCCTTCTTCCCGCACTCAGCTCTATCTCAACACGCCATGAGATGCGCCCTTTGCAGGAGCGTTTGGCGCGTGAGTACTCGACGTTCTCTATTGATTGGCCCGGATTCGGCGACGAGGTGCGCCCGCAGATGGATTGGACGCCAGAGGTCTATACAGCCTTTCTGTCATTCCTGCTCACGTCGGTGGTAGGAGAGCCCCACGCGATCATTGCGGCAGGGCATGCAGCGGGCTACGTGCTCAAGTATGCCGCTGGCGCACCACAAGTCGCGCCGCGGCTTGTTCTCGTCGCTCCGACCTGGCGAGGACCCTTGCCCACCATGATGGGCGACCATCAGCTTTTCTTCGACCGGCTCTGCTAGATAGTGGATCGCCCCCTCTTCGGGCCGCTCATTTACTGGCTCAATGTCAATCCGCTCGTCGTGCGTCGTATGGGCGCCGGCCACGTCTATGCTGATCCCGCCTATTTGACGGGAGAGCGATTGCGGGGAAAACTCGCTGTCGTACGCGCAGACGGTGCACGATTTGCCTCGGTACGATTTGTTGCTGGCCGCCTCGATCCGCTCGCCAACCGTGAAGAGTTCCTTGAATGTGCGCGACGCGCAATTGCTCCTATCCTGGTGATTTACGGCAGCGGAACACCGGCAAGGTCGCTTGTCGAGATTGAGGCGCTCGCGGCACTTCCAAGAATCCGCAGTGTTCGGCTGCCTCGCGGTAGACTTTCCGTGCACGAGGAGTTTGCTGATATGACAGTCGAGGCAATCACACCGTTTCTGCGCGAGACATTTCAACCGATAGCAATGGCATGAGCGTCTAATTCTACCTTCGTTCACACCGCACCAGAAGCTCACACCGCATCTCGGCACTTGGTTTTTGTGCCAAAATGTATGGCCCGGCCGTGCGTTGCAAGACAGATCTCCGAGAGCGACGAACGTGAGTGCTGCATCAATGTATCAGGTCTCGTAGTGGAGCATTTTTGCTGTGGACCTCTACTACGCCTGCAATGAGGGTCGTCGAAAATCGTGGGATGGCTGCGCCGAGCAGAAGACCAAGAACCAAATTGAACGGTCCAGCTATCAATCCTTTCAACTCTACGATTTGCAACGGATCGGCTAGTGAGATCTTGCGCGTAAGATTATTGTCGAGACCCCACGCAATACAGGCTCCAACAATGGCAAGCGGGCCCAGCATATTGCTTATGGTCGGAGCACCAGACCAAGACAGGATGGCAGCACCGGCGATAAGGTAGGCCATGCCCAGCGCAACCCGGCGATCGTAATTTTCATGGAAGATGAACCACGCCATCAGTGCGGTCACGGCGGCCTCGAGCGTGAGCAACAGTGAAGCCGTCGCAGCATCGGTGCGCGTTAGTCCGATCATCAACAGTAGCGGGCCCACTACACCGCCTGAGCCGATGGCACCGGCGAGCCAGGGTAATTCCGAGCGGGCCAGCGAAACCTCGGGCGTCCGTGAAATAATCCAAGGCAAAGCGCGCCGTATTCCGGCAATCCCGATGCCAGCACCGCAATAAAGAAGCCCCGCGAGCGTCGCCGGATGGACGGAGCTCACCAGCGCCTTGGCCGCCGGAGTGGAAATACCGAACAGGGCTGCGGATACCAACGCGCAGAAAACTGCTGTCCAGTTCACGCATACACCGCTTGAATTACTGCGAGTGCTGTCCCATCAAGCCGGCTTCGTGAAGCACTGCGGCTCGATGAGAATTTGGTAGAAACGCGTAAACCTTGTTTCTCTTCCGATCGAGCGCAAGCGTGTGTGCGCCTGGTTCCGTGCTCACTACTTCCTCGCGTCGCATTGTTTCAACATTAATGACGTCTATAACGCCGGGCTCTCCAACCGCCACGTAGAGGCGGCGCGATGGTTGATCCAGAAATATGACATCGGGCGCCCCGCTCAGACCAACATCGCCGACCGTCTTGCCCGAGACCGGGTCAATTGCGAGCAGCACGCCAGCATCGCAAGCGCACATCAAACGGCCGGTAGCGGGATCCACATCCAACCCGTGCGGTCCCGCCGCCGGAATGTCGTACTCTCTGGATACTCTAGTCGGCTCACGAGCATCAATAACAACGATACGAGGTGGGGAGGCAATGTTGACGAAAAATAGTTCGCGCAACTTGTCGTAAATCGCCCAACGCGTGCGACCGGGTACTTTGACTTCGGCAATCCGCAGTCGGCAGGCGAGGTCTACGATAGACACCGTGTGCGAATCCGGGATCGAAGGGTCGCCTACGTTTGCCGCGATCAGGATGCCGCGGGTCGAGTCGAACGCTAGTCCGTTCGGCTTCATACCTACATTGATCTTAAACTCGTTCCGCTCGGCACCGGGTGCAAACACCGAGACAGTATTCTCGCCCCGATTGGACGTGAAGACGAGGCTGCGCGCCTCGGACACGAGCGCACCCGCCACCCCGGTAAAGCCCGAAATCGATTCAATGTATCGATCATGCGCGGTGTCGATCACGTCCACTGCATCGTTACTGGTGTGTGCGACATAGAGCCGATCCGTTCCTTCATGGATATCCGCGTGATCGAACCCGCCCTTAGACCGATTTGGCGGGAGCTCGATATGGCCAAGTAAACGAAGCGCCATCGCTGCGGGCCCGGGTCAGTCCGCTGGGGTCACGGCATAGCCGTCAAAATAGACGTGGCTGTCGGCCTTCGACCATAATCCGATCCTGCCCGTAACCGGCCCTGCCAGAGTGTGCTCCAGATAGAGCTTGCCGTCGAGATAACCTTCGACCTTGCTGCCAGCAACGCGAACCTTAAGGTCGTGCCACTGCCGAGTCGGCGTCGGGGTGTTGCGAATCCACTTCACCGAGGATCGCTTGCCTTTCTCGAACTTCCAAAGCACGAGATTGTTTTCGAGCGGGTTGGCCCGCACGGTCAGATAGTCGCCGTTCGGCTTGAGATTGAACAAGATGCCCGCGCCCTGGTCTATGCGGCCGGAGATGCCTTCGAAGCGCACCGAGATATCGCCATCGCGAAAATCGTCAACGTCCTTAGCGACCGTATACGGGAAGTACGCATAGGCCTGGACCCGATCGAGGAACTCGGCGTAACGATCGCCGTACAGTGCGCGCGCTTTATCGGCCACGCCGGCGGCGGTTTGTCCTTCCTTCCATTGGCTCCCATCGACCGCGAGCACCTTTTTGTTGCCCTCGGCTTCGATGCGCCAGATGCCAACCACGCTGAGGAAGGCTTTCGGCTCGGCCCCGACCGTGTCGTTCGAGAACTCGACCTTGAGTGCCTGTCCGGCATCGGCGCGCAGCAGCAATGCCGCGAAGCCTAGCCCCGCGATTACCGTGGCAATCGTGCACGTGCTGATCTTCATAATGAGCCTCCATTTTGCGCGAGAGACGTTGGGATACGTGGGGGCCTGGATATCCACCACCACGTCATTACAATTGAGAGCGGGAGCACGGCGAAGAACCAAGGCAGGGTCCCCTGCGCCTCAGCGACCAGCGGATAGCCGGGGTAATCCTCTCCGGCGATTGGCGTCGGAGGCGGTCGTCCCGCCAGCTCGTAAAGGACTGGCAGGGCCTCGCGGTGGCTGGTCGACCGACTCTTAAGGGAGCGGCCGGCATAGAAATACTCGATTTCGCCGTATGATTCTTCGGTTGAGCTACCGACGATCGTTTGCCCGCCGCTGGCGAGTCGAATGGTTACACGGGGCACAACACGCTCCAACTTGGTCAGCACGTTGCGCCGCAGATCGGCATAGCGGGGATCTTCCGGTGCAAGATGAACTGTGACCACCAGCGGCTCATTGAGCTTGGCGAGCTCGCGCTGGTCGGCAGCGGGAAAGGAATTGCGTCGGTCTTCTGCAAGATCTGCGGAGGCACCGATCCGGGTCGCGATCATCAGAAGCGCCGCCATCACGGCTGCGCAAGTGAGTGATCGCAGGACCTTCCTTCGCACCGGCATGCCAGGGTGCAACCAGATGCCGGCAAGCACACAGAACGCCAGAATTGCCGTCGCGAGTCCAACTACCAAGCCCGCCGACAGCAATCCCTGCTCGAACGTTCGCAGCGTCTGCGTTAGAGACAGTCGCGAGAGCAAGCCGAGCACGCCCGGCTGTCCGGCGAGGGCGAAATCGAGAACCCAGGAGCCGATGGTGAAGGAAAGCGTGATAATCGCAGCAGTTGCCGCGCTCTCGGAGATGGCGGCGGAGAACAGCGCAATTGCCCCGATCAGCAGACCGTAAAGCAGATGGCCGCCGAGCAGGTTGATGGTCTCCGGGGGAGAGAGATGTCCGCCGAGAATCTCCCAGAGTGCCAGCGTGGAGAGCGCTGGAATCAGCGCGATAACCCAGGCGGTCGCTATCGCCGCCATTTTCGCTGCAATCAAGGTTGCTGTCCTATACGGCAGCTGCAAGAGGAGACGTAGCGCTCCGGTCTCTTTCTCCCGACCAAGAACGCGGATTGCGACGAAGGGAAACAGAAGCGTGACGGCGAGGTAGAAAGCACCGAACGTTGGCACTAGAACGCCATCGAGCGGAGAAAGTCCGCTCGCCATCGCGGGCGAATCGCGGGCGGCGGCGCTCGCTTCGCCGTACAGAGAGGTGGCTTGGAAGAAACTGTAGCCGACGAGCGGACAAAGCACGATCAGCATTGTCCAGAGCGCGCGACCATTGAGGACCTCGCGCAGCTCCTTGGCCAGCAGGGGCTGAACTGGAAGGCGGCGGATTGCGGCTGTCTCAGGTGAGCGCAAGGAACACATCCTCCAGTCCAGCCCCGACTAAACCGGTTCGCCTCCGCAGCTCATCGAGCGTTCCACTGCCTCGGACACGGCCGCCGGCGAGCAGGACGAAGCGGTCGCAAATCCGTTCCGCGTCAATCAGCTGATGGATTGCGAGAACAAGTGTGCGCCCGCCCAGCGCAACCTCGCGCAGCACGTTCATGATCTCGTGCGTCTGCCTCAGGTCGAACCCGTCAAAGGGCTCGTCCATGAGCAGCAATGAATGCGGGGTGAGCAGGGCCAGCGCCAGCATCAACCGGCGGCAGAAGCCTTTTGACAGTGTGTCAACTCGTTTGCGCAACACCGGTGAGAGGCCGAGCAGTCGAATAATATTGGCCAAGGTGGGAGCGGGCCGGCCGTACACGGTCGCAAAGAATACAATCACCTGCAGCACATACTGCTCCTGCCACGGGCGAATCCCATCCGGGAGGAAGAAGATCGAACCGCGGCGCTGGTTAAATGGCAAAGTGTTGTCCCGCCAAAGAACGTCACCACTGTCGACGGGGATGAGCCCGGCAACGGCCTCCAGTAGGGTCGTCTTGCCGGCTCCATTGGGACCGATCAGACCGACGATCTCGTTGCTGGGCACGTCGAATGAGACGTCTGCCAATGCCGGCTGATCGCCATACCTCTTGCTCAGCCCGGCAATCCGCATCAGCGCACTCGTGTGCCCAGGGATGTTTTCCGTCCGGGCGGCGGTCAATACGGTCATTGGCCCACTTAGTTTCGTCGGACGAAAAGGATCAGGCGCAAGACGTGCTCGTCCTTATCGGTCTGATCCGTGCTCAATGTGATGGAAAGCGGCGCTGCTCGGCTGTGCAGCACGACGTAATTGGCTGACGATAGGTCAGGCGCCTGGGTCCAGGTGTCGCCGAAGCAAGCGGCGATCTCGCGCAGCGTTTCGGCTTGCGCTTGCTCGGCGGCGCGCGCGCTCGTCAGCCCGGGTGAATCGCAGGTGTAGGTTCCTGCCCCATAGAGAGAGCAGTCGCTCCAACCTGTGAGCGGCAGCGTGGTATCGAGGAAATTGCCTTCCCGCGTCTTGCCGGCGATGGAAGCGAATTTCTCACCTGTGAGCGCCAGCGCGGCGACACGCTTCAAGTCCGAGCAATAAGGTGCTGGCGCACCGGCCGTGATCTGGGCACGTGCGCAGTCCGTCGCGACCGCTGCCTGCAGGAGCTGAGCACCGGCCATCAGGGTGACAGCTTTCATTCGGACTTGCTCCATCGCAACTTTGCAAGGAGGCCTGGCGAGCCGCCAGGCCATCCAGCGAGGTGCAGAGCCCACGTTGGGACGCGATGAGCGCGTCCCAACCGGTTTCGTCGTTGCTCAGCTTTTCGCGCTTGCGGTCTTGTCCAGCGCCGCGC
>Ga0306926_10010834_pt1 | contig 10089 bp, 7 predicted proteins | sample flu12Cox44000178_FD_203759 | JGI IMG/M metagenome (GOLD analysis project Ga0306926, IMG submission 203759) | Lab enrichment of tropical soil microbial communities from Luquillo Experimental Forest, Puerto Rico - flux8day.12C.oxic.44.000.178 (v2)... | ecosystem: Environmental > Terrestrial > Soil... | reverse complement strand
AACCTGCCCGTCGCCGGATAGTAGTATCTGGCGCGATAGTACGAAATGTTGGCGTCTTCAGCGAACATCAGAAAAGGTCCCGCGTTTGCCTTTTTCACCGGCGATCACCCAACAATGACCATCCATCGACTATCGAGATTCTCTGAGACCTTTAGAGACCTGGTAGCAGCTCTCCCTTTGGGCTGGTTGACACAAAAACTCGATGGAACTTGCGGCGTCCGATTCGGAAACTGCCGTCATTGTTCGGGCGAACGGATTTAACCACGGATAATGAGCATCGAAGATAAACCACTGGTCTTCCCGGAGATGCACCACTACACTGGGCACGCCGATGGAGTCACGGATCGATTCGGCAAGCCTTGTGGCTTCGTCCTGCGATATCGGATTGGCCACTGTGAAATAGAAGTGCGGGACAAGTTGTCTACTCTTGCCGAAACCTTGGTTAACAACGCTTACATGCTGGAGATCCACGGCCACATTGTTTTTGACAAGATGAAAGACATTTTCGCCGGCAACTGCAATTTCTTGAATCTTGCCGCCAGGATAGCGGACCTTTAGCGTCGCCGATGAGCCGTACTTAAGGAGAACTGCGGCACACGGAATTTCCTTCTTCGCTCGGTCCTGAAAGTTAGCCCTCCATAGGGCATATGTGATATCAAAAACGTTTTTGCCCATGAAGTCATGGGCTGCCTTGTCTTCGGTGAATATTCCCAATTGCAGCACCTTGACTTCTGGCTTTTCGGCCATGTATCTGTGCGCGACGCGGAGTAGTTCGTCCTCGTTGAAGTCTTCACTGGGAATGACCAGGACGTAAGAAGCGAGCCCATTCGATTTCTGCTCGGAAACCAGATGAGTCTTCGTGGTCATAGCGATGGGATACAAGCCGGAAGTCAACGTTGCCAACAACATCGTTAAGATTGAATTCTTCATGGCGCTGGAGGGCATCCCTTTCGAATCCAGTCGCTAAACTCAGATGTCGGATGCGGCCATTTCTTGAACTCAGTGTCGGGAAGGCCATACTTGTTGAAGAGGTCGAAGATGGCAGCGTCATCAAGCAAAGTCAGCGCATGAACTTCCTCATGAATCAAGGACGCTATGCGTTGATCCAGAGGTTCGTTGAGGTAACCCGGCCCCAACACAATGGCCGGCCGACTACCGTCCGTCAGAGTATAAGCATTGGGAGTTGGCCACACGTGAAAGAGGTGGGAACCGAGCGTATCCGCGCTTCCATTCCCGCTGACCTCATTCTCCGTTTTGCTCGCATTGGGACTCTTCTCGGAGGGAACCGTGTAGATCGGTATTTTCGAAGCCGCTTCGTTGAATGCATTTGCGAAATCTTCGGCACATAGCCCCGTCTGGAAGGCCTTGGCAAAGACTTTGGCGCATCGGGATTTCGGATCTAGTCGGGCGTAGTTGCCCAAGGGGTCAACCAGCATCGTCGGCGAGTTGTTGACGTATGAATAGAAATTGAGTCCTCCGTTGAAGCCTATGGCGTCTTCGGAAAGGAACGTCCCCGCCGCGGGATCGTAGTATCTGGCGCGATAGTAATAAAGGTTGGTTTCGGAATCCCACTCACGTCCCGTGTAACGGAAGGAGTTGGTGACGCTGCCAGTTGAGGCAGTTAGGTTGCCAAAGGAATCGTAAGTGTAGGTGTTTGCGATTGCGCCCGAGGTAGTGCTGAGCGACGTCAGCGAGCCAAGACCGTCGGCTTGATAGTAGCTAGTGGCCCCGCTGCGCAACATCGCCAAAGGTTCATCGATGTTCAGCCCCTGCGCATATCGCGCGACTGCTGTTCCAGTCGAGTTGGTTTCTTCGGCGATATTGTCACCGTCATAGGCATAGATACTCGCACTAGATGGTGACGATTTGTAGATTCTTCTTCCGAACGGATCGTATTTGAAGGTAACTCCTGACCCTGCCGCAGTTTTTTCACTAGAGTTCGCGTAACCCCAGCGCAGTTCTATCCTTAGCGGCCCGATTGCACTAGAACAGTGCACGTTTTTGGGCTTTGAACCCCTGACGCGAGTTTTTGAGTACACCCCTGAATTTGGGACAGAGGCAGCTAAAGGAAAAAACACATACGGATCCCTCGACACGGAGAACGTTCCTTCTTTAGCTGCTGTGAGCATTACCTAGATTTTACGTGCTGAGGGATGGACCTCGGAAGTAGTTTTGAAGAGCGGTGTGCTCCGTGGGGCACGAACGACGCTGCGCGCGGCGCATCCGATAACGAGCTCGTTATCCGACGCGGCCTCGAACGGCGCGAGCCTTCCCGCACTCTGCTCGACAGAAGCTGCCTTCTGTCACCTTCCTGCCCCACCTTCGATCTATTCGAATTCTTCTTCCGCTTCCGCTTCCGCGTCGAGCGTGGCCAGGAGATTCGCTCGCAGCGAGTCTTCGTCTTGCGTCGCTGTGTTTGTGCTGGCGGACTTTTTCTTTTCGAGCGACGCGCCCGGATGCGTGGCCGAGTGGATCTTCTTCAACTGCCGGATGGATACTTGCGTGTATATCTGCGTGCTCTGCAACTCGCTGTGGCCTAGCATCTCCTGGATGAAGCGGATGTCCGCGCCGTTTTCGAGCATCAGCGTCGCCATCGTGTGCCGCAGCATGTGGCACGCACCGCTTTTCCCGAGATTGGCCTGCTCCACGTAGTCGCGCACCAGCTTGCTCATGCGGTCCAGGTGGAACGGCCCGCCTTCGATGCTCAGGAAGATCGTTCCCTCGTCCGGCTCCATGACCAACTGCGGCCGCACTTCGCGCAGATATTTATCGACCCACAGGAGCGCCCGCTCGCCGATGGGGATGACACGGTCCTTCTTCCCTTTGCCCAGCCAGACCGACAGTGTCCCGCGCAGATGGTCCACGTTGTAGAGTTTCAGATTCACCAGCTCCATGCGGCGGATTCCCGTCGAGTAAAAGGTTTCCAGGATCGCGCGGTCCCGCACTCCCAGCGGATCGCGAAGGTCCGGCTGGATCATCAAGCGCTCGGCTTCTTCCTCGTTCAGCACCGCGCGCGGCAAGCGCTTCTCGAGCTTGGGCATGTCCAGATCGGACGCCGGATTGTGCAGGATGTGATTGTTGCGCACCAGCCAGCGGAACCACACGCGCACCGGCACCAGCCGCGCATATTGCGTGCGGAACGTCAGCGGCTGCCCGTTTTTCTGCCGGTAGTAGTAGAGATATCGCTGATAGCTCTCCAGCACCGGGCGCGTCACTTCCATGGGGTCTTCGATGCCGCGCTCGCTCGCCCAGCGCACGAACTGCGCCACGCACGCGCGGCGATTGTGCTGCGTGTACTCCGCCGTGTTGCGCACGCGCATCCAGGCGATGAACTCATCGATCAGACTCCCCATGCGGTTCCGCGGCATGGGCTGCGGCTTGGCGGTCCTGTTCCGCGCCATCACTTCACCTTAGCCGCTGTGCGTACGATGCGATTTTCTCTGGTGTTCCGAGTAGTGAAGTTTTCCTGATTTCGCCTAAAATCACCGTTTTGCCGCGCCCGCACTGGCGATTCTTCACCCGCACAACCCCCGGACACCCCCCGGACTTGGGGCAGACTTGACCCGGACTTCTCCCCTTCGAGGCCAGACTTCTTTGCGTCGTAGCCGTAGCTGGCGAGCTTTTCGATCTCGATCAGGCCGGGCAGCACCGGCTTGCCGCTGTCGTCCTGGCGCTCGAACGCCAGTTCATAGACGAAGCTCTGGCCGCGTCCGCCGTGGTGCACGAGAAGATATTCGAGTTCTTCGAGGCGATGCAGATGCCTCTTGAGCTGCGAGTCGCTCCACTTCGTGAACGCGCGCACATCCTTGCGGCTAAAACGAGAGTCCGTGCGCTCGATCTTCTGCCGCTCGCATTCCGCGCTCACCATTTCATCGAGCAGCCGCAAGAGCCTCCGCGTCTGCGGCGGGAGTTCGTCGAGCGAGCGCCCCAGCACTTCATGCGCGAGCCGGTTGGCCGTCGCGATATCGTCGAGCGTCACTTCGATGTATTCGAGCGCCTGGCCGCGATGCGTCGCGGTCTTTCGTGGCCGCTGGTGCTGGTGCAAGAGCGCGATCGAGCGAATGAGCGTCAGATATTTCATGTGGTCGCGCCGCGTCCTGATCTGGTTGTCGAGGAACGTGAGTTCCCGCGCGTAGGGATTGGCCACGAAGAGCGGTTTGAGCAAGCGTTGCGCGTTCTGGTGAACCCTCAGAACTTCGTCGCGCTCCCGTTTTGCCAGCAAGCCTTCGAGGGTTTGCGCTTCACGTTGCTTTTTGTGGATCGCCTGCGTCTGCGCGCGGTCCTCGTCCACCGTCAGCACGAGACACCGATTCAGAAGCTCCTCGTCCAGGTCTATCGCCGTCGTGGTGAGGAAAAGCATCACCGGACCTTCCACGCGGTACTGATGCGTGATGAGTCTTCCCGTTGTTGCATCTTTGCCCGTGCTCGCGATGGTCAGCACGCCTTCGCTCTGCAGCAGCTTTAACGCGTAGGCCGCGCGCGATGCACCTTCTTCTTCCACGATGGCCAGCACTTTATGTTTTAGATCGGTCTCGCCCATATAGAACAGAGATTGCCCGGTCATGGCCGAGTACTGCACCCGCTGCTCTTCGGGCAGCATCGCCAGCACCGCTTCCATGAGTGCCGATTTCCCTGCGGCGGAACTGGATTGCACCAGCACCGCCAGCGGCACATCGAGCAGCCGCGACACCACCGCCAGATAGCTCGCGAGTTTGTTCGTCTCTTCGCCCACCACGCCGCACCGCTCGAAGTCTTCGAGGATGCGTTCCAGCAAGCGCGGATCGCGCAGCAAGCCGAGCGCCGCTGCTCGTCCGTCCTCACTGAGTTGCACTTCTTCCTTCCGGGGTTCGAGCGCTTTTTGGATGCGCTGGCGTTGCAGTTCTTCGAGTTTCCACAGCACTCTGCCCAGGTCGCGCGACACCACCTCTTCCTTGACGCCTAGCTCCTCCCCCGCCTGCTTGCTGAACATCACACGATGCCGCGAGGAGTACAGATCGAAGGTGTCCACATGCAAGCTCTCGTCTCGCCTCACGAGCACGTTCACCCGCAAGATTCCCAGGCTCGTGTTTTTCTCCAGGCCCAGCAAGCGGTAGCGGCGGTCTCCCTGCGTGATCGTCACTTCGTCGCCGTTGATCTCTACGGGCGCTTCCAGAGGCCGCGACATCGCAGCGATCGGCGCAACCTCCTCGATGGGTTCGGAAGATTCGGCGGCTAAAGGAAGGTCGCTCTCCGCGTTCGTGTTGGCCTCGATGGTCTCAGAGATTTTTTCTTTAGCTGCGGGTTCTGGTTTTTCCTCTTCGACTGTGGGTTGCGGCTCGCTCGCTCCCACTGTGGGCCGCTGGCCTTTGCCGAGCCAGATCGCGTTGTTCAAGAGCACGCCGAGACTCTTCGCCGCGGGTGTCACCTTGAGCGCGTAGTCGTTCGCGTCCATTCCCTTCGGGAACTGCACCCGGAAGCACTCCATGCCCATCGCCATGAGTTCTTCCGCGAGTTGCTGCGCCGCTCGCTCGCCGGCGTCGTCGCGGTCGTAAGCGATATAGATTCTCTTCGTGCCGTATTTCTTGAAGGCCGCGCGATGGTCGTCGGTGAACCCGTTCACGCCGTAGCTGGCCGTCACATGCCGGAACCCCGCGCACCAGAACGTCAGCGCATCGATGAGCGCTTCACACAGGATGATTTCCTTCGACGCGATAAGCGCCTGCTCGTTCCACACGCCGCGATGCGGCCCCGGGAGATACATGTGCAGCGGCGTTCCTTCGCGCAGCGCTGTGTCTCGCGTGATTTTTCTCCCGTACATCTGCACCACTTCGCCTTCCCGGTTGAAAATCGGGATCACCACCGAGCCGTTGAAGTGTTCGTGCCCGCTCTCGCGGAAGATGCCCACTCGCTGCAACCGCCCGCGAAGTTCCGCGCCCGTGGTCCGGTCTTTTTGCGGTAGTCCGTATCCAAGCGTGCGATTGGAAAAACCTAGCTGGAAGTGTTCGATCATCTCCGAGGACGTGAGGCCGCGTCCCTGAAGATATTTCAGCGCATCCGGCGATTTCTTCAGCGTCTCGTGATAGTAGCGCGTGACCTGCAAGAGCAACGCGCGGTCGTCCACATCGCGGCTCACCGGCGCGGGCAGCTTCGGCACCGTCGAGCGTTGCGGCAGCTTCGTTCCTGAATGGGCGGCTAAAGGAAGATGCTCCTGTTTCAGCAGTTCGACGGCGTGACGGAAGCTGATGCCTTCGGCGCGCATCACCCAGTCGATCACGCTCCCGCCTTTCCCGCACGCGCCAAGACAGTTCCAGAGATTTTTCTGCGGGCTGATCACCAGACTCGGCGAGCGGTCTTCGTGGAAGGGGCAGAGTCCGATGAGATCCGCGCCGTGGCGCTTCAGTTTCACACCGCGCGCCTCGGCCAGACGTTCGAGGGAGACTTCCCGTTTTAGCCGCTCGATCTCGCTCTCCGGGATTCGCGCCATCGGGTGAACCTCCTTTTCTGCGTTTCGGGTCTTTTCCTGAAAAGCTGTCAAGAACTTTATTCGTTACAGGGAAGTTTTCTTGCTCTCTAGAACCCGTCGTGAGAGTATACGTAATACGTTAGTCTGTCAACGCCTCTCCCCGACAAGAGACGCAAGGAGTCGAACGTGCCCCTTAAAATTACCTTCGACATGCCACGGAAAAAATACGGAGAGACGCCTTTCGGCGAGCGGCTCGCTTCGCTCAGGAAGGCCAGAGGACTTACCCAGGTGCAGTTGGCTCGCGCCGCCAACACCACGCAGCGCGCCATCTCCTACTATGAGAACGAAGCCGGGTTTCCTCCCGTTCCGGCTGTCGTCCAGCTAGCTCGCGCTCTTCGCGTCACTACCGATGAACTCCTGGGCGTCAAGCTCCCCAAGGTCGAACATCTGAACGATGGCGCGGAGACCCGCCGCCTCTGGCGAAGATTTCAGCAGATGGGCGCTTTGGCCGACAGAGATCAGCGCGCCGTCATCCGCCTGATTAATTCGCTGGTGTCCTCGAAGCAACCGCGTGCCGCTGCCTGAACTTCGTGAATTGTGTGGGGAGTGTTCCCGAGGAGAGAGATTTTTTTCTTTAGCTGCTGCGGTTTCTGCTGCTCTTTGTTTTCAACAAGTTCCCGTATGGGAACTGTGCGGCGCTCTACAGCGCCCGAATTTTTCTAAGCTCTTGATTCCTTGGTGGTTCCTATACAGCAACCAACGTTGCTGCGCAGCACCCAGCTTGGGGTGACGTGTCCTACCCCATCCCCATGCCGTAGGCATGGCCTCTTCCAGCGCTCTACGGCGCTCGGCGGGAACGGGCAGGAGCAGGCGGTCACTGCTACCGAATCGCGTCCCCGATATGAAATTCAGGAGCCTGGCTCAACCACTCAGGATTCTGCGTCACCGTCAGGCCCTCGAAGCGCGAATCGCGGGGATCGACGAGATAGGAGACGCCAGGGTCGGATGGATCATACCGGATGTCTAAAGGTGCCCCAGCAAGCTTGTCTTCGAGGCTGCGCAGGGTGTTCTCATCCCCGGAGCCATAAACAGCGAAAATCCCAGCACGGCGGATTCCCTGTACAAGAAAGCCGTACCCTAGAAAGGCGGCTGGAACCGTGACACCCCTCCCGAAAGAGAGAGGGCCAATGGACCCCTTTTGAATTGTGGCCGTGACAGTGGGCCAGCGTCGGCTGGAGAAACGCTGCCACGCATGACGACCTTGAACCAACCACCACCAGACCAAGATCGAAAGGAGGAGAAGGCGGACGATCCAATCGAGCATTTCCATGCATCGCGCCTGGGATTACTTGGCCTGGTTCTTGTAGGTCCGTCTCAAGGCCAGAACCAGACTCACGATGATCGCCATGTTGACAACAGACCCTGCAATGACGGCCTGGTATGGCACCACGTAAACGTAGCGAAGCGCATTGAGCATGATCAAAAAATAAACAACGAATGCAACCCAAAGGACGCGCCTTCTCCTGACGACTGCATCCCGCGAAGAGTCCGCTGGAAGCGTGCTAGTGTTCTTCTCGTTGTCCATAGTCAGAACCTCAGGGCTTTCGATTTCATTGCTGGCAACTCTGCTCGCACTTCTTCGGCTTAGGCGGTTCACATCCTTTGCCGGTGACCAACTCCCATGCATTCTGCACGGTATCGACAGCATCACCTGGCTCGATGTGTGATGCCGGGCCAGCGGACGGACCTAGGCCAACTAAGAATGGCGAAAGCGCGACTCCCTCGACACTAGCGGCTTGGGCAGCGCGGCAGACGTTGCCCTTTGTGACAGCCAACGTTACAAGGCCAGAAATCGTGCCCGCCGCTGACGCTGCCTGTGCCCCTTTCTCACCCTCCTCCAGATTCCCAGTCGCGGCCCCAGCAAGCTGAGAAATACCACCGGCAATGTTTTCCACGAACCCATTGCCGATTGCGTAGAAGCCGACCGGAGCGGCTAAGCCCCCTGTTTCGGCGGTGAGGGCGAGGCCGCCCGCCACTTTAACGCTCCCAAGTAGAATGTTCCCTAAGCCCTGCGCAGCAGCCTTTAATCGTTGATTCCGAGTCGGAGGACACCACCCGAATGGGTCGATAAACCCAGTTGGATTGTTGATCGCGTAACGATAGAAGTTGGAGCCGCCAAGAAATCTCACGGGATCTTCATTGAGGAAGCGGCCTGTTGTGGGATCGAAATACCTCGCTCGCATGTAGTACAGCGTTGTTTCACCGTCAAACTCGCGGCCTGCATATTGGAACGAATTTATCAGCGAGCCGGACGACGCGGTCTGTTTGCCGAACGAGTCGAACGTGTAGGTTTGCGCGAGTGCTCCTGAGGTGTTCGAGAGCGAAGTGATCGTGCCGAGTCCATCGGCTTCGTAGTAGCTGGTGGCTCCGCCGCGAAGGATGACCAGAGGTTCATCGATCATCGTTCCTTGCGTGTAGCGGGCAACGGCTGCGCCGGAAGAGTTTGCCTCCTCGATCAGATTGTCGAGATCATAGGCATAGATCGACGTGCCGGAACTGGAGGATTTGTAGATTCTTCTTCCGAACGGATCGTATTTGAAGGTGATCGTTCCTTCCGAGTTGGGAAGCGCTGCACTCACCAAGCGATTTTCATAGTCCCAGCTGTAGGTTGTCGTCCCGGACGAATTCGCCATCGTCTGAGTGTTCCCGTTCAAATCGTAGGTATAGGTCACGTTCGGACGTGTCGTGAGTTCGTTCGACGTGTTGTAGCTCCAATTCGCGCTGCCTAGATTCGTGAGACGGTTGCCCACGGCGTCGTAAGTGTAGCTTTCCGTCGTCGAGGCACCTTGCGTCACGTTCAGAAGCTCATAGATATTGTCGTAGCCGAACGTGCTGCCTGTGCCAGCGGGCTGTGGCGTGCGCGTGAGGCGATTCCCGGTGTTGTCTACGGTGTAGGTCGCGCCATCTAGCGTTGTCCCACTGTTGGCGTGGGTGACGTTGAGCAGGCGTGACAGATTGTCGTACCCATAGCTAGTGTTGATAGAATTGGGCCGCGTCAGGCTCGTACGACGGCTTAGCGCATCGTAGCCGAAACCAAAACTGCCGCTGCTGATTGCTGCTGGCGGAGTCAGTGTCTGTAAACGATTCAGCGGGTCATAGACGTAGCTCGTCGAACCGCTCTCCGGGTCAGTAAATCCGGTGCGGTTCGAGGCGGCGTCGTAGCTGTAGCTCGTTGTGAAAGTGCGACTCGTGAGAAATGCATACTGCGTAGAAGTGCCCGTCAGCCGGCCCATGTTGTCGAACGTGAACTGATACGTGCCCGAGGGGTCGGTTACCTGGGTCAACCGGGAGTCGTTATCGTAGGTGTAATTCACCGTGGAAGTATCAGGATAGGACTTCTGAGTCAGCCGGTTCAACTGGTCGTAGGTGTAGGTGATGAGCTGGTTTTTTCTGTCCGTTTTGCTGGTCAAGTTGCCGACGTTGTCGTAGCCATAGGTCTCTATGTAGCCGGACGGGAAGGTCGTCTGCGTTACTCTGCCGTAGGCGTCATAGGCGAAGCTGGTGCTGTTATTGTTGGCGTCCTTGATGCTGGTCAGGTTGCTCTCGGAGTCGTAGCCGTATGTCGTCACATTGTTGGCCGCGTCGGT
>Ga0306926_10010833_pt1 | contig 10089 bp, 10 predicted proteins | sample flu12Cox44000178_FD_203759 | JGI IMG/M metagenome (GOLD analysis project Ga0306926, IMG submission 203759) | Lab enrichment of tropical soil microbial communities from Luquillo Experimental Forest, Puerto Rico - flux8day.12C.oxic.44.000.178 (v2)... | ecosystem: Environmental > Terrestrial >... | reverse complement strand
CATGCAGTGGATTGTAGGGCAGCCCGCGCAGGCGGATGTAGCGCCAGACCTCTTCCTCGCTCCACTCGAGCAGCGGGCTGATCTTGTACAGCCCATGCTCGGTGTCCCATTCGACCGGATGCCCGTTGGCGCGGCCGGCGGACTGCTCGCGGCGTACGCCGGTGATCCACGCCGGAAAGCCGGCGATGGCGCGACGGAAGGGCTCCACCTTGCGGACGCGGCAGCATTCCAGGCGCGCCTCGATACTCTGATAGAAGCCGTTCACGCCCTGGCGTGCGACCAGCCGCTCGAGGGCCGCGGCATCGGGGTAGACGACGCGAACCGCGCGCCGATAGCGGCGCTGCAGTCTCTCCAACAGCTCGTAGGTTTCCTCGTGCAGCCGCCCGGTATCGATGCTGAAGACATCGATCTGCGGGAGGTGCGTCCAGATGATGTCAGTGAGCACCATGGCCTCGGCGCCGAGACTGTTCGCGTATGCCAGGCGCCCGTGCTGTGCCAACGCCGCGCCGAGCAGGCTGCGCACGGTGGCGGCCTTCTGATCGAGCTCCGGCATCGACAACTCTGCCATGGTGGGCCCGACTATAGCGATGGCACGGGGACCGCCAGAACGAATGATTGATTCTTAGGGGCTGCGCGGCGGTTATGGAACGGTTACCGGCGCCTCACAGCCCGGTTGCCGGTTGAGTTAGTCTGTGAGCCATGGACGGTCCTGGCACATGAAACTGCACCAATTACGTTACCTCGCGGCGGTCGCGCAGAGCGGCCTCAACATCACCGCCGCGGCTCAAAAGCTGCATACCTCGCAGCCGGGCGTCAGCAAGCAGATCAAGCTGCTGGAGGACGAACTCGGCTTCCAGATCTTCGTGCGCGAGGGGCGCAATCTCACGCGGATCACCCCAGCCGGGCAGCAGGTGATCGATCGGGCGCTGCGGATCCTGCAGGAGGCGGCCAGCATCCGCAGCCTCTCGACCGAGCTGCGGGATGAGGGCAAGGGAAGCCTCTCGATCGGCACGACGCACACACAGGCCCGCTACGTGCTGCCGGACGTCATCCGCGAGTTCCGTGGCCGCTACCCGCAGGTGCGCCTCAACCTGCATCAGGGGACTTCCGAGCAGATCGCCGAGATGGTGAGGAGCGATCGCATCGACTGCGCGATCGCCACCGGCTCGGAGCACCTGTTCACGGACCTTACCCTGATGCCCTGTTATCGCTGGCACCGCACCGTCATCGTGCCGAAGGGGCACCCGCTCGCCGATGGCGCACGCCTCAGCTTCAAGGCGCTGGCCGTATACCCGCTCATCACCTACACGTTCAGCTTCACCGGTCCTTCCTCGCTTCACGAGGCCTTTGCCCGGGCCTCGCTCAGCCCGAACGTCGCGATCACCGCGCGCGATGCGGACGTCATCCAGACGTATGTGCGGCTCGGACTCGGAGTGGGGATCGTGGCGAACATGGCGATCGATGGGCACGATCCGGACCTGGTCGCGGTCGATGCCTCGCACCTGTTTCCGGCGCACACCACCTGGATCGGCTTCCGCCGCGGCACGGTGTTGCGCAGATACATGTACGAGTTCGCACAGCTGCTGGCGCCGCACCTCGACCGGCGGCTCGTGGATCGCGCACATCGCGCTTCCTCTGCCGAGGAGGTGCGGGCGATGTTCGCCGACACCGTATTGCCGCAGCGGTAGCGCCATGCGCTGGTCGCAGTTGAAGCAGCGCGTGGAAGCCAATTTTGCGCCGCGCGTGCGGGGCGATATCACTTTCATCCAGGCTGAAGCGGCCGCGTACCAGCCCGACCGCGCCAGCATGAAGGGTGAAAACCCCAGCCGGGAGGAGTGCTGCGCAGCCAATCGCAGGGTGCTCGGCAACTCAGGGCATGCTCGAATTCCGCCGCACCGCGGAGGGGTTGGCGCAGACTTAACTATCGGTCGTAAGGCCTCGAGGCACCGAGCCCCGGCCGCCTGCTGCGACGAAACGCTGTAGACGGAGCTCCACCTGCGCTGCGCCCGGCTGGTATGCGACGTCGTAGCGGCTGAGCGCACCGCGCACGGCCTCGAGGTCGACTCCCGCGACAGGCTCGAGGCTATCGAAGCCGCTACGCGCGAGCAGGAACGCCTGGTCCTGTCGTACCCCGGCCCCCACCGCACGCAACTCGCCGCGGAATCGCAGGCGCTCACGCAGCAGGCGCGCCTGCGAGTAACCCCGGCCATCCCCCGGGTTGGGGAACTCCACCGCCACCAGATCGAGTCGGGGGAGATCCGCAGCGAGAGCCTCGACGGGCTCGGAAGGGTTCAGGCGCACCCCGAGCCTCCCCGTCCAGTTCCACCAGCGCTCGCGCTCGGCGCGCAGCGCAGCGAGCGGCACGATGAGCGCATCACCCGGTGCCATCTCCTCGCCGAGGTAGCGCCAGGAGTCTGCGACGATGTCACGCCGCCGCAGGATGTGCCGCATAGGCGTGCTCCCTGAAAGGCGCGAGGCCGAGGCGGCGCACCGTGTCGATGAAACGCTCGCCCTCCTCGCGCAGGTTGCGGTAGGTCTCGACGATGCGCTCGAGAGTCGGCGCAACCTCGTGCTGCGCTACCGAGGGACCGATCACTTCGCCGAGCGCGGTCGAGCCGTTCGCCGAGCCGCCGAGGCTGATCTGGTACCACTCCTCGCCGTGCTTGTCGACGCCGAGGATGCCGATGTGACCGACGTGATGGTGCCCGCAGGCGTTCATGCAGCCCGACATCTTCAGCTCGATCTCGCCGAGATCGTGGAGATAGTCGAGATCGTCAAACCGCTGCTGAATCTGCTGCGCGACCGCGATCGTGCCGGCGTTGGCCAGCGAGCAGAAGTCGAGCCCGGGGCAAGCGATCATGTCGGTGAGCGTGCCGATGTTCGGCATCGCAAGTCCAAGCGCCGCGAGCTCGCGCCACACCTCGTAGAGAGCGCGCTGCGGCACATCGGCGAGCAGCAGGTTCTGGTTGTGGGTGCTGCGGATGAGGCCGAAGCTGACGCGCTCGGCGAGCGCGGCCACGGCCTCCATCTGGGCGGATGTCATGTCGCCCGGCACCGCCCCGTGAGCCTTGAGGGACACAAACACGGCACGGTACCCCGGCACGCGGTGTGTGCGCGTGTTGTAGCGGTACCAGGCCTTGAACGCGAGCTCGCTTCCGACGGTCGGGTCGAGGTCCTCGAGGGCCTCGTAAGGCTGCGGCCGGAAGAATCCGCGCACACGCTCGATTTCGGCCGTGGTGAGCTGCGGGGCAGCCGCGCGGCTGGCCTGCCACTCGGCCTCGACTTCCGCGCGGAAGCGCTCGAGGCCGAGCGATTTCAGCAGCACCTTGATGCGTGCCTTGTGGATGTTGTCGCGCCGCCCGTGGAGGTTGTAGACGCGGAGGATCGCTTCCAGGTACCCGAGGAGCTCAGGCAGCGGCAGCCACTCGCGCACCACCTGGCCGATGGCCGGCGCACGGCCCAGGCCACCGCCGACGCGCACCCGAAAGCCGATCTCGCCCTGGGTACCACGCCGCAGCTGCAGCCCGATGTCATGCACCTCGGAGGCTGCGCGATCCTCGGCGGAGCCGGTGACGGCGATCTTGAACTTGCGCGGCAGGTAGGTGAATTCTGGGTGCAGCGTCGCCCACTGGCGTATCAGCTCGCAATAGGGCCGCGGGTCGTCGATCTCATCGGGAGCGATGCCTGCGAGGTGGTCGGCGGTGACGTTGCGTACACAGTTGCCGCTCGTCTGGATGGCGTGCATCTGCACGCGTGCGAGCTCGGCGAGGATCTCGGGCACATCCGCAAGCGCGGGCCAGTTGAGCTGCAGGTTCTGCCGCGTGGTGAAGTGCCCGTAGGCCCGGTCGTAGCGGCGTGCAATGGCAGCGAGGGTGCGCAACTGGTGCGCGGTGAGCAGTCCGTACGGGATCGCAATGCGCAGCATCGGCGCGTGGCGCTGGATGTACAGTCCGTTGCGCAGCCGCAGCGGGCGGAATTCGTCCTCGGTGAGCTCGCCGGCGAGATGGCGGCGCACCTGGTCACGAAATTCCGCCACGCGCTGATCGACCAGCGCCTGGTCCAGCTCGTCGTAGCGGTACATGCCATTCGACTATAGGCGGGGCGGTTCCAGGGCCTAAATACCGTCTGGTTTGGTGACCCCTTTCTGGGGTTATGACCGTATGCAACACTAGCGAGCCGTGGCGGGACTGTATTTCGAGGATTTCGAGGTCGGGCAGCGTTTCGAGCACCTGGTGCGGCGCACGGTGACCGAGACCGACAACCTGTTGTTCAGCGCCCTCACCATGAATCCCGCCGCCATCCATCTGGACGCGGAATACAGCAAGGGAACGCCCTTCGGCCAGCGTATCGTCAACAGCGTGTTCACGCTCGGGCTCCTGGTCGGGCTGTCGGTGTATGACACTACCTATGGCACCACCCTCGGTAATCTCGGCTGGGAGGAGGTGCGCTTCCCGCGCCCGGTGCTGATCGGAGACACGCTCCACGTCCAGACGACGGTGCTGTCGAAGCGCGAGAGCCAGTCGCGGCAGGATTCCGGCGTCGTGGTGTTCGAGCATCGGGGCTTCAACCAGCGGGACGAGGAAGTCGCCTCCTGCCGCCGCGTCGCGCTCATGCTGAAGAGGCCCAGCGGGTGAGACCCAAGCGGCGCTCGCCGCGCCGGGGCGCCTTTGGTGCGCCGGCAGCGGCGCCGGCAGCGGCGCCGGCAGCGGCACCGGCAGCACTGCGGCCGCTGCGCTCGTGGTTGTTCGTTCCGGGTGACAGCGAGCGCAAGCAGGAAAAGGCCCTCGGCAGCGCCGCGGATGCCGTCATTCTCGATCTCGAAGATTCGGTCGCGCTCGCGCAGCTGCCGGCGGCGCGCGCCCGCGTCGCGAAGCTCCTGCGATCGCGGCGGACCGCCGGCGCACCCCAGCTATGGGTGCGGCCGAACGCGCCCGCGAGTGGTCTGCTGCACGAGGATCTCGCGGCACTTTTCGCCGGCGGCGCGCCCGATGGTCTCGTGCTCCCGAAAGTAGCGGCGCCCGAGGAGATCATCGCGGTGGCGCGTCGTCTGGCCGCGCTCGAAGCGCGTGCCGGGGCGAAGGCGGGCGGCACGCGGCTGCTGGTCATCGCGACCGAGACACCCGCGGCGGTCCTGGCATTGCCGCAGTATCCCGCGGCTCTCGGCGGGGCGCGCGCGCTGGGGGAGCGGCTCGCAGGCCTTACCTGGGGTGCGGAGGATCTCGGCGCAGCGCTCGGTGTGCTGGCGCAGCGCGACAGCGCGGGCGCGCTGACCTTCACCTTTCAGCTCGCGCGCGCGCACTGCCTGCTGGCGGCCGCCGCCCTCGGGGCACAGGCGATCGATGGCGTGTGTACCGACTTTCGCGATCCGGCCCGGCTGCAGCACGAGCTCGACGCTGCGCGCCGCGACGGATTCAGCGGCAAGCTCGCTATTCACCCCGACCAGATTGCCGCGATCAACGCTGCGTTTGCGCCGACCGACGCCGAGCGTGAGCATGCGCAGCGCGTGGTCGCCGCGTTCGCAACTGCGCCGGCGGCAGGCGTCGTGAGTCTCGACGGACGCATGATCGACCGGCCGCATCTGCTGCAGGCGCAGCGGATACTGGCGGTGGCGCAGCGCGCGAGGGGTGGAACATGAAACTGAGGATCAAGGGGCCGACGCTGCGGCTGCGGCTGACGCAGGGTGAGACGCGCGCGCTGCTGGAGCAGGGTGTGGTCGAGGAGCGCGTGCCGTTCGCACCCGGTGTGAATCTCATATACCGCCTGAGGCGCGATGCCAGATCCGGTGAGATGAGCGCTTCCTTCCGCAACGGTGTGGTCGAAATACTCGTCCCCGAGGGCAGCGCGCGCGAGTGGTGCACGAGTGATCTCGTGACGCTCGCGCACGAGCAGGCGCTGCCCGATGGGGTGCTGCGCATCACGCTCGAGAAGGACTTCGCCTGTCTCGCTCCGCGCGAGGGCGAGGACGAAGCCGACAACTTTCCCCACCCTGAGGCCGGGAGCGGCAAGAGCTGCTAGAGCATCGGCGGGACTTCGCGGGATGCCCGTACAGGCGCCGCGCGTCACTTCGCCGCTTCGAGCGCCAGCAGGTCCTCAGGCGTATCGATATCGATCGCGGCGCTCGGCATGGGTACGCGCACGACGCGATCGGGATTGCGTCGCAGCAGCGCGCGTGCGCCGGTATCGCCACGCAACTCGGTGAGGGCGCGGAAGGAGCTGCGTGGGAAGATGGCCGGAGCACCGCAGGCGCCGCCATAAAGCGCAGCCGCGATGTGCAGCGGCTGCTTGCGCCAGCTGCCGGCGAGTCGACGCAGATCGTCGGCCGTGACCGCTGCCTGATCCGCGAGCAGCAGCATGACCGCGCTGCAGGCCGCGGGCAGCCGTGCGACGCCGGCGCGGATCGAGCTCGCGAGGCCCTCGCGCCAGTCGTGGTTCACTACCACCGAGCCTGGAGTGTGCTTGAGCAGCGGCGCGAGCTGTACCGCTCCCGAGCCGAGCACGACGATGAGAGCGTTACCCGTAACCTCCGCGGCGCGGGTGACCGCCGTATGCAGCAGCGGCCGACCGGCGATACGGACCAGCTGCTTGGCCGAGCCGAAGCGCGTGGAAGCGCCGGCCGCGAGCACCACGGCGTACAGGCCGGCAGTGGTTCGGGCGACGCTTTCGCGTGAGGCGGTCACTGGGGGTTCGTGTCGAGTGCCACACCGGGCGGGACTTGTGAACCAACCTGCGCATAGCGCCGCCGCTCCTCGATAATCGAGTCGGCGTCGATCCCTCCAAAGGTGCGCCAATCCGTGGCGCGTGAGTTGGTGGAGAGCAGGGCATCGAGCGCGTCCCGACGGGTGCTCCAAACGGCGTTGAAATATTCGCCGAACTCCCGCCACCCCTCCCGGCGGCCGGCGGAGCCGGATGCAGTGCTGCCGGCACAGGCGGCTTCGAGCTTTGCGAGCACCTCGCGGCTGCGGCCGGGACGCGCGAGCACTTCCTCGAACGAGCGCCGCTCGGGATCGGTGGATCGGGGGCGTGCCTGCAGCAGATCCGTCAAACGCTGATCGCGCTCCTCGAACCATGCGAGCACGCACGCAAGGTAGTCAACGCACGCACGGCGGAACTGCCCGAGCGAGTCGCTGGTGTCGCCCGCCGTCTCAGCGCCCTGCATTGCGGTGGCACAGGCCTTGGCCACTGCGCCGGCATGTGCCCGCTCGAGCGCGAGCTGACTGCGGATCTGCTCAACCTCGTTCATGACTGATCAACAAATGACTCGAACGATATCCTATAACATACTGAAAAGACGCGCTAAGTAGGGCGCGTACCCGCGTGTACGAAGGCGTGCAGCTGCGCGATGATCGCGAGCGCAATTGACTCGGGGCTGCGTCCACCGAGCGGAAGGCCCACCGGAGCGTGGAGGCGCCCCTCCAACCCCCCGGCGTCCGCGCCCAGGTCCGCGAGCAGCCGCTCTCGCCGCACCGCAGGTCCGAGCAACCCCACGTAGGGGATGGCGCCCGCCGCCAACACGCGCAGGTAAGCGAGGTCCGAGGGCAGATGATGGCTCATCACGACGGCGGCGACGAAGCGCGTGAGATCGACGGCGCTGGAGAGCGTCTCCGGCCGCGTCAGCACCACTCGTTCGGCGCCCGGGAAGTGAGCAGGGACTGCGTAAGCGGCACGATGATCGACCAGAGTGACCTTCCAGCCGAGCCGCACCGCAAGATCGACTACCGGCAGCGCGTCCGGCCCCGCACCGAGCAGCAGAATGCGCGCAGGAAGCGCCAGCGGCAGCGCGAATAGCTTCCACGACGATTGCTCCAGCCAGCCGGTCTCACCCCGCTCGGCCGCCTGAAGCAGAAGCTCCTGCACCGCAGGCGCCGCGAGCGCTGGCGAGTGTGGCGGGCCTGCGCCGGCAAGGGTCGGCAATATCACGCTTCCCGGCCGCACCTCCGCATGCGTTGACTCGACGATCACACCGACGGCGGTGCGCTCGTACGCAGCGAGCGCGGCGGCGAGGTGCGCGAGCGGCTCCCAACCGTTCGCAGGACCCACCTGCAGCAGCAGTATCTGCATGGCGCCCTCACACCCCAGGCCAAGTCCCCAGAGCAGATCATCCGCGCTGCGCATGTCATAACGCACGCTCACCGCCGCGCCGCCGGCGATGACCGCGCGCGCGTGCTCGCGGAGATCGCCCTCGAGGCAGCCCCCGGAGATCAGTCCGGCATATCCCCCGTCCGCCGCGATCAGGATGAGGGCACCAGGCTTGCGGTACGTCGAGCCCGCGGTGTGCACGAGCACGCCGAGCGCCATTGCGCGCCCGGCGGCGCGCTCGCGCTCATAAAGGGGGAGCAGGGGACCGAGTGTCGCTTCCACGCGCGTGCAATTATGCCAGCCGCGCGGGCGCGCTCTCGCGAAGTCATCGTGTTGCAGGACCCCGCCCGCGGCGGTAAATTATCCGTATGGTGAATAAAACCCTGCAGACGGCTGTGGGCAGTGCCCGCGAGTCCATCGCCACCAGCACGCGCAAGCGCCGCAACCGAGGGCGACCGCGCGCCGGGAGTGCCGGCAACGTGCGCGAGCGGCTGCTGCACGCGGCGCGCGAGCTATTCCTGCGATATGGCTACCGCGCGGTCTCGAGCCGGCAGATCAGTGCTGCGGCAGGGGTCAACTTCGCGATGATCCGCTATTACTTCGGCGGCAAGCCCGGGCTCTACCGCGAGATCCTGCAGGGCGTGCTGCCGGCGCAGCTGCAGGAGTTCGAGGCATGGGCGGCGGCGGACGACGGCGGCATGCAGGTTCCGGACATCCTCGCCAACATCGTGCGCGTCTGGGCTGCCAACCCCTGGATTGCCGGCTTCGTGCTGCGCGAGGTGCTGGTGCCGGGCGGCCCGATGCGCACCATGTTTCTGCGCGAGTTTCCGGAGCGGCTGGCGCCGCTGGTCGAGCGGGTGGTGCAGGCGCAGATGCGGCGCGGCACGCTGCGCGCGGACCTGGACCCGAAGCTGCTGGTGTTGTCCATCGTCAGTCTCGCGATCTTTCCCTTTCTCGCCTTTGCGCTCACCAGCCGGGTGTTCAACGTGCGTCAGGATGAGGAGTTCGTATCACGCTTCCTCGCGCACACCCAGGCACTTCTCGCGCACGGTATGGCCGCGGGCCGGCCGGCGGACGCCCGCGCCGGCGGCGCACCGGACGGTAGTGTGCACGCGGTCGTTGCACGCATGCGGGAGCGTCAGTAGAGTCGCACGGCCTGTCCGGCTCCCATAAAACTTTGATTTAGATGGTCCAGCCCGATCCCTGGGTCGTGCACAAGTTCGGGGGGTCGAGCGTCGCCGACGCCGACTGCTTCCGCAAAGTGGCGGCCATTCTCGAAGCTGCGCCTGCGGGGCGTCTCGCGGTGGTGTTATCCGCCTGTCGCGGGGTCACCGACGCGCTGCTGCGCCTGGTGGCACTCGCCGAGCGTCACGACGAGCGGGTGAGCGCCGAGCTCGTGCAGCTGCGCGAGCGCCACGTGGCCATTGCCAACGAGCTGCTCAGCCCCGAGGCCGCGCAGCGTTACCGCACCGCCTTCGAGAGTGACTGCCGCGACCTGCAGGAGGTGCTGCGCTCGTTGCAGCTGCCGCGCTCACTCGAGCACCCGCGCGGCTCCTCGCGCGACGTGAGCGATCTGGTCTCGGGCTACGGGGAGGTGTGGTCGACCCGGCTTTTCCAGCGCTTCTTTGCCGAGCGCGCCCGGCGTCCCGGGCCCGTGGCGTGGGTCGATGCGCGGCGCGTCGTGGTGGTGGAATGGGGACCGCTGGGGCCCGGTGTGCAATGGCCCGAGTCGCAGGCCAACCTCGAGGCGCAGGTGCCGGCGGTCTTTCACGGCACGCTGATCATTACCGGATTCGTCGCCACCGACCGGCGGGGCGTCCCCACCACTCTCGGCCGCAACGGCAGCGACTTCTCCGCGTCCATTTTCGGCGCGCTGCTCGGGGCGTCGGAGATCCTGATCTGGACCGACGTCGATGGAGTGTTATCGGCGGACCCGCGCCGCGTGCCCGATGCCACGGTGATCGATTCGCTTTCCTACAACGAAGCGATGGAGCTCGCGTACTTCGGCGCGAA
>Ga0306926_10010828_pt1 | contig 10092 bp, 9 predicted proteins | sample flu12Cox44000178_FD_203759 | JGI IMG/M metagenome (GOLD analysis project Ga0306926, IMG submission 203759) | Lab enrichment of tropical soil microbial communities from Luquillo Experimental Forest, Puerto Rico - flux8day.12C.oxic.44.000.178 (v2)... | ecosystem: Environmental > Terrestrial > Soil... | reverse complement strand
GAGATCGAGCCGGGGGAGCGGGAGATGGTCCGCTCCGTATTCGAACTCGGGGACACCATCGTCCGCGAGGTCATGGTGCCGCGCACCGACATGGTGTTCATCGAGCGGGACAAGACCCTCGGCCAGACGCTGATGCTGGCGCTGCGCAGCGGCTTCTCCCGCATCCCGGTCGTCGGCGAGAACACCGACGACGTGGTGGGCATCGCCTACCTGAAGGACATCGTCGCCTGGTCGCACGAGCATCCTGGCGCGGAGCAGACCGAGCTGATCGGCAACGTCATGCGGTCGGCCACCTACGTGCCGGAGAGCAAGCCGATCGACGAGCTGCTCAGGCAGATGCAGACCCAGCGGATACACGTGGCCATCGTCATCGACGAGTACGGCGGCACGGCCGGCCTGGTCACGATCGAGGACATCCTCGAAGAGATCGTCGGCGAGATCGCCGACGAGTACGACAACGAGCGCGCCCCGGTGGAATGGCTCGCCCCGGGCACCGCCCCGGTCACCGAACTGGAGGAGATGTTCGGCGTCGCGGTGGACGCGGAGGACGTGGAGACCGTCGGCGGCCTGCTCGCCCACGAGCTGGGCCGGGTGCCGATCGCCGGCGCCGAAGCCACCGTGGCCGGCCTCCGGCTGACCGCGGAGAATCCCGCGGGCCGCCGGAACAAGCTGGGCACCGTCCTCGTCGAGCGGCAGGCGGGCCAGCCCGCCTGACCGGGGTCTTCGAGCCGCCCCTACACTCGTCGGCGTGAGCGAAGCGACACCAGGGGACGGGCTTGGCCCGGAGGACCGGAAGATCATCACGCTGGCCCGGTCGACCCGGGCCCGGGTGGCGGCGTCCGAGGGCGCGGCGGTCCGCGACGAGACAGGCCGGACCTACACGGCGGCGGCGGTCGCCCTGCCGTCGCTGCGGCTGTCCGCGCTGCGGCTCGCCGTCGCGATGGCCGTGTCCAGCGGCGCGGAGCGGCTGGAGGCCGCGGCCCTGGTCAGCGATTCGGAGCCAGACCCCGGCGACCTGGCCGCCGTGCGTGACCTGGGCCCGGACGCGCCCGTCTTCCATGCCGGGCCGGACGGCACGCTGCGCGCGACCCTGGTCCCCTGACCGATCACCGCCACGGTAGACGTATCGGACGTTCGGGGACGCCGCCGGCCAGCACGCCCGCGACCAGGTCACCCAGCCCGTAGGGGAAGACCTCGTCGGCCGCGTGCCGCAGGTCGTCTACCGTCCACCAGCGGTGCCCGGTGATGACCGACCGCTCCAGCTCTTCCTGGCCCCCCGTGTCGACCACCGGTTCGGGAACCCGCAAGAGGAAGAACGAATCGGCGGCGAAATACCGCCGTCCGTCGTCCCCCGGCTCCGCCCACACGCCCGCGCACGTCGCCACCACCGGGCCGAGGTCGGCTTCCGCGCAGACGTACCCGATCTCCTCGGAGAGTTCCCTGACGGCCGCCGCGGTCAGCGTCTCCCCGCGGCGCACTCCGCCGCCGGGCGTGAACCACCACGTCTTCCCGTCCGGATCCGCCGCGCTGAACAGCAGCACCCGGCCGAGCGGATCGAGCACGAAAATCCTGGCCGTCGGGCGCCAGACCGGCGTCACATCCACGCCTGCTGACGCTACAGACCCGGCCGGCTCCCCGCTACGCACCACAGAAAAGATTGCGCGATGTTAGGACCCCTGGAAGGGGTCAAACATCGCGCAAAGATTCGTGATGACCTCATCAGGCCCTGCTTCCAAGACCCTGACGCGCCGGACGCATGTGGTGGCGGGGATGCGGGACAATCGTAGGATGAGCCCGCAGCACGTGACCGCCAGGCAAGCCGGCCGCGCGCCGCGAAAGGACGCGACCCCGGCGAGCACGAAAGCCGAGGGCACCGTGTTCCGCTCGGGTTTCGCCTGCCTCGCAGGCCGGCCGAACGTCGGCAAGTCCACCCTCACGAACGCCCTGGTCGGTGCCAAGGTGGCGATCACCAGCGACCGTCCCCAGACCACCAGGAGGGTGATCCGCGGGATCGTGCACCGGCCGGACGCGCAGCTGGTCCTGGTGGACACGCCGGGCCTGCACCGGCCCCGCACCCTGCTCGGCGAGCGGCTCGACAGCCTGGTCCGCTCGACGCTCACCGAGGTCGACGTGATCGGGTTCTGCGTCCCGGCGGCGGATCCGGTGGGGCCGGGCGACAAGTACCTCGCCCGCGAGCTCGCCAGCCTGAAGAGCACGCCGGTCGTCGCGATCGTGACCAAGACCGACAGGGCGAGCCAGGAACAGGTCGCGCGGCAACTCCTGGCGGTCAGCGAACTTGGCGACTGGGCCGACGTGGTACCGGTCTCCGCGGTGACCGGGTACCAGCTCGACGTGCTCGCCGACGTCCTGGTCGGGCACCTGCCGGAAGGGCCGCCGCTGTACCCGGACGGCGAGCTTACCGACGAGCCCGAGCAGATCATGGTCGCCGAGCTGATCCGCGAGGCGGCGCTCGACGGCGTGCGGGACGAGCTGCCGCATTCGATCGCCGTGGTCGTCGAGGAGATGGGGCCGCGGGCTGGCCAGCCGGACCTCACCGACGTGTACGCCGAGCTTTACGTGGAGCGGCCCAGCCAGAAGGCGATCGTCATCGGCACCAAGGGCGCGCGGCTGAAGGAAGTCGGCACCCGGGCCCGCCGCCAGATCGAGGCGCTCCTCGGCACCAAGGTCTACCTGGACCTGCACGTCAAGATCGCCAAGGACTGGCAGCGCAACCCTAAGCAGCTCCGCCGCCTGGGTTTCTACGACTGAGGTTGCCCCGCCTTGAACTGAGGCTGCCCCGCCTCGGGCTGAGCCGGCTCCAGCATCGCCGCGACCGGCATCTCGTAGAACCGGTAACCAGGCTTCACGACCTCGTATCCCAGCGTTTCGTTGACCGCGATCATGTGCTCGTTGGTCGCTGCGTTCCCGGTCGCGACCCGCTCCACACCGGGCTCGTCCGAGGCGAGCCACTCGAGCATGGCGGTCTTGACCAGCAGCCCGAGCCGGTGCCCGCGATGCGTCCGGGTGACGGCGGTGAGTTGCTGATATGCCCACTCAGGATGCTCCGGGGCGATCATCACCTGCGTGATCGCCGCCATCTCGCCGCTCGCGTCGTCCACCGCCGCGACCGTGTAGCCCCGGTAGTGGCCGGCCCGCAGCGTCCTGCCGGTGCGCTCGCGGATCCGGTCGGCGGTCCACTCCTCAGGTTCGACCCCTTCGCCGCGCGGCGCGTCGTTGAACGCGTTGAACACCCCGGCGACCTGGTCGCAGTGCTCGTCGGGCACCGGGCCGGTCCAGGTGACCAGCGAGTATCCGGCCGCCGCCCGCGCGGCCGTCTCCCGGAGCGAGGCGACCGTGCCCGGCGCTATGGCCCGGAGGTCCTGGACGCGCCGGACTTCTTCAAGCGACAGCTTTGCCCCGATCGCCGCCGCGAACGCGTCGCCGGACGAGTCCTCGAGCACAAAGCTGTCCAGAATGGACCGCTCGTTGTCCGCCGTCCGCTGCGCCGCGTGCCTGACCAGCTCGCGCCCGATACCGCGGCGCCGGACCGCAGGGTGCACAGTCGGCTGCGCGAACGCCCGGTCCGTGTTCTCCAGGTCGGGCAGGTCCAGCCGGTAGTACGCCATCACGGTGCCAGTTGTGTCGCCGGGGACGACCCATACCTCACCGGGGATACCTTCCCAGCCTTGCGCCAGCACCATGCCGAACGCCCCGGCGGACATGGGCGGTTCGTGCGGCTCGTCGGCCAGGTGCGCCGACCGGTGCACCTCGTAGCACGCCGTGGCCGTGCTGGCGTCGGCCGGATCCCATCGCTCTACGCGCATCGCGCTCACCGCCCTCGGGCGTCCGCGACGCCCAGCTCGCAACTATGAAAAGCCGGCAACGCCGCTTCGAAGCCGAGTGCCTCGTTCACCGCGATCATGTGCTTGTTCGACGCCGCGTTCCCGGTCTCGACCTGCTCGAGTTGCGGCTCCGCGGTAGCGAGCCACTCCAGCATGGCTGCCTTGACCAGCAGCCCGAGCCGGTGCCCGCGATGCGTCCGGGTCACGGCGGTCAGCGCCTGGTGCCCCCACTGCGGCGTTTGCGGCCCCACGACCAGCTGCGTCATCGCGGCCATCTCGCCGGTGGCGTCGTGCACCGCCGTGACCGTATACGAGCGCAGGCCCATGAGTTGCAGCACGGCGTCGCCGCGCTCCTGCAGACGGCTGGCGTCCCAGACCTCTTCCTGCATGCCCTCGTCCCGTGGCGCGTCGGCGAACGCGTTGATCACCGAAGCCAGCGGCCCGAGGTACTCATCAGGTGTCACCCCGGTCCACGAGACCAGCGAGTATCCCGCCGCCGCGCGCGCGGCCGTCTCCCGCAGGCCGGCGATCTTGCCCGCGGGCAGCTTCCTGGGGTCGAGCACCCGGCGTACCTCAGCCTGCCCGGGTGCGGCGCCGGCCCAGCGAGCGAACGCGTCGCCAGCGGAACCATCGCGGACATAGCCGGTCATGGCCACCCGCCCAGCCGCCGCGGCACGTTCTGCCGCGTGCCGCAGCAGCTCGCGGCCGGCGCCGCGCCGCCGGTGATCCGGGTGGGCCACGATGTGCAGCAAGGCTCTGTCGACGTTTTCCAGGTCGGGCAGCGCTAGCCGGTACCAGGCGAGCACGCCGCCACCAGGCCCGGGAACGAACCACGTCTCGCCGGGGTCGCCGCTGTAGCCGTATTGCAGCCAGCCGCCGAGCACCCGCTCGGACTTCGGGGAGCCCTGCGGATCATCAGCGGCCTGCGCGGCCTGCCGTACCCCAAGGATCCCCCGGAGGGCATCAGCGTCCGCCGGGTCCCATCGCACGATGCGCATCTCTCCAGCCAACCCCACCGGGCGCCGCGACGCGAGTGAATTTTCCGTCGTCGGTAACTGGCTGGTCACGGTTCCCTCCACTGCCCTTCGTAACACCGCAAAACAGCACATAATCAGCTCGAAGGGGGGCGGAGATGCTCATCATCTGGGGTCTGCGCGTCATCTATCACACGATCGCCCTGGGCGTTTTCTTCTGCCGCAAGTGCGGCGGCGACCGCCGCTACCGGCGCCGGGTCGGCCGCCGCTTCATCACGATGTTCTTCATCCCGCTCATCCCGCTCACCAGGACCGGCGAGCACGTGCAGTGCACGACGTGCAAGACCAGGTATGTCACCGAAGTGCTCCGGCTGCCCACCGCCGCCCAGATGCAGAAGGCAGTGCCCGCGGGCATGCGCGCCCTGGTCACCGTCATGCTCCGGGCCGGCGACCCGGAAAGTCCCAGCGCACGCCGCCGCGCCATCGAGGCGGTGACGGGAACCGGCGTGGAAGGCTACGACGACAAGGCGCTGGACGCCGACCTCGCCGAGCCGGCCGAGAACAGCCGCCAGAAGATCGCAGCGCTCGCCGGCCAGCTCCAGGTCCACGCCCGGGAGTGGTATCTGGCCGAGCTGATCAGGATCGGCATGGCGGACGGTCCCCTGACGGGGGCGCAGCGGGCCGCGGCCGAGCACGTCGCGGCGGGCCTTGGCCTCACCAGGGCCCAGGGCGTCGGCGTGATCACGCTCACCGAGCAGGGCGCCGGCCAGAGCTAACCGGCCAGAGCCAACCGCCAGAGCTAACCGGCCAGAGCCAACCGCCAGAGCTAACCGGCCAGAGCCAACCGCCAGAGCTAACCAGCGGGACCAGACCCGAGAACGTCCGCGACCGCGATGTCATACCCCCGCGACTGCGGATCGAGCAGCTCGTACTCCAGCGCCTCATTGACGGCGATCATGTGCTTATTCAGCGCCGCGTTCCACGTCACGATCCGCTCGAGCGCGGGCTCCGCGGTAGCGAGCCAGTCCAGCATCGCGGCCTTGACCAGCAGCCCGAGCCGGTGCCCGCGGTGCGAGCGGGTCACCGCCGTGATCTCCTGGTACCCCCAGCCGGGGTATTCCGGGTCCACCTCAACCTGGGTGACCGCTGCCATCTCGCCGGTCGCCGCGTGCAGCGCCGCCACGAAGTACCCGCGAGTGCCGAACAGCTCCCGCTGATCGTCTACGATCTCGCGAACTCGCTCCGCGTCCCAGACCCGGGGCTCATGGCCAGGGTCGCGCGGCGCGTCGCTCATCGCGTTGAACACCGCGGCGACCCCGCCCAGGTATTCGCCGGGGGTCCGGCCGGTCCACGTAACCAGCGTGTATCCGGCCGCTGCCCGTGCCGCCGCCGACCGGAGCGCGGCGACCTGGCCCGCCGGCAGCTTGGCGAGGACCTGCACCCGCCTGGCGTCTGCCAGGCCCGGCGTGGCCCCGAAACGAAGGGCGAACGCCTCGCCGGGCGACCCCAGGATCGCGCCGCTGGACAGCACCGACCGCCCGTTCTCCGCCGCCCGCCCGGCCGCGTGCCGCAGCAGCGCGCTGCCGATCCCGCGCCGCCGGTATTCCGGGTGCACCTGGAGGTCCAGTCTGGCCCGGTGCCGGTTCTCCCGGTCGGGCAGCCGGAGGTGATAAAAGCCCTGGGCACTGCCCGGCGTGTCCCCGGGGACCAGCCAGGTCTGCGCGGGCTCTGTCGGCGACTTGAGCAGGACCCGCGACACCCGCTCCGACATCGGCGGCCCGAGCGGGTCGTCGGTGAGCATGACCGCCCGCGTCACCGAGTAGCACGCCCTGGCCGACTGGAGATCTCCCGCCTCCCACGGCACGATGCGCATGCCTCCTAGCCAACCGCACCCGCCCCGGGCGACGCGAGTCCTTTTCCCGCGGATTCCCGTGCACGGACGCCAGCCGCCACGGTCCGTTCGGGCTGATATGCTGTCTCACGCCATGCTGTGCGAGCTGCTCCTCCTTAGCGGCCGCGGCGGGGGCCTATAGGGCTGGCTCCCTCGTCGCGGGTTTCTGGCATGTCCGCTGGCCGCCACCAAGGACAAACTCCCGAAACGCGAACCGAAGGAAGCAGCGACGATGCAGCGCAATCCGTCTTATCCCACCGTGGCGCCTGTACATCAACAGCCGAGCGGCATGCCGTGCCACCGCTACGCGCCGTTCAAGCCGGTCGATCTCCCCGACCGCACCTGGCCGAACAAGACCATCACCAAGGCACCGCGATGGCTGTCCACCGACCTGCGGGACGGCAACCAGGCCCTGATCGACCCGATGTCGCCGAGCCGCAAGCGCACCATGTTCGACATGCTCGTCAAGATGGGCTACAAGGAGATCGAGGTCGGCTTCCCGAGCGCCAGCCAGACCGACTTCGACTTCGTCCGCGAGCTCATCGAGGCCGGCAAGATACCGGCGGACGTAAGGATCTCGGTGCTGACCCAGGCCCGCGAGGACCTGATCGAGCGCACCGTCCAGTCCCTCGCCGGCGCCCAGCGGGCGACGGTGCACATGTACAACGCGACCGCGCCGACGTTCCGCAGGGTCGTGTTCCGCATCGACCGCGAGGAGTGCAAGCAGCTCGCCGTCGAGGGCACCCGGCACGTGATGAAGTACGCCGAGCAGATCCTCGGCGCCAGCACCGACTTCGGCTACGAGTACTCACCCGAGATCTTCATGGACACCGAGCTGGACTTCGCCCTGGAGACCTGCGAGGCGGTCATGGACGTCTGGCAGCCCGGCCCGGACCGGGAGATCATCCTCAACCTGCCGTGCACGGTCGAGCGGTCCACCCCGAACGTGTACGCGGACCAGATCGAGTGGATGAGCCGGAACCTGTCCCGCCGGTCAAGCGTCTGCCTCTCCGTCCACACGCACAACGACCGTGGCACCGCCGTGGCCGACGCCGAGCTCGCGGTGCTGGCCGGCGCCGACCGGGTGGAGGGCTGCCTGTTCGGCAACGGCGAGCGGACCGGCAACGTCTGCCTGGTCACGCTCGGCCTGAACCTGTTCAGCCAGGGCATCGACCCGATGATCGACTTCTCGAACATCGACGAGATCCGCCGCACCACCGAATACTGCAACCAGCTGCCCGTCCACCCGCGCCACCCGTACGCGGGCGAGCTCGTCTACACGGCGTTCTCCGGATCGCACCAGGACGGCATCAAGAAGGGGTTCGAGGCGCTCGAAGCCGAGGCCGAAGCGGCGGGCGTGCCCTTCGACGAGTACCCCTGGGACGTGCCCTACCTGCCGATCGACCCGCACGACGTGGGCCGCACCTACGAGGCCGTGATCCGGGTCAACTCCCAGTCCGGCAAGGGCGGCGTGGCGTACGTGATGAAGACCGGGCACTCCCTCGACCTGCCGCGCCGCCTGCAGATCGAGTTCTCCAAGGTCGTCCAGTCCCACACCGACACCGAAGGCGGCGAGGTCACCCCGAACGAGATCTGGGACATCTTCAGCGCCGAATACCTGACTCCGGGACCGGTCGCGCTGGAAGACCACCAGTCCTCTTCGGTGGCGGAGGGCAAGCACGCGCTCTCGGCGGAGATCTCGGTCAACGGCAAGGCGCAGGAGATCGAGGGCATCGGCAACGGCCCGATCTCCGCGTTCTGCGCGGCGCTCGCCTCGGTCGGCATCGACGTGCGGGTCCTCGACTACGCCGAGCACGCCCTCACCGAGGGCACCGACGCGCAGGCCGCCGCCTACGTCGAGGTAGCCACCGGCGGCGAGGTCTTCTGGGGCGTCGGCATCGACACGAACACCGCGACGGCGTCCATGCGCGCGGTGCTGTCCGCCGTCAACCGTTCCCGCCGCGGCTAGTCCCGCCCCTTTTATCCCGAACGGGCCGGTGGCGCCTCTGAACAGCGCCCCGGCCCGTCCGTTCCCGCGCATTGCCCCCTCCCGCCGTCCACCCCCACCGCACATTCCATGATCGTGGGTCGTTTTTGGCGGATATCGCCACTTTTGACCCACGATCATGAGGTCCGGCGATGCGGGAGAATGAGAGCGTGCTCGGGTATCGGGATGACGGGGTTGTGCTGCGGACGCAGAAGCTGGGTGAGGCGGACCGCATCATCACCCTGCTCACCAGGCAGAACGGCCGGGTCCGCGCCGTCGCCAAGGGGGTGCGGCGCACGAAGTCGCGGTTCGGTGCCCGGCTGGAGCCGTTTACCCACGTGGACGTGCTGATCCACCCGGGCAGGTCGCTGGACGTGATCACGCAGGCCGAGGTGATCCGGCCGTACGGCGCGCCGCTGGCCGGCGACTACCCGAGGTACACCACGGGCACGGCGATGCTCGAGACCGCCGAGCGGTTCACCCCGGTGGAGAAGGAACCCGCGCTGCGCCAGTTCCTCCTGCTGATCGGCGGCCTCCGCGCCCTCGGCGAGACGGGCGAGACGGATGGGGATGCGAGCGCGGGCAACGCGCCGCGTGATCCCCGGCTGGTGCTCGACGCCTACCTGCTGCGCTCGCTGGCCGTCGCCGGGTACGCGCCCGCGCTGGAAGAGTGCGCCCGCTGCGGCACCCCCGGCACCCCCATCACCCTCCGCCCCGCCACCACCCCCGCCCCCGACACCACCCCCGCCCCCGACACCACCCCCGCCACCTCCGACCCCGACAGCACCACCTCGTATGAGGCCAGTGGGCCACAGACCTCACAAGATGAGGCCAGTGGGCCACAGACCTCACCGGGTAACCGGCGGCTGGCCGGGTTCGCGGTCGCGGCCGGCGGGATGGTCTGCGCGTCATGCCGGCCGCCGGGCGCCGCGTCGCCCAGCCCGCAGACCGTCGCGCTGATGCTCGCGCTGCTGCGCGGCGAGTGGGACAGCGCGATGCGGAGCGAGCGCAGGCACCGGGTAGAGTGCAGTGGCCTGGTAGCCGCGTATCTGCAGTGGCACCTGGAGCACTCGATCCGGTCGTTGCGTCATGTGGAGCGTGCGTGAGCAAGACGTCCCGGGAGTCGCGCCCGGTCCGGCCGCCGGACCCCCATCCGAGCGGCGTCCGTCCTCCCGCGATACCGCCAGAGCTGGTACCACGGCACGTCGCCCTGGTGATGGACGGCGACGGCCGGTGGGCGAAGAAGCGCGGGCTGCCCCGTACCGAGGGGCACAAGCAGGGCGAGTCCTCCCTGCTCGACGTGATCATGGGGGCCATCGAACTCGGCATCCCCTACCTGTCCGCGTACGCGTTCTCCACCGAGAACTGGCGCCGGCATCCCGACGAGGTCCGGTTCCT
>Ga0306926_10010824_pt1 | contig 10093 bp, 11 predicted proteins | sample flu12Cox44000178_FD_203759 | JGI IMG/M metagenome (GOLD analysis project Ga0306926, IMG submission 203759) | Lab enrichment of tropical soil microbial communities from Luquillo Experimental Forest, Puerto Rico - flux8day.12C.oxic.44.000.178 (v2)... | ecosystem: Environmental > Terrestrial >... | reverse complement strand
TTTCCTGCTTACCCACTCCGTGTTGCACGCCCAGCAGCTCTCACCCGACCCGATCGTGGTGCCCGAAGGCACGCCCATCCAACTTCGCCTGGTGGAAACCATCTCGTCTGCTCATGCCCGCGCTGGTGATCGTCTTGAGTTCGTTGTCCCCGAAGACGTGAATCAGGATGGCGTGACCGTGATCCGGGCCGGCGCCAAAGCCTGGGGCTCGGTGACCCACGTGCAAGGGAAGCGTCCCTTAGGCATGCCCGGCAGCCTGACCCTGCAAGCCGATTCGGTAGAGATGGCAAACGGCGAAGTCGCTCGGCTCCGCGCTGACATGAACTTCAAAGGTCGCCGTCATCTGGTCCGCATGGTGGCAGGAATGATTGGCGCAGGGCTGATCTATTTGCCGGCTGCCCCGGTCATGATGCTGACCCGCGGCGGCGATTCGTATGCGCTCAAGACGACGCAAACCACCGCGTACCTGAATGGCGATTTCCCAATGCTTGCAGAGGGCCTGCTACCTGCGCCGCCTCCGCCGGGCCTCGATGCGATGCTCAACTTCCTGCCTCCGCGCGTGCTCGACGGACGCGGCCGCGAAGGCGATATGGTCAACCTGGTCTTCGTCGCTCCCGCAGGCGAGCTCCAGCAAGCCTTCGAGCATGCCGGATGGACCAGCGTCGACATGAAGAAGAAGACCATTGCTTGGCATCTGCTCTGCCACGGTACCCACTATGCGCGCCTCCCCATGGCGCACTACTTCCTGTTCGGACGCAGCCAGGATTTTTCGTTCTCTTTGCCTGATCCCCTCTTCATCCTGTCGCGGCGCCATCATATCCGCATCTGGAAAACGGACTACCTGGTAGACAGCACTCCAGTGTGGATAGCGGCTGCAACGCATGACGTTTCAATCGCCGTGCACCGGTTAAAGGTGACTCATCGCATCGACCCCAAAGTCGATGCCGAACGCGACTTCGTCGGCGACAACCTGAGTGGGACGCAGCTTGTGGCCCGCGCAGAGTACGTTCCCTCGCAACAGCCCGTCTTTCAGGCCACCACAACTGGCGGCCAGTCTTACTATTCCGACAGCCGTCTTCTGCTCGTGAAGTTTGTGCCCGCTGCGGCCGTGCCGGTGCTGGGTGCCGGAGGAGAATTGAAGAGCCAGGATTCAAAAAGCGGTAACTCGAACGGCGGAGATGCAAACGGCCGAGACTCGAAGAGCGGAAATTCGAGCGGCCCCGCTTTCCGCAATGCACCGGCCGTGAGTGTAATCACCCCGGCAAGTAGCGTGCGCGAGGACAAGAGCCCTTCTGGGATAGTAAACGGAATGTCCGCAGACTCGGCAGCGGTCGTTGCGCTCAAATCTACTGCCGCACCTTCAACTCCGCGCAGCGCCCCCTAGCTCGTGTAGGGACAGACGCCCTCGTTTGTTCTGGCCGGGCGAAGCCTGGCGTTGAGCAGGCGGGTCAGCTCAAGTTGCTCGGTGATGGTTGCTCTGCGCCACCTTGTGCAACCTCAACGTCCGCTACACCGCGGCCAACTCCTTCCCAATCCGTACATAAAGCTCGACCGCATCTGCGAGTTGCCGTTTCTCCACGTACTCTCCGTCAGTGTGTGCGACGTGAATCGATCCCGGCCCGATCAGGAGCGGTTCCCCCCAGTTCGTCAGCGCAGGAATGTCGGTGGTGAAGGCTGCCACCATTGTTGGTAAGCCTTCCACGGTGCGAAAGCGCATGAACGGAATCTCGAGGTAGAAATTTGCGGTCGCAAGATTCCCGGCCGTCTCCACGATCTGCTTCCGTAGTTCCGTTGTCGGACCCACCAGCCGGAACAGCAACTCCGCCGCCGCATGATCTGGAATCACGTTGGGCGCGCGGCCACCACGAATCATTCCGATGTTGAAGGTGCACGGTCCAATCCCTTCGAGTTCCGGCAACTTCATCGCGCGCAAACGCGTGAGTGCTAGCACGAGCTTGTCGATTGCCGACTCACCCAACTCCGGATACGCCGAATGCGCCATCCGCCCCGACGCCGTCAGCTCAATCCGCAAGGTGCCCTTAGACGCCAGCGCGATTCGGTTCTCAGTAGGCTCGCCGTTCACCAGAAACTTGCATCCATTAGCTTGCTTGTTCGCGATCTTCGCACCTTGGCTGTCGCGCTCCTCACCCACCAAAAATAGCAGTCCAACAAAGATGCCATCCGCGCGTAACTGCTCGGCCGCCGCCATTTGCACGGCAATGATCCCTTTCGCATCGCACGATCCGCGCCCGTAGAGGCGCTCACCTTCCTCCCGCGAAGGAGAGAACGGCGGCACTGTATCCATGTGGGTCGAGAAAAAAATGGCAGGCTTGGGCGCTTCGGGAGGCGTTGCGATCACATTGAACCGCGATCCCTCGACCGGCATCTTGCGCGCGTGGAATCCGACGTGGGTTAACTCCGCAAGCAATACCTGCCCGACCCCGGCTTCATTCCCGGTGATGGACTCAATGTCCACCAACTTACGAGTCAGTGCGACGACATTCATGCGAAAAAGAATAGCAGGAGCAAAGAAGGGCCCAGCGGCGAAAAGACGGAGATCACCATTGGGGAGCTCCTCGAAGAAACTGAGAGCTGAGAGCTGACAGCGGACAGCTGACACCTCTCAGCCTCCCACTGGCAACTGGCCCGGCAACGCGGAACTGCTTCTCGCTATACTTTTCCCGTGTCCCCAACTTCCACCATCCGCTCCCTCTTCCTCGAAGGCTCTGCAGGCCCACTCGAAGCCCTCCTCAACGAAGGCGCGCCCGATGCCACACATGCGGCGGTGGTCGCGCATCCGCATCCGCTCTTCGGCGGCACGCTGCACAACAAAGTCGTCTTCCACGCAATGAAAGCCTTGAACGCGCTCGGCATGCCGGTACTGCGCTTCAACTTCCGCGGCGCAGGCCTGAGCGCCGGCGCACACGACAACGGCCACGGCGAGCAGGACGACGTCCGGACCGCGCTCGACTGGCTCGACCGCGAATTCCATCTTCCACTGATCTTTGCCGGGTTCTCCTTCGGCGCGGCCATTGGTTTACGTGTCGCTTGTGCCGACCAGCGGGTGAGCGCGCTGATTGGCCTCGGTACTCCGGTCGCCGAAGTCGATGGCCGCCGCTATCAATTCGATTTCCTTTCCACGTGCCCCAAGCCCAAACTTTTTGTGAGCGGGGAACGCGACCACTTCAGCCCGACAGCCCAGCTCAAAGCACAGTTTGCGTCGCTGTCCGAGCCGAAGAAGCTCGTCATCATCCCCGCCGCCGATCACTTTTTTGAAGGTCGCCTGCGCGAAATGCGCGACGCGGTGGAAACCTGGACAAGGGAAACGCTGAACACACCCTCTTCACTTTAGAGTTCCATTTCGGATTCGCGCCCCTCGATACCCATTCGGTGCAGGGCAGTCTGCCGCGAACCGCATCCGATGGGGCCCTGACTTCAGCTTATTTCGAATCGTCGTCCGACTTTTCGCTTGAACTCGCCGCCGGAGCCGGCCGCAACTGCTGTGCTTTCTCGAACGCCGCCAGGGCGGCGGCATGGTTTCCCGCGCGCTCCTCGGCCACCGACAGGAGTTCCCAGAACTGCACCATCTTCGGGCGATAACGCGTGGCGTCTTGCAACCAGCGCACTGCTTCCTGATTCCGGTTCCCATTCAACGCTTGCACGCCCAGGTGTGCTTCCTCGAAGCCGCCATTCCCGGAAAGATTCACCAGTGGCCTGCCGCTGGTAGCGCCCCACACCATCAGCGCAAACGCCACGGCGGTCGCGCTCGCATACAGTTTCCTTTGCTGCGGACGGGCGATGGCCGAACCTACCAGCACGCCGAGAATCAAGCCGCCCGCGTGCGCCAAGTTCGCGACCGACATCACGTGCAACGCGGTTGTGACGATGCAGAGGAAAAACCAGAACACAAAAACTTGTATCGTGTGCGCATCGAGCGCATCCTGAAAGCGGCGGTCATACTTCGACAACATCCACAGCAGACCGAAGAATCCGTACCCCACGCCCGACAATCCGATTCCGCCGTCCAGCACACCAAACTCAAGCGCACTCGAGCCCACCGCAAACAGGACGAGTAACCCCGCGGTCTTCAGATGTCCGAAGGCTTCCTCGATCACCGCGCCGAATACCCATAGCCAGTAGATGTTGAATACAAGGTGCAGAATGTCGGAACCGCCGAATACCCGGCGCAGGTTCCCATGCGGCAGAACATCGGTGATCAGCCGCCACCATTGCCCATGGCGGATGAGTGCCGATGGTCCGAGCGGCGAGACATCAAACTCGGCCCACTTTGCAAGCGTTACGCCTATGGCCAGCAGCATCGTCCCGGCGATTACCGGGTAGCGTGGAAAATCCGAGAATCGAGGGGGAGTCAGCATTCGTTCGCGACATTGACCCTACCGTTCGCAGCCCGCTCCACGCAAGTGACTGCCGGGGGCGAGGCGGTGATCCAAATTCTCCGCGACCTCAGCGAATCCTCCGCGCCTCTGCGATCAAGTTTTTTCGCTCATGCGTCCAGGGATAGTTTTCAAGCCGTCCAACAGCGACTCCCACGCGCTCGGCAGGTACAATACTGAAACCATGCAATTTTCAACCCTCGCTCCCAAAACCATGATCCTGGCCCTGTGTCTCGGTGCTGGAATCTCGCTCACCGCGCAAGATCAATCTGCGGCTCCGGCCGCCCCAGCCGCGAAAAAACCTGCGAGCACCACGGCCGGTACGACAGCGAAGCCCGGTACCGCCAAGACTGGTACCGCGAAGACCGCCACCGCCGCGGGTGCTCCTCTCACCACTTCTAAAGACAAGATCAGCTACTCCATTGGCGCCGACATCGGCAAGCGCCTCAAGACCGACAACATCGACGTCAACCCGACCGTCCTCGCTCGCGGCCTGCGCGAAGCCTTCGCCGGCTCGAAGCTCGCCCTTACCGACGAACAAATGCACGCTGCCATGATGGAACTCCAGACCACCATGCGCCAGAAGCAGATGGCTGCCATGCAAGAACGTTCCGCCAAGAACAAAACTGAAGGCGCTGCCTACCTCGCCGCCAACAAAGCCAAAGAGGGCGTGGTCACGCTGCCCAGCGGCTTGCAGTACAAAATCATCACTGCGGGCAGCGGACCGAAACCTGCGGCCGCCGATTCCGTGGTCTGCAATTATCGCGGTACGCTCATCGACGGCAAGGAATTCGACAGCTCGTACAAGCGCGGCCAGCCAGCGACCTTCCCTGTTGCAGGCGTCATCAAGGGATGGACCGAAGCCCTGCAACTCATGCCGGTGGGCTCGAAATGGCAACTGGTGATCCCGCCTGACCTAGCCTATGGCGAACGCGGCGCTGGACAGGACATTGGTCCGGACTCCACGCTGGTTTTCGAAGTTGAATTGATGTCGATTCAGGATAAGACCAAGAGCGCGGCGCCAGAGGCCCCCTCAGCCGAACAGGCGAAGCCCGCCGCAGCGCCCGCCGGCAATGAACCCGACAAGCAGTAAGCGGCGAGGAGATTCAGTCGGTCCCGACGCTTCCGCGCAAGCAAAAGAGGGGAGGACGGATGCAGATGCATTCGCCCTCCCTTTTTTTCGCATCATCGTCAAGTGGTTGTCATTCCGAGCGAAGGGAGCTGCTCTTAGCTATGGCCAGCAGTAGCGGTGACGCCAAGGAGAGCCGATTCCTCACCGGCTTAAGCCGGATGCGGAATGACAAGTCCTTGAACGGCAGCAATGACTAGAAGCCGGCTGTTCCCATCACACTCGTTCCCCGAATCCCGCCCACGGCGAATCAATAGCACCGCTTGGCCTCGCCTGATACCCTCTCCCTGACCATGCGCTCGACCGCCCGAGATATTTTTCAGCGCGCTCTCACCGAAGCCTCGCTCGAGCGTGCCTTCGAGCGTCACGTGCATTGCGAGCGTGGCATCCTGCGAATTTGCGACGACCTCTACGACCTGCACGCGTTCTCGCGCGTGCAAGTGATTGCAATCGGCAAAGCTGCACATACCATGGCTGAGGCGCTTGTCGCGCAGGCAGGTGCGGGTCTCGAAGGGATTGTTGCCTCCTCGGTAACTCCGTCCCACCAGCTCCACGGTTTCCGCTACTTTCACGGAGGCCATCCCACGCCCAACGCTGACTCCCTGCGCGCTGCCGATGCGATCCTGAAGTCGCTCACTGCCCAGACGGCCGCGTCGCTCGTAATCTTTCTGCTCAGCGGAGGCGGCTCCTCGATCGTGGAGAAGCCCATTGACGACGAAATCTCGCTCGATGACCTGATCACTACCTATCGCGCACTAGTGCATTCCGGTGCGCCCATTGCTGAGATTAACGCGATCCGCAAACATCTGTCGGCGGTGAAAGGCGGACGCCTGGCGCAGGCTGCATATCCCGCGCAACAAGTTTCCATCCTGGTCTCTGACGTCCCTGACAACACACCGGATGCGCTCGCTTCCGGCCCTACCATGCCCGATTCCACTTCAGTTCACGACTGCCGCACGCTCGCCGACACGTACGACTTGCTTCCCGCGTTCCCCGCATCGGTGCGCGAATTGTTCCAGCGCCACGCGCTGGTAGAGACTCCCAAGTCCGACGACCCCTCCTTCATACGAGCCCGCTGGTGGCCGGTGCTCTCGAACAAGACGGCAGTTGAAGAAGCCGGAGCCGCAGCCACACGGCATAGCTTCGCGGTTGAGATCGATAACTCCTGCGATGACTGGGACTATGCCCGCGCGGCTGACTACCTTTTGAAACGCGTCAGAGCGTTGCGGGAGAGAGTTTCGAAGGTCTGCCTGATCTCGGGAGGGGAAGTGACGGTGAAGGTCACCAACGGCGGTATTGGCGGCCGCAACCAGCAATTCGCACTGGCCTGCGCACAGAAGATTGCCGGAGAGAACATCACAGTGCTGAGCGCGGGCACAGACGGCATCGATGGCAACAGCCCGGCCGCGGGAGCGGTAGTCGACGGCACAACCCTTGAGCGGGCCGACAAGCAAGGTTTAGACCCTGCCGCAGCACTTGCTACCTTCAACGCTTATCCTCTGTTTGAAGCACTGGGCGACGCGATCATCACCGGCCCCACCGGCAACAACCTCCGCGACCTACGGATCGTGCTTGTAGATGGAGAGGCAATTCACCACAGAGGCACCGAGTCGCAGAGAAAAACCGAATGGGAGAGAGAGAAAGAGGAAAGAGTCTTAGAGCCGTAAACACTGCAAAAAGAAAGAGGCACCGAGGAAAGTAAATCCATGTTCTTCCCTCGGTGCCTCTGATGGTGAAAGCGGTTTTAGCTAGAAGCCAGGAGCTAGAAGCTCGAAGCTGTCCTTACGCCGTCTTTCTCTCCGGCATGTGCTGCGCCATCTGCTTCATGGCCTCTGCTCCCGCAGCTTCCAGTTCCTCAGGCGAAACATCTTTGATGTGCTGGCCGAGTGACCATAGGAAGCCGAATGGGTCTAGTACTTGCCCGTAGCGATCACCCCAGAACTGATCCATCAGAGGCATCTTCTGGGTTGCGCCCGAGGCCAGTGCTTTTTTGAAAAGGTCATCGACATTGTCTACATAAACGTGGAGAGCAAATCCGGCGCCCCGATCGGGAGAAACCGAGCCCATACCCGGGAATTCGTCGTTCAACATCAACATCGAGTCACCGATACGGATGGTTGCGTGCATCACTTTGCCATCGGGCATCCGGCTGACGTGCAGCACTTGCGCGCCGAGTGCTTTCTGGTAAAAGTCCAATGCCTTGTCGGCGTTTTTAACGGTGAGATGCGGTGTCAGAGTGTGAAAGCCATCAGGGACTGCTTTGACGTTAGCCACTTTGCCTCCTCATGAAGATGTGGTTCGAAATTAGGGGTTGAATCGGAACTGGGACACTCCCAGCTTAGTGCGCCGTGCCACTGCATTCCAATCGAGAGAATCCCCGACCTGAATCGACGGGCACTCTCCTTAGCCGCTGCAAGATCTGCGCCCGGAGCTATTCCGCGAACACCGACTCCTCGGGTGCATCGGTCGGGCTCTCGAACTCAATTTGATAGCCGTCCGGATCGGTCAAGCTTGTAACCCACATCGCGTTCCCTACCACGGGCCGCGAGGCTTGAATGCCGCGAGAAGTGACCTCACGGTAGATCGCCAAGGCGTCCGCGCATTGAAAGCAGATCGACACGCCGACGCCAACCTTTTCCTCGGGCCGGTTGGATTCATTCCACTCCTGCAGCATCAGCGCTCCGCCACCGTATTGCAGCCAGCACCACTGCAGCTTGCCGTCAGGAGTCCATTCCTTCTTCTTCTCGAAGCCGAGGCCATCCACGTAGTAGCGGACAGACTCTTCGATGTTCGAGACGCGCAAAAACGGAACGGCCTGCCTGACGTTAGCTTGAATGGTAATTTCCATCGTGTCCACTGACTGGACCTCTGGGCGGATGATTCCGATCTGCAGTCGAGGCGACTGACAACGCCCCCTATGCTACACCGGCCCTGCGCGAGACGGAAAACAGAAAAGCTTGGGTCCAACATAACAGTCGGCCGCCGAGGTTGCGAAGATTTCGACAACCGCCAAAACCACAAACCACTAAAACCGGTAACCACGAAGGACACGAAGTTTCACGAAGCTGCCCGCGCAATGGTTTCCCTTCGGGGACCTTCGTGTCCTTGGTGGTTGCGGCCTTTGCGACGCGTCCAGCTACGCTCGGTCGTCTGCCTACCCCAGAACCTGATACTCGCTACGCACGAACCCGCTGGCATACTGCTTCGTCTCTACATGGCGCAGCTTCACATCACGCGGAAGCGACCCGAACAGCGGAATGCCATCTCCGATCAGCACCGGCACGCGCGTGATCACGATACTTTGAATGAGACCAGCAGCCAGAAATCGTTGCACCGTGATCCCGCCGTCTACGTACACGTGCTGCGACCCGCTGGTGGCAAGCCTCGCGGCAATCTCGGCCGGTGCCCCTGACATATGCTCGACCACGCCTCCGCGTACTTGGGACAAGTCGATGGGACGGCTGCTCAGCACGACGACCCGCTTCTTGGCGTAGGGCCATTCTGCGAAGGCGAGCACGATCTCGAATGTGTTGCGGCCGATCAGCAACGTGTCCACGCTGGCCATGAACTCGTCGTAACCGTGCGGCTCGCCGCCGCCCTCGGGAAGAAAATCGAACGAACCATTCCGCCGCGCGATGAATCCGTCCAGGCTGGTTCCGACAAACACTGACATTTTCATGGAACACGCCCCAGCACTCCAGGCGAGAAGAACTAACTACTGTTAGTAGGGCAGGATATCACCCCGGCAGCGGTTGCTTTCACGAGCTTTATCTACAGGAAGCTTGACCCCGAGGGCGCTGCGATGCCAGCATCAAAATTTCAGCCCCATCTCAGCAAGACGGAATGTGGATATGCCAGATGCGCCAGACCAACGCCTGCTCGATGCTCTGCTGGACTCCTGGGATCGGAACAACGCGATTTTGGTCAACCTGCTGCGCGCTATCTCGCTGGAAAGTCTGGAAGTGAAAGCGATGCCGGACAGTCCATCCATCGCTCAGTTGTTCACACACATCCACTATGTACGACTGATATTTGTCTCCGAGGACGCACCCGAGTTTGCCCGAAGCTTGCCCGAGGAAGAGTGGGTTGTGGAGCATGACCGCGATCGCATCGGGCAAATGCTAAGCGAAAGCGCCCAGGCCGTGCGCGACGCGGTAAAGAGCAGAGTGGGGAGGGGTGGGGAGATGAATCTTCATTACGATCACCCGATCCTCTTCCTCCAACACATGATCTGGCACGAGGGCTACCATCACGGTCAAATCAAGCTGGCACTCAAGTTGGCGGGCCGGCCATTGAGCGACGAGGTAGCTGGCCCCATTTCGTGGGATATCTGGATGCGCAAGAAGTGATGGGATGCGGAAGCGGGTACAAACACTCGCAAAAAACGGCCAGACGAGTAGCATGGAAACAGATTGTCATTCCGATGTGGCTTCAGCCGCTGAGGAACTGCTCTTTGCCTGCACCATCGAAAAGCAGATTCCTCGCGATGCTCGGAATGACAACTCGACGACCGATAACTGACGACCAACGACTAAGGACCAACGACTGCCCTAAAAAAACTTCGTCACAC
>Ga0306926_10010822_pt1 | contig 10094 bp, 10 predicted proteins | sample flu12Cox44000178_FD_203759 | JGI IMG/M metagenome (GOLD analysis project Ga0306926, IMG submission 203759) | Lab enrichment of tropical soil microbial communities from Luquillo Experimental Forest, Puerto Rico - flux8day.12C.oxic.44.000.178 (v2)... | ecosystem: Environmental > Terrestrial >... | reverse complement strand
TGCGAGGATGGCGCATGAGCTGGATTGCCCGCAGGTGGCCGCTCGCCGCCGATATCTTCAGCGACCCGCGCCTCGCGCTGATGCTGGCGCTCGGCTTCAGCTCGGGCCTGCCGATCCGCCTCGTCTTTTCGACGCAATCGGCCTGGCTGCGCGGCGCCGGTGTCTCGCTCGTCGATATCGGCCTCATCAGCTATGTGGCTTTCGCCTATTCGCTGAAATTCCTGTGGGCGCCGATCATCGATGCGCGCGACGTGCCGGTGCTTGCCCGCCATCTCGGCCGCAGGCGCGCCTGGATGCTGGTCGCGCAGATCGCGATCATCATCGGCCTCGTCGGCCTCTCCTTCGGCGACCCGGCGAATGCGCTCTACTGGACGATCGCCTTTGCCTTCTTCCTCGCCTTCGCCTCGGCGAGCCAGGATGTGGTGATCGACGGCTTCCGCATCGCCTCTGCGCCGCCCGAACGCCAGGGCGTGATGTCGGCCGCGGCGCAGCTCGGCTATAGCGCGGCCCTTCTCTGCGCGGGTGCTGGCGCGCTCTACATCGCCGATCTCGTGAGCTGGAAGGCCGCTTATCTCGCAATGGCGGGGCTGATGGTTGTCGGCATCGGGGCAAATCTCGCGGCGCGCGAGCCGGCGCCGCAGGGCTCAGGCAATGACGGCGCTCCCGCGCGGCCATCGCTCGCCACCTCCTTCATCGAGCCCCTCGCCGATCTCGTGCGCCGCAAGGGCTTGGCGATGATCGTGCCGATCCTGCTGCTCGTGGCGCTCTATCGCCTCCCCGATTTCGTGTCGGGCGTGATGGCTTATCCGCTCTATGTCGATCTCGGCTTCTCGCTTTCGGACATCGCAACCGTCACCAAGCTCTATGGCGTCATTGTCAGCCTCATCGGCGTGTCGGCCGGCGGCATCGCGGTGACGCGCCTCGGCCTGATGCCGACCATGCTCATCGGCGGCATCGCGGCGTCGCTGTCGCATCTCAGCATGGCACTGCTCGCCGCGAGCGGCGCGAAGCTCAGCCTTCTCACGCTTGCGATCAGCGTCGAGAATTTCGCCTCTGGCTTCGCGGGGACGGCGCTCATCGCCTATATGTCGTCCCTCACATCGCCCTTCTTCGCCGCGACCCAATATGCGCTGTTGAGCTCGCTCTACGCGCTGCCTGGTAAGATCATCGGCGGCCTCTCAGGCCTGATGGCCAAGGAATTCGGCTATCCAGCCTTCTTCGTCATGACCTCGACCATCGGCATCCCCGTGGTGCTGCTCTGCCTCTATGTCTGGCATCGGCAGCGCGAACCGAAAGCCGAGGCCGAGCTCGCAGCCGGCACTTCAGCATGACCACGCCGCCAACCTATGCGGGCTTCGATCTCGGCACCTCGGCGCTGAAGGCCGTCATCGTCGATCAGCGCCAGGCGATCATCGCAGAGAGTGAGGTGCCGATCGCCTCGCAGCGGCCGCGCGATCTTTGGTCCGAGCAGGACCCGCTCGATTGGTGGGCGGCGCTCGAGACCGCAATGAGGGAGCTGCGGACGAAGCATCCGCGAGGCTTCGCGGCGATTGCCGCCATCGGCCTCTCGGGGCAGATGCATGGCGCCGTCATCCTCGATGCGGCGGACGCTCCCTTGCGGCCGGCGATCCTGTGGAATGACGGGCGCGCCGCCGCCGAATGCCGCGAGCTGCGCGAGGCCGTCCCCGAAATCGGGAAGCTGGCGGGCGTCGATGCGATGCCGGGCTTCCTCGCCCCGAAGCTCCTCTGGCTGCGCCGCCACGAGCCCGAGATCTTCAAGCGCATCACCCGCATCATCCTGCCCAAGGATTTTCTGCGTCTGCGCCTCACCGGCGAATTCGCGACCGATATGGCGGATGGCGCCGGCACCTTGCTGCTCGACGAGGCGCGCCGCGCCTGGTCGCCGCGCCTCGTCGAAGCGGCCGGCATCAGCACGGAGCAGCTGCCGCGCCTCCTCGAAGGCAGGGCGGCGAGCGGCGTGCTCAAGCCCGCGATTGCCGTGGCCTTCGGGTTGTCGCCCGAGGTGATCGTCGCGGCGGGCGGTGGCGATGCCGCCTGCGGCGCCGTTGGCATCGGCGCGACGCAGGAAGGCCAGGCCTTCATCTCGCTCGGCACCTCGACCCAATATGTGGTGACGCGGCAGAGCTACGCGGCGTTGCCCGAAGCCGGCATCCATGCCTTCTGCCATGCGGTGCCGGAGCGCTGGTTCCAGATGGCGGCGCTGCTCAACGGAGCGAGCTGCGCCGGCTGGATCGCCCGCGTGCTCGGCCGCGCCGCCGATATCGGCGCCCTGATGGACGAGGTCGAGCGCGCCTATCGCGGACCAGGCGACCTCCTCTTCCTGCCCTATCTGCAAGGCGAGCGCACCCCGCATAACGACCCGAACGCCAAAGGCGTGCTCTTCGGCATGCATCTGCAGACGACCGCGACCGGCCTCGCCCAGGCCGTGCTCGAAGGCGTCGCCTTCAGCGTCGCCGATGCGCAGGCAGCGCTCGCCGCGGCCGGCGCCAATCCGCCCATGCCTTCGGTGATCGGCGGCGGCGCTCGCAACCTCTTCTGGATGCGCCTCCTCGCCTCCGTGCTGGCCAAGCCGCTCGCCCTGCACCAATCGGGCGAAAAAGGGCCTGCGTTCGGCGCGGCGCGCCTCGCGCGCCTCGCACATACGGGTGAGCCCGTCGCCGAGGTCTGCGAGGCCCCGCCGATCGACAGGGTGATCGAGCCAGAGCCTGAGCTCACGGCAGCCTATGCCGAGCGCCTGCCTCGGTTTCGCGCGCTCTACGCGGCGCTCAAGGCGGAGTTTCGGTAGGCTTCATTTCTCCCGCCTTGCAGGAGAAGGAGGCCCTATTCCCCGAGCGCTACACCGTCGCGTCTGGGGTCGGCGGCGCCGATCCAACCGCCGGGAACGCGCTTCGCGAAGCCGAGGCCGCTCGGCATCGTATGGAGCTCGATGACGTGGCCAAGGCCGGTGAGCTCGTTCGCGAGCCCGGCGGTTGGGGTGCCGGCCTCGAGCTCGACGCCGTCGCGCCTATCGCTCGCCGGCGCGGACACATGGCCGAGCGAGAGGGCGTGCGAGGGGGTCGCGCCGCGGGCCAGGAGATCGACGAGGCTTTCCGCGACATAGCCCACGATCTCGCCGCCGCCTGCCGAGCCGCCGAGGACGACCGGGCGATGCTCGCGATCGAAGACGACGACCGGCGCCATCGAGGTCACGGGCCGCTTGCCGGGCGCCGGCTCGTTGGCCTTGTGGGCGCCGTCGGGCGACGGGCGTGCGAAATTGGTGAGCACGTCGTTCAGCACATAGCCGTCGACGAGGATGCGCGAGCCGAAATTGAGGTTGATCGTCGTGGTCATGGTGAGCGCATTGCCCTGCCGGTCGACGACGACCACCTGGCTGGTGCCAGGGCTCGGGCTCCCCGTGTCGGGAGCGAGGCCCGCCGGCTTGCCGCGCGGCTCCCCGGCCTTGGCGATCGGCAAGGCCGCGTCGGCATGGATCAGCCCTGCCCTCGCCTCGAGGTAGTCCGCCTGCAGCAGGCCATCGACCGGGACTGCAATGAAGTCGGGATCGCCGACATAAGCCTGGCGATCGGCCTGCGCCAGGCGGCTCGCCTCAATGAAGAGATGCAAGAATTGCGGGTCGGCGAAATCCGAGGTCGCGCCCTTCTGGGCCTGTAGCATGTCGAGGATCTGGAGCACGGCGAGCCCGCCATATGAGGGCGGTGGCGCAGCGCAGATCTGATAGTCGAGGAAGGGCGCACAGATTGGCTGCCTCGCGACCGCGTGGTAGCTGCGCAGATCGTCGAGCGTCAGGCCACCGCCCTCCTCCGCGCCCGAGGTGGCGACAGCGAGGCTTTGCGCGAGAGCGCCGTTGTAGAACGCGTCAGCGCCCGTGGCCGCGATGGCGCGCAAGGTCGCGGCGAGCTTCGGGTTCCTGACTGTCGTGCCGATATCGGGCAGGCGTCCGTCGGGGCCAGCATACATTGCGAAGATATCGCCATATTGGGCGGCGGCGTCCTTGCCGCCCAGCACGCGATGCAGATAGGCCGGCATCGGAAAGCCGTCCTCGGCGAGGCTGATCGCGGGCGCGAAGAGCTTCCCCCAAGGCAGGTAGCCGGCCCGCGCATGCAGGTCGGCGAGGGCCCGCAAAGCGCCCGGAACCCCGATCGTCGCCTTGCCCGAGCGTTTCATGGGCCCCGTCGGCAGTTGATGTGGCGCCTGCGACAAGCCGTCGATGCTCTCAAGCCGCTGATTGCCCTGGTCCCACCAGAGGATGAGCGCCCCGCCTCCAAGCCCTGAGGATTGCGGCTCGACGACGCCGAGCGCCATCTGCACCGCAACCGCCGCGTCGACCGCATTGCCGCCTGCCTCGAGCATTTGCAGCCCGGCGCGGGCCGCAAGCGGGTTCGCTGCGACGACCCGCTCGGACATGGGAGTGTCGGGCGCGGCACTGGATTCGGGAGCGAGCGCGGCCGCGGGAGTGACCGGCGCGGCAAGCAAGCTGCCGAGAACGAGTGCGATCGCCCACATCCCAAGCCCGCGAATTCGCCGCATGACCGTCCCTCGACTCCCCGTTCGGCCGGGCCTGAATGTGACCGGCCGACTTTGTGATGATAATGCTTTTTTCAGATCGCGAGAGGATGCTGCAGGCCAAACTCCGGAGAGTTCGCGATGGTCCAGACATTGCCCGCGCTCGGCATCGCGGCGGCCTTGGCGCTCCTGCCCGGCGGAGCGGCCCTCGCCTGCGGCGCGCCCGCCCAATCCGGCCCATCGCTATGCTGCGCCCCCTTGCTCCAGCTTCTATCCCGCGGGCGATCCGAGCATCTTCGCTATGGCCGAGATCGCCCCCCACTATAGCGAGAAGCAGATGAAGGCCTGGGTCGGCGTCATTGCGGACCCACGCTATGGCGAGTTCATCTACGGGCCCGCCATCTACGGACCTTACGTTGGACCGGCCTGGTAAGCCCGGCCCGATGACAGCCGATCACTGCTTCGGCGTCGCTGCAGCTGGAACCGATCCGGAAGGCGCGGTCGGCATGTTGAGCTGCTTCCTATTCTCGCGCTCTGCTTCCCGCGCCTGCTTGTCGAGCTCGAGGCAGGTGACGAGCTCGACAAAGCTCGGCGCGCCGCCGATCTGGGTCTCCTGCGTGCAGATCCTGCGCGATGACTCCTTGTAGCTGAACCAGTTCCGCGAGAGCTGCTTTTGCGCCTCGGTCTCGTCGTTGATGCAGCTGTCAAAGGCGCTTTTCTGCCCCTCGGAGAGCGGCTGCGCACGGCGGCAGGTCGCCTTGATGTCGAGCTTCGGCAGCGACTTCAGGGCCGGACCGAAAGTGTCCGCCCCACCAGCAGCCCCGCCAGCATCCAAACCCTTGACGCTGTCATTCGAAGGCACGTCGCCCGCATTCGGCTGGCGGTGGCCGATCGGCGCTTGCGGTATGCCCGTTTGCGCCAAGGCTGAGCCCGCAGATCCCAGGATGAGCGCGAGCGCGGTCACACGGGCGAGAGACGCGAACTTCATGACATCCTCCATGGTGTTCTGGCGCCCGGCCGGACAGGCGGTGCATAGCCGCGACGATACCCCGTCGCGCGACCGGACAGAAGGCACGATCGTCGCTGACGCGATAAGGGCCGCGGACGACATCAGGGATTGAAGCTGTGCGAGTGCATGAAGTCCGACATGTTTTGATCAACCGCGTACTGCATGCGCTCCGAAACGTCGCGATGCCGGTCGCCGGCCGTAGCGACGCAATCCTCGAAAGCCTTGGTGTCCGGTGCGAGCCCTTGGGCCTGGCATTGCGCCCGGTCATTCGCGCGCTCCCGCTCGACGGACATGCAACCCGTGAGGCTCGCCAGCGCGAGGCCGCCGAGGAGAGAGGCGAAGCGCGTCGCTCGCACGCCGGCATGCCTGTGAGGACGCGCAATTCGGGCAGTGGGATTCGTATCGATCATCGCCTTCTCATATCATAGAAAAACATCGCCGTGGCACATCTTATCCGCGATCTGCGACAGCACCGCCACGGTTGCGCCTTGGCGGATGGGCCGCGCTTCGAACGCTAGGATTTGCGCGCCCGCAATGCCATATTGCGCGCCGCTTGGCGTCTGATCGGCCGCATCGGTTGCGAACGGCCCAAGGCAAGACATCGTCGACGCAAAGCTGATGGAAGTGTGCCCCATGCCCCAGCATATCGGTATCGTCGCCTGCTCGGCCGAAGGGGCCGCGCTCTGCTATCGGACGATCTGCACCGAGGGGCCCGCACTGCTCGGCCCATTCGCGCATCCTGAGGTCTCGATGCACACGCATTCGCTCGGCGATTATGTCGAATGTCTCGAGCGCGACGACTGGCAAGGTGTCGGCGAGCTGATGCTCTCCTCGGCCGAGAAGCTCGCGAGGATCGGCGCCGATTTCCTGATCTGCCCCGACAACACCATCCATAAGGCGCTCCCCTTGATCATGGAGCGCTCGCCCTTGCCCTGGCTGCACATCGCCGAGGTCGTCGCGAGCGAAGGCGCCGAACGCGGCTTCAAGCGGCTCGGCATCACCGGGACGCGCTGGCTCGTCGACAGTGAGGTCTATCCCGAGAAGCTCGCGGCGCGCGGCCTCGATCATCTGCGCCCGAACGCCGGCGAACGCCGCGAGATCAATCGCATCATCATGGAAGAGCTGACCCATGGCGTCTTCACGCCGCAGGCGATCTCCTATTTCCAGGAGATGATGCGGCGCATGCAGGGCGAAGGCTGCGATGCCGTCATTCTCGGCTGCACCGAGATCCCGCTTATCATGAACGACGCGAATTCGCCGCTGCCGACGCTCGACTCGACCCGCCTCCTGGCTCAGGCGGCCTTGCGGCGGGCGGTCGAGCCAGCGTCGCTGGCTGCCTAAGCCTTCGGCAGCCTCAGCCATTGCCCTTGGCGCGCTGTTCCGTTGTAATGGGATCATTGGCGTTTGTCGTAGGGCTTGCACAATTGCCCGCACGCGCCGAGGGGGCGGGAAGGCGCGAGGACGAGGCAGGCGTGATGACGGATCCGATCCTGCAGATGCGTGCAGTGTCGAAGACCTTCTTCGGCACCAAGGCGCTGAGCAATGTCGATCTGACCGTGAAAGGCTGCTCCTTCACCCTGCATGCCGGCGAGGTCGTGGGGCTCGCGGGCCTCGTCGGGGCTGGCCGCACCGAGCTCGCCCATCTGATCTATGGCGCAACGCCCATGGTCTCGGGCGAGATCAGGCTCGGCGATAGGAGCCTCGCTGTCGCCTCGCCGCGCGACGCGCTCGAAGCGGGCATCGCCTATCTGACCGAAGACAGGAAGGCGCTCGGCCTCTTTCTCGACATGTCCTGCCTCGCCAACATCAATCTCGGCGTGATCGGCAGGGATGCGGCCTTCGGCGTTGTGCTCGATCGCGACAAGGCGCGGTCGCGAGCCGATGAGGCTTTCGCGAGCCTGCGCATCAGGGCGGCTGGCCCAAGCATCAATGTCGGCACGCTCTCCGGCGGCAATCAGCGGAAGGTGCTGCTGTAGCGCCTCCTCGCTACTGCGCCGAAGGCCCTGATCCTCGACGAGCCGACGCGCGGCGTCGATGTCGGGGCGAAATCCGAGATCTATTCGATCATCGACAATCTCGCGAAGTCCGGTGTCGCCATCCTGGTCATCTCGTCCGACCTGCCCGAGATCATCGGCATCTGCGACCGCGCGCTGGTGATGCGGGAAGGACGCATCGCGGGCGAGGTCGGCGCTCTCACATCGAAGGCGCTGACGCAGGAGAATGTGATGGCGCTCGCGACCGGCACGGAGGGTCTCGATGCAGCATGAGAACCGCCCGCAAGGCGAGGCGCTGAAGCAAGCCTCGCTCGGACGCGGCGCGGGCCCGCTTCCCGGCGCCAGCCAGGCGGCCAAGCGCCAACGCGCCCAGGAGGCGATCCGCGCGGCCGGCATGCTGCCGGTGCTCGTGCTCTTGTGCCTCGGCTTCCACTTCATGTCGGATGGGCGCTTCTTCACCGGGCAGAATCTCGGCATCGTGCTGCAGCAGGCCTCGGTCAATACCGTGCTTGCGGCCGGCATGACCTTCGTGATCCTGACCGGCGGCATCGACCTTTCGGTTGGCTCGATCCTGGCTGCTTCCGCCATGGCCGGGCTGATCGTCTCGCTCATCCCCGAATTCGCCTCGCTCTGGATCGTCGTGTCGGTCGCAGCCGGGCTCGCCTTCGGCCTGATCAACGGCGCGCTGATCGCGAGCTTGCGGCTGCCACCTTTTATCGTGACGCTCGGCTCGCTGACGGCAGTGCGAGGCTTGGCCCGCCTCTTCGGCGCCGACACGACGGTGTTCAATCCGTCGATCCCCTTCGCCTTCATCGGCAACGGCTCGCTCACCATCGTGCCGGGCATCCTCTCGATACCCTGGCTCTCCGTCGTCGCGCTCATCGTCATCCTGGCGTCCTGGCTTGTGCTGCGGCGCACCGTGCTCGGCGTCCATATTACGCGGTCGGCGGTAATGAGAGCGCAGCGAGGCTCGCGGGCATCAAGGTGCCGGCGGTGCTCGCTATCGTCTACGGGGTTTCGGGCTTGCTCGCGGGCCTTGGCGGGGCCATGCAGGCGGCCCGCCTCTATGCCGCAAACGGCCTGCAGCTTGGCCAATCTTATGAGCTCGACGCCATCACGGCCGTCATCCTCGGCGGCACGTCGTTCGTCGGCGGCATTGGCTCGATCTGGGGGACACTCGTCGGCGCGCTGATCATCGCCGTGCTCTCGAACGGGCTGATCCTCACCGGCGTCTCGGATGTCTGGCAATATGTGATCAAAGGGCTCGTCATCATCGCGGCCGTGGCGCTCGACCGCTACCGGCTGCACGTATCAGCACGCACCTGACTTTGGACCCGGCGCGGAGACTGGTCGGCCGCATCGGGATATTGATCGACCTGGGAGGAAAGAGATGTTGAGGACGTCATCCTTCGCGGGCGCCGCATTGGCGCTCGCTCTCGCCGCGGCTCCGGCTTCCGCCAAGGAGCTCAAATCAATCGGCATTTCGCTCGGCTCGCTCGGCAATCCGTTCTTCGTCGCCCTGTCCAAAGGCGCCGAGTTCGAGGCGAAGAAAACCAATCCCGACGTCAAGATCACCACGGTCGGCTTCGAATATGATCTCGGCAAGCAGGTCACCCAGATCGACAATTTCATCGCGGCGGGCGTCGATCTGATCCTGTTGAACCCCGGCGACCCGAAGGCGATCGGCGCCGCGATCAAGAAGGCGCAGGCCGCCGGCATCACCGTCGTCGCCGTCGATACGGCGGCCGAAGGCGCCGACGCCACCGTCACCACCAACAATGTGCAGGCGGGCGAGATCTCCTGCCAATACATCGTCGACAAGCTCGGCGGCAAAGGCGACGTCGTCATCGAGAACGGACCGCAGGTCTCGGCCGCGATCGACCGCGTGGTCGGCTGCAAGCAGGTCTTCGCGAAGAATCCCGGCATCAAGGTCCTGTCGAGCGACGAGCACGGCAAGGGCTCGCGCGAAGGCGGCCTGACGGTGGCGCAAGGCTATCTGACGCGCTTCCCGAAGATCGACGCCATCTTCGCCATCAACGATCCGCAGGCGATCGGCACCGATCTCGCGGCGCGCCAGCAGAACCGCAGCGGCATCATCGTCACGGCGGTCGACGGCGCCCCCGACATCGAGGCCGCGCTCAAAGACCCGAACTCGCCGCAGATCCAGGCTTCGGCCTCGCAAGACCCGTTCTTCATGGCGCGGCGTGCCGTGCAGGTCGGCGTCGCGATCCTCAAGGGTGACAAGCCCGCCTCGAATGTCGAGCTCTTCCCCTCGAAGCTTGTGACCCGCGACAATATCGGCCAGTATCAGGGTTGGACCTCGTCGAGGTCCCAGTAAGCCCGACGTGACCCGCTTCTCCCGCACCTTTCGCGGGAGGAGCGGCTCCCCTCCTCTTTCCTTGGCCTATTTGCCCTTGGCGCGGTTCCAGTCGCGCCCCGTATCGCCGAAGGCCTCATAGCCCGCATCAGTCACGGCGACCGTGTCCTCGAGCTTGATGAAGCCGCGCTTCGGATGGAGAATGGCGGTCTCGATCGAGACGACCATGCCGCTCTCGAGTGGACGCGTC
>Ga0306926_10010819_pt1 | contig 10095 bp, 9 predicted proteins | sample flu12Cox44000178_FD_203759 | JGI IMG/M metagenome (GOLD analysis project Ga0306926, IMG submission 203759) | Lab enrichment of tropical soil microbial communities from Luquillo Experimental Forest, Puerto Rico - flux8day.12C.oxic.44.000.178 (v2)... | ecosystem: Environmental > Terrestrial > Soil... | reverse complement strand
GCTGAAACGGAGCATAGGCGTAGTTGAAGGCCGAGAAGGCAATGCCCAGCGCGATATTACTGAGGCCAAGGTCCTGCTGCATCACGCTCGCGGCCGCGGCTAGGTTGACCCGGTCGACAAACAAGATGAAGTGCATGACGACCACGAGGCTCAAGAAATTCCTGGTGGCGCGTCCGCTGAAGGCGAACAGCATGTTGCCCTCCTCTCCCTGGTGGACCGGGACCGCTACCCAACTCCCCTTCCGGAAAGGCGGCGATATCAAGCCAGCCGGTAGACTCGTTTTGAAGTGCCGGTGAACAGCATTGCCTTCTCGTAGGCCGAAGATCCGGCCGCCAGGCGCTTGAAGGCGTTCCACAGGATCGGATAGCTCGAGCTAGCGTTGTCCGGCGGGAAGTTGCTCTCAAACATCGAGCGGTTTACGCCAAAGGCGGCGATGCAGGTTTCGATATAGGGCCTGTAGGCGGTCTCGAGGTCGGTCGACGACGGCGGCTTCTCATGCGCATAGAAGTCGAACATGCCAAACCGCATGCCGAGCCCGCCGAGCTTGACGACGACATTTTGCGACTTGGCGACCTCGGTGATGCCGGCCTTCCATTGCGTAAAGGTCTCGGCCTTCTGGTCTTTGTAGGGCCCAATCCCGACCGGCCCACCGACATGGTTGAGGATAATCGAGGTTTGCGGAAACGCGCGGGCCAGGTCGGCGAGATCGGGGAGCTGGGGATGGTAAAGCCAGGCCTCAAAGGTCAGGTTCAAAGGCGCGAGACGGGCAAAGCCGGCGCGCCAAGTCGAGTCGTACATCTGCCCCTTTGGCGAATTGGTACGTCCCCTGGACAGTACATCGCTCGCATCCCAGGTCACGGAATGGCGGATGCCGCGAAAGCGGCCGTCGCCGGCGGCGATCTGGGCCTCCAGCACGCGCGCGACGGCGTCACCAAGCCGCAGATCGGCATGACCGACAATCCCGCGGCACAGCCGCGTCGGGCCGTATTGGCCGCTGGCGCTCATCGCCGCCGTTCCGTTGACGAACTCGGTTTCGCCAACGGGCTTCATTTCGACCGGGCCGTCGGCGCGGTACATCGAGCCACACTCGATAAAAACCGTCTGCGCGACGTTGTGACCGCTGTTGGTGTCGGCGAGCAGCTGGTCGAGCAGAAACCGGTCTCCGGGGCGGTCCCACAAATGATGGTGGGGATCGACGATCTCCAATCCCGGTTCGATGATCTCTTCCTGCCGCAACGCGAGCCAAGCCGGATTGGCGTAGCTCGGGCTGGGTGGAGAATTGGCCTGCGCGCCGGGGCTCGCGGGCGCCGTGTTCTGGGCGAGTGCTGCGCCGGACGATAGCGCCGCTCCGCCCAACAGCCCGGCCGTCCCGCTCAGCAATATCCGGCGCGATACGGATTGCGGTCGAATCGTCTCTTCGGTCATTTCTCGTTCCTCCCAAGCGTCTGGTTCGGGCGTTCGTTAACTACCCGTCTGCGCGATGATAGAGCCATCGGGGACGCGGAGTCCGCCGGGCGTCGCAGCTCAGCTATGCGCTGTCCCGATTTTTTAGACCCTGCGCCATTTCGGCTGTTATTCGATTGTTAAGGCGACAAGAATTCGTTGATCGGCAGCAAAATTCCATTGTTCCGCTAAGTAACGAATTTATTGTGGAAGTATATGATATAACGCCCTATTTCAGGTCACGGTTCGATTGATTTCACCCTAGATAACGCGATTTTCGTTGTTATTGGGCTGCAAAAGCACATCGCGCAGAGCCGTCCAGTGCGCCAGCTTGGCAGCAAAATCCATGCGCGCGTGCGCCGGGCTCGTCGAGGGGAGCGCCAGATAGGTGAGCTCGGCGCGGCGCGTGAAGTGGCGGTCGTGGAGGCGCCGGGCACCGCTGCCGTTGAAGGCGACGGCCCGGATCAGCGGGTGCGCGTCGAGCAGCCGGTCGATCGTGTTCGGCCGCTCCCGGCGGATCGCCGAATCGGCGCTCGCCTCGCGTTCGGCGAGCTCGCACACATCCCACAGCGCGATCTGCCGTGCTGCAACAAAGGCCAGCCTGTCGCCATAGTCCACCGCGGGGGCCATCTCGAACAAGGCAAAGACGATCCGCCAGAACAGGTTGCGCGGGTGGGCGTAATACTCGCGCCGCCGCAGCGACTCTTCGCCGGGCAAGGTCCCGAGCACCAGAACACGCGCTCGCGGATCGGCGATCGGCGGGAAGCTGCGCTTGGCGATGCCGGGCTCTACCGGTACCCTCACGAGACGTAGCGGCCGAGGCGGACCGCGGTTTGGCCCTTGACGAGCCGCCGCGACGGCATGATCAGCACGCAATCGTCGTAAGGGGTGCGCACTTCGCGGCCGTTGTCGCGGCCGATCAGTGTCCCCTTTTGCGGCAATACTTCGAGCCCGCGGTAATCCTGGACGAACTCGAAGCTCTCGCCGGTGATCGTGACGGCTTCGGTGACCTCGATCGCCCGCTGCCGCGGATGTGCGTCGATATCCGGTCCACCGAGCGGCCATGCATCGTCGCGCGACAGGGTGCCAACGGCGATTAGAAAGCGCAGCATGACATCGGTCGCGACCTCTGCGGCGCGGCGCTCCCAATGCTGGCCGGCCTCGATCAGCAGCGCCGTCTTGGCCAAGGCGGGGTCGCCAAACCCGCCATAGTCGCGCATCCGCGGCCCCGCCGCGTGCCCGGCGTCGCACATGATCAGCTCGGGGATGCCGACCCGTCGCGCCAATGCCAGCGATCGGTCGAGCGTTCCCGCCAGCATCAGCGGTGCGGTCGCGTACTGCATCGAATGGATGTCGAGCAGGAAATCGGCGGCATCGACAAACGGGCGCAGAGCTCGAGCGCGCGCTAGCTCGGTCGATTGACGCGCACCGTCGAGGGTCGCGGGCGCCCACAGCCGGTTGAAATCCTCGTCGATGAAACGCGAGGAGGTCGGCACCCGACGGTCGAAGCCGCGATAGGCCGCGACGTTGTCGAAGGCCAAAGTGAGTTTGCCCTGCTGCGGCCGCAGCCCGGCGCGAAACAGCCGGTCGAGCGCGATGGCACCGCAAATCTCGTTGCCGTGGGTCAGAGCGGTGACGAGGACGTGCGGTCCGGATACCCCGCTGTCGAATGTCGTGACGTACTCGGTGCCGGTGTTGCCGGCACGGTACGGTTCGATGTCGGGCGGGGTTAGCTCGATCGCATAGTTGGGCTCGGGCACGCGACATTCCCCGGTCGTAGGACAAGAGAATTATCTAACACCCCTTCGGCCGTCGCGTCACGCCGAAGCCGACGGCGAAACTTGCCGGGCGGCCGGCCCGTGCGTAAAATTCGCGCGATGGCAGAAGCGCACGGCCCCGTCTCAACAACAAGCGAGCTTGCCGAGGCCAGCTTCGAGATCCCCGGAGTGCTATGGCGCCGCGATCCGCGAGCGGCGGAACTGCCGCTGGTCTTCGACTCGCCACACAGCGGGTCGAGCTACCCCGAAGATTTCCGGTTTTGCTGCCCGCTCGAGGTGCTGCGCACCGCCGAGGACACCTATGTCGACGAGCTCTACGGCGCCGCACCCGCATTCGGCGCGACATTGATCGGGGCGGTTTTTCCGCGCAGCTATCTCGACGCGAACCGAGCGGTCGACGATCTCGATTCCGCGCTGATCGATGGGACTTGGCCCTCCCCCCTCGCCCCTTCACACCGGACGCGGTCCGGTCTCGGTCTGGTGCGCAGAGTGGCGAGGACCGGCGTCCCGATCTACGACCGGAAGCTGAGTGTCGACGAGATCCGCACCCGGCTCGACCGCTGTCACGCTCCCTACCACGATGTGCTCGACGACGCCTGCGCGCGCGCCCACCAAAGGTTTGGGATCGTCTGGCATGTCAACTGCCATTCGATGCCGTCGCAGCGCAGCGCCAAGAGCAGCAAAAAGGGCGGGCACTGCGCCGATTTCGTGCTGGGCGACCGCGACGGCACGACCTGCGAGCCGGAATTCACCGATTTTGTCGCCCGCGAGCTGCGCGGCCGCGGCTACACGGTGCGCATCAACGAGGTCTATAAGGGTGTCGAGATCGTCAAGCGGCAAGGCCGACCCGCTCTGCGCCGGCACAGCCTGCAGATCGAGGTCGACCGCGCGCTTTACATGAACCAGAAGACTCTCGAAAAGAGTCCTGCCTTTGATCAGTTGCGGGCCGACATCACCCGGCTGATCGAGGCGCTGAAGAGCTTCGCCAGCGCCCGCCTCGAAGAGCGCCGAGCCCAGATTTCCGTTTGAGAGCCGAAGGAGGAAAGAGCCGTGGCGACGATACCCAAGGTCCTGCAACCGCACATCAACACCGCCTTTCCGGCCAATGTGTGCCTGGTCGGCAGCGTGCTGCCCAACGGGTTCGCCCAGGTCACACCGCGCGGCAGCACGATGGTTTACGACGACACGCATATCGGGCTGTGGGAGCGCGGCAAGGGCTCGACCAACGAGAACCTCGGCGACGGAACCAAGCTCACCGTGTATTTCCGCAAGCCGCAGCTGCGCGAGGAAGGGGTGCTGCCAAAGGGCGGCATTGCCCGGTTTTACGGGCGGGCGAAGATCTACCGGTCCGGTCCGGTCTATGAAGAGGTCTGGCGCCGCCTCGTCCAACCTGAAAAGGACCGCGACCCGGACAAGCAGGGGCACGCGGTGCTGATCGAGATCGAGCGCGCCGAGGAACTCGACGGAACCCCGCTCAATCTCGATTGACCCCCCACCCTCACCCTCCCCCGCTTGCGAGGGAGGGAATGGGAGGGGCCGAGGTCAGATCCCGTAAAGGTTCTCCGGGCGGGCCGGAATTTGGCCGTGCTCGACCCGCTTAACCGCGTCGATCAGCTTGACGTGGCTCGGGGTCGAAACGCCGACTTCGCGGCCCTTCTCGGCGATCACCCCGTTGATGAAATCGATTTCGGTGCGGCGGCCTTTGTACATGTCCTGGCCCATCGACGGCCGCGCCAGGTCGCTGCGCGTGTTCGACCTCAACCCCGCGAGGATTTGCGTCTCGACCTCGTCGAGTGCCTTCGCGTCGCCCTCGGCGGCGCGCGCCAGGCTTTCCGGCTCGTGACTGCGGATGTGCTCGAGCACGTAGCCGAGCGCCTGGCCGACGCGCACTCCCTCGCCGGCGAGCCGGATGCTGAGCCGCCGGATCTGGTCGTCGCGGTTCATCTCATTGCCGGACATGCCGGTCGCCGCCGCCACCCCGTTGGCCATGCCATTTACACAGAGCTTCGACCAGCGCTCGCCCCACAAATTGGTCGTCGCCTTGACGGTGTCGACGGTGCCGATCATCTCCGCCAGTTCTTCGAGCCGCTTGGTGATGCGGCCATGGACTTCTCCGACGCGATAGACCTCATAGGGTGAGGCGCCGCGCGCCGCGGTGCGGCGCACCCAGCCCGGCGCATAGAGCTCGGCCCCGAGCAGCGCCGGGATCGCACCCACGGTCTTGTTCCAGCCGACGATCCCGGCGATGCGCTCCTCGTTCATGCAGTTCTGCAACGATACGACATAGCCATTGGGGGCCAGATACTGCGCGATAAACCTGGTCGCCCATTCGGTATCGTAGGATTTGACCGCGACCATCGCGATGTCGATCGGCTTCTCCTTGGCGAGATGCTGCGCCTCGGTCAGGTGCATCGTCCTGGGCCAGGCGCAGACGAACTCCTCCTCGGTCATGCCTTCGAGCGCGAGCCCGTCCTTGCGGATCGTCTCGACATGCTCGGGCCAGGGATCGATCAGGGTGACGTCGAACCCGTTATGAGCGAGATGGCCCCCGGTATAGCCGCCGATCGCGCCAGCGCCGACGACTGCAATGCGTTTGTCCATGATCTCCTCCCTCCAAACGGTCATTGCGACCCGCGGACGGCCGCCCACCAGAGCGGGCGTTCCGGAGGGAAGCAATCTCGCGCCGATGGTGACCGGGTGGATCGAGATTGCCTCGTCGCTTTGCTCCTCGCAATGACGAAGCCTTTGACCTGCCTGATCCCGTGATAAGCTCAGCCCGCGAGAAACCATCCCGAAAACCTGCGAGGGCGAGGAAATACCATGAACTGGAACGAACGGCGTGAGCGCTTCCGCGCGCTGATGGCCGGCAATCGCTGCGTGCACACCGGCTCCGTCTATGACGCGATCTCGGCGCGGATCGCCGAGGATCTCGGTTTCGAGGTCGGCATCTTCTCAGGCTCGATCGGCTCCATGGCGGTATTGGGCGCGCCCGATCTGGTCGTCATGACCCTGACCGAGTTCGCCAGCCAGGCCAACCGCATCTGCCGCGCCGGCAATCTGTGCCTGTTGGTCGACGCCGATCACGGCTACGGCAACGCGCTCAACGTGCGGCGCACGGTCGAGGAGCTCGAGACCGCCGGCATCTGCGCGATGTCGATCGAGGACACGGTACTGCCGCGCCCCTATGGACCAAACGGCAAGCCGACCTTGGTCCCGGTCGAGGAGGGCGTCGGCAAGATGAAAGCCGCACTCTCGGCACGCCAAGACAAGAACCTCGTCATCGCCGGCCGCACCAGCGCGCTCGCGATCACCGGTGTCGACGACACGATCCGCCGCGCCAAGGCCTATGAAGCCGCCGGGGTCGACGCGATCTTTCTCGCCGGCGGCGTCACTGTCGCCGGTATCGAGGCGGTGTCATCGCAGATCAAGATTCCGCTGGTCACCGGCGGCGGCTCGGGGCCGCTCGCCAATCTCGACTGGATGGCGGCGCATGGGGTGCGGGTTGCCTTGCAGGGCCACGCTCCATTCTCCGCCGCGGTGCAGGCGGTCTACGACACCTTAAAGGCGCTGCGCGATGGTGTGGCACCGCGCGACCTCAAGAACATCGCGCCGCCCGAGCTGATGCGGCGGGTCACCCGCGCCGATGACTACCAGCAATGGACCAGGGATTTTCTCGGCGGGGCCTGAGGCTCACTCGGTCGGTAGGGCGCCGAAGCCGCGGCTGCCGTCATCTTCGGCATCGCTGACCGTCACTGCGGCGACGCGGGCTGCGCGCGGGCCGCGCCGGCAGGCCTCGACCATCGCCGCGACCGCATCGGCGGCACCGGTCGCCAGCACCTCGACGCTGCCGTCAAAGCGGTTGCGCACCCAGCCGCGCAGCCCCAGACCCACCGCGGTGCGGGTCGCCCAGATCCGATAGCCGACATCCTGCACCTCGCCGGTGATCCGCAGGCGAACGGTCGTCTCGCGCATTATTCGAATTCGAGGATCACCTGGTCGACTGCCAGGCTGTCGCCGGGGTGGGCGCGGATGCGCGCGATCCGGCCGTCGCGCTCGGCCCGCAAAATGTTCTCCATTTTCATGGCCTCGACGACCGCGAGCGGCTCACCGGCCTTGACTTCCTGGCCTTGGCTAACTGTCACCGAAGAGAGCAGGCCGGGCATTGGCGACAGCAGCAGGCGCGAGGTGTCCGAGGCCTGTTTCTCCGGCATCAGCGCCAGCAGCTCGGCGGCGCGCGGCGGCAATACCTGCGCGCGGCGGATCACACCGCCATGCACCAGCCGAAATGTTGCTCCCGGTAGGCGCTCGATCTGCACGGTCGCAAGACGCTCGCCAATACGGATTTGCAGGAAAACCTCACCCGGCCGCCAATCGGTAGACACAAGGCAGCGCTCGCCGTCGATCTCGACAACGTATGCGTTATTATCCGTGCGCACCGAGACCGGATAGGACCGCCCGTTGAGCAACATCACCGAGCGCTCGGCAATCCCGGTACGGATGCTCGCGAGCTGACCGTCGATCGCCCCCTCGCGCTCGCGGATGCGCTGATATGCGAGTGCCGCGGCGAGCAGGATCACCCGGTCGGGCTCGACAAAGCCCGACGGAGGCGCAAACCCGCCGCCGAACTCCTCGGCGATAAAGTTCGTCGACAAGGCACCCGCACCAAAGCGCGGCTTTGCCACCGCGGCCGCCAGAAAGGCGATGTTGTGCTGCACGCCGGCGACATAGAAGCCGTCGAGGGCATCGCGCAACCGCTCGATCGCAGCGTTCCGATCGGCGCCCGAGGCGACGAGCTTAGCGATCATCGGGTCGTAGTAAATGCTGATCTCCGCACCTTCAAAGACCCCGGTGTCGAGCCTCAGACCTTCCCCGGCAGGCGGCCGATAGCGGATCAGGCGGCCGGTCGACGGCAGAAAATTGCGCTGCGGATCCTCGGCATAGACGCGCGCTTCGATCGCCCAGCCCTCGAGCCGCACCTCGTTTTGCGTGAACGGCAGCGGTTCACCAGCCGCAATACGGATCATCAGCTCGACGAGGTCGAAACCGGTCACCAACTCGGTTACCGGGTGCTCGACCTGGAGCCGGGTGTTCATTTCGAGAAAATAGAAGTTGCGCTCACGGTCGACGATAAACTCCACCGTCCCGGCCGAGCGATACCCGACAGCACGGGCCAGCGCGACCGCCTGCTCGCCCATGGCCTTGCGCGTTTTGGGATCGAGAAATGGGCTCGGCGCCTCCTCGATGACCTTCTGGTGGCGGCGCTGGATCGAGCATTCGCGCTCGCCTAGGTGCACGATGTTTCCCAAAGCGTCGCCGAGCACTTGGATCTCGATGTGCCGGGGTTCTTCGATGTATTTCTCGATAAAGATCCGGTCGTCCCCGAAGCTCGATTTGGCCTCGCTCGCCGCCGAGCGGAAGCCTTCGCGCACCTCGTCGTCGCTCGCGGCGATACGCATCCCCTTGCCGCCGCCGCCGGCCGACGCCTTGATTACCGCCGGATAGCCGATGTCGCGGGCGATCGCGACGGCGCGCTCGGCATCCGGGACAACGTCGAGGTAACCGGGCACGACTGATATCCCCGCAGCATCGGCGATCCTCTTCGACTCGATCTTGTCGCCCATCGCCGCGATCGCCTCGGGTCCCGGTCCGATAAAGGCAAGGTTCGCCTCGGCGAGCGCTCTCGCAAAGCCCGAGTTTTCCGAGAGGAACCCGTAGCCGGGGTGGACCGCCTCGGCGCCGGTCGCCCGGCAGGCATCGACGATCCGCTCGATTTTCAGATAGCTCTCGCTCGCCCGAGCGGGCCCGATCGGAACCGCTTCATCGGCTTGCCGCACATGCAATGCGTCGGCGTCCGCCTCGGAATAGACTGCGACCGTCGCGATCCCCATCCGCTGAGCCGTGCGGAGAATGCGGCAAGCGATCTCGCCGCGGTTGGCGATCAGGATTTTGCGGAACATTGGGTGCAAGCCGCGGCCCGAGATTGCTTCGCTCCGCTCGCAATGACGCCGACAAAGGAGCCGTCATTGCGAGGCGCCCTTGGGCGCCGCGGCAATCTCCACGAAGTGCCGGGCGATTTTTTCACAGCGGGATGTTGTCGTGCTTTTTCCACGGGGTGGCGAGCTGCTTGTTGCGCAGCATCGCCAGCGCGCGGCAGACCCGCCTCCGGGTGTCGCGCGGCAGGATCACATCGTCGATAAAGCCGCGGCTCGCCGCGACAAACGGGTTGGCGAATTTCTCGCGGTATTCCTCTGTGCGCGCCTCGATCGCCGCGGTGTCCCCGAGGTCGGCGCGGAAAATGATCTCGACCGCACCCTTGGGACCCATCACCGCGATCTCGGCCGAAGGCCACGCGAAGTTGACGTCGCCGCGCAGGTGCTTGGAGCTCATCACGTCGTAGGCACCGCCATAGGCCTTGCGGGTGATCAATGTCACCTTCGGCACGGTCGCCTCGGCAAAGGCGAAGAGCAGCTTCGCACCATGCTTGATGATGCCGCGGTGCTCCTGGGCGGTGCCCGGCAAAAATCCGGGGACATCGACAAAGGTCACGATCGGGATGTTGAAGCAGTCGCAAAACCGGACAAAGCGTGCGGCCTTGCGCGAGCTGTCGATGTCGAGGCAGCCGGCCAGCACCATCGGCTGGTTGGCGACGATGCCAATCGTCGATCCCTCCATGCGGGCGAACCCGACCACGATGTTCCGCGCGAAGTCCGGCTGGATCTCGAAGAAGTCGCTTTCGTCGACAACCTTCTCGATCAGCTCCTTGATGTCGTAGGGCCGGTTGGGATTGGCCGGAACCAAGGTGTCGAGGGACGGCTCGTCCCGGTCGCGCGGATCGCTGGTCGGGCGCGTCGGTGGCGGCGCCCGGTTGGAGGCC
>Ga0306926_10010818_pt1 | contig 10095 bp, 7 predicted proteins | sample flu12Cox44000178_FD_203759 | JGI IMG/M metagenome (GOLD analysis project Ga0306926, IMG submission 203759) | Lab enrichment of tropical soil microbial communities from Luquillo Experimental Forest, Puerto Rico - flux8day.12C.oxic.44.000.178 (v2)... | ecosystem: Environmental > Terrestrial > Soil... | reverse complement strand
CGCTGTGGCTGGCGTGGCGGTCGCTTCCTCGGCGGCGGCCGGGGTTTCCGCCGCGGTGGTGCCGTTCCCGGCTTGGTAGGTGCCGTCACCGGCCTGCTCCGCGGGACTCCCCGGCCCCCCGGTGTCACCGTGCGGCGAGTATTCCCCCTCGGCGAGGTAGCTGTCCGGGTGGACGTAGCCCGTTTCCTCGCCGTAGCTCACCGGATCGGCCTGGTGCGCACCGTTCTCGCCGGCCGCGGTCTCCTTGGGGACCGGCTGCCCGGCCCTGGGCCCCAGCAGCGTGTCCAGATCCACCCTGGGAGCCTCGCGCGCGGTGTTACCGGACGCGGCGTTGCTGGATGGGGCAGTCAGCGCGGACGCCGCCAGCGGCCCGCCGTCGACGCCGATGCCGGCGCTCGCGGATGCGGCAGCGGCCGCCGTTGCTTTGGCGGCCGCCGACCGGGTCGTGCGGAAGTGCCGGAGCAGCTGCAGGAGCAGGCCGAACGCCAACAGCAGGAGCACCCACGGCGTGACCGCCACGATGGCCTTGGTCGGCTGGGCCGGGAGGGTGGTGCCGGTGGCGTGCACGGCGTTGCCGATCGCCACGGCCGCCAGCAGGATCAGCAGCAAGCCCCACGCGTAACAGCGCGCCCACCAGCTCGCACCGCGCAGCGCCAGCGCCGCGGCGGCCGCGATCACCAGCATGACATCGAAGATGACCGGGTATAGCTTCGCGAGGCCAGGGGATACCCCAGCACGGAGCGCGATCTGGTGTATTCCCTCGTAGGAGAGCACAAAAGCAGCGGCGGCCAGCACCACGACACCTGCCACCACGGCGGCGAGCGCGGCGAGGCGCAGCTTTGAGTGGAGGTCGGCGGAACGGGCGGGCCGCCCAACGGGGTCATTACTCATCGGAGGCTGGTGGTCCTTCCTGCGGCACTGCTCGGGTACAAAGCACCCGCCTATAGTCGAAACTACAGCGGTTTTCTCGGCGCGCAGGGGGCGCCGCGCCGCGCGGGAACACAGTGCGGTAATAGCGCAGGCGCGGGGCGGTGGCCAGACGGCAAGCGGCCGCCAGCCGCCCGGGGCCGTGCGATCTTGGCGTCAAAGGAGACGATATGCCGTATTACCGGGTGGCCGGGGAGATTCCTAGCAAGCGCCACGTCCGTTTCCGCCGTCCCGACGGCGGTTTGTACTCCGAGGAACTGATGGGCGAGGAAGGCTTCGTCTCCGATTCCTCGTTGCTTTATCACGTGCATCCGCCGACCGCGATCGTGAAGAGCGAGGGGATGGCCGGCGCCGCCGAAGAAGGAAGCGAGCCGAATCATCCGCTCATGCCGCGGCACGTGCGCACCACCGACCTGCCCAAGGGCGGCGACCTGGTCCTAGACCGGCAACTCCTGTTCGCCAATGACGACGTCCGGATTTCCTTTGCCGCCGCGGACGCGCCCTCGGACCTGTACCGGAACTCCGCCGGGGACGAAGCCATTTATTTGCAATACGGCGGTGCCCGGCTGGAGTCCGTCTACGGGTCGATCGACGCCGTGGCCGGCGACTATGTGGTGATCCCCCGCGGGACGATCCACCGCTGGCTGCCGGGCGGCGATGGCGCGACCGCGCTCACCGTGGCGGCCAGCGGGCATATCCGGCCCCCCCGCCGCTACCTGTCCCAGTACGGGCAGTTCCTTGAGCACGCCCCCTACAGCGAGCGTGACCTGCGCGGCCCGGACGGGCCACTGCTCGCCGAGGGGGAGGACGTGCCGGTCGTCGTGCGGACCAGGGCCGGGCTGACCCGGCTCACCTACGCCCGGCACCCGTTCGACGTGGTGGGGTGGGACGGCTGCCTGTACCCGTTCGCGCTCAACATCGCCGACTTCGAGCCCGTGGTGAAGCGCACCCACGCCCCGCCGCCGGTGCACCAGACGTTCGAGGGGCCGAACTTCGTGGTCTGCTCGTTCTGCCCCCGGCCGCTCGACTTCCACCCCGAGGCCGTGCCGATCCCCTACAACCACCACAACGTGGACTCCGACGAGATGATGTTCTACGTCGGCGGTGACTACACCGCCCGGCAGGGCTCCGGGGTTGGGCTCGGCTCGATTACGCTGCACCCCGGCGGGTTCACCCACGGCCCGCAGCCCGGTGCCGTCGAGGCCGCGGTCGCGGGGCTGGCCGAGGGCAAGACCACCACCGACGAGACCGCCGTGATGATCGACACGTTCCGCCCGCTGGGCCTCGGGCCGGCCGCCCGCCGGGCCGAGGACCCCGAGTACGCCTGGAGCTGGGCCCGGGCCGCCCGGCGCTGATCCGCCCCAAGCGACGGTCCGCCAGGTCGATGACCTGGCGGGGCCGCGCGGGCCTGGCGTCACCGAATGGCGGTTCGCGGGCCGGGATTATCGGTCGGCGACTGGGCTTGCCACCGGTAGCCTTGGCGGGGTGACGCTTCGCCTCTATGACACGGCAACGCGCTCGGTGCGCGAGTTCTCCCCGGTCGAGCCGGGGAAGGCATCGCTGTACCTGTGTGGCGCCACCGTCCAAGCCCCGCCGCACATCGGGCACATCAGGTCCGGGGTGAGCTTCGACATCCTGGTCCGCTGGCTGAAGGCCAGCGGCTACCAGACCACGTTCTGCCGGAACGTCACCGACATCGACGACAAGATCATCCGCGTCGCGGCCGCCGAGGACGCCGCCTGGTGGGCCGTGGCGCAGCGCAACGAGCGCGCGTTCAGCCGCGCCTACGACGTGCTCGGCTGCCTCCCGCCGGACGTGGAACCGCGGGCCACCGGGCACATCCCCGAGATGATCATTCTCCTGCGGCGGCTGATTGCCAGCGGGCACGCCTACGCCTCGGCCGGCGACGTGTACTTCGACGTCGGTTCCTGGCCGGCCTACGGCTCGCTGTCCGGGCAGCGGCTGGAGCACATGCGGCCCGCCGAGGACACCGACACCGCCGACGCCAAACGGGATCCGCGCGACTTCGCCCTCTGGAAGGGAGCCAAGCCCGGGGAGCCCTCCTGGGAGACCCCGTGGGGACCCGGCCGGCCCGGCTGGCACCTCGAATGCTCGGCCATGTCGACCAAGTACCTCGGGCCCACGTTCGACATCCACGGCGGCGGCCTGGACCTGGTGTTCCCGCACCACGAGAACGAACTGGCCCAGTCGCGCGCCGTCGGCGACGGGTTCGCCCAGTACTGGGTGCACAACGGCCTCGTCGGGCTGGCCGGCGAGAAGATGAGCAAGTCGCTCGGCAACTCGCTGCTGGTCGACGCGGTGGTGACCCAGGTCCGCCCGGTGGAGTTGCGCTACTACCTCGGCCAGGCCCAGATACGGTCCAACATCGAGTACTCACCCGCCGCGCTGGACGTAGCGGTAGCCGCGTACCGGCGGATCGAGGGCTTTGTGACGCGCGCCGCCGAACTGTGCGGGGACAGCCAGGACCCGCCCACGGACCGGGACGCGATGCCCCCGGCCTTCGTCGCGGCGCTCGACGACAACCTGGCCGTGCCCCAGGCGCTGGCGGTCGTGCACGACACGATCCACGACGGGAACAAGGCGCTGGCCAGCGGGGACACCGCGGCGCTCGGCTCGTCGCTGGCCCAAGTGCGGGCAATGCTGAACGTGCTCGGACTGGACCCGCTGGCCCCGGAATGGGCCACGGCCGACGCTGATCATGACCTGCGCGGCGTGGTGGAAGCGCTGGTGAGGGTGGCGATCGACCAGCGGCAGGCGGCCAAGGACCGCGAGGACTACCAGGCGGCGGACGCGATCAGGGACCGGCTGTACGCCACCGGGGTCATCCTCGAGGACACCCCGGACGGCACCCGGTGGACGATCAAGCGATGATCCGGTCCGCGGCCGCGTCCCGCCGGGCAGCACGGTGACCGGGGGCGCACCGGCCGGCGGCGGCGGGCGGGCGAAATCGGGCAAGCCGCGGGCGGGTACCGGCGGCAAGGGCCGCAAGCGGCTCGAAGGCAAGGGGCCGACCCCGCCCGCGCACCTGCGCCCCGGCCATCCCGCGCAGCGGCGCGCCGAGGCCGCCGCGAAGGCCGCCGCCCGCGGGACCGGGCGCGCCGGGCGGCCCGGTCCCGGTGATGAGGCCCGAATCCCGGCGGGCGGGGGGACGGGGCCGGGCAGCGGCAGTCGTTCCGCATCGAAAATGGCGGAGCGGGGCGGCGAGGCGCGGCCGCGCGCGGAGGTGGCTGGCGGCCGGCCGCGCGGCGCGGGCGACGCGGCGGAAGTGGTGGCCGGGCGGAACGCGGTGCTGGAGGCGCTGCGGGCGGGCGTGCCGGCCTCCGCGCTGTACGCCGGACCGCGCCGGGACGCCGACGACCGGGTGCGCGAGGCGGTGGACCTGGCCGCCGCGGCGGGCATCCCGATGATCGAGACGGGGCGGGCCGAACTGGACCGGCTCACCGGCGGCTCGGTGCACCAGGGCCTGGCGCTGAAGGTCCGCCCCTACGACTACGCGGCGGCCGAAGACCTGACGCGGCGGGCCCGCGCGGCCGGGGCGCCGGCGCTGATCGTCGCCCTGGACGGGGTGACCGACCCGCGCAACCTGGGGGCGGTGGCCCGCTCGGTCGCCGCGTTCGGCGGGTACGGGGTGGTCGTCCCGGCACGCCGTTCCGCCCGGGTGACCGCAGGGGCGTGGAAGGCGTCGGCGGGCGCACTGGCTCGGGTTCCCGTCGCCCAGGTGCCCAACCTCACCCGCGCCCTGGCCGCCTACCAGCAGGAGGGCCTGTTCGTGGCGGGCCTGGACGCGGGCGGGGACACCCCGGTCGCCGATCTCACGGTGGCCGACGCGCCCCTGGTGCTCGTCGTCGGGTCCGAGGGACGCGGCCTGTCCCGGCTGGTCGCGGAGCGCTGTGACGTGCTGGCGAGGATCCCGATGGCCGGGGCCACCGAGTCACTCAACGCCGGGGTCGCGGCCGGCATCGCCCTGCACGCGGTGGCGGCCGCCCGGGGCCTGTCGTAACCGCCGGGGCGCGGCCCGGATCGGGTAGCCTGCCCGCGTGCGGGACGCGACCACGGTGCAGGCTGAGCGGGACGCCAAGGTAAGGCGGCTGCGGGAGGAGTACCCGGTCTTCCGGATCGAGGACGCCTCCGCTGACCCGAGCCCCGACGGTGTGACGCTACAGTTCCGGTTCGCCGCGGGCCCGCTGCGGTTCCGGCCGTCGGTGCGGCTCACCGGGCTGAGCCCGGAGGAGGCCGCCCGGGTGACAGCGCCGACGGCGCGGCGGATGGTCCGTGCCCTGGCCATCGTCGAGGCGTTCTCCTACTGGAAGGCGCTGTGCAGCCCGGTGATCGAGGTCGCGCCGCCCGCGCCCGATGCCGGGGAGCTTGACTGGTGGCGGGCGTTCTGGCCGGGGGCGATGGGGGAGTTCTTCTATCGCAACCAGATTGACTACACCACCGCCGGCTTCCTGGTCATCCGGGGCCCCGTGGCCGCTCCGGAGCGACCGGCCGGCGCCGCGGCCGGGACGGACGGTGCCGCTGACCGGGCGGACGGCGCAGTGGCCGGGGCGGATGGCCCCCCGCTGGTCCTGTTCAGCGGCGGCAAGGACTCGCTCGCGCTGGCCCGCATCGCCGCGGCCGCCCGCGGTGCCGCGCCCGTTGACTTCTTCCTGTACAACCCGGGCGCGCGGCTGCGTGGCATGGCCGGGTCGCTGGCGGCGGGGGGCCGTGTGCTGGAAGCCCAGCGGGCGATCCTGCCCGAGCTGCTCCGGCTGAACGCGGCCGGGCACCCCAACGGGCACACCCCGTTCTCCGCCTACCTGGCGTTCGCGGCGATGCTCACCGGCTACCTGCGCGGCAGCGGGCTGGCCGTGGCGGGCAACTCGCGCAGCGACGACGAGCCGAACGTGCCGTCCTACCTGGGCCGCCCGGTCAACCATCAGTGGACCAAGAGCTACGAGTTCGAGGCCGCGATCGGGGGCTACCGCGACCGCTGGCTGCCCGGCGCGGCCGGCTACAGCAGCCCACTGCGCCCCCTGTACGAGCTGCAGATCATCGCCTCGCTGTCCGGCGACGTGGACGCCTACCTGCGCACGGCGAGCTGCAACCGGGCCCCGGCCGGCGCCTGGTGCCGGTCCTGTGCCAAGTGCGCCTGGGTGTTCCTGGCCACCGCCGCGCTGTTCGGCCACGCCCTGGCCATCCGCAAAATCGGCGCGGACATGTTCGCCGACCCGGCGCTGGCCGGGGTGTACCAGGAGATGGCCGGGCTCACCGGCACCAAGCCGTTTGAGTGCACCGGCACCGAGGGCGAGGTCCGGGCGGCGATCCGGGCGGCAGGCCGGGGGCGCGACGCGGGCGCCTACCCGGCGCTCGCCGCGTGCCTGCGCGACCCCGCCGTGGCCGGCGCCCGCCCGCTGGCTGCCCTGCTGGCCGAGTGGGGGCACGACGAGCTCGTCCCGGCGGCCTTTCTCGGCCAGGTCCGCAAGGCCCGTGCCGAGGCTGGCGCGCGCCCAGCGCCGTGACCGGCGCGGCACCCAGGGGCTGTGACCAGCCGGGGCGTCTGGCCGCCCGAGCCGCCGGGGCAGTATCGTTCGCTATGTGAACGTTGGGGACGACTCAGGCTCCCGGGTGAGCGCGCGCCGAGCCGGCGAGGATGCCGCGGCGGACGTGGATCGCGACGCCGACGGAGCCCCGGGCAGCCCGGCCGCGGCGGCCTGGGCAGGCCGCCGGGGCGCGGACTCCGAGCGTGCCGCGGGCGGGCGGCGGACGGACTTCGTCCAGTCGCTGGACCGCGGCCTGGCCGTGATCCGCTGTTTCTCGTCGGAGCACCCCTCGCTGACGCTGTCGGAGGTCGCCGAGCGCACCGGGCTCACCCGGGCCGCCGCCCGGCGGTTCCTGCTGACCTTGCAGGAGCTGGGGTATGTCGGCAGCTCCGGGCGCCAGTTCTCGCTGCGGCCGCGGGTCCTCGCGCTGGGTTATGCGTACCTGTCCTCGTTCAGCGTGTCCCAGATCGCCCAGCCGCACCTGGAGGACCTCGCCGAGCAACTGCACGAGTCCTGCTCGGTGAGCGTGCTCGACGGCGACGACCTGGTCTACGTCGCCCGCGCCTCCGCCAACCGGATCATGACGATCGCGCTCACCGTGGGGACCCGGCTGCCGCCGTACCCGACCTCCATGGGCCGCATCCTGCTGGCCCACCTGCCCGAGCAGGAACTCGACGCGTACCTGCACCGGACCACGATGCGCAAGCTCACCGAGCACACCATCACCGACCCCGATGAGCTGCGGAAGGTACTCGCCGAGGCGCGCAGCAAGGGGTGGGCCGCGGTGGACCAGGAGCTGGAGGCGGGCGTGCGGTCGATCGCGTGCCCAATCCGGGACAGCTCGCGGAAGGTCGTGGCGGCCATCAACGCGAGCGCGCACGCGGCCCGGGTGCCGATGCGGACCCTGGAGAAGCAGTTCCTGCCCCGCCTCCAGGAGGCGGCGCGCCAGATCGACTCCGAACTGGCCGCGCGCATGTCCACTAGGGCTCGCAACGTCCTCTAAGTGGCGCACCTTCGCCGGCTCTCGAATATGTGTTTGATAATGACCTATACTCGCTGGCGTGAAGACCGCATTCCAGGGCTCGTTGCTGGACGCGTCCGATGAGACGGACCTCGGGCCGCTGGGGGCGACCGTGCGCCGGACTGACCTGCCCTGCGGCGCCTGGGTGGATACCCGGCCGGGATGGGTGACCGGGGCCGATGCCCTGTTCGAGCGGGTGGCGAGCGCGGTGCCCTGGCGCGCCGAGCGGCGGATGATGTACGACCGGGTGGTCGACGTGCCGCGGCTGTTGTGCTTCTACGGCGAGGGACAGGCACTGCCCGATCCCGTGCTCACCGCGGCCAGGGATGCGCTCAGCGAGCACTACCTGGCCGAGCTGGGCGAGCCGTTGTGCACCGCGGGACTGTGCCTGTACCGGGACGGGCGGGACAGCGTCGCCTGGCACGGCGACACGATCGGTCGCGGCAGCACCGAGGACACCGTGGTGGCGATCCTGTCGCTCGGCACGCCGCGGGCGCTGCTGCTCCGGCCGCGGGACGGGGACGGGCCGGTGCTCCGCCACGACGTCGGTCATGGTGACCTGCTGGTCATGGGTGGAAGCTGCCAGCGGACCTGGGAGCACGCCGTGCCGAAGAGCACGCGGGTCACCGGGCCGCGGATCAGCGTGCAGTTCCGCCCGCGCGGCGTGCGCTGACGGCAGGCTGGCCGGGGCGGATCATGCCGCCCGGACCGCCCGCCTCACACAACCGTGAGGACGGCGCCGAGGACGCACAGCGTGCCGCCGGCCCAGACCCGCTTCCCCGGCCGGTCGCCGGCTATCAGGATGCCCAGCAGGATGGACAGTTCCCGCAGCGTGGCGACCGGCGACGCCGGCGCGCGCTGGTAGGCCAGCAGGACCAGCAGGTACGCGGCGACCGAGCCGACCCCGATCCCCGCCCCGGCGCGGGCCGAGGCCCGCAGCCGCTCCCGGTCCAGCCGGACGGCACCGAGCAGGATCACGGCCTGCACGGCGGTGACCGCGCCCAGGTAGCCGACCGCCCCGGCGGACCGCACCGCCCCGGCGTCGATCACGGAGTAGACCGCGATGGTGACCCCGGTCAGGGCGGCGAAGACCAGCGCGATGCCCCGGCCGCGGGCCAGCCCGGCCTGCGAGATGATGGCGAGCCCGGCCGCCAGCGCCAGCGACCCGGCGACCCGGGCCGCGGTCAGCGGTTGCCCGAGGACGAGGGCCCCGCCGAGCGTGATCAGGAACGGGGCGATGCCCCTGGCGACCGGGTAGGTAAACGACAGTTCGCCGCGGCGGTACGCGGCCGCCAGGAACGCGAAGTACGCGGCCTCAGCCGCGCCGGAGGCCAGCGCCGACGGCCAGGCGTGCACCGGCGGGTCAGTGATCGTCGCCGGCAGCAGGATCACGGCGCCCACGGCCGCGCCCACGGCGGCGGCGGCCAGCCGGTCGGTGGTCCCGTGCAGCATCCGGTTCCAGGTGGCATGGAGCAACGCCGCCATGAGGACCAGGGCAAGCGCGACCCCGTTCACCTTCCGCCGTCCCGCCCGGTCCCGTGGTCGATGGTCACCCCCTCACCATAGGTTTGGGGCATGGCAGACGACGCGGACATCGCTTTCACCAGTTACGCCGCCGCCACCCTGGACGGTCTGCTGGAACGCCAGCCGGAGTGGGCCACGGGCGTGGGCGACCACCGTCATGACGACCGCCTGACCGTGGGCACGGCCAATCATTACGAGCAGACCAGCCGCTGGGCCGGTGAGCGGCTCGCCGGGCTGGCGGGCATCGACGCTGGCCGCCTGTCCCCGCAGCACCGGGTGGACGCGCAGATCCTGGCGAACCAGCTGGCCCGGTTGCGGTTCATGATCGGCGAACTGCGTGAGCAGGAGTGGAACCCCATGGTGGCGAACCCCGGGCGGGCGATCTACAACCTGCTGGCCCGCGACTTCGCGCCGCTGGCGGACCGGCTCCGCAGCGCGGCGCGGCGGCTCGCGATGCTGCCGGAGTCGCTGGCCGCGGCCCGGTCGGTGCTCGGGCCCATGCCGCGGATCCACATCGAGACCGCGCTCACCCAGTTCGCCGGGACCGAGCGGCTGCTCACCGGAGAACTCCGGCGCGCCGCCGGCGACGTGCCCGGGGCCGGCCGGGACCTGGACGAGGCGCTGCCCCCGGCGCTGGAGGCCGTCGCCGGGCACACCCGGTGGCTGGAGGAACGGCTGGCCGACGGCCACCGCGACGGCTTCCGCGACCCGCGGCTGGGCGCGGACCTGTTCTCCCGCAAGCTGGCCCTGGTGCTCGACACCGAGCTGCCGGTCGAGCAGATCGTGGCCCGCGCCGAGGCCGACCTGGCCTGGATGAGCGAGGAGCTGGTGGTGGCCGCGGCCGAGTACACCGGCACGGTGCCGGGCGGGGCGGACACGGTCCGCGTTGCCCTCGACGCGCTGGCCGCCGATGCGCCCGATGACGCGACGATTCTCGGGTTCGTGCGGGACGCGTTCGTCGCCCAGCGCGAGTTCGTGACGGCCCACGACCTGGTCACGGTGTTCGACGACCCGCTCGAGGTGATCGCGATGCCGGATATCGACCGGGGCGTGGCGGTCGCCTACTGCGATTCACCCGGC
>Ga0306926_10010815_pt1 | contig 10098 bp, 11 predicted proteins | sample flu12Cox44000178_FD_203759 | JGI IMG/M metagenome (GOLD analysis project Ga0306926, IMG submission 203759) | Lab enrichment of tropical soil microbial communities from Luquillo Experimental Forest, Puerto Rico - flux8day.12C.oxic.44.000.178 (v2)... | ecosystem: Environmental > Terrestrial >... | reverse complement strand
ATTCAGGAAGAAGACTAAAAATGACGGCATCGCAGCGTTTTCTTCTCAGCGTCCGTAACATTATCTGGGATGTTCAACTTATCGAAGCTATGCTCCGTCGCAGGGATGGAGGGAAGTGATGTACAGCTTTATGTTCTTGACGGTGGTTGGGACATTGGTAATGACTGGAATAATAGGTGCTGTGGTAGCTGCGAGGGCGATATTGGGCGTGAAGGATAAACGGCACACCTAGCGCCGGGCAGTGTTGACCTATAATTGACCCGAAATGGGTGATGTCATGGGTCGTCTTTTTTGTGCGGCGGGCCTATAACCAATCCTAGCAAGATATTTTGGGCGGTTTTGGCGGCTATTCGAGATGCCGTTGCGATAAGAGCAAGGGAACGAGAATGCGGAAGTCCATTCCAGTTCCCGCCCTTATATCCGAGTACGGACTTTAGTCGGGCAATTCTAAGGGGCCGGGGTAACGATCTTTACCTGTGTCCAGCCCCTCGCCGCGTGAAGGGAGAAAGCGTAAGCCCCTCAGACGGCAAAACCTTGTTCACGTTCCAAGAACCAATCCTCGATACGACGGCGGAACCATCGGGTATAGCTTTCGAACGCCCATCGCCTAGGATTCTCGAACTCGAATTGAGCAAATAGTCTGCTACGTTCGCGGTAGTCGTCCGATTCAAATACCGCAGCCAAGATGCTCGGAGTCACACGAGGGAAATTACGGTGCTTTCCTCCGTTGGGAGATTCGTCCTCTTTGCCTTGGCGCCTATCGGGATTGATTTTAAAATCATCCCACACGGTGACCTTCCGTCTACGCCTAGCCTTTGTGCTCATTCTTCCTCGCCCGTTTTTTTCTGCTCTTTTTGACCGAAGCGTCCGGCACACATTTTCCGTAATGCGAATACGTGAAGCTGCTATGCGGGAAACTCGTTGCAACATCGTTCCCCGGCGAGACAGGCATCTTGCAGCGTTGACAAAGATATTGCTCTACTGCTTGCGGGCATAAATCAATCCACCGTCCAAGCAGAAACACAAGATGAGACATTACTTCTTACCCTCCACTTCTTCGAGCTTCTTGGTCACCTGCTGAATCTCGATCATCACCTTGAGCACTTTCCTGCAAACTTTGGAAGTCGGACATCCCCACGTACCGAGTCCCTGTCTTTACGGCTCACCACAAACCGGACAAGTTGGAACATCCATGCCCATGACTTACTCCAACTCCGGTACCTCGTCTATGGGAATATTCAAGGCCGCAGCTACACGAGCACGTTTGACAGCTACTTCCTGTGCGTGGACTCGCAGGCGCTCATTGATCTCGCGGGCACGCTCCCGAAGCTCCGAGAGGCGACTTCATGATCACTCCTTTTGGCGCAGACGGATTACGTTGCTAGGTTTTGTTGCTGGCCAACGATGCTGCGCCCAGCATCCCGCCCAGCCCCATCGTCTCCACTGCTGACGAAGGCACGATCACCATTGAGCCGCGCTCTTTAATCGCCTCATACAGCATGTTCATGGCGCGCAGGTGTAAAGCAACCGGATTGTCCTGATAGGTCTTGGCTGCTTGTGAAAACTTGTCGGAGATCTCGGTCTCCGCCTGGCCGAGAATGTTGCGCGCCTGGCGTTCGCGCTCAGCTTGGGCCTGCCTTGACATCGCGTCTTCCAGCGCCTGCGGTATGCGCACATCGCGGATCTCTACGGACTGTACCGTGATGCCCCACGGATTCGTCTTTGCGACGTTCGATAATCGGCCATCGAAAGCGAGTCCGGCTGCCACAAAGACAAAAAATACCGCGACTGCCGCGCCGCGCCGCTGATTTGTACGTCACTACGATTCTGAGACGCCATACCTCACCTCCGCTTCTTTCCGCTGTCGCGCTGCATGTCGCGCAGCAGTTCCAAAACTTCTTGCAGCGTGAACCCCGCCGAGCCAGCGCGGGCAACGAACTCGCCCACGAGTTGGTTGAGACGCCGCTCCCGTTCGGCGTCATCCCGCTCGACCTTCTGCGGACCGATGAACGTCCCTGTACCTTGATGGGTTTCCAGCACGCCGCGAATCTCCAGCTCGCGATAGGCGCGAATCACCGTATTGGGATTGATCGACAAATCCACCGCAAGCTGGCGCACCGTTGGCAGCTGATCGCCTGCGACCAGCGCGCCGGCAGCAATACCACCCGTCACCTGATCGATGATTTGGCGGTACACCGGCACGCCACTGTGCAGGTCGAGTTCGATCTGGAAGGTGCTACGATTGCTGCCCGCTCGGTTCATTAGATATATAATGTACTAGTGATATATAACAGTCAAGGGTTATTTTGGGAAAACAGCAAGCCGAGTGTGCATTGAGATCGCCAACCAGAATCGCCAAGCGCCCGCCACCGGGCTGGACAACGCCGAGAAAGCCGGTGTTGGCGACGCCTAAGACATGCTTTCCGGCAGCGCGTTTGACCCTGGAATTCGATCGTCGTTACTAGGCCGTGCTGTTACCAAACTGCCTACACCACTTCCATGCCGACACATGTGTGGAGCTGGTGAAGAAGGTTGACCGTTCAACGAGGCCCAGCGCATGTGCGGACAAGTTGGAGTTCGTGCCAATGACGACCGGTGTTTCACCGCCCAAGCCCGTGACTTTCGCCATGACCATGCTGACGCCACGGCCAACGGCGATGCCTATACCTTTGCCGAGTTGTTGCACGACACCGTGGAATGAGATACCAGTGGGGTTAGAAGTGAAATGTCAACTGCGCCGTCACCGTACGCGGTGTCACGTAGTGCGTACCGCTGAATGTCGAGAGAAAGTTATACAGCGCATCCTTGTTGGTGATGTTAATGAAGGCCACCTGCAAGCTCCATTGGTAGCGGTCACCCTTGAACAGGTTGTCATCGCCAATCGCCAAATCGAAGACGCTCCGAGGTGCGACGCGCTGCGGGTTGTGGTCGTCATTCTGCGTGTTTGGCGCCGGGATCGACACCAGGTTCGAGCCATACAAACCTACCGGACACGGCGTCGGCAGCGGTGCAAAGGGCGTTGCCTTCACCGTGCCACAGAACAATCCAGCCTGGAATTCCTGATTGGCAGTTAAACCGCTGAGATCGACCGCCGGCGCACCGTTGGGCAGCGTCGTCGACGTCGGACAGTTGTTGAACGGAAGGGCGCCGTAACAAGGTACTGCGCCCGCCACCAGACCGCTGTCATAGCGCCAGTTAAAGCCCAGCCACGGCAGGTCATGCTTGGGCTGATATTGCAGATGCAGGGTCATGTTGAAGGCTTCATCGTGATCGATGCGGAAAGGGTAGCCGGTTTGACCGACCGTTACTCCCAACCCTCCGGTCTGCGGCGGGAAGAAGCGTGCGGCCACACTCGACATCACCGCCAGCGCGCTGAAACCCTTGTAAACCGGCATGCTGACGCGGACCGCCGGTCCCGTGATCTTCGAGTTGTGCCACTCGATGGGAAGAAAGATCGGCGTGTTGCCCAGGTCGCTGAAGTCATACCCGTTGTGCGTGTACTTCCAGATGTATTCGCCGTCAATAACCACATACTTGCCGATGGCTTGCTGAAGGCCGGCGTGGAATTCGTTGCGCCAACCGGGATCAAGATTCGCCGGTACACAGGGCACGGTCGCAGCAATGAATGGAATGAAGCAACCGTTGTTGGAAAGCACCAGGTTCTCATTGAATGGTGTCTCGAACGAACGCGCATACGATACGCGCAAGACGGTGTTCGTCTTCTGGACGTGGTAAGCGACGCCCAAGCGCGGCTGCGCCTGACTGCCCACGGAGAGTCCGTTGTACAAGTCTCCGCGGATACCGAGATTGAAGGTCCACCTGCGGTAGGTGATCGTGTCCTGCACGTACATCGCTAGTTCCTTGACGTCGGTGTGGCCGGTAAAGCGAAACGGGACGCTGTTCGGTCCGGGACAGCCCGCAGTCGGCGAGGGATTGGGCCGCGACAGGTCATAGCAGCTCAAAAAGGGAAGGTAGCTTGGATTCGGTTGATAACCCGCAGCCGCGCACTGCGCGGGATCGTTAAACCCGTTAACCGGGCCACCATTGGCATCGACGCAGGGTGCGTTGAATCCAGAATCGACGATACCGATTTGATCGTTTTCGTTGAGGAATGTCTGCTCATACATCACCCCGGCTTTGATGTTCTGTATGCCCTTGGCGTAGGTCAGGTACGCCGTGGCGCCAGCGTTGAGCAGAGAGCGCTGCTGCGCAATCGATGCCTGCTGTGTGGGACTCAAATCGTTGAACGGATCGGGACTGGGATAGTAGTTGAACGCGTCCCTGCGCACGTACCCGAGAAGCGTGAAGATCGCGTTGGGGCTGAGCGTGTGCGTCCACGAGGGAGCGATGTTGAACGTCAGGATCTTGGACCGCTGATCGGTCGGTCCCAGATTCACACCGGTGATGGGATTGGTCTCAAAGCTTCCATTTACGTCGTGATATCGCTGGTCGTATGAGTTGGGGGTTTGAAACCAGGAGCGCGTAAACCCAAAGTTGAAATGCAGGGCGTCGTTCTGGGAGATGATGTAGTCGAAGCGGTCGAAAACGTTTTGCATGTTGCCATGCGCATGAAAGACCACGAACTCCGGCGGATCAAGGAACCGGCCCGTGTTCATTCCGTTGGCGGCGATGAAGTTGCCCCAGTTCTTTCCACCATACGAGAAGTTGAAGGCAAGGTTCGACGAGCCGAAGGTCCCGTACGACGCGCTGATCTGGCCGTGTGGGGTCGTTGAACCCAACCCTGATCGCGTCGTGACATCAATTACCAGGCTGGTCTTATCGCCGAACTCCGCCGGTGGCGCTCCCCCGATGACTTCCATCGATTGCACTGCATCCAGTGGAATCTGATTCGAGAAGATTTTGCTCTGCTGATCAGTAATGGGCTGGCCGTCGAGCGAGAACGAGTTCGACGCGTGATCGCCCAGCCCGTGAAACAGTCCGTTAGAGTCGGCAGCGATACCCGGCGTTGACAGAGTTACCAACGAACTCAGTTCCGACGAGGTGCTTTCCAGCGGAAGCCGGTCGAATAGCTTGCGATCGACGTCGGTGTGGAACGTCGAATCGTCCTCCAGCAAATCACCCGCCTCGCTCTGCACGTTCACTGTCTCTGCCGCAGTAATCTGCAGCGAAATCTTGAGCGAGACCGGCAACGAGGAGCGTACTTCGACGTCCTGAGCGGCGGGGGCGAACCCTTGGCTCGTTACGGTCAGGTGGTAAGGGTTTAGTGGAACATTCGCGAAGCTGAATTTACCAGCGCTGTCGGTGGTCGTGTTGCGAGTGAATTCACTGACCGGATTGTGAATTTGCACCGTCGCACCCGGCACGATTGCCCCAGTTGGGTCTGTGACCGTCCCGGTAATGCTGCCCGCATTGCCCGTAGCCTGCGCGGCGAGGGTTGCGCTTAAGAAAAGAACCGCTGCCGAGATCAACAGGCGTAGGAATATTTGGCTCGGCCAGAACGCTGACTGCCGACCTACCTGTCGCGATCCAGGCGGAGAGAATAGCTGCGAGACACCTCGCGCTGGGTGGTGACCAAACATCGTTGCCTCCAAGTGCTGGTGCCGTTTCGGCGTCAACCCAGGTAGACGAGGCGCCCGAAAAGGCTTTTCCGGTTATGGAATCACCGTGCGCACCGGTCCATGGGAACGAACGCACAATCAGACAAAGTTCAACGGTGAGTTAGAGGCTTTGTGGCGGAGGACGAATAAACGAGGAAGCAACGTCGAGGTGGGACTGTAGCTGCGCATCTGAAACTACGATCGCCGCCGATGTAACGACTGGCGCCACAGCCGCCCCGGCGGCAGTGATGACCGCCCCGCTGTGCGCGACTACGCACAACGAGCAATGTGAGGCGGGAGACGACGGCTTCGCTAGCGCGTCGTGTACGTGCACGGCCTGCACGAAGCCGAACCCGGCGATCACCAGCACGAGCAACGCTACCGCAAACTTCCGCAGCGTATGTCGATCAACTTGGTGGAACAGCTTCATCGCGGACAGACTTCCAATACTATATCGAAATTAGACGCGGGACGCGCAATCAAGGAGCAGGAAAAGCTTGAACTGCGCCGCGAACATGACTGAAACATAAGATACTTATTTGCCCTCGTGAGATACCTCGGCCGGTTCGGAATTCCCCTGAAAATGGTGCAAGATTGCCGCCGCCTGCGACCGGCTCACGACCGCCGCCAAAGCGGCAGCGTCGGCCTGCTTGACGGCTTCCAGGCTGCCGAAGTGCTCGAGTAACCTGCGGGTGGTTTGCTCGCCAATCCCGGGAATGTCGCGCAACTCCGTCTTGCGGTCGCGGATCTCTCGCCGCTTGCGGTGGAAGGTCACTGCGAACCGGTGTGCCTCGTCGCGCACTAACTGCACCAGGTGCAGAACCGGCGAGTGCCGATCGAGCACTACCGGATCACTCTCCTGTCCATGCACGTAGATGATCTCTTCGCGCTTCGCGATGGACGCCAGTGGCTGATTCACAATGGCCAGCGATTCAAGCGCATCCGCCGCGGCATGTAGCTGCCCAATACCACCGTCGACTAGAATGAGGCTCGGCAGCGGCTTCTGTTCCGCCTGCAACCGCGAATATCGCCGCGTCACCACCTCGCGCATCGCCGCAAAATCATCCACGCCGATCAGCGACTTGATGATGAACTTTCGGTAGTCCGACTTCTTCATCTGGCCGTCTTCCCACACGACCATCGACGCGACCGTCTCCGCGCCCTGGATGTGTGAGATGTCGAAGCACTCGATGCGTTGTGGCAATTCCGGCAACGTCAACGCGTCCTGCAGCGCCTCCTGAATGATCTTCATCGTCGGCTTCATCACCCGGAAGCGCTGGTCGTATGCCTGCTTGGCGTTCTGTCCCACCAGGTCAACCAGCGACCGCTTCTCGCCCCGCTGCGGCACGTGAATCTGCACCTTGCGCTCCTGTCCCTCCGACAACACTTCCTCAAGCGTAGTGCGTTCTTCGAAATCCACAGGCACATAAATATTGCGTGGAATGTACTGCTGCTCGAGATAGATCTGCTTCAATAGCGCCGCAAAGAACTCGCCGGGATGAAAGCCTCCTTCAGCGACGATCTCACTCATGTCTTCCCAGAAGAACTCGCGCTTGTCCATGATCTTGCCGCCCCGCATGTGAAACAGGTTCACGGCAAGCATCTCGTTCTCGTAGTGATAGCCGAATACGTCCGCATCGTCGCCATCGACCTCATGGATGCGCTGCTTCGACTCCTGCAGCTCCACGGTCGAAATCAGGTCGCGATACTTCGCCGCCAGCTCATAGTGTTCACGCTCCGCTGCTGCTGCCATACGTTGGCGCAGCGATCGCGTCAAATCCGCCCCACGTCCTTCGAGGAACAGCTTCACATCCTGCACCGCTTCGGCGTAGCGGTCGCGAGTCGTCAATCCCTCAACACACGGCCCCAGGCAGCGTCCGATGTAGTACTGCAAACATGGCCGCGGATAATAACGGTTCAAGTCCAGCTTGCACGAGGGAATCAGGAAGTGTCGGTGAATGAGATCGACAAGCCGATAAGCAAGGCTTGTCGGGAAGTATGGCCCGTAATACAGCGATCCGTCTTTGCGTATCCGGCGCGTCACATACACCCGTGGATACCGCTCGCCCATCGTTACCTTAATATACGGGTAGGTCTTGTCGTCGCGCAGAAGAATGTTGTACCGTGGCTTCTTCTGCTTGATCAGGTTGTTCTCGAGCGCGAGCGCTTCTTTCTCGTTGTCCACGACGATGTAGTCGAGATCAACGGCTTCCCGCAGCAGCGTACCCGTCTTCGCATTCTCACCTGCACCTTCCAGAAAATAGGAACGCACTCTTGCGCGCAGGTTTTTTGCCTTGCCGACGTAGATGATCCATCCCTCAGCGTTCTTGTACAAATACACCCCCGCCGACGTGGGCAAGGTACGAATTTTCTGGTCTAGATCCATGCAGCGGAAGGAATTGGTTCAGGAAGGTACTTCCTGCGGAGCCCTCGATGGGCTTTCACCACCCTGTAAAAATTCTACTACTTGCGTCAGGTTTATCCGGTGTGATTTGGTGGGTCCGGACGGCTCACTTCACAACCGATTGAAAACACGATATCGAGATTTGTGGCACTTTGGCGACCGGCGTGCTTTGCCTTAATGCGTAATTTTGTTCGTTAGGAGTTCAACCATGAACCGGACATTTTTCGCGTCGCTGCTGGTCGCAATTGGTCTGCTTTCCAGTGTGGGTTGCGCAACCAAGAAGTATGTTCGCAATCAGCTCACACCCATCAATAACAAGATCGGGGAGCTCGACGAAATAACCGCGAAGAACACCAATGACATCAAGACGGTCGATGGCAGGGCCCAGCAGGGCATCGAAGCCGCGAACGCCGCCGATCAGAGAGCGGGATCTGCCGCAGCTTCTGCTGACCAGGCGAATCAGGCTGCGGCGCGTGTCGGAAATGGTTTAAACGGGCTGCAGGGCACGGTCGAGAACCTCGACAATTTCAAGCCCGTCGCCAATACGACCGTTCTGTTCGGATTCGACAAGTACATGCTGACCAAGAGCGATGAGCAGACGCTGAGCGAGTTTGCACAGCAGGTCGCCCAGCAGAAGCACTACATCGTGGTGGTGCACGGTTACACTGATAACGTTGGGGACGCCAGCTACAACGCCCAGTTGAGTCGCCGCCGTGCCGATGCCGTCATCCGCTACTTGTCCGCGAGATACAATGTGCCGACGTTCCGCATCTATACCGTCGGGCTGGGTGAAGAGAATCCAGTTGCCGAGAACAATCACGCTGCAGGCCGCGCGAAGAATCGTCGTGTGGATGTGCAGCTCCTGACCAACTCGCTGGAGTCGGATTCGGCTCAGGCCAAGGCGCCGGCGCAACCGCCGTCCAATAGCGATCGGCAGTAGTCGAATCAAGTTCCCTCCTGAAACCGATGGGGAACCCCGCCCATCAACCGCAAAGGCCGTCGGCGCAAGCTGGCGGCCTTACTCTTTGTTCACTCGCCGTCGAGCGGCAATCCCGGGGATAGCGAGTCCACGGCGGCAATCCAGGGATCGACTGCTGAATGTCTTCGGAAACCCATGCTCTCCGACTTTTGCCATCTTGGGTTACTCTCGTTATGTTCGGCGCTGAGAAGATCAGGGCGTTGGTCGGCACCTTGGGATGGGTTTTTTTCGCTGCGCTCCATTAACGAGTCATAACAAGCCTTTCCGGGTTGCAATAAAATATGATTGTGCGGCAACGGATCATCATTCTTGTGAGCCTTGTTGTGTGTGTAACAGGGTTGACCCTCGCCCAAAGCAACGAAGACGAGGGTCCCATCACCCGCGTTCCAGTTGAGCGCAACGCCCCCAATCCCAAAGACAATCGCAAAGAACCGCCGCGCTCCGATCAGCTTGCTCCTGACGAAAGCTCGAGCAAGCAGACACAGATCGACATTTCGCCTCCCTCCGGAGACGAGAAGCACCCGGGGGCTGGTGAAAGCGATCTTAGCGAATTCCATCCCTGGGACCCGCACAAGGCCGCCAAGTGCATTGAAGTCGGCGACTGGTACTTCAAGCAAGGCAACTATCGCGCCGCCATCAGCCGATATCAGGAAGCCCTTGAGTGGAAGCCGAAAGACGCGGAGGCGACCTATAAGCTCGCCGAGGTACAGGAAAAATCCGGCGACCCCACCGCTGCGCTCGCCAACTATCAGGCTTACCTCAAGATCCTTCCCAGCGGCCCGTATGCCGATAAGGCACGCAAGGGCGTCGAGCGACTGAAGTCGAAGGCCGGGACCACCGCAGCGCAGACCACACCTAAGCCAAGCTGAGACCTCGGGTTGAGTCCCACTCCCGCACTCCTATATGGTGAAGACTGCCCGTGAACGCGCCTTCCAAGTCCAGCTCACTCCTTGGCCGTCGCCGCAAACTGCATCCGCGCTCAGCGATTCCGTTTGTGCTGCTGGCAGTGTTCACCATGCAGTCATTCTGGTTTATTCAAACGCAGTCGCTCACCTACGACGAACCCGCGCACGTCATCGCGGGAGTCGATGCCTGGCGTCATGGCCGCTTCGAACTATGGAATGATCATCCCCCGCTAGGACGCTTGTGGCTCACGC
>Ga0306926_10010813_pt1 | contig 10099 bp, 8 predicted proteins | sample flu12Cox44000178_FD_203759 | JGI IMG/M metagenome (GOLD analysis project Ga0306926, IMG submission 203759) | Lab enrichment of tropical soil microbial communities from Luquillo Experimental Forest, Puerto Rico - flux8day.12C.oxic.44.000.178 (v2)... | ecosystem: Environmental > Terrestrial > Soil... | reverse complement strand
CGAAAAGCTATCTCTCTAGCCCCAAACCGAATTATCCACCACGCCGAATACGCTCGCGCACTGGAAAAAATGGGGCGCTCGGACGAGGCCAAAGCCGAATGGCGCAAAGTCCTGCAGTTAAAACCAACCGACACGAGCGATCGAAAATACCAGGCGGAAGCGGCGAGGAAGTAGGGAGCAGAGAGTGGAAAGAAGCAACGTTATCGAGAGCAGCCAGAGCTTTTCCGGAGTTGCCTTGTAGGCACCTGCCCAGCCTGCCGTCCGTCCTTGGCAAATCCGCCGCGATGCATTTGCGGGCGGAAGCTCAGACGGCACGGAACTGACCCTATTGCCCGCCGGCGCGTAAACCCACGCGCCCTACAATGTCCCCGAAAACTGTAGGGCGCCGGACTCAGGCGCCGCCCTACAGCCCTGGGACGCATTTGCTATTTGCGATTTCCTATCTGCTATTTCTCGCCAGCAGGGCCAGCCACCCGGCTAACATCCCCAGGCCGCCGAGGGGCGCGATCGCGCCGATCCATGTCCAATGTGTCAGGGCAAGGAGGTAGAGTGACCCACTGAAGATGGCGACGCCGAACAAAATAAGGTAGAACGCGACTTTTGGAATTGGCCGCCAGGCGCTGAGGGTCAGAAGGGCTACGCCGTGAATCAGGTGATACAAAACTGCGGTTCGCCAGGTCTCGGTTGTGCCCAGCGCCGCCAACCTCCCCTGCAGCGCGTGGGCGCCGAACGCACCCAGTAAAACTCCCAGGAACCCGAATATCGCAGCAACGTTTCTCGCTAGCGCGTTATTCATCGTAGTTGAAGGAGTGACAAAGGATCTTAGATGATTGGACTTGATAAGTCGCGTCGTACGTGGAATACCGGCGGAAACGTGCCGTGGCGTCGATGTTTTCGGTCTACTTTGCGGGTGAACTTTTTTCCGGGAAACATCTTCTCGGCAATGCTGCTCTGGCGGAAGCGATCAGCCAGGTCTCGAATCTTCAGTTCATTTGTGTCCTCCCCCAGACATTCGAGCCTCGCAACCTCGGCCCCAAGGGTATCCGCGACGAAGACCTGGTTAACCTGGTCAATTGTGATCTGGCCATTTTTAATTTCGACGGTGGGGAAGTCGACTCCGGCACAGTCGTAGAGTATCTGTTCGCGAAATTCGCGGATATCCCGTCCCTGCTTTTGCGGACCGACTTTCGCCGTGCGGGCGACGCAGGGGACGACCCCTGGAATTTAATGATGAGCTTTTACCCGCGAACGCGGATTCTGTGCCTGAACAGCATGGATATCTACAGTTTGTCGATACGCCAAGGATCGAGTCCGGTACGGGCGGCGCAGGACATGATTGAGGCGGTGGCCCGCCAGGTCGTCCCGGAACTTCAAATTTTGGCGGAGTCCAAGCCGATTTTACCTGCTGAACTGAATGAACCGGTGTACCGCTGGCTCAGTGTGTTCCCTGATTTCCCGTCCGAAAGCGCGGATCGAATCCTGGCCGCTCTAGCCCAGAAGAAGGCAAAACGGCTTCTCTGAAGTCATTGGACCAAGGCAAGGTGAAACATATGCCAAAGAATTCTCAGCCGCTGCTAGGCGAACTTCAGAAACTCATTCCCGGATCGGGAACAGGTCGATTGACTACGGCGGACGAACAGCGTGGCGCCGGGCTCTTCCGGGATCTCGTTCTAGCCGGTGGTAAGGCTCTCGGGAGTGCCCTGCAGCTGGCCGCAGAGTTGCCCTGGTACGTCTCAGTCGCCGGCACCGTCGAGGCATGGCCACAACTTACACCTACCCGACAAAGAAATTTTCTGGGCGCGCTGCGCTCCCTCGAAACCGAGGCGGGGCAACGAGTGTGCCTCAGCATCGCCAGGGGGCTTTACAAGGTCGATCCGGCAGCCGCAGGAAATTTGCTCATAGCTACTTTGCAAGAACTCCATCCAGCCGAAGCGTTCGATCCCGGAAACCGCCAGATGTTTTTCAGTGTACTGGTCGGCAAGAATAAGCCATGGCTGCTCCAGCTTGATCTGAAGTCCCTGGAGCAAAATGATGCGGAATTCCTTGCTCTCTGCGCGCTCGAGTCCGCCGGTGCCGCGAGCCCGCCATCGGCCATTGCGATCATCCAATGGGCCAGGCCGTATCGCTCTTTAAACACGCTTCCCGAGGCCGTTCAGGCCGACCTGGGAAGACGGTTCCGGAAGTGGAGCTCCAAGTGGGAGAAACATTTGACCGATGAGGAACTGCCTGCGCTCATCACGGAGATTCTTCAGGGAAAATTGGCCAACGCCGAGAAACGCGGGCCTGGTCCTCTGGCGCCGGCTCTCGATCTGCGGAAGCCGCACGAATCCAAGGTCGACGGGAAAGAGCCGGGCGAACCGGCCCGCAAACAGGTTAGCGAGATTGCCGGCCTCCTGCGCCAGATCGAGGCCCGTTTTCGGGATCTTCAATCCGATCTAACCGTAGCGCGGCGTCAACTGCGCCAGAGCAAAGCAGAGGGCCAGCCGGCAAAAGCAATTCACGGAACCGAGAGCGGAGAGATAGATAAATTGCGGACGGAAAATGCCGGGCTCAGCGAAACAGTTCGCCAACTTCGCTCAACGATGAATGAATTGGCTGACAGAACCTTCGACGAAGCAATCAGCCGCAAAGCGGATACCGATTCGCCGATGACGGATCCGACGGCACAATACAAGTCCTTGTTGACCGCACGCCTTCGCCACGCCATCGCAAGCTTTCAGGCCTTGAACCGGGAGAACCATCCTGACGCTTTGCCCTTGCTACTCGAAAACATATTTCAAGTGCTGGAAGAAAACGGCCTCGATCTTTCCGGCATCGAAACGCCGCCAGCAGCGGCAAAGAGAAAATACTGAATCGGCTTTTGGTTGCGGCTATGCTGCCCTGTGAGCCATGCGTTACCTGATCGCTCCGGACAAGTTTAAAGGCACTTTAAGCGCCCAGGAGGTCGCCGAAACCATCGCGGCGGCAATCAGGAAAGGAAATCCGGACGCGGACATGGACCTCCTCCCTGTGGCCGATGGCGGCGAAGGCACCGCGACATTATTAGCGACTCAGTTGTCCGCCGAGCGAAAAATTATGGGTGCAGTGGACCCAATCGGCCGCCCTATCGAGGCGGAGTATTTCGTGCGCGGCCGCGAGGCGATTCTGGATATGAGTGCGGCCTCGGGACTTTGGCGCGTGCGCCAGGACGAGCGTGATCCCCTCCGGTCAAGCACTTATGGCACCGGAATGATCATTTGGCATCTCATCGAGAATGGCGTCGAACGGATATTCATAGGTCTCGGCGGAAGCGCGACGGTCGATGCGGGATTGGGGATGGGGGCAGCCCTCGGGTATCGATTCTACGGGGCCGGAGACTCCGAAATTGACCCATTTCCTGCAGCTTTCGCCCGTATTCAAAAAGTGAAGCCTCCGCCTATGATCCGGATACCGGAGGTGATTGGACTGGCCGACGTGGAAACAATTTTGACCGGGCCCCAAGGCGCGACTTATACGTTTGGTCCCCAGAAAGGACTTTCCCCCGAGGAGGTCCAGGCGTTGGACCATGATTTGGCCCGCCTCGTTGTGCGGCTTGAACAAAGCCTGGGCACGAACTTCTCGAGCGTTCCCCGCGCAGGCGCGGCGGGCGGCTTCGGGTATGGCATCCTGACATTTTTGAGAGGCAAGCTCGTCTCGGGCTTCGAAGTCATCGCTGACAAACTTGAGCTACGGAAACGGATCCAGGCGGCAGATATCGTCATCACCGGCGAGGGCAAGCTCGACCTGCAGTCACTAGAGGGAAAGGCGCCCTTCGGAGTAGCCGTGCTCGCCAAAGAAGCAGGGAAACGGGTCTGGGCGATTGCCGGTGTGATCGAGAATCGCGACCTGGTCGCACCACACTTCGAAAAATTGATTTCCCTGGCCGGCGGAGACGTCACTCTCGAGGAGGCGATTAGAAATCCCGTTGAGGTCCTCCGGCGCAAAACGACGCAACTATGTGGGGGTGACGGCCCCCTATAGGGTGCCTGGGCCAGGCGCCATCCTCCAAGCCCCATTTTGTCGGCTCAGACAGAATGACGAACCCCGTGAAATTAACCATGGTGGACCGTAAACCTCGCTCCGTTTCTGTTGGCCAGGCAGATGGCTAGCGATGGGTTTAGGCTCAGCAAGCTTCGCCCTACCATTCTGGGTTCGAATGCGCCTTTGGCGTGGTCCTTTTGTGAGGCATTACGATTTTGCGCAAAGTTGAAAACCCGGGTTATCTTGCCAGCCGAGCAATGCTGCCCCGCAAAATTATCCATCTCGACATGGATTGCTTTTATGCGGCAATCGAAGTGCGGGACCGCCCGGAACTCGTAGGCCAACCGGTGGCGGTCGGCGGGGCGCCGGAGCGCCGGGGCGTATTGACAACCTGCAACTATGAAGCCCGCAAGTATGGGATCCGCTCGGCAATGCCAACCTTTCAGGCGCTGCAGAAGTGTCCAAACCTGATTGTTATACCTCCGCGATTCGACGCTTATCACGCGGAGTCGGCAAAGATTCGCGAAATCCTTTTCAAATTCACTTCTCTCGTCGAACCCCTTTCCCTCGACGAAGCTTTTCTCGATATTTCCCGCCACGATGGAGACCCCTCGGCAGTTGCCAGCATTATTCGCCAAATGATCTTCCAGCGGACGGCCTTGACGGCCTCGGCCGGCATTGCTCCGAACAAAATGCTGGCGAAGATCGCGAGCGAATGGAAAAAGCCAAACGGCCAGCATGAAATCCTGCCCGAGGATGTCGAGGCCTTTATGCTGGAGCTGCCAGTTCAGAAGCTCTGGGGAATCGGGCAGAAATCAGCGGCCAAGCTCCAGCGGCTCGGCGCTGAAACGTGTGGCCAATTGCAGCGCTACTCCAGGATTCAGCTCTTTGAATTATTTGGCCGTTTCGGCCTGGAACTCTTCGACCTCTGCCGCGGCGTGGATAATCGAGAAGTTGTACCCGATCGAATCCGCAAGTCTCTCAGCAATGAACGCACCTTCAGCAGGGACTTGACCTCCCCGGCGCAATGCGAGGCGCGCATTCCGGAACTCTACGAAGAACTGATCAGCGAGCTTCAGAAATCTGAAGCGATGGATCGCATTCGGAGTATTTTTGTCAAAATCCGTTTTTCGGACTTCACCCGGACAGCAGTCGAACGCGGCGGTATGGCACTTCAGCTGGATAATTTTCTTACGTTGCTGCATGAAGGCTTGCAGCGAAAGAGCCTCAGCGTACGCCTGCTCGGGCTTGGAGTAAGATTCCAGGAAGATCGGCCGAAGAGCGCCCTGCAGTTGGACTTGAGAATCTAAGCGAATTTCCGATGTCCCGGCGGCCGCCGGACCGCCCTGTAAGTCTAAGCAACTTCACCCTAACACGAACAAGGAGACGAAATGAGTACGATCCCTCTGACGCAGCGCCGCGAATGGCAGGCGTTGACGCAGCATTACGAAAAGATCAAGGACGTCCATCTGCGGCAGCTATTCGCCAGCGACGCGAAGCGTGGCGAGCGGTTCGCGGTAGAGGACGTCGGGCTGTATCTCGATTTTTCGAAAAACCGCATTAATGACGAAACGGTCCAGCTCCTTCTCGCGCTCGCTGAAGCGTGCGAGTTACGCCAGCGCATCGACGCGATGTTCCGCGGCGACAAAATCAATCTGACGGAGAACCGTGCAGTTCTGCACGTGGCTCTGCGGGCGCCAAGGGATCAGTCGATCATCGTGGATGGCGAAGATGTCGTCCCGAAGGTGCACGAAGTGCTGGACCGGATGGTTGCTTTCGCTGACCGGGTTCGGAGCGGCGCTTGGAAAGGGCATTCCGGAAAACCCGTTCGAAACGTTGTCAATATCGGTATCGGCGGATCCGACCTTGGGCCGGTGATGGCTTACGAGGCGCTCCGGCACTACAGCCGGCGTGACTTGACCTTCCGTTTCGTCTCGAACGTTGACGGGACAGATTTTGCCGAAGCCACTCACGACCTGGCAGCCGATCAGACGTTGTTCATCGTTTCTTCGAAGACTTTTACCACGCTGGAGACCATGACCAATGCTCGAACTGCCCGCGAGTGGGCTCTAAAATCGCTGGGTGATGAGAAGGCGATCGCGAAACATTTCGTAGCGGTTTCAACCAATGCTGCGGAAGTCTCAAAATTCGGTATTGATACCGCAAACATGTTCGGCTTCTGGGACTGGGTCGGTGGCCGGTACTCGATGGACTCTGCGATCGGCCTCTCAACCATGCTCGCCATCGGCCCCGAGAACTTCCGCTCATTGCTGGCCGGTTTTCACGAGATGGACGAGCACTTCCGCACCGCGCCGTTTGAGCGCAACCTTCCAGTCCTCATGGGACTGTTTGGACTCTGGTATAACGATTTCTTCGGAGCCCAGACTGTCGCGGTTCTGCCCTACGACCAGTACCTCAAGCGTTTCCCGGCCTACCTCCAGCAGTTAACCATGGAGAGCAACGGCAAGCACATCACGCGAAGCGGCGTAGTCGTAGATTATGAGACCGGCCCGATCTATTGGGGTGAGCCCGGGACGAACGGCCAGCACTCATTCTACCAGTTGATCCATCAAGGGACAAAACTGATCCCGTGCGACTTTATCGGGTTCTGCCAGTCGCTGAACCCGCTCGGCAATCATCACGATCTACTCATGTCGAACGTGTTTGCCCAGGCCGAAGCGTTGGCGTTTGGAAAGACCGCGGAGGCCGTCAAGGCTGAAGGCACAGCAGATTGGTTGGTGCCGCACCGAACCTTCGAGGGAAACCGCCCTTCTAATACTCTCCTGGGAGAACGCCTGACTCCGGAGATGCTGGGCAAACTTGTCGCGCTTTACGAGCACAGCGTGTTTACTCAAGGCGCCATCTGGGACATCGACTCATTCGACCAATGGGGAGTGGAACTGGGCAAGGTGCTGGCGAAACGCATTATCCCGGAACTTGAGGACACCGCAGACCCGGAACTGGCGCACGATAGCTCCACAAACAAGCTGATTCGTTATTATCGGAAGCGGAAAGGCCGACAATGAGCGACTCGAATCCTGAAGAACGCAGTTCGCTGAAACGGTTGGCAGCCGAGCAAGCTGTTGAGTTTGTGCAGCCGGGCATGATCATAGGCCTGGGCACCGGCTCAACGGCTATTTTCGCAACCCGTCGCATCGCCGAATTGCACAAGACCGGGAAACTTAAGGGTATCACGGGCTTCGCAACGTCAAAGGCAGTCTGGCAAGAAGCGGAACTCCTCGGCATCCCGATGATGGAGGACGACATGCCGCGAGCTATTGACCTGACCATTGATGGCGCAGACGAGGTCGACCCTGCGCTCAATCTGATCAAAGGTGGCGGCGGGGCGCTGCTCCGAGAAAAGATCGTGGCCCAAGCAAGTCAGCGAGTGATCATAGTGGTGGACGACAGCAAGCTTTCACCGAACCTTGGCACCCACTTCTCTCTCCCCGTCGAGGTGCTCGCCTTCGGCTGCAGTTCGCAGCGTCGCTACCTCGAATCGCTCGGAGCCGCGGTCGAAGTGCGGAAGGATTCGGAAGGCCGGCAGTTCGTTAGCGACTCGGGCAACCTGATTCTGGATTGCGCTTTTGGCGCGATCGAAAATCCCGTTAAGCTCGGCGCGGACTTGAGCGCCCGCGCCGGGATCGTGGAGCATGGCCTGTTTCTCGGGCTAGCCACTGATCTGATCGTGGCGGCTCAGTCCGGAATCCGGCATCTCACCGGGAAGACTTCTGGATGAAGTCGTAGGGATAAGGTAGAGCCACTTCGCTGGCCGAATCCAGCTTCCTGATTTGCTGGTCGGACAATACCCACCCGAGGGCGCCGAGATTATTTTCCAGCTGTTCCATGCTTCGCGCACCGATAATCGGGGCCGTGACTCCGGGTTTTTGCAGGAGCCAATTCAGTGCAATTTGGGCCGCCGACCGCTTTGACTCGCTTGCCACTTCGTGCAGCGCATCCAGAACTCTCCAGGTGTGCTCATTATTGTAGGCACTCCACTTCTCACCCCAGTCCTTCTCTTCAGCGACCTGGATCCGGCTGCCCTGCGGAGGCGCAGTCATGCCGCGCCGGAACTTTCCCGAGAGCCAGCCACCCCGGAGTGGACTCCAAGGGATCACACCGAGCCCTTCCCGTTGGGCTAGCGGAATCAGTTCCCATTCAGTCGAGCGACATAGGAGATTGTATTGTGGCTGCAGACAGGTGAAATGCTCCCAGCCCATCTCGCGGCTGAGATCAATAGCTCGCTGAAGTTGCCATCCCGTATGATTGCTTGCACCCAGGTATCGGACAAGGCCGCGACGCACAAGATCATTCAACGTCGACAGAGTCTCCTCGAGCGGTGTCCGCGAATCCCAACAGTGAACCTGGTAAAGATCCAGATAATCCGTCTGCAGCCGCCGCAAACTCGCTTCCACCGCGCCTAGAAGATGTTTCCGGCTGAGACCAAGATCGTTTGGGCCATCCCCCATCGGAAATCGAGCCTTTGTGGCAATGACCAAGTCGTCCCGTCGCTGGCGCTTCAGCCAGCGACCGAGGATTTCTTCGGATACACCGGTCGAGTAGACATTCGCCGTGTCAATAAAGTTGCCGCCCGCCCCAACAAACCGGTCCAGCATCTGATGACTCTCCTTCTCCGTTGCTTCGTTGTCGCGTCCGAATGTCATAGCCCCCAGGCAAAGCTCGCTGACCCGAAGCCCGGTCCGACCCAAGTATCGATATTCCATGACTAATGATGGCAGGAATACCCCGGTTGCCAAGGCGGGGTAAGACGGTAGTCAGTAATCTGTAATCAGTCATCCGTAACCAGTCATCTCAAGGTGGTCGTTGAAGGTGACGGATTGGTTACCGAAAACAGATTACTGATTACTGATCACTGATCACCTATCTCCGATTCCCGCCTTTCCATTGGGTCCATTCCTGGCATTATTAATCAATGATCTCGCCCTACACCTTCTCTCCACGAGGGCGGTTGTTGGATTTCATGCGGCAGGCGGGCAATCCGGATCTCATCAACCTGGCTGCGGGTCTGCCATCGACAGAGTGCGTGCCGAAGAAGGATTTGATGAGGGCGTTCGACGCGGCGTTAACCGAGTCCGCGGACGAGGCGCTGGGCTACCACACTCCCGATGGCGATTACCAGCTCAGAGAGTTGTTAGCCAAGCGTTTCGCTGCTCGAGGCATCGCCGGGGGAGCCGACGAAATGGTGATAACCACAGGCTGCACCCAGGCGTTGCATGGCATGATTCGCTTGTCGGCAAAACCGGGAGATGTCGTTGCCTGCGAGGCTCCGGCATACTACGCGACGTTAGAGATCCTGGGTGATCTCGGCGTAAAAGTCCTACCCGTTCCCGTCAGAGACACTAACGGAATGGACCTGGATCTTGTCTCCGGCCTGTTTAATCGCTACCGGCCACGCTGCTTTGTAGTGTGCTCGACGCTTTCTAATCCTTCCGGCGCCACGCTGCCGAACCAAGCTCGTCTCGAGCTGTTGAATATCTGCCGCCGGACCGGGACTCGGATCATCGAGGACGAGATTTATGGCGAACTTACGGAGATCCCCGGCTTGCGCCCAATTCGTTCCTACGACGACGGCTCGACGGTTTCGTACGTCACGAGTTTCTCGAAGACCGTGGCTCCAGGCATCCGCGTCGGGGTCTGCATTCCCGGAGGAAGCACGGATAACTTTGCCCTGCTGAAGTCCCAGCAAGACATGCACTCAGCGACCATTTGCGAGGTGGCCTTTCGAAAGTATCTCGAGTTTGGCGCGCTCGATTTTCATCTGGAGCACCTTAAAGAGCTGAATCGGGAACGTCGCGAGCACGCCTCCCGGGTAATTCGCGAATCATTCCCGGCGGACACAAAGGTTTCGCAGCCGCAGGGTGGATTTCTGCTTTGGGCCGAACTCGCGGCTACAGGCGATATCGAAAAACTTAATCGAGCTGCGCTGGCCGAAAACGTGGCTTTCTGTCGAGGCACAGCATTTTTCACCGCTGACAAGGCAAGCCTGCCGGCGATGCGTTTGAACTGCTCCCGGCCCACCAAAGAGCAACTGACCGAGGGGCTGCAAATCCTGGGCAGGCTGTTGCGAAAAGTGACCTCC
>Ga0306926_10010811_pt1 | contig 10101 bp, 15 predicted proteins | sample flu12Cox44000178_FD_203759 | JGI IMG/M metagenome (GOLD analysis project Ga0306926, IMG submission 203759) | Lab enrichment of tropical soil microbial communities from Luquillo Experimental Forest, Puerto Rico - flux8day.12C.oxic.44.000.178 (v2)... | ecosystem: Environmental > Terrestrial >... | reverse complement strand
CATGTTCCACGGCGCCAAGAGCTCGCTCTGGCGTGTCGGCGACGAGTACCGTCGCAGCGCGCTCTACGGCTCCTGGAGTGACCCCACGCCGCGCGTGCTCTCCTACGCCCCGGGTCCCAAGCGCTCGGGCATCATGGCCTCACCGGTTGCCAAGCGGGCCATTGCCCTGGTCCCCTGGCGCCTGCCCGCAGGCCTGCGGAGCGTCCCCTACGCCACCCCGGCCCCGAGCGAAGAGGACTTGCTGCGCCTTTTGGAGGCCGAGCAACCCGAGGCCGGTTACCTCGACTGTCTCTAGGCCAGCAATCTTCGCGGCGTCGAGCTCTCGTACGTGCCAGCGATAGAAGAAGCTTCGCGCGAGCACGGCGCCGCTATCGGGGTGACAGTGGTCGCGCACGCTCTCCTTCCAGAACCGCACGAGCACGAAGAGCTTCCCACGCCGCAAGAACGCGGGGCCGATAGGCTGCACGCATCCTGTCGTGCATCGGGATTGACCGCAGGTGCCTAGTAGATGATGTCCCATCCAAGCTCGTCCAGGTCGGCCTCGTCGGCCATCTCTTGCAAGGCCGTCTCGTAGTCGCGCTCCGGAATGAAGTCGCGCACGGCCATCTTCTCTCGGTACCAGTTGGCATGGCTCACGCGCGTATCCGACCAGTAGCGGCGCTTGCGCCAATCGGCGACGAGCCTTTCCAAAAGCGGCGCCAGGTGCTCTTTCGCTTGCTCGACGCGTTCGCGTTTGGCCAGGCGTCGTTGCTCTTTGCGCTGGGTCGCGGCGCGCGTTTCGAGGCCACGCTTCGCGGCGGCCACACGTTTCTTGTAGACCGCACTCTTCTCGTACGCGGCGCGCGCCTTGGACCCTTTCTTGGGTGCCTTGCGTGTGGACCAGTCGACGCGCGGCCGCGCCTTCTTTCGCTTCGCGGCCATGGCTCACGGCCTGCCGCGGTACCCATTCCCCTTCGCCACGGCGCGCTTCCAGTCGAAGGGACGCCGATCGCGTGCGCTGTCCAAGCGTTCGTCCAGGACCCCTTGCAGGTCGGGCAAAAGGCAGAGCTGAGCACCGGGACGCGTGGTCGCCCCCGGGCACTGGCACTTGGACAAGTGCAGCTTGCAGCGTCCACACAACCCCCGTACGCTTCTTGTGGGCATAGGACTGCTCTCCTATCTCGTTCCGGCGAGACCCCTCGGACCATCCCCCCCGGTCCGGGGGGTTTCGTTTTCCCACGCTACGCGCCTCGCGCCCCTTCCGCAAGATTGACGTGCGGCTCACACGCGGCTAACGTTTGGCTCATGGCGGCCAAACGCAGGACCCGGGTTCAGTTTCGGGGCACGACGCTCGACGGCAAGCGCTTGGCGGCGCTGGCGCGTACATGGGAAGTGACGCAAGCGGAAGTCTTGCGCCGCCTCATTCGCGATGCGCACGAGAAAGTGTTTCGTCAGCTCGTGCCTGTAGAGGAGAGCAAGCGATGAGCTTTCGTCTGGGGAAGGTCAAGCGCGTCGACTTTGAGTACGTGCGCTATGCGTGCCCTGGCTGCGCCGAAACCTGGGTCGAATGCGTGCGCCTTGGGTGCGCTTCGGTGCGGAGCGCCTGTTGCGACGTGCGCGTACCGCTCAACCGTCCGTACCCGGTCCTCGGGGAAGACTTCACGGCTGAGCATCGGCCGACGCCGTTCGGATTCGACGTCACGGTACCCGGAACGAAGGAGAGCAAACATGGCTGCTAAGAAGAACGCGAAGAAGACACGAGCATCCCTGCCGAAAGGCTTCAAGGAAGCGCGCCAACGCCTGGACGGTTTCTTTGAACGCGAGGAAGGAAACAGCGTGACGGGCATCCTGCGAGGCTCGTTCACGGTGAACGGCAAGTTTGGGGAGAAAACCGTTTACCGCATCGAGGTGCGCGACGGCGAAACGCAGGTCGGCGACGGAGAGATGGTGGGGCCGGGAGGGGTCATTGGCCTCGACCAATCGGGGTACACATCCGTGCTGTCCGACTTGGACCCGGGCACGGCCATCTTCGTTCGGTACGACGGGCTCGAGTCGCCCGACGCCCCGGCGAGCAAGACCAACCCGCACATCTTCACGGTAGGATGCGCCGAATGAGCCGCCTCACCATTCCCGTCGAAACGCTTGCCAAGCAAGACCCCCCGAGCGTGGCCATGAGCCAGGAAGAGCTCGACAACGTCGCGAACCTGGCCATGCTCCTGTCGGTCGCGGCCAACGAGCGCGGGGGCCTCTTGCGTGACCCCAACTGGAAGCCGTTCACGGCTCTCCCGGAAGAGAAACGCGCGGACATGCGTCGGGGCGTGCATCGCGTCGTGCAGGCCCTGCATATGCTCGGCTGGCTCGACGCGACCTAAGAGTAGGTGGCGTCTCTTGGGCGCCTACAGGCCCACCCCTTCATGGTGAGGGGGTGGGCTTTTCTTTGGCCGTCGCGGCGTTCGCGCGAAGCTTGGCGGCCGTGTCTTCGTCTCCCACGGACAGGTACAGGTCTTTGCCAAGCTTGCACGTGCGTCCCGCGTGCGTGCCCTCGACGTCCAGGACCAAGTGCACGGGCTTGCCCGCCTCGCGCGCCAGGATGCAAAAGTGATAGTCCTCACCGACCCATGTTTCGTTGCGGATGGTCTCGGTAAAGAACGCGCGGAACACCATCCCATCGTTCTCGCCGCGGCTCGTGACCGGTACGTTGGGCGCGATGGCGTTTAGCACTTCGCGGTGAATGGCCACCAGACCCATCCCGGTCGTTTCGATGGGAAAGAGCGAGACGCCGTCGGCCTCGACGATGGTGGCGGGATTCATAGGTACATTGCCCCAACACGCGCCCGTACCGCCTCGGATGAGAAGGGGCACACTCACGACGCCTCGCGTCGAGCGGCACGCGCGCACGAGTGCGGCGATGCCTTCTTTCTCGACCAGGACATCGTCGTCGCACGTGAGCCACACGTCGCAACCGGACGCGAGAAACTTGCCCGCCGCACGCGACCGCGCCCGCGTGACGTAGGTGCTCCCATCGATGTAGGCGGTCACGTCGGGACCGAGGCGCATGGCTTGTCCCAAGGTGCGGAAGCCTTCGACCGGAGACGAGAGCGGGTCGGCAAGCTGCGACTGCAGCCATAGGTCCCATCGGTCTCCGAGCGCTTTCGCCACGGAGTAGGCAAAAACGGACATAAAGAGCGGCTCTTTTTGGTACGATTCGGTCATGACGGCCCAGAGTACCACCAAAACAACGGAAGACATTGTGGAGCGCGTGCAGAATCTCTGCAGGCTTGCGCAAAACGAGAACGAGAACGAGGCGCGCAGTGCTGCGATGCAGGCCGTGCGCCTCATGAACGAACACGAATTGGCGTTCGTGCCGAAGGCGCAGCTTGAACACGCGATGAAAGCGATTCAAGGCGCGCAGGAGCTTGCCAAGCAAGCCAAGGCCGAGAGCACCAAGAACATGCTTCTGGGCGGCCTGATTGGCGCCTTCGTGGGCAAAAAGTTCTTGTAGACTTGAAGCCATGCGCGCCCGCCGCACGGTCCGCACGTGGAACAATTCCGTCGTGGGTCTCGTGGGACCCCACGACGTCCAGGAGCTTCAATCGAAGGTCAAGGCGTACCACGAGCTCTTGCTCGTCGCGGTCGACGACGTTGTGCGCCAAGGCAAGACGTTCCCCGCAGACGGAAGCACGTTCTCCAAGCAAGCGTGGGACGACTTGTCCGAGCGCGAGGCGCAATTCGTCGCGGAAAGCTCCGCCGCGTGGAATCCCATGGCGTACCTCTACTCCGGAAGCTCCTACGAACGAGGGCGTAAGCTCATCGTAGAGCTCGACGCGTGGCGCGACCATCTTGCCTCGCTCGTGCAAACGCTCCCGGAAGCGACGCGCGCCAAGGTCACGGTTCCGGACCCGGTCGCGGTCCCGCATTCGGACTTGGGCATCGCGGGGGGGTTGGGGTTCGCGCTCGCGGGCTTGATTGCGATTCTGGCCTTGCGGGAGTTTGGCAAGTAGGTTGCGCAAGGGCGCAAAAACAAGGAGAATCGAAGCATGGCACGCAAAGCACACCGTAGGGGTTCGTCCAGAGCCATCGTCGTGAGTCGTCCGAGCAAACCGATGGTCATCCGCCAGACCATCGTGAAGAAGGCCAAGCATCATGCCCGCAAGCATTACGGCGGGTCGGCGCGCGGGCTTTTCTCTCCAGCGCGCATCGGCATCGCCACGGGCGCATTCGCGCTCGGCATGCTGGACAAGAGCGGCATCAACGTGCCCGAGCTTCCGCTCATCGGCAAGGCCGGTACGCTGGGCGTGGCCGCGTACTTCCTGTCGGCAGGCGGGCGCAACAAGTTTCTCGATGAGATGGCCACCGCGGCGCTCGCAGTTGCCGCGTACGAGCTTGGGTCCACGGGCAAGGTGGTGGGCGCCGACTACGTCGCGGGGTTCTAGGGTCCGGAAGGGGCGCGGCCGTGCGCCCCGGGTCCTGGACGCTGCAGCGCCAGGCACCCACCCCCGCGGCCGTTTCACCTCATGCCGCATGAGTGCATGAGAGAAGGAGAGAAGAGACATGGCTGGCTATCCGAGAGTCATTGGCTACGCGCCCGGCACGGGCATCTACGGTTATGTCGCCGGGGCTGACGTCGCCCCCCCGATGCTCCCCGTGATGCCGCACATGGCGCTTCCTGTTCACCCCGCGCCGCATCCCGCGGTGCATTCCCCGCCGTGGCGTCCGATGATGGCGCCAGGTTCTCCCCCCTTGGGCGAGGGGCACGTTCCGATGCCGCTCAACCCGGAGACCTTCAACGGTACCTGGGGAGGCACGTCGGTCACGGGCGCTGCGCCCGCAGGCACGACCATCACGTTCAGCGCGCGTCCGCAGAAACCGTTCAAGACGGCGCGCCTGCTCGTCAACCCGAGCGGTCCGAACGTCGTGGGCGCGCGGGTCATCGGCCAGGTGTTCGTCGGCACCGACCTGCAACAGGGAGAGCTTGGCAACATCGATCTGCAGACCATCGGTGCCGGGGGAAGCTTCGACACCTGGGTCAGCCTGAAACAAGCCGAACCGGGCGTGTGGATTCGCCTGCAGGTGACGCTCACGGCGTTTCCCGTGGGAACCGACTTCATCGTCGTGACCTGCTCGTCGCTCGGGCATTACCTGCACTAGAAGGTTCGCGCTCTCCCGGTTCCGACGCGTAAGCCGTCGCGACACGCCCGCACGCAAGACGGGGCCGGGAGGGCTGCGACGTTGGCTGCTAAGGAGAGGTGCGCCGATGAGAATCCGGATTGCGGTACCCGAAGAGCACGTGCACCCGGACGTCGTCAACGCGGCGCTCGAATCGGTCACGCGCCTGGACGAGCACATGATTCGTTCGGGGCAAACGCCGACGAGTCATGAGCTCATCACGGCGGGCGCAGTCTGGCGCCCCGAGAACATGGGAGACGAGCACTTTGACCATGGCGGGACGATTGCTCAGAGGGGGTGGGGAGATTGCGACGATTGGGCTCCCCTACATGCCGCGACGCTGCGCGCATCGGGGGAAGACCCGGGCGCTTCGGCCATCGTGGTACCCTCGGGACCGTCCACGTACCACGCAGTCGTCAAGCGTTCGTCGGGCGACATCGACGATCCGAGCATCGCGGCGGGCATGAAGCCGCCATCGCGCGTCTCGGGTACGGAAGCCATCGAGCTCTGCGCCCTGGACCCGCACGATGGTCGCATCTACCAAGGCTCGCTTTTGCCCGTGCACGGCCCCCTCTCGCTTCACTCGGGCGTCAACTTCGCCGTGCGCGGTGTGGGCGGATGCTTCGAAGGTCGATGCGACGTACCGCTCACGCGCTCTCCCCTGGTGCACGTGCATGGCCGCGTGCGCACCCGTCGCCGCACCCATGGCGTCAGCGTCGTGGGAGCGGTGCCGTACGCGCTCTCGTGCACCGCGCTCTCGCACACGCCCGAAGGCGCGCTTTCTCGAGCCATCGTGGGCGCCATTCTTTGCGGCGATGCCGCCGAGCTTCCGGCGCTGAATCTCGACCGCTACAAGCTCCTGGCCGTGCAAGCCGCGATGGCGGGTCACACTCCAGGGCAAGTGCGCGAAGGGCTCATCCGGCAGATACACGAAGACGTCGCCAAGCATGCCGACGCGACGGGCACCCATCCGAGCGAGCACACGCAAGCGATGCTCGCCGCGCTGTCCGCCGAAACCGGTGACCTGCACCACTTGATGGTGAGCGGGTACGTGGTTGGCGACTTCTTTTCCGACATCGGGCACATCGCCAGCGCGGTCGTCCACACCGTTTCGAACGTGGCCAACGACGTCGCCAAGGCCGTGTCGAGCGTGCCGTGGGGCGACATCGTGCACGGCATTCAGGCGGCCGTTTCTGTCGTGCCGGGGCTGGGCACCGCAGTCAGCGATGTCATTGCCGCGGCAGAAACGGCCTACGATGCGGCAGCGGCGGCGCTCTCCGGGCACCCGCTCCTCGGCGCCATTGACGCGGCCGTGAACTTCGCGCTGGCGACCGTGCCAGGGGGAGGCGCACTGCGCATCCTGATAGACCCGGCCAAGAAGTTCTTCGAAGACGTCGTGATAAAAGGCGAGCCGCCCGGAAGCGCCGCCATCGACGCGACGCTCGCCGCGGTGCCCGATTCACCCAAGCTCGGACCCCTCTCGCCGCGTAGCATCGTGTCGTCTATCGCGCACCTGGTCATCGGGCATATGGGCATGAAGCACACGGGTCAAGGCTCGACGCCCGCGAGCGCCGCGGCGCCGCCCCTGACCGTGATGCCCAAGGCCGCTCCCGTTCCGCAACACGTTGCGCCGGTCGTGCATCCTGCCGCGCATCCGCTAGCGCGTCCCGTGATGCACCTGGGTCCGCATCCGGTCGTGCACCTGGCCGCGCCCAAGCCCCACCCCAAGCCCCCTGGCGCTCCGCACGCCGCGGTGCACGTCACGCTCGCACCGGCGCTCGCTCATGTGGCGCGCGCGGCCGCGGCGGCGCCTCTCTCGCCGGGTCTCGCGGCGCACCTGGTCGCGCCTCCCGTCGACTTGCGCGCCATCCCTCACACGCGACGCCCGGGGTTCTCGCCCTGGTGGCATCGCCCGCCGGTGTATTGATGCCCCGCGGGACCCCCCTTCGCACGTGGTTGCGCCGCAAACCGACGCCGCATCGGATTCGCATTCGTCTGGCCGAAGGCGATGAGCGCTACATCGACATTCCGGGCGACAATCGCAACCGCTGGCAAACGGTGGAGACGTGCGTGCTCAACAGCGGCGCCGAAGTGGTCGAGTGCCTCGACGAAAAAGGCGCGCTCCTTCGAAGCCAGCAACTGGAAGACACGGAAGAGGTGAAAGGCGAAGGCGAGCGCGACCACTTGCGCGACGAGCTCTCCAAGGAAGTGCAGGGGCGCGAAGCGCACATCGCGAAAGTGCAGCGCGAGCAAGCGCTCATGCTGGACCGCTACGGCGACCGACTGAACGAGGCTTTCGACCGCGGCGCTGCGGCGGCAAGCGTCTCCCAGGAAAACCTGGTCAACATGGTCGAATCGCTCATGCAGCACTGGACGATGGCCATCACGAATCTGCACAATGTGAGCATCAACCTGGCGAACGCGCTGCAAGGCCAGGAATCGCCCGATGCGGGCTCGATGACGCCGCAACTTCTGGCGCAAGTCATCGGCATGGCCGCGGCGAAAGCCATGGGACCCGCCTCGCCCTCCTCGCCCCCGAACGGCGCAGAGAAAGGAAAGAAGCCATGACCGACCCTGTCATGGGTCTGCTCGCGCTCCTGGCGCTGGCTAAGGAGCGAGACGAACCCGCGCCCGCGGCGGCGCCCGCGACGGCGCCCGCGACTGCGCCGGGAGCCATGCCCGCCCCGGGTCCCGCTCCGTCGCCCGCGGTTGCCCCTTCCGTACCAGCAGCCATGCCCACGGCCGCGCCCGCGACAGCCCCGGCGGCCGCTCCGGGAATCGCTCCTGGAGTCGGTCCCAAGCTCCCCCCTTGGCCTACGGGTCCCATGCCCGGCACGCTTCCAGCGTTTCCCGGTCCGGGTTGGTGTCCCGACACGCCCGTCACGCCCGCCGTGAGCTCGCGCGCGTCGTACTGGAATGCGCTCCTTTGGGATTACGCGTCCAAGACGATGCGCAAGACGTTCGTGCAAGAGCTCTTCGGGGGCCAATGGGTCACGTTCGCGGCGGCGTGGCACCCAGGCGACAAGGGACCCAAGACGTACATGGCCACGGAAGCGTGGAAGACATGCACGACGCCCCAGGTCGCCCCCGCTCCCGCGCAACACGTGGTCGTGGCGCCGTCGGGACCCCCGGGTACGCCCTACGCAGGGCCGCCTCCCCAGGTTTCCCCCTACCCGGGCCCGGGCGCGTACGCCAGTAACACCGCGTACATCGCGCGCTACCAGGCGGCGCTCACGTGGCTGGCTCAACAAGGGCATCCCGCGTGGGACCCGGGGGGCATCGACGGCAAGTACGGACCCAAGTCGGGCGCGGCCGTGCGCGCCTTCCAGACCGACAACGGCTTGAAGCCGGACGGAATGGCCGGCGCAGACACGGCGCGCGCGCTCGACATTGCCACGGGGCACGGAGGGGCGCTTGTCTCGCCTGCCGCGGTTCCCATGGCGACCGGTCCCGCTCCCGGGGCGATGCCCGCTGCGGTGCAGCCCTATCCCGGTCCAGGCGCGTGGAAGAGTGACGGCGCGTACATCGCGCGCTACCAGGCCGCCTTGCAGTGGCTCGCGCGCATCACACCCGCGCCGGAAGTGGACCCGGGCGCGGTCGACGGCAAGTACGGTCCGAAGACCCTGGCCGCGGTCAAGGCATTCCAGGGGCGCGTTGTGCCACCGCTCGTGCAAGATGGCCAGGCCGGCCCCACGACCGCGGCGGCCATCGACCAAGCCGTGGAGTCGTTCGCGCCGAGCAACGCGACGCCGGGAGCGGCCGCGTGAGATGGCTCGCCGTTCTCACCGAATGGGCGCGCCAATGCTCTTCGTGGCTGCGATGGCGGCCGTGGCCATTCTCACCCGACCCAAAAGCGCTCCGGCGAAGGTGGGCCCCACGCCGCGGCCCCCTTCGCCGGGCGACGTTCCCATGATTAAGCAGGTGCTTTCGATGGCCGACCTGCGCATCCTGGCGCGCCAGGTGGGCTTCCCCGCCGAAAAAGTGGACGAAGCCGTCGCGGTGGCGATGGCCGAAAGCGGGGGCGACCAATGGGCGCAAGGCGACCCCAAGGGACCGAGCGGTCCGGTCCCCAATGGCTTGAGTAAGAGCTTCGGGCTCTGGCAGGTGCACATTGGCTTTCACCCCGAATTCCAGCCGACCGAGCTCTTGAAGGCCGACTACGCGGGGCGCGCCGCGTTTCTCATCTCCCGAGGTGGAGCGGACTGGCACTTGTGGAGCACGCACATGGCCATCGGCGGCAAGCCTCCCGCGTTTCTGGCTTGGATGCCCGGGGGACCCCACTACGACGGAGGCGACGCCGCATCATGACCAACCCTACACCTGGAGTGAGTTACTGGTGGTGGATAGCAGTCACAACGGGACCGCTCGTCTTTTGGGCCACACCCGAAGTGGCCATTCCCATCTTTCACTGCCTGTCAGCCACTACGCCGTCCCTTCCCATTCGTTACTGGACCGGAACGGGGTGGGGAGAAGTCGAATGACCAGTCGTGACCATGGCTCTTCGCTCGACACGCTGAGGTGGGGCGACGCGGAAACGCTCCTGGGACTTGAAACGCTCGCGGGCGTGGAAACCACCTTCATCAGCTCCAAGCAACTGGCGCAGGCGCACTGGCGCTGGCCGCTCTCGTGGTCGTTCTGGGCCATGTTCGTGCCTATGTTCGACTCGACGGAGCGCTCGACCTTCACGGTCATTACATCCGTGACCCTCGGTGTGGGCCAGGCGCAACTGACGACCGAGATTCGCACGGACCTTCCGCACGACGCGGCCAACCTGTATCACCCAGTCAATCTCGCCGAGACCTTCCCGGGGCAAGACATTCAGGTGCGGTGCCGCGTGACGGGTCAAGCCACCCTCACGAATCCCAACGGAGTCAATTCGTTGGCCATCGGCGTTTTCCTCGCCCCCCAGACCGAGCCGCACGCGATGACCGAGATTCTCGCGCGTTTGGAAGGCGA
>Ga0306926_10010810_pt1 | contig 10103 bp, 4 predicted proteins | sample flu12Cox44000178_FD_203759 | JGI IMG/M metagenome (GOLD analysis project Ga0306926, IMG submission 203759) | Lab enrichment of tropical soil microbial communities from Luquillo Experimental Forest, Puerto Rico - flux8day.12C.oxic.44.000.178 (v2)... | ecosystem: Environmental > Terrestrial > Soil... | reverse complement strand
TGATCAAACAAGCCGATGTGGTCTTGGCCATGTTCCTGCTGGGCGATGCTTTTCCGGTAGAAGCGAAGAAACGCAACTTTGATTTCTACGACCCTTTGACGACAGGCGACTCATCATTGTCGTCGTGCGTCGAAGCCATCATCGCCGCTCAAATCGGCGATATGGAAAAGGCGATTCGCTACGGGATGGCCGCACTGCTGATGGACTTGGCCGACGTGGGCGGCAACGTGAAGGACGGCTGCCACATCGCCTCGATGGGCGGCACCTGGATGATGCTCACCTATGGGTTCGGCGGCATGAAGGACGATGACGGGAGGTTGTCCTTCTGGCCACGTCGTGCACCTCAGGACAACGCCATTCTTCGGTTTCCCGTCACGTATCGCGGCCAGATGCTGGAAGTTGAAATCGGCGTGGGGACGGTCGAATGCACGCTGCGTGAAGGCGAATGCCTTGTGATCCGCCATGAAACAGAAGACGTTCAGTTGAGTCGGGAACATCCGGTCGCCGTGCGACCGGTTAGCAAGAGATGAGGGGTGTTATCAGATAGTGAGTGCCTCCCTGTATCAAGGCAGTCGCTCCGCAGATGAACGTACGGACGCAAGAACGCCCATGGCGCGTGTGGTGGCCCGCGCCGCGTGCGCGATGCATGATCAAATCCCAGTCCACCAGGTTCGAGCGAGCTGGCACCATGACTGTAAAATCCTCATTGGCCGCCAAGCGGAAGCGCGCAATGCGGCAAGATGGGGCAGATACCATCCTGAGGTCCTCGATCAAGAACAAGACCGCAAGTCGGCCCGCGGTCAAGAGAGTGCTGGTCGTCGACATCGGGGGCACCTCGATAAAGATCCTTGCTACGGGGCAAACTGAAGTTCGATCGTTTCCATCCGGATCAAGGCTCACGCCTGCGCGGATGGTGTCGGGAGTAAAAAAGCTGGCCGCGGATTGGACGTATGACGTGATGTCGATCGGCTATCCCGGCGCGGTCTTGGGTGGTCGGCCAGTTGCGGAACCTCACAACCTGGGACGCGGCTGGGTCGGGTTCGATTTCGCGCGGGCTTTTGGTCGTCCTGTGAAGGTCGTCAATGACGCCGCGATGCAGGCCTTGGGCAGCTATAAGGGCGGCAAAATGCTGTTTCTGGGCCTGGGAACCGGCCTCGGCAGCGCCATGATTGTCGAGGGTATCGTGGCGCCCATGGAGATCGCCCACCTGCCGTACAAGCACGGCACCTATGAGGACTATGTCGGACGCACTGGCCTGGAACGCGACGGTGAGAAGAAGTGGCGGCGTCACGTGGCCGACGTCGTGGCGCGCCTCATCGCAGCGCTTCAGCCCGACGATACGGTGATTGGAGGAGGCAATGTCAAAAGGCTCGAGGCACTGCCGCCGGGTTCTCGCCCGGGCGACAATGCCAACGCCTTCCGCGGAGGTTTTCGATTATGGGCAAAAGGCAGTGTTGTCCCGGCAGATCTGCCGCCCCGCCGTGCTCCCTCCGTGCGCCGGGCCAGAACGACCGGAAGCGTGTCACAGATGACTTCATGATCGCGGACCTCGCCGACGCCATCGACCGGGCAAGCGCTCGGCATGGAGTGATTCGACGCCCGCTCCAGGGAAGTCGGTTCGCAGAAGATTGAATGCCGCACGCGCATGATCGCGCGGCCGCTCCGGATCCCCAGCCGGGATCCGCTTGGCGTAGCACGGCATGCACTTAGTAGCGGTTGACCCGACCCGAGCGAGACAAACCCGACGCTGTTCGATACCGGTGTGCCCCCGGGGCTGCCTCTCTTCGACGATGGCGAGTTCGCCGGGCTGAAATTTCTCCGGACCGCCAGATGCGCCGACGCTCTCGAGGCGGTCCACCGTTCTGCGTGGCTTAGACGGTCGCCGGATTGCGACCCAGCGCTGTCAGGAATGCGACCCGAAGCGTGTCCAGGCCAGCAGCCACGTCAGTACCGAGATGGGCGCGAAGCGCGCGGCGATCACGTTCCATCAGAACCTCGAAATCTCCTCGGGCCTGGGCCGCCTTGACGACGCCAAAGCTGTACTTCTTTCCCGGCACGGGCAAATCGACAGCGTCATCGCACGTGATTTGCAGGAACACCCCCGTGTTTGGGCCCCCCTTGTAGGCCTGCCCCGTTGAGTGCAGGAACCGCGGCCCGAACTCGAGGCACGTGGCGACCCGCTTGATATCGCGGACGCCTTGGCGGATCTGCTGCAACACCTGCTCGAACGCCTCGTTCATCTCTAGGTAAGCTAGAATCGCAAAATAGTCCCCCTCGTTGAGCCGGTTGAGATGCGCCTCGAGCACGCCCGCCAGCGTGGGCGTGCCATTCGCTGGCTTCATCACTACGGTCGCATTGCTCTCATTGGTGTAGAGCTCGATGCCTGTCGCGGTGAAGACGGGGGTGTCGTGGCGCAATACCCCGCTTTTTTCGTATTCGTCGGTCAGCTTTCGTGTCGCAATCTTGCTGACTTCCACGTCTGGCTGATCGAAAGGGTGGACGCCGAGAATCGAGCCTGCCACCGCGGTGGCGAACTGCCAGCGGAAAAATTCTTCTCCAAGGTCGTAGGGATCGTCTACGACAATGCGAACCACCGGGTGACCGGCGCGCTCCAGCGCGTCCACCGAGGCGTCCTGCGTCGCGTCTGGTGCTGACGCCAATCTCAGATAAGCAAACAGGCGATCGCGACCATAGACTTCGGGCTTGCCGAGCGCTTCGCGATCGATTGGAATCAGCCCCTTGCCGTCTTTCCCCGTGGATTCCGCCAGGAGCTGCTCCAACCAGGCACCGAGATCGACAATCCCCGGCGACGCCACGATCGTCACCTTGTCGCGGCCGAATTCCTGTGCCGCAACGCCGAGGATCGTGCCGAGTACCACACCGGGATTTTCTGCAACAGGAACGGATGGCATGCAAGCACACACCATCTCATCGGTCCGGTCCAGGAACTTCGCCACATCCACGCCTATGATGGCCGCGGGGACCAGGCCGAAATCGGACAGAACCGAGTAGCGACCACCAATGTTCGGCCAGCCGAGAAAGACGCGCCGAAAGCCGTCGCGTTCGGCAATCTGTTGCATCTTCGAGCCTGGATCCGTGATTGCGACGAAGCGACTCCCGGCTTCCTTGGGACCGACAAGCTGTTCGATCCGGTCGAAGAAATACTGTTTGAAAACGTTGGGCTCGAGCGTTGAGCCCGACTTGCTCGAGACGATAAGCAGCGTGTTTTTCAGATCGACTTTGCTCTCGAAGGCCTTCACTTGAGCCGGATCGGTGGAATCAAGCACGTGAAGTTCCGGGAATCCGCTGATCGTGCCGAAGGTCGTCTTGATGACCTGTGGCCCCAGACTCGATCCCCCCATTCCCAGCAACAGGACGTGGGAGAAGCCGGCACGCCGAGCAGCTTCTCTAATAGCAGTCAGGCGCTCGATGTGGGCCAGCTGGCCGTTGGTAATGCCGAGCCACCCCAGCCATTGCGCCTCATCCCTGCCGCTCCAGAGTGACGCATCCCGACCCCAGAGCTTTCTGACCTTGGCTTCGGCGCGCCACTCCGCCAACGAACTTCGCACGGCAGAGCCGAGCGGCTCGGGCAGGGTGTACGTCAAGCGATTGAGCCTTCCCGCCCCTGCCTGCCGGGTTTGCTTTTCCACCGCCTTCAGCAGCTTCGAGAATGCGTCAGAGAAGAGCTGCAGGCCCTCCACGAGCAGCCTGTCGGTGACGTCCTTCATGGAGATCCCGACTTCGGCGAGTCCGGCCATCGTGTCGGCGGCAGACTCTACTTCCTCGGTGAGGCTTGCGCGCGGCCGCCCATGGTCACGAAACGCGTCAAAGGTCGAAGGAGGGATGGTGTTGACGGTATCGGGCCCGATCAGCTCCTCGATGTAAATCACGTCGCGGTAGACGGGGTTCTTGGTTCCCGTGCTGGCCCAGAGCAGCCGCTGCGTTTGCGCGCCCTGGCTGGAAAGGGCCTGCCAGCGCGGCCCGCTGAAGAGCTCCCGGTAGCGTTGATAGGTGAGCTTGGCGTTGGCAATCGCCACCTTGCCGGTCAAGCCACGCAGCAGGCTTGTCTCCTGGGCATTCGTCCCCGCCTGTATCCGGGCTGCTGCGAGGTTGTCGACCGCGGTGTCAATCCGGCTGATGAAAAAACTGGCAACGCTGGCGACCCTGCTCAGATCGCCGCGCCGGGCGGCGTATGCTTCCAGGCCCGTAATGTAGGCTTCTGCAACCTGCTCGTACGAGTCTTGGGCAAACAGCAGGGTCACATTGACGTTGATTCCTTCGCCGATGAGCTCGTGGGTAGCGACAATCCCTTGAGGGGTCGCCGGGACTTTGATCATCAGATTGTCGCGTCCCACGGCCCGCCACAATCGCCGGGCTTCGTCGAGCGTGGCCGCGGTGTCGTACGCGAGAAGGGGCGAGACCTCGAGGCTCACGTAGCCGTCACGCCTCGACGTCTCATCATAGATGGCGCGCAGCGCGTCGGCAGCGTCTTGAATATCCTGGACTGCGAGTCGCTCGTAGATCGTCTTTGGATCCGGCGTCCGCGCCTCAGGCTGCTCAAGGATGGCGCGGTAATCAGAGCTACCGGTGATGGCCTTCTCAAAGATGGCTGGATTCGAGGTCACCCCCCGCAAACCGTCCTCGTCGATCAGGCGGCGCAACTCGCCGCTAGTGATCAAGCTGCGGCGGATGTAGTCGAGCCACACCGATTGGCCAAACACCTGCAACGCGCGCAACGGGTTTTCGAGCGCGGTCATCTTGGCGAGGCGGCGCCGGTGCCGCGCTTCGTCCGTGAAGCGAGCGTTCAGAAACGCGCCAATGAGCTCACGGGCGAGCTCGACGCCGACGATACGACCGCCGAGCACCAGCACATTCATGTCGTCGTGCTCAACGCCTTGATGTGCCGAATACGTGTCATGGCACAATCCGGCGCGAATCCCTGGAATCCTGTTCGCGGCCATCGACGCGCCAACCCCGCTCCCGCAGAGCAGGATGCCGCGTTCGGCCTGGTTCTCGCGCAAGGCGCGACCGACAGCTTCCGCATAATCGCAATAATCCACCGGATCGGTGCTGTGGGTGCCCAGGTCAAGCACCTCGCGACGCTCTGCGGTCAAGAACGCCTTCACCGCCTCCTTCAGCGCGAATCCGGCATGATCGGCACCTATGGCGATGCGCATCGCTCACCTCGCTTCAGCGATCTGCTGCTTTACGGCTGCTATGATGTTCTCGGACGTGAAGCCAAACTTCTTCTGCAATTCCTTGAGCGGCGCCGAGGCTCCGAACGTCTCCATTCCGATGCTATGACCGCGCCTGCCGACATACCGCGCCCAGCCGAGCGTGGACCCCTGTTCCACCGAGACACGCGCGCTGACTGACTCCGGCAGCACCTGCTCGCGGTACTCGGGGTGAGCGCGACAGTAGTGCTCGAACATCTCCCACGACGGCATGCTGACCACGCGGGCCTTGATCCCTTCGGCCTTGAGGGTTTCGTACGCTTCGACACAGAGGGCAACTTCGCTACCGGTCGACAGGAGCAACACCTGAGGCCGGCCGTCGTCGGCGTCCGCGAGAACATAGGCGCCGCGTCGCAGGCCCTCCGCCGCCGCGTATTTCGTTCGGTCAAGCGTCGGCGCCGCCTGCCTGGTCAAAATGAGCACGACCGGTTCGTGGCGGAAGGCGGCCATGACGCGCCAGGCTTCGACCACTTCGTTGGCATCGGCGGGTCGCAGGGTAATGAGTCCGGGGATGGCGCGCAGGGACGCCAAGTGCTCGACCGGTTGGTGCGTTGGCCCATCTTCCCCGACTCCGATCGAATCGTGGGTGAAGATGTGGATCACCGGGATCTCCATCAACGCGCTCAACCGGATCGCCCCGCGGCCGTAGTCGCTGAAGATCAGGAACCCGGATCCGAACGGTCGAAGCTTCGATAGCGACAGGCCATTGAGGATGGCGCCCATGGCGTGCTCGCGAATACCGAAGTGGAGATTGCGCCCTGCTGGATTCTGCGCGCTGAAATCGCCGACGCCTTCAAAAGTGAGTCGCGTCTTGCATGAGGGCCCGAGATCCGCCGAACCGCCGAGCAGCCAGGGTAGGTGCTTGGCGAGCGCGTTCAGCGTCTGACCTGACGCGTCGCGCGTGGCGACGCCTTTGTGGTCGGCCGCAAACGTCGGCAATTCCCCGTCCCAGCCATCCGGCAACTCGCGGCGCAACATGCGATAACCCTGCTCAGCAAGCTCGGGATACTGGCCGCGATATCCCTCAAACGTGGCCCACCAGGCTTGATGCAGCGCCGCGCCCCGCGCCCCGATGCCCTCCTGAAAATGCTCACGCACCCCATCCGGGACCAGGAACTTCGCGTCCGGCGGCCAGTCATAGCGCCCTTTTGTCAACCTGATCTCGGCCTCGCCCAGTGGTTCGCCATGCGCCGCGCTCGTATCTTGCTTGTTTGGTGCGCCGTAGGCGATATGGCTGTCCACGATGATCAGCGTCGGTCGATCGCTCGTGCTCTTGAAGGTCTTGAGCGCACGTTCGAGCATCTCAAGGTCGTTGGCGTCGCCGACGCGCGTCACGTTCCAGCCGTAACCAATGAAGCGTGTGGCCACGTCATCGCTGTACGCGAGCGCCGTATTGCCCTCGATGGTGATATGGTTGTTGTCGTAGATCCAGCAAAGGTTATCGAGCTTGAGGTGTCCTGCCAGCGAGGCGGCCTCGCCGGAAATCCCTTCCATCAAGCAACCGTCACCGCACAGAGCGTAGACGTCATAGTCAAACAAATCGAACCCGGGGCGATTAAAGTAGCTGGCCAGCCAGCGTTCGGCGATGGCCATGCCCACGCTCGTTGCCACCCCTTGTCCTAATGGGCCCGTTGTCGTTTCGATGCCCGAGGTCCAACGGTATTCCGGGTGGCCGGGGCATTTGCTTTCAAGTTGACGGAAGCTCTTGATGTCTTCCAAAGTCACCGACAATCGTCCGAGCGTTTCGTACTTGGGGTTGACTGCCTTCGTCCCAGTCAAGTGCAACATCGCGTAAAGCAACATGGACGCGTGCCCAACCGACAACACGAAGCGGTCACGGTTAGGCCAGATCGGGTGATCGGGGTCGAAGCGCAGGACGCGCTGCCACAAACAATAGGCCACCGGCGCCAGCGCCATCGGTGTGCCCGGGTGACCGGAGTTGGCCGCTTGTACGGCATCCATCGCCAGCGTGCGGATGGTATTGACGCACAACTGATCCATCGCGTCGCTCGTCGATCTGGTAGCGCTCGGCATGGCATGTGCAGTGATGTCAATTGTGCTCATCAGTCTTGCTCCCAAATGGTGTCGACCGCGGAAGATACCGGCGAATATGCGCCGAACGCCGGGGATTGTGCAGCCGTTCTACAAACTTCCGCCCCGCAGGGTTCCACCGACAATCTCCCGTCCGGGCTGTGTTCGCGGGCAGCAACGATTGTGTCTGATGGCGTCCTGCATCTGGCTCCATGGAATCCTTATCCAATGAGGTACGCGGTCTTCGTGCCCTCGTCGCATCAAGAACGGGTAAGAGGCGTCGCGCCGATCTTTTCCGCCGACGTGGGGTCCGGGGGCGCCACTGTGCTCGGGCGCGTCTCTGGCATGGCAATCCAGAGCAACAGCAGGCCGCACAGCCCGACCAGTGCCAGTCCGAAGTACGCCATCTTGCCGCCAAACGCAGCGACTGTGACGCCGGCGAATAATGTGCTCAGTGACGCGCCGATGGAGATCGCCACACCGAGCGCGCCAAGCGTGAGGTTGAATCGCCCGGTGCCGCGGGTAAGGTCAGCTGCCACTAGTGTCATCATGACGCCAAAAACCGCGCCGCTGATGCCGTTCAACCCTTGGCATATAAGCAGCGTATACGGGCCTGGCAGAGTCGCGTAGAGCACGGCCTGCGGCGGCAGCAGTCCCCAGCCGAGTAGCAACATCGGCCGTCGGCCAGAGCGCTGAGCAGTGCGTCCGATCCAGGGCGATATTATTGCCACGATCGCCTGCGGCAGAAGTGTTGTCGCCGCGACGATCAGCGTGGCCATTTCTGGCCGCCGCTTCATCACCTGGGCCGCGACGCCCGCGGGTATCGCCGCGCTGGCAGCGAAGAATAGTACGACGCAGCTGGCGAAGATCAGCAGCCGACGATCGAGGAACAGAACCTGGACAGCTTTCCATGTCAGCTTGTGGTCGTCTTGTTTCTGCCCTTGCTTCTTCGTTGGACCTGCGCCGGAGTTGGCGCGCTCGAGCCCAACAAGGGAAAGCGACAGCAGCGTCGGCACCGTGAGCACCGCTGCGACGAAGAAGATCGAGGCCGGCGCGAAGTATGAGCCGGCCAGGCCCATCACGCCGGCGGTCAGCCCATTGCCGATAGAGGCGAAACGGGCGTTCCGGCCGAGCCGCTCGCTGAAGGCGGCCTCCCCGGCCAATGCGAGGCTGATGGCAGCGATCCCAGGGGCAATCAGCGAACTCCCAAGGCCCTGCAGCGCCTGCGCCAGGTAGACCACGGGCTTCGCAGATGTTAGACCTAAGAGCAGCGCGGCGACGCCGATGCCCGTCACGCCGAGCCGCACCGCCCGGCGCTTGTCGTCGATGCTGTCGATGAAGGCCCCGGCCGGTACTTGGCTGACCAAGCTGCTCACAGTGCTGATGGTCAATGCGAAGCCGATCGCGTCTGCAGGCCAGTGGTTCGCCACGAGCTGAATGACGACGAACGAACCGAAGCCCGCCTGCATCGAGGCGGTCAAGAAATTGAGCCCATCAAGGCCGTAGACGCTATGGCGCGACGCCACGCGCGGCTCTACTGCACATGAAAAGCGTGAACATTTCTGCGCTCCGTGAGATTGACCGATCTCCACATGTTGGTCCGGTCCGAATGTTTGAGTGCCTTCGCCGTTAAGCCGATGGGCGATGCGCGGGCGGGAACGAAGGTCGGCTACAACGACGCTTGCAGTGCGGCGCCCGCCGTCAGTTGCCGCATGGCTCCTGCGATCCGCATCTCCATGGCTTCCCCATCCGTCAGCGTTATCTGCACGGTGCTGCCCGCGATGCGGATTACCACCGACCGGCCTCTCCAGCGCACGCGGAACGACAGGCTGCGCCACTGAGGCGGCAGCTTCGGGTCGATTCCGAGGGTGTCGCCCATCAGGTCGAGGCCGGCGAAGCCGAAAATGACCGACTGCCAAAGCGCGCCGAGCCCGGCAATGCGCACACCACCGGCGCTGTTAGGGTCGAGGTCGAGGTCGAGGGCGGCGGTCTCACGCAAGTAGCGCAGCGCCATCTCTGGGTCGCCCAGGCGCGCCGCGACCAGCGCGTGAAATCCTGCGCTCAGCGAGCTGCCGTGGGCGCAGCGTGGCTCATAGTGGCGGAAATTCGTCTCCACCAGAGTGCCGGGGAATTCCTCAGGCAACAGTGCGATCAATGCTACCACGTCGGACTGCTTCACCACCTGCGAGCGCTGCGTCTGCTCGCGGCCAATTACCACGTCAATGGGCACGGTGCGGTCGGCATAGTCGGCAAGGTTGAGCGGTTCCAACGCATGGAAGCCGGCGAACTGCTCATAGATGCCGGTCGCAGGATCGAGGCCGGTCGCGATGCGCTCGATCGCGTCGCGCCAGTCGGCAAGCTCGTCGCTGCCAAGTGCCAACTTCTCCTGGAGCGCGGCGGCACGGTCGGGCCAGCGCGCGCGCAGAAGATCCATCGCCTCCAGTGCGCGGGCGATGTTCCAACGCGCCATCACGTTGGTGAAGGCATTGTCGTCCACATCCTCGTGATACTCGTCCGGCCCGATGACGTGGCGGATGTGCCGCCGACCATCCGCCTGCGCCACAGCCCGCGACGCCCAGAACCGGGCCGTCTCCAGCAGAATCTCGGCGCCGGCACGAAGGAAGAAATCGTCGTCGCCGGTGGCGCGCCAATACTGCCACACCGCATAGGCGATATCGGCACTGATGTGGTGCTCCATTTGGCCGGTCAATATCTCAATCGGAGTGCCGTCGGGCCCGACCACGCGTTCGGGCGTGGTCTCCTCGCCGGTGTCAGCCGATTCCCACGCATACAGCGCGCCCTTGTAACCCATCGCGGCTGCCTTCTCGCGTGCGCCGC
>Ga0306926_10010808_pt1 | contig 10103 bp, 9 predicted proteins | sample flu12Cox44000178_FD_203759 | JGI IMG/M metagenome (GOLD analysis project Ga0306926, IMG submission 203759) | Lab enrichment of tropical soil microbial communities from Luquillo Experimental Forest, Puerto Rico - flux8day.12C.oxic.44.000.178 (v2)... | ecosystem: Environmental > Terrestrial > Soil... | reverse complement strand
CACCTACTGTGAGCATCAGGTTAAAAAGAAGCAACATGAGACAGCTCCGGGACTCCTGAAAAGTGCCCGAGCCAGAGCGCGATGACGGAGATGTCGACGCCGGAGTGCAGGGCCATCGCCGCGCTGTGGCGCAGCGTATGCGGGGTAATGGCCTTGGCTTGGAGGGATGCGCAGGTCGCTGCGGCCGTGGTGGCGTGCTTGGCGACTAGGCGTTCGACGGCGTCGGTGCTGAGCGGGGTGCCGCGGCGGGATGGGAACAGCGGGTCGTCCGGGCCGCCGCGGCGTTCGGTCAGCCATGCCCGGAGCGCTGTGACGGTGTGGCTGGTCAGCGGGGTGATCCGGTCCTTTCGTCCTTTGCCGTGGCAGCAGATGTGCGGGCCGCGTCCCAGGTGAATGTCGCGGATCTTGGCGCCGGTCAGTTCCGAGACGCGAAGCCCGGTCTGCCCGGCCAGCGTGAGCAGCGCGTAGTCGCGGCGGCCGTGCCAGGTGGATTGGTCGGGTGCGGCCAGGAGCGCGTGCATTTCCTCGCGGGTGAGGTAGCAGACGATGGTGCGGTCGGTGCGTTTGGCGGGGATCGCCAGGACGCGCTGGATGAGGGCGGCGTGGTCGGGGGCCTGGAGGGCGGCGTAGCGGAACAGCGAGTGGATCGCGGCCAGCCGGGCGTTGCGGGTGGTCACGCTGTTGCCCCGGCCGGTCTCCAGGTGGTGCAGGAACGCGCCGATCATCGGTGCGTCCAGGTCATCGAGGGTGAGCCGGGTGGGCTGGCGTCCGGTCTGCTGCCAGGCGAACCGCAGCAGCAGCCGGATGGTGTTGCGGTAGGCGGTGATGGTGTGGTCGCTGGCCTGGCGCTGGCGGATCAGCCGGTCGGTGAAGAACCCCTGGAGGATGGGGGCGAGCGCGCTCACGGGAGGTCTCCCAGGTGATCCTCCAGCCGGCCGGCGGCCAGGGCGAGCAGTTCGGGGGCTGCCTGCAGATACCAGTAGGTCGAGACGGGATCGACGTGGCCCAGGTAGGTCGACAGCAGCGGCAGGCGGGCGTGGACATCCAGGCCAGCGCGGTACCAGTCGAGCAAACTGGTAATGAGCGGTTTACCAACCATGCTGAATGGGTCGATCGCGGAGTACGGCGGCGGGGTTATTGGTCAGGGTTGGTGATGCCGGGTTCGTGCTAGTTCGGCCGCGTAGCCTGACCAGTCACCTCCGGCTTGGCGCATCCATCGGACTGCGGTGCCCGGGGCCAGGCCGAGGAGGTCGGCGAGGACGGCGGCGGGCAGCTGGCCGGCAAGGTCAAGGAGCGCGGCCCGGCGTCCGGTCTGGGCGTAGACGCCGAGGGCGCGCAGGCGGCTGCCGAGCCGGGGAGCAGTGATCGGCTTGCCGGGCAGCCCGCCGGGAAACAGCCATGGGGTGGGGGCTGGTGATCCGGTTCCGGTGTGGCTGCGGCCGGTGCGGACGAGTTCGGTGAGGACGATGCCGAGCGGCTCGGGGACGGGAACGTCGTGGTCGCCGAGGCGGATGTGCACGGTTCCGTCGCGGGTGGTGACCTGGCTGGTGGTCATGGCGGCGATCCGGGACAGCTGCTGGCCGTAGAGCAGCAGCAGGCACCCGGCGGCCCGGTCGGTGAGGTCGAGGGTGTCGTCATGCAGTAGCCGGGCGGCTTGCGCCCAGCGCTCGTCCTGGCTGGCGGCAGCGCCGCTGACGCGCACCGGGCCGGGGATGTCGAAGGCCTGGCAGTGCCCCTGCCGGGCGGCCCAGGACAGGAAGTCCCGCACCTGGCCGGCGGCGGGCCCGGTAGCGAGCCAGGACTCGACGTCGGCCTGGCGGCAGGCGGCGAGAGCACGGCCGCGGCCGTGCAGCCAGGCCAGGAATTCCGCGGCGGCGCGGATGTTGCGCCGGGCGTGGGCGGTGTAGGTGCGCGGCCGGGCCGCGCGCCCGGCACTGGCACGCAGCCGGCGCATCACCTGCCAGGTGGCGTAGGCCCGGATCAGCCGCCGTGCCGCGTCGGGCCGGACCGCTTGCAGGACGTCGGCCAGCCACTGCCCGGTGCGGGCGAGTTCCTCGTCGCGGGGCGGCAGGACGCCGCCTGCGGTGAGGATGGAGCGAAGGAAGTCCGCGGCCCGCCGGCGGGGATGGGCATCCAGCGCCTGGTGGCTGGCGGGCAGCTTCCCGGCGGCCAGGTCGGCGAGCATCACGGCGCCAGGACGGCGGCGCAGCCAGTTCAGCGCCGATCTGGGGTTGCGTGCCGCGCAGATCGTCTCGAGCACCGGCGTCAGCCCGGCCGGGATCTGGCCGTCGGGTCCGGCCAGCAGCGCCGTGGCCCGGCGCCGCAGGCTGCACCGGTCGCAGCGGCCGCGTTCGTAGAGCTTGTCCTCGATCCCGCAGTCGGAGCAGGCGTGCGTAACCGGGAGCCCGGCGCAGTCTGCGCAGGTGTCAGCGTCCAGGCCGGGCGGGATGACCAGGCGCCGCTGCCGGCCGCAGGACGCGCACCGTCCCCGGTGCCGCAGCGCGGCGGTGTAGCACGGGTCGCAGACCGGGCCTTCGGGCCAGCGGGCCTGGGGCGGGCGGTCCTGGCCGCAGCGCGCGCAGGTGGCGGTCGCCTTCGGCGCGCATGACGGGCAGACCGGATGGCTGGTCGCGGCGAAGTTACACTCGCGGCGCCGGCCGCACACGGCGCAGACCGCCTCGGGCATCCGGTAGCAGTTCACGCAGATATCCAGCTGGCCGCCGCGGCCGCGGACCGCGACTGGCGCGGTCTTGCCGCAGGACCCGCAGCGGCGGCTGCCGCGACCGGTGCGCCGTCGGCAGACCTCGCATAGCGGCTGCCCGGCGGCCGTGCGCGTAGCGACAGGCTTGATCCTCCCGCACGCGCTGCAGGCGGCGGCCAGCTGCCAGGCCCGGCAGCGCGGGCAGACCGCGCCAGCCTCGCCGCGGGTCAGCGGCAGCCCGGTCCGCCCGCAGGCAGCGCAGCCGCGGGCAGCCAGGGTGACTGACCCGCGGGCGATCAGCTCGGCGGCCAGGCGGCCCGCCAGCGGCGGGGTGCCCAGGCTGAGCGCCTGCGGGACGGTGGCCAGCGCCTGTTCCAGGTGCCAGAGCGCCTGCCCGCCCGGTGCCACCGCATCGACTGCGCCGGCCACGGCCACGCGCGGCAGCGACCGGTCCGCGGCGGCCGCCAGGTCCACGACCCGGTCGCGGCGGCAGGCCGGGCAGCCGCGGCCGCTGCGCGGCATGTCATGGCCGACCGGGCAGCGGCCAGCCGGGGCCACCGCGCTATTCCGCGCCCGGCAGCACCCGCGCCCGCCGCGGCCGCGGCAGCAGCCCTGGCTCCCGCGCGGCCCGGGGCCCGGCGGCGGCAGCGACCGGCTCGACGAGGTCACCGGGCTGGCAGCCGAGAATGTCGCACAGCGCGGCGAGCGTGACCAGGCTCAGCCGCTCCGGGGTCTGTGCCACCAGCCGGTAAACCTGTTCCCGCGACAGCACGACGCCGCGCTCGGCCAGCAGCGGCCGCAGGTCCGTCGTGGCGTACATGTCTCTGTCGGCCATCAGCCGCCGCAGGTGCCACCGGTAGCCGATCGTCCTTGCCATCACTAACCGTCCTCTCCCTGGTAGGCGCGCGCCAGCGCCGCGTGCAGCATCCGGTTCCTCGCGTCCTGGCCGACCGTCGTATAGGTGGCCGTGGCCGACGCCCACGAATGGCCGGCCTGCCACTGCACGAACAGCGGATCAGCGCCGTCCTCGATCAAATGCGAGACATACGAATGCCGCAGGCAGTGCACCGAAAGATCGCCCGGGAGCCCGGCCAGGCCGCGGAGCTGGGCGAACCGGTCGTCGACCTGCCGGAGCGAGATCCGCCCGCCCCGCTCGGTCAGCCACACAGCCGGATGCCCGGCCGCGCCGTAGCAGGGGCGGACCTCCTCCAGGTACTGCGCCAGCGCCTCCGCCGCCCACGGCATCACGGTGGCCACCGCGCGGCGCCGCGGCGGGCTGCCCTTCATCGCCTTGCCGTACCGGACATGGCACACCCCCAGGCCGCCCAGCTCCGGAGCGGCCGGGTTCGCCGCGAAGTCGGTCACGTCCAGCATCGCCGCTTCCCGGCGCCGCAGTCCCCAGCCGTAAATCACCTTGAACAGCGTGGCGTCGCGGAACGCCGCCAGCTGCCCCTTGCGCCGCGAGCACGCCGCCTTCTCCACCAGGCCGTCGGCAGCGTCGAAGAACCCCTGCAGCTCGGCCCGCGCCAGCGGCCGCCGCCCCGGCCGGCCCTCATACTCCGCAGCGTGCGGCGTCGTGTTGCCCTCATGGAACACCTGCACCGGGACAGCGCCCGCCCGCTGCTCGCACTCGGCCACCCACCCGTAGCGCGGATCGCAGGCATAGTCCAGGAACAGGCTCAGCGCGCCCTGGTAGGCCCGGGCAGTCGAGTGCGCCCACCCGCCCGAGGCCAGCCACGACTCCGCCTGCTCCGGCGTCCACTGCCACGGCCAGCAGCCCGTGAACGCGGCGAAGCGGCGCACGATCCGCTCCCGCATGCCGATCAGCGGCCCGCTCAGCCGCCTGGCCTGCTGCTGACGCCGCCACCCGGCCAGCATCTCCTCGAACAACGCCGGCCCCGGCGCAACCGGCGCAGCCCCTTCCGCGCCGACCAGCATCAGCCCACCCCGCCGTCCCCCCACCCCAAGCTCCCTCCCGCAAACACGCCAGACGCATCAGCCGGTCAACCAGCGCAACCGGAACCGGGGCAACATCCTGGCATCCAGCGCAACCGGGCGCCAGGAACCCCCGCAGCCACGGCGTGTCCGGCAGCCGGCCGCCGTCGCGGCACCCGGCCGGGCCGGCCCCCAAGCCCGTACCGGACCGCGATCACGCCCCCAGAAACCGTGCCATCTTCCCCGCCGCCGCGCGTGGTTGCACCTGCCGCATCATGCGGCTGCCGGACGCAACAGATCTGGGTGCATCATCGTACGAGCTGATGCAACCCGGCGATGACATCGCAGGTCATCGGCCACTTTGCTGCCCGCCCTGGCGTGCCCCCCGCCAGGACTCCAACGGCGCAGCGCAGGCCAGGGACGTTCACGCTTTCCGGGGAATGTTGCATCCGATGCAACTCCGCCTATTTCGGTCGCGACGGTGAAGCTATGGCGGAGGTCATGGGCACGGGGATTGCGGCCGCCGGGAACGGCGCCGATTCCGGCGGCCCGGCACAGCTGGGCGAAGGTCTCCGGGACGCGGCGGGCGGCCAGCCGGTTGCCGCGGACGTTGACGAAGAACGCAGGCGTCCGCGCTGCGGGACACAGCTGGTCGCGTTGCCGGGCGCAGGCCAGCAGGGCCTGGCTGGCGGTGGGGTGCAGCGGCACCTCGCGGGCCTTGCTGAGCTTGCCGGCCCTGATGGTCACCACGCCGGTGCCGGTATCGACGTCGCTGCGGTCCAGGCCGCAGGCCTCGCCGACCCGCATCCCGGTCACCGCCAGCAAGGCGATGAGGGTGGTATAGGTCAGCGACCGCAGCGGGTGCCTGAGCGCGGCCGCCGCCCGGATCAGGGCGTCGATCTGCCCGGGCGTGAACAGGTAGGGAGCCACGCGCCGGTAACGGTAGGGCATCAGCCCGGCGGGCGGGATCTCGGTCGCCGGGTCCAGCGTGCTCAGATGCCGGGCGAAGACGCGTACCACCGCCAGCCGGTGATTCCACCAGGCGGGGTTCACGTCGGCCCGGGTGCGGGTAGCCCAGGTGACGGCGAGCTCGGTGGTGACGTGCGCCGAGCCTGCCCGTTCGAGGTAGTCCACGAAGTCCATCAGCCAGCGGCCCTCGCGCGCCAGGCTGAACCCGAGGGCCCGGCGCATCGCCAGATAGTCGCCGGCGGCCTGGCGCAGGTCGCTCATCTCGAACCTCCCGGCCACGGCCGGGCCAGCTCGCGGAGCCGGCTGCGGTCGATCTTGGCGTAGGTCGCCGTGGACAACTGGCTACGATGCCGCAGTACCTGCCCGATCTCCGGCAGCGCCGACCCGGCGGCCAGCAGGTCACTGGCCACGGTGTGCCGCAGGCGGTGCGCCCCGACCCGGGGAATACCGGCACGCTGGCATGCGCGCGCGACAACGCCACGGATCCCATCGGCGGCAATGCCCCGCCGCGGCGCGCGAACGGTCAGGAACACGCTCGTGGCGGCGGTGCCGGCTGGGCGGCCGCTCAGAAGGTAATCCACCAGGGCCTCGCCGACATCGGCCGGCAGCGGCAGCCTGTCAACCAGCCCGCCTTTGCCGTGAACGGTGAGCTCACCCGTCCGCCAATCGATGTCGCTGAGCTGCATGGCGGCGGCCTCGCATGCGCGCAGCCCCAGCCGGGCCAGCACCGTGAGGATCGCGAAATCGCGACGGCCGGCCTCGGTATCGCGATCGCAGCTGCCCAGCAGCAGGCCGGCCTCTCCGGCCCGCAGCCGCCCGGGCAGGGTGCTGAGCTTACGGTTGGCGACAGTGGGCACCGCGGCGGCCAGCTCCCGGTCGATCCGGCCGGTCACGAACAAAAAGCGCAGCAGCGACCGCAGCGCGGTCACCATGCTCTTGGCGTCGGCGACGCCGCGCAGCCCCGCCTGATCGATCACGAACCGGGAGACCTGAGCCGCCGACAGCCGGCCCAGCCCCACCTCCAACGGGCTCGGCAGCCCGGCCAGGAAGCCGCGGACAGCCGGCAGGTACCGGCGGATCGACACCTCCGCCAGCCCCCGCTCGTTCACCAGGAACCGCCGGTACTCCTCTACCAGCAACGCCACGTCGGCGCTGACGTCCCGGACGCCCGGCTCCGCCGGGGGAACCACGCCGATCCGGCGCAGATACCTCAGCAAAGGCTGCAGCCCCCGCCGAGTCCGGAACTTGCGGTACTGCCCGCGCCGGTCTGCCAGGAACTGGTCGGCGACCTCCTCGCTCAGCTCCTCCGGCATCAGGCCCTGGCCGTCGAGCCAGCGGCTCACATGCGCCATCAGCTGCGCCAGCTCCGACGCTGGCTGCGGAGCATAGCCCTGCCGCGCCAGCTCGGCACAAAACCCCGCTGCATACGCCGTCAAAGGGCCAGTCACCACGACCCGCAACGGATCACGAACATACATCCTCGTCCTCCCTGTCTGTGGTTCACCTACAGACAGGAGGACCGCCGATCACCACGCGGCAACAGCGCCGAATTATCCCGAGTCATCCAGCACCGGACCCGTCCCTCACCACGCAAAACGCCATCAGCTCGGGATAACCAGGGTCTCCGGATAATACGAACGCCTCACCGAACGCCACGAAACCATCGTCTACTGGGCCATGATCATCGTCATGACCCGCCGCCTCGCCCGCCAGCCCGGCACGGCCCAGCCAGCCACCGCATGAGTTCCCAAGCAGGCTCTAAGCTTGTTGTTTAAGCCTTCTGCCTGCGGCTTTTCTTCCTGGGCTCGGCTCGTTTGACGGTCTTGCCCACGTCATGGCAGGTAGCCGGGTGCCGGTTCTTCGATCCTGGCGGGCGCCCGGGGCCGGGTTTGCCGGGTTTCGGCGCGCTGGCCGGGCAGGGCAGCGTCTGGCGGATGTTGCGGAACCCGCGGCGGACCCGGGCCGGGGTCAGCCGGCCGGGCGGGCTAGGCCGCTGCCAGGGCAGCCGGATGTCGGCGGCGAGGCGGCGGGCCAGGCGGAGCTGGGCGTAGCAGGCGAGCAGGATCCAAGTCCACCGGTCGGCGGCGGCCGGGTCGCGCAGTTTCGGCCGAGTCCAGCCGAGAGCCTGCTTGAAGAACCTGAACATATGTTCGATATCGAAGCGGCGCAGGAACGCCTGCCAGGCGCGGTCCACCTCGGCAGCGGAGGCCCCCGCGCGCGAGGACCACAGCCACAGCGGTTCCGGGTTGCGGTCGCCGGGCAGCCGGCCGACGGCCAGCCGGATCAAGGTGCCCTCGACGATGGGCAGCTCGCCGTCGTGGTCCTCCCAGCCGGCGCGGCCGGCCAGCTGCTGGTGCAGCCGGCCCCAGGCCATCGCCCGGGCGGTGCCGTACCGGGTCGTCTCGGTGATGGCGGCCGCCGCCGGGGCGGCCCAGGACCGCTGATCAGCGAGCTTGAACGCGGCGCCGTGCCGCAGCGGGCGGCCGGTGGTGCCAGGGGCGCGCGGCGGGGCGGGGAAGTACATGACCCGGTCGCTGCGCAGCCGGCCGAGCACCTCGACCGGGAGATCGGCCAGCAGCCAGGCCAGCCTGGTCAGGTCATACCCGGCGTCGAAGATCACCAGGATGTCCGGGTCGCCGTCGCGCCAGTGCCCGGCGGCGATGATCCGCCCGGTGACCTCGCGGACCTGCGCCGCGGTCACCGCCGTCGCGTCGTCGGCCGGGCCGAGCCGGACCGCATCCAGCGGCAGCGTCCACGAGGTGCGGCCCGGCTCCAGCGCCGCGATCACCGAATAGGGCCAGCCCGGGATCATCTGCGCATTCCCCTTCCCCCGCGCATAACAGTGGCAGAACAGGCGCTCCGCGCTGGTGGCCGCGTCCGGCCGCAGCCAGTTGCTGACATCAGCGGCCAGCCGGATCCGGCCGTCGTCCCAGGCCGGAAGCGGCAGCCCCGCCAGCGCCCGGCGCAGCCGCGCGACCTGGACCCGCCCCGCGTTGACCGCGTCATAGACCGCGCCGTGGCCGCGGCGGCACTCCGGCTCCAGCGACAACTCCGCCAGCATGTGCACCCGCTCAGGCCGGCACAGCACCGCATCGCACAGCTCGAACAGCGCATCCCCGCGCCTGGCAAAGCACCGGTACAGCTCGCCGCGGAACCGCGCGAGCATGCCGTGGGCTTGCCCGTCCCCGGCTCCGCCCTGGACCGCATATTCCGGCCAGGCCATACTGAACGCCACGGCCACCGCCTTCACCGCCGATTTCCCTTGGACAGGAACCGACGGTGCAGCGGTGGCCGCCTGCTGTCACGGCGACACGCCAGGCAACACAGCAAAACCCCTGATCAGGAACCTCAGAGGTTAAATAACAAGCTAAGGCTCTGCACGTGCCACGAGCTCGGAAGGACAGTCGGCGGGGCGCTCCGGTGCCGTGCTCCCCTCAGCCGCGTACGTTCCACTGACCGGTCTGCGGCCCCATCCCGGAGTCCAGCGTGAACTGCACCTTGGTGATCTTCGCCCTGTCGGGCACCTCGAACACGATGCACCCGAGTCCCTTGTCGCCCGCCGCGATGTTCTCCGAGCCGGGGAACGACTGGCACTCGGCAACGTCGTACAGGGTGGACTCATAGGACTGCCCGGCCGAGTCCACTACCGATGCGCCGTTCGACGGGCTGTCCGAGTAGGCAGCGGTGCCGGTGTCAGCCAGCCGGAACTGGACGGCGTAGAACCTCTTGCCGGGGTCCGGGGTGCTGAACTCGTCGGCTGGCTGGGCATGACCGATGACGCGGGTGACGGTTACGGCCATCTTTTCGCCCGGGCCGTTGCCGGTCAGCGTGATGGTCGATCCGACCAGGGCCGGGCTGCTGGCCGAGCTGGACGCGGATGCCGCGCCGGATGAGGGCATGACAGCGGACGGAGTGCTGCCGGCCTGTCCTGTGGTCACCGTGTGACTGGCGGGCCCGGCGACGGCCCCGATCACGATGATGACGACGAAGAACCCGAACACGCTGATGAGCGCAGTCAGGATCGGGTGACGGCGCGGCCATGATTTGCGGGGGCCGCCACCCAGTGGCGGGTAGCCAGGCGGCGGGTACTGCAGCTGTGGCGGGTATCCGGGCGGCGGATATTGCTGCTGCGGCGAGTACGGACCGTAGGGCTGGCCCTGCTCCGGCCAGGGCTGGCCGCCGGGAGGCTGGTCATAAGCCATGTGGTTCTCCCCCTCTGATGGTTAAGTGACGCATGATCATGTGTGGGGTTCACTTACGGATGATCACGATTTGGCGAGGGCCAGCCAGGAGCGGAGGTCACCGACGTAACCGCGGATGGCGGACAGGGCGCGTCGTAGAGACCGGTGCCGTCATGCTGCCGCTCCTACCTGTTACTCTAAAGGAACGTCTCATGCGCGATCGCCGGGGAACAGGTCATCCCGCGGCCGCCCGGCCCGGTGACCAGGACCACGCCGGGCTCCACCTCGGATCTGTGGTACAGCGCGTGACCGGCCAC
>Ga0306926_10010806_pt1 | contig 10103 bp, 6 predicted proteins | sample flu12Cox44000178_FD_203759 | JGI IMG/M metagenome (GOLD analysis project Ga0306926, IMG submission 203759) | Lab enrichment of tropical soil microbial communities from Luquillo Experimental Forest, Puerto Rico - flux8day.12C.oxic.44.000.178 (v2)... | ecosystem: Environmental > Terrestrial > Soil... | reverse complement strand
GAAGAGGATGTTTGAGCGTAACGGAGACGCACTTCGGCGAAATGCTCGGAAGCGGAGTGAGTGCGGTGTGTGAGCGAATGAGTTCATGCAGCTGTGGCCAGGAGTGGTTGAGAACGGAGTTGGAGTTGCGCCGCGGTGAGTCGTTCGACGCCGGCCATCGGTCCAGCGCACTTGGGACAGCGCCATCAGGGCTGGGTGGTTGGTGCGATCGAGGGTTCCGATTGGGCTTGCGGTGGAACTGCATGGAGGGCAGCGAAGCACAGTGGCAAGAGAGTAGCGCGCCAGCATGGGCAAGGAAGCCGAAGTGACGGATGCGGACGAAGCGCTTGGGGAGCAAGTGAAGTAGGAAGCGACGGAGAAACTCATCGTGGGAGACGGTCCACACAATCTGCCGATTGTGCCCAGTGGACGGGGAATGTCGGCCCAGTCAACTACTTTTTGCGCGCACTTTTGCATGCACTCGTCGAAGAGCGCCATTTCGCTCTGGTAGATAGTTTGCGCTTTCCGTACGGGATCGAAGAGATGGCTGGGTCGGACTGAGTCTGAACCCTAACGATTAGAGCGAGCCCGAACAATTGAGAAAACCCGTAATCGCCTTGGCTTCCTAGTGAGGGCGATATTAAGCCAGCGATGAGGATTTTTTCCCTACGACTTTAGGATGACTCTAAAACTGTTCTAATTCGTGGTGCGCTGCTCTCGACGATATGCCAGATTGTGACGTGGGGCAATTCTCAAACACTGCTTGTTTTCCCAACTAAGCTCAGGAGGTTCCTATGTCCTTGCAAGGCAAACCCAGTATCGTTTTTGTTCACGGTCTATGGGCCGATGGCTCATGCTTCAGCAAGCTGATCCCGACACTCCAGAAGGAAGGATTTGAAGTGATCGCTTCTCAGCACGGACTCGATTCACACGCGGGCGATGTAGATTGCGTGAAGAGAACGCTGGGCCGTGTAAACAACCCCGCGATCTTGGTCGGTCATTCCTATGGTGGTTCGGTCATCACCGCGGCCGGTATCGACCCGCGAGTTGCAGCGCTTGTATACGTCGCGGCGTTTGGCCCGGATGCCGACGAAACAACACAAAGTCTGCAAGAGAAGTTTCCGCCAACCGATATTTTTTCCCATGTCGAGGTTGCGGACGGACGCGTTTGGCTAAAAAGGGATGGCGTCCCGTCCTTTGCAGGCGATCTCCCCGAGGAAGAGCAGAAGCTGATCTGGGCCACTCAGGGTGCGCCTGTAGCAGATTTGTTTCAACAAAAGGTGGAAGGTACTGCGTGGAGATCGAAGCCCAGCTGGTACATCGTAGCTACGAAGGACCATACTATCAATCCCGAGTTGGAGCGTTTCGTCGCGAAGCGTATGGGAGCAACAACCTTCGAGACCGATAGCAGCCACGTACCGATGTTGTCCCAGCCTGACTTCGTGCTCGACGTGATCCGAAAAGCCGCGATCGCGGTTCAACAGAAAAAGGCAGCGTAGTAAAGATCGCGAACCTCTCTAATCTCGACAGACCGTCGCGAGGCGGTCTGTTCTTCGAAGGTTAGCACCAGAGCAGCAGCGCAGAGGGGGCCTATTTCGCAGCAGAAACTGTGAAGTTAAGCGCATCGCAGACTTCGCAGGGCTCGAGCTGTGGGCAATATCCGGTTGTCGCAGGAGTACCTACTTTGTTGCGATCAATTTTTCCCGGAGCCATTGGACTCACCTCTCTATTCGGAATGGTGACGAATCAGGGGCAATCGTTTGCGGAGTCGCTGAACTTGAGTGAGTTTTCTGCGGATCGATTTGCGTCACAAGGGAGCGAAATCTTGGGCAGACGCAACGGGGTTTCAAATCCTTACGATCGGAATTTTTAGGGATGGTTTGGGCTGGGAATCGGTATAAGATTTGCGGGTCATCGCTTGCCCATATGGAGGACTTGCCGTGAAGAACAAGGTGAAGACTTCGGTTATCGCCATTTGTCTGTTGTGCACGTGTGCGGTCGGGCAGCAGAATTCGAGATCGGGCGCGGTACGGCTGCAGAATGACGAGGCCTCGGCCAGCGCCCAGAAGGTAGTGACGCTGGCTGGTCGCGTGAGCGACGACGGCCAGGTGCTGGTCAGCGAAGATAAGGACCGGTGGGCAGTCAACAATCCAGGAGTGCTGGCCAGCCACGCTGGACGCGCCGTCACGGTAAAGTGCCAGCTGTCGGCCGACCAGAATTCGATTCATGTCCTCTCTGTAACGCGCGCTGACACCAAGTACATAGCGGCCCACAACGATGCTGCCTTCCGCCGCTAGCCGGTGGTAGCAGGCCGACTTCGCGGAAGGGTCTCATTCCCCTGACTTGGTTAACTGCCCAGTTGCTTGTAGTTCCCTGTAACTCTGATTTCCCCTCCCGAAAAACTGACATTTCCCGCATGTGAACGTCGAGTAAAACTTTGTAAAACCTAGGGTTTCGGGGTTTTACGGGTGCTAGATTGAAGAAGAGGAAGAAGGGAGTATTTGGATGCGCCATGGTGCCCGACTGACGAGTGAGAGTCTCGTTGGAAGGGATGCTGTTCGCACGCGAACGGGGGCGTGTGTGCTCGCAATCGTGGTGTCGTTTTGCGGAGTGGCCTCGCGCGGGCAGGGCTCACCTGAGGCGAAGGGACTGCGCACGGTGGGTGTGGTGAAGTCAATTGGAAATGGAACAATCACGGTCGCGGCCGATAGCGGCGAAGAAGTAAGTGCCAGTCTGCAATCCGACACGAAGATTTTGCGCGTGGCGCCGGGCGAGAAAGACTTGAAGAGCGCGACGCCGCTGCAGGTCGAGGATGTGAAGGTGGGCGATCGCGTGCTCGTGCGCGGGCTTCCGATGGCGGGCGGCCAGACGCTGAAGGCCGTGGCCGTCATCTTGATGAAGCAGGAGGACGTCGCGAGCAAGCAAGAACGCGAGCGCGAGGACTGGCAGAGGCGTGGAGTTGGCGGATTAGTAACAGCGGTGGATGCCGCTGCGGGGACGATTACAGTGTCGATGGGCGCGTCGGGGCCCGGAGCGCCGGCGAAGATGTTGAAGGTGCGGACATCCAAAGACACGATCTTGCGCCGGTATGCGGCGAATTCCATCAAGTTTGACGATGCGAAGCCGGGGCCGATTGGCAACATCAGGCCAGGAGATCAGTTGCGGGCACGCGGAACCAAGAATGCGGATGGGAGCGAGATTGCGGCCGACGAAGTGATCTCGGGATCGTTCCGGAACATTGCGGGAACAATTCTCGCGAAAGATGAAGGAGCAACGACGATCACTGTACAAGATGCGATTACGAAGAAGCAGGTGACGGTGAAGCTCGGAGGAGACTCGACATTGAAGGTTCTGCCACCAGAGATGGCGCAGAGGATTGCGATGCGGCTGAAAGGCGGGGCTGGCGGCGCGGGTGTTCCTGGCGGCGGTGGGCAGGGCGGAGCAAGTTCCGGCGGGAGTGCGGCGGGCGGCGCGCCGGGATCTGGCGCGCGGCCACCGGGTGGCTGGAGTAGTGGCGGTGCAGGTGGTCCCGGGGCTGGTCCAGGCGGGGCTGGCGGTGGACCGCCGGACTTGCAGCGATTTCTCAGCCGTCTCCCAAATAAGGGATTAGCGGACTTGACTAAAGGAGATGCGGTGATGATCGTTGCCACCGAAGGCGGCGACGGCAAGCCGGTGATGGCGATCACGCTGCTGGCAGGGGTGGAGCCGATCCTCACGGCGGCGCCGAATGGTGGGTCGACGCTGTCTTCGTGGACGTTGGGATCGTCGATGGGCGAGGGAGGTCCCCAGTGAAGTTAGTAGTACGACTGGCGGTGCTTCTTGGCTTGTTGTTGCCTCGTCTCGCGTTGGGTCAGAGCACGCGAGGTGGACTGCGCGGAACGGTCACGGATCCCTCAGGCGCAGTGGTGGTAAGCGCGACCGTCGCGATCGTGACGCCGGACGGCAAGACGGTTTCGGCGACGACAAATAAGACTGGTGTATATGAGCTTCGCGGATTGGCGCCGGGCAAGTACACAGTTACCGCGAACGCGCCGGGGTTCTCGATCTTCGTGCAGGACGATGTGGACGTTGAGGCTGGGAGCTTGCCAAGGGCGTTCAACATCGCATTACAGATTGACGTGCAGCAGCAGAAAGTTGAGGTCCAGGAGAATACAACCCAGGTCGGTACGAGTCCGGAGAACAACGTGGGTGCAATCGTGCTCAGCGGGAAAGACCTGGATGCATTGTCGGACGACCCTGATGAACTGCTGAGTGATTTGCAGGCGCTGGCCGGGCCGTCGGCGGGGCCCAATGGTGGGCAGTTGTATATCGACGGGTTTACAGGCGGGCAGTTGCCGCCGAAGTCGTCGATTCGAGAGATTCGCATCAATCAGAATCCGTTTTCTGCGCAGTACGACAAGCTGGGGTATGGGCGCATCGAGGTCTTCACCAAGCCGGGGACGGACAAGTTTCATGGCCAGATTTCGGTGATGGGCAATTCGTCGGCGTTCAATTCCAAGAATCCGTTTCTGGCCAGCGAGCCAGATTATTATTCGACGCAATACATGGGCAACATCGCCGGGCCGCTCAGCAGGAAGGCTTCGTTCTTCGTCGACTTCCAGCGTCGCAATATCAATGAAGTCTCGGTGGTCAATGCGACCATATTGAATCCCAATTGCGTGGCCGGAACATCGACGTCAGCTTGTAATCTCAAGGACAACAACTTTGCGGTGCCGTATACCGCGGCATTTCCGGCCCCGCATACCCGAACGACGATCAGCCCGCGGTTCGATTACCAGGTTTCGAAGAACAATACGCTCACGGCGCGGTACCAGTACTGGCGCGATACGCAAGACAACGATGGTGTGGGTGGATTGACGTTGCCTTCGCAGGGCTACAACAGCGGGGAAACGGAGCACACGGTCCAGATCAGCGACACCCAGATCATCAACACAAAGATCGTCAACGAGACCCGGTTTCAATACCTGCGGGATATCAGCAGTCAGACGCCGCAGAATCTTGACACCAGCATCTCGGTGGTGGGCGCCTTCAACAGCGGTGGAAGCTCGCAGGGCAGTATTAACGACACCACGAATCACTACGAACTGCAGAATTACACGTCGATTGCGCAAGGCGCACATCTCATTAAGTTCGGGGTGAGAATCCGCGGAGTGCAGGAGACGAATACTACGACTGCCAACTTCAACGGTACGTATTCGTTTCCGTCGATTCAGGCCTATGCGCAAACGTTCATCAATCCAGTTGTTCAGCTGGCGACGCTGTACACACAGGTCAGCGGCGGAATTCCAGCCGGCGGAAGCGCGCCCCGGGCGCCGGTGGGGACGAGCAGCATCTCGTGGGTGGATGCGGGTTTGTATTTTCAGGACGATTGGAAGTTCCAGCCGAACCTGACGTTGAGCTACGGGCTGCGCTTCGAGACACAAAATCAGATTCACGATCATGCCGATTTTGCGCCGCGCCTATCCTTTGCGTGGGGCATCGATGGCGGAGGCAAGAAAGCAGCGAAGACCGTGCTGCGCGGCGGCTTTGGGATGTTCTACGACCGGTTCAACGAGGTGGGGATCCTGTCGGCGGATCGCTTCAATGGCATTGACCAAGTGAGTTACCAGGTCGTCATGCCCCAGCAGTTTTCGTTTCCACCCCAGCCTCTGACTGCTTTGCCTCCGGTCAATTCGCCGACCATCCGCCAGATCAACGCCGGATTGCGCTCGCCCTACGTGATGCAGACGGCGGTCAGCCTGGAGCGACAAGTCACGAAGAACGCGAATCTGGCGGTTTCTTATCTGAATTCGCGAGGCGTCCATCAGTTCTACTCGCACAACATCAACGCACCGATCGGGAGCACGAATCCGAACGATCCATCCGTGCGGCCGCTAGGCAATCTGGACAACGTCTACCAATATGCGTCGGAGGGGACGTACAAGCAGCAGCAGTTGATTGTAAATACGAACATGAAGGTGGGTGCGAAAGTCTCGTTGTTCGGGTACTACACCTTGAATTACGCAAACTCGAACGCCAATGGGCTGAGCAGTTTTTCATTCAATCAGTACGATCTGCGGCCGGACTGGGGGCGTGCACAGTTTGACCGGAGACATCGGATGTTCCTGGGGGGCACGATCGCGGCTCCATATGGAGTGAGATTCAGCCCGTTCATTCTGGCAGTGTCCGGGAGTCCATATAACGTCACACTTGGCGAAGACTTGAACGGGGACTCGATCTTTAACGACCGGCCTTCGTTCGCGGCGAACGTGACGGGAGTCTGCGTCTCGCCCACGGCAGCCTGTCACTACGATTCGCAGCCTGCGGTGGAACAGGGTCGCGTGCCGATTAACTATCTGACCGGCCCTACGAATTTCAGCGTGAACCTGCGCGTGAGCAAAACGTTCGGCTTTGGCAAGGAAGTAGGCGCAAGCAACAGGAGTAGCGATGGCGGGCCTGGCGGGCCCGGTGGACCGGGTGGAGGTGGGCATGGCGGCGGAGGCGGAGCAGGAGGCCATGGTCCGGGAGGCTTTGGACGCGCCGGAGGGTCCATTGGGCTGGGGAGCGCTACGAGCCGGCGCTATGCGCTGACCTTCAGCGCGAATGCGCGGAATATTTTTAACCGGGAAAATCTCGGAACGCCGGTTGGCAACATCACTTCGCCGAAGTTCGGAGAGTCGATCCAACTGGCGCAGGGTCCGTTCTCGAGCCAAGCCGCGAGCCGGAAGATCGAACTGCAGGCGAGCTTCAGCTTCTGAACGGGTGACCCCGGGTTGGAGTGTTATCTCAAAGCTCAATCCTAGTTCCGAGTGCCTTCAGAAACTCCGCCAGCCATGCCGGGTGCGCAGGCCAAGCAGGACTGGTCACCAGATTTCCATCCACATGCGCCTGATCCATCGGAATCTCTACGTATTTGCCACCTGCAGCACGGATTTCTGGAGCGCAGGCTGGGTAGCAATTGAGCGTGCGACCTTGAACGGCACCGGCGGCAGCCAGCACCTGTGCACCATGACAGATGGAGGCAATCGGTTTGTTCGTCTGCGCAAAGTGGCGGACGATTTCGAGGACGCGCAGATTTAGCCGGATGTATTCGGGGGCGCGCCCGCCCGGAATTACGAGGGCGTCGTAGGTCTCGGGCTTCACGCTGTCGAAGTCGGCATTCAAAGCAAAGTTGTGGCCGCGCTTTTCCGTGTAAGTCTGATCCCCTTCGAAGTCGTGAATGGCGGTGCGCACGGTCTGTCCACTCTTTTTGCCGGGGCAGACCGCGTGGACGGCATGGCCGACCATCTGCAGCGCCTGGAAGGGCACCATGACCTCGTAATCTTCGACGTAGTCCCCCACCAGCATCAGGATCTTCTTTTGCGGCATGATTTGGCTCCCTTAAGAATGGAGACACTACAGAATAAACGACACCGGACCCGGAGACGGATTCAGAGAGCAGCAGCTATTAAAGGTGCGGTCTCGCAGTATCCAAAGGACATGTCCGGAAGGACATACACCTTGGGTCCTACGGAGAACCGTGCTTGTGGCTTAGGCTACGGGACGTGAGTCCTGTGCCCTCATCGCCATTGCCACCCTCCGGCCGGGTCGGGGGCAAATCCGCGCCTGCGCGGCAAGTCGCTCCTGCGCGTCCTCCGCAAGCTGTGCAGGGGAGTGCAAGTGTGGACCATTGGACGATGGTCTTGTTTTACGCGATGGGGGTGGGCGTGCTGGCTCTGGTCGCCTTCTTCTTTGTGGCATTGATGTGCGTCGGTCTTTACGGGCAACTCGTCTGGACGTTTACCCAGTGGGATCTTTCCAGCGTGCGATCGGCGGTTGTGAAGCCATGGGCGCATTTCACGCTCTGGATGGTATTTCTTAGTGGGACCTTGGTGGGTATATGGTTCTTCGGTGGCTATGCATGGAAGAACCTGAATACGCGGCGCCTGAGCAACGCGGCCACGCGCGCTCGACGTTGAGCCGCTGAACTGCGCTCGACTTGTTTCGGGATCTCTCAACATCCTGAACGACTCCTGATTCGGTCCCGGGCTTCTAGATCGGATGCAACAGAGCCTCGAGAAGAGCTTTTTGCAGGCGCTGCTGATGCTCCGATGTCAGCTTTGCATCGCGCGAAGTCAGGTAGAAGACGTCGATAGCCATCTGCCCTTCCGTATCGATTAGCGCGATCTCGATATTGCATTGCTCCCGAGAAAAACAAGAACTGATTTGATGCAGGAGACCTGGGCGGTCCTGAGCGATGACCTGAATCAGCGTGCTGCGCGAGGAGCACGCGTCGTCGAACTCAATCTGGGTTTCCACTTTGATCTTAGCGAGGCCTGGCTTTTCAGCGCGGAGGCGTTCGCGGAGCATGCGATCGAGATCGGCTTCGTTGAGCAGAACGGCGACGATGCTGCGCTTGAAACGTTCCCATTCGGGCAGGTTCAGCTCGAGAGTGCGAAAGCGGTCCGTGAAATAAAAGGTGTCCACCACAGTCCCGGCCTCGTTCGAGAAGGCGTTGGCTTTGACGATGTTCATGCCCCACGCGGCAAGTACTCCGGCGACACTGGCGAACAGGTAGGGGCGGTCGTTGGTGACGAGAGTGAGTTCGAACCAGTGGCGGCCGCGTTCGAGCAAGAGTTGCACGGGATCCTTCCCGAGACGTCCTGCCATTTCGACATGGGTGAGTACGTCGTTGGGGGGATAGGCCGCAAGGTAGCGCTTGGGAAGACCTTCGAGGAAGTTTCTGAGTTTGCGGCCAGCCGTCGGCACCAATGCCCGAACGTGGGCTAGATGATCGTCTTCCTGGTCGGCGTGCAGACGTTCGTCAACGCTGTGGTTGAGGTAATTGAAGCTGGCGATGTAAAGCTGCCAGACGTTTTCGGCCTTCCACGGGGTGAGGGCGTCTGGGTTTACGGCCTTGATGTCGGCGTAGGTCAACAGCGTCAGCATCTTCAGGCGTTCTGGCGTTTCGACTTTGGCAGCGAAGGCGCGAATCGTTTCGGGATCGAAGATGTCTCGACGCAGGGAGGCGGATATTTCCAAATGATTCGCGATGAGGAACAGGACGATTTCGCGTTCGGACGGTTCGAGATCGAGGCGATCGATACAGCGCTCGGCAATCTCAAGACTGGCTTGCACATGGTTCGCGTTGGGGGTGCCTTTGCCGGCATCGTGTAAGAGTAGGGCGAGGTAGAGGAGTTCGGGCTGGTCGAGTTCGGTGAGGAGTTCAGCGTACCGCTTGTCCCATTCGGACTGCGATTGGCGGAGATAGTGGAGACTTTCGATGGCAACGAAGGAATGCTCGTCTACTGTGAAGCGGTGGTAATAGTCACGGACGACCAGGGCGTCGATAGCTTTGAGCTCGGGCAGGAGGAGGGTGAGAAGTTTGAGCGCGTGCATGGCGCGCAGGGCGTCGGCCGCGTGCGGTTCGACTAGAATCTCGCCGAGATATAGCCAGAGTTCCGCGCCTTGCGGTGGCGTAGCCGCAAGAGCTGGAAGAACCTGTTCCACGCGGAGTTCGGTGGTGGTGCTCAGCCGTAAGCCGTGGTGGGCGACAAAGTGGAAGAGCCGGAGCAGCATCTCCGGATCATGCAGAGCAGACGGCTGCTGCAGGAATACGAGGCCATCAACCACGGAGAAGTCGGTGTTTGAAATGCGCGACCGCCAATGCTGGAACTGCTTGTAGAGCGACGACCACGCCGCAGGGATTTCTTCGAGTAACTGCGCGCACACACGATGCACGGTGCGGGCATGGCCGAAGTAGAGGCGCATCCAGGCGGCTGCATCGGGGATGTGGAGATCGTTTGCGCCGATCTTGCGGGCAGCGGCCTCGTCTTGGGATTCCCAGAGTAGAAGATTGTCGTCACGGCCCTGGCGCAGGTGCAGGAAGCAGCGGACAGATAACAGAAACTCGAAAGCGGCGTCGAACTGGCGGCGCGTAGAGGGTGCGAGCAGAGCGTCGGGATCCGGCCAGGCTTGCAGTTTGTCTACAGCCGAGATCAGAGATAGCCAGTTGGCGCAGTTGTAGTCGCGCAGGCCGCCAGGACCGTCTTTTACGTTTGGTTCGAGGTGAAAAACGGTGTTGCCGTACTTTGCGTGGCGAGCTCGCGTGACCTCGGCGAGGCTCTGCACGAGCGGTTGGCACTCGCGCATTACCAGACGCGGAA
>Ga0306926_10010802_pt1 | contig 10104 bp, 15 predicted proteins | sample flu12Cox44000178_FD_203759 | JGI IMG/M metagenome (GOLD analysis project Ga0306926, IMG submission 203759) | Lab enrichment of tropical soil microbial communities from Luquillo Experimental Forest, Puerto Rico - flux8day.12C.oxic.44.000.178 (v2)... | ecosystem: Environmental > Terrestrial >... | reverse complement strand
GGTGACGCACCTCCGTCGCATCAGCTTCGATGTCATCGGCGATCTCATCAAAGTCCCGCGCCAGGCAACGGAGCGTATTCTCTAGATCGTCCTGCCACGTCGCTTGGGCCAATTGCCGAGCGTGGTCCGCTAGCTCGCGGTAATGAGATGCGCGGTGCATAATCGCGAAACACTGCCGGCCCGGATATCGTTCCTGCTGCGCCTTGGCTCCCTCTGGCGACTTGCTACCTCGGGCACTCCGCTCCGAATGCGCCATTCAGCCTTATCGCGCAACGCCCCATTGAGCGCGTCCCTTCACCGGCCATCTTCCTACTGAGCCTCGGACGAGTTCGTCATTGAATTGGGTGTTCGTCAGTCCTATGTGATTACGCTCAGGGGCTGTGTCTTAACAGCCGAGCGTGTTGGGCGCGCACGGCGCCAATGTTCGCTAGCTTGCTCGGCGAGCGTGCGCGATTGACCACCCGATTGTCCAGGTGAGTTGTGAAATGGGCGACGGGTCGGCCGCCTAAGGCGCGGTGAAATCGACCGTGCTGCTCGAAAGGCACGCCACGGAGTCCCTGCGCTCGATAAAATTCAACATTCTGAGAGGCGTGCCGATGGCCGGACGCGAGGTGAGGCGAGCAGTCGAAGAACGGGCGCAAGCGCTGCACGAATCAAGCTATCCGAGCGCTATACCCTGGGTCAAACACGGGCAGGCGGCTCGTGACCCACGGCTTTGGGTGACAAGACAGCTGATGGCGCAATCCGAAAAACCGTCGGATTGCAATGAGAGGATCGGGGCATGATCGTGCGATTGACGATCCAACAGGATGGTGCGGGCTTTCGCGCAACGATTTCCAAACGCGATGATCAGGGTAATGGCTCTATCGGAGCCCCAAAGATTTTCCTGGTGGACGATAAGGAAGAGGCCAAAAAAACGAGCCAAAAGTATCGCGCGCGGCTTGGGACTGAAGACTTACAGTGTGGTGGATAAGACGCTGAAGGTCTCGCCGCCAAGGGGGAGGGGTGGAACCAGCCGGCCAAATAAGGGTACGGGCTGAGGAGAAGGCCATGTTAGAAGGAGACAAGATTGCCGCAGCGATACTCGCGTGCGAGGCATGGCAGAAGACCTTACACACAGCGCAGCCGGCCATCGCAGGCTCATCACAGTGTTCGGCGGAACCGGTTTTCTCGGTCGCCGGATCGTACGACATCTGCTTGGCCACGGATTCCAGGTGCGGACAGCATCGCGCCACCCCGAGCGGGTTGGATCGGCATCCCGATCAGATGCGGGGCTGGAGGCCATGAAAGCTGATATCCATGACGAGACTTCGGTCGCCGCGGCGCTCTTCGGCGCCAATGGTGCCGTTAATGCCGTCAGCCTTTATGTCGAGCGCGGCCGCGTAACCTTCGATGCAGTGCATATCGAGGCGGCGGCGGGCGTGGCTCGCCTCGCTCGCGCGAGCGGTGTGGAACGGCTGATCCATGTCTCTGGCATTGGTGCCGATCCGGCTTCGTCGTCGCCTTACATCGCCGCGCGCGGCAGAGGGGAGATTGCGGTCCGGCAGGAATTTCCTAGCCCGATCCTCATTCGCCCGGCTGTTATGTTCGGGCCCAATGATGTCTTTCTAACGACGCTCGCGCGGCTGCTCCGGATCCTGCCCGTCTATCCAATGTTCGGCCGGGGAGAAACGAAACTGCAACCGGTATATGTTGAGGACGTAGCCGAAGGGATCGCGCGAGTGTTGTCTGGCGCACGAGGGAGCGTCGCTTCTTACGAGTTCGCCGGCGCACGGGTCTACACTTATAAAGAACTGGTCAGAACCATCGCCGATCGGATCGGGGCTCGCCCGAGGCTTGTACCGTTGCCATTTGCACTGTGGCGAATTCTCGCGTTGGGGGCCGAGTTCCTCCCCGGCTCTCCTCTGACCCGCAACCAGGTAGCACTTTTGCAGCGCGACAATGTTCCCTCCGTCGATTGTCCCGGCCTATCGAGCCTGGACATCGCGCCGACACAGATCGAAACGCTCGTGTCTGCAATCATGGACCGGAGTTGAGAGACGCACCACGGGGCGATTGCCGGCCGCACCGATCGCGTTGCAGGCGCCCGTCAATTTGCCGAACACCAAGCCCGCGCCCCTGGGCCGTTTCCGGCTCCATCTTGGGGCTTCGCACCGTCGCGACAACGGCATGGTGAAACGCAAATATGCTCTTCGGATAAGTGGGGCAGATTCCAGTTTTTGGCCATACCTTAAAGAAATCATCAAAAATTGAACTGCTTAATAATTACATTTTATCTTACAATCCGCGGGTCATTGTTTAAGTCGATACTAGACCTAGACGCGGCGGCGCCGTCGCGGCCGAGATGCCGCAGGCACTTGATTCCGCCAGATCCGCCAGCATATGAGGCGTGCAGTGTTCGTGCTCTTCGGTTGAGTCATGTGACCGGGCCTGCGTGAGCGAACCACCGACGCGGTGGAAGCGGACCGGTCTTTATCCCCTGCCGACATCTGGACAGCCCTAATCGCGCGGGTCGTCTCCCGACCGCGCATTGCGTTCACGCGAACGCATTGTCGGCACTCCAATACCGAGAGGCCGTCACTACTTTGCCCCATTTTTCCGACCTTGGACTTTCCGCGCCTATCCTTGGCGCGCTTGCCGCAGAAGGCTACACCGCACCCACGCCGATCCAGTTCCAAGCCATCCCGCCGGTGCTCGGCGGGCGCGATCTGTGCGGCATCGCACAAACCGGCACCGGCAAGACCGCCGCTTTCGCATTACCAATCCTCGAGCGCCTCGCCACCGTTCCACGACGAGCCGCACCGCATACCTGCCGCGTCCTCGTGCTGAGCCCGACGCGCGAATTGGCGAGCCAGATCGCCGACAGCTTTCGCGTCTACGGCGCCGGAATGCCGCTGTCGACGGCGGTTGTGTTCGGCGGCGTCCCGATTGGGCCGCAGCGGCAGAAGCTGACGCGCGGCGTCGACATTCTCGTTGCCACACCGGGACGTTTGCTCGATCTGATCGACACCCGGTCGCTGACCCTGTCGAGCGTGCAGGTTCTGGTTCTCGACGAGGCCGACCGGATGCTCGACCTCGGTTTCATCCACGCGCTGAAGCGCATCGTGAAATTGTTGCCGCGACAGCGCCAAACCTTGTTGTTCTCGGCGACGATGCCGCGGCCGATCGCCGCCCTGGCCGAAGACTATCTCACCGACCCGGTCAAGGTGGTCGTCGCACCGTCGGCGACGACGGTCGAGCGCGTCCAACAGGGGGTCGTCTTTGTGCCGAGCGACCGAAAGCGGGACTTGCTCGCGACGTTGCTGCGCGATCCGGTGCTTGAGCGCGTGCTGGTCTTTACCCGCACCAAGCACGGTGCCGACCGCGTCGTGCGTCACCTGGTCGGCGCCGGCATCGAGGGCGCCGCCGGGATCGCGATCGCGTTCTGTAGCGATGAGGAGCGGCCCTATCTGCGCGACATCGAGAAGCTGACGCGATGTTCCCTTCGCGCGATCCCGTCGAAGATCCCCGCGGCGCGCAATGACTCTATCGAGCGGCAGGCGAAGGCAACGCTGCCGCGGGACGCCGGTCTCGGTCCCGTCAGGCGCCCGCGCGCGGCCGAACCACCCCGGCGCCGCAGCCTGCCACCGCCGACTTCCGGCGCAGAGACCCGCCCGCTGGCGGTTCGTTTCCGGCTTTCTTGCGCCGCGCGTCGTCAACCAAACGTAGTGCCGTAGGTCGTCGCGGCGAACATCGAAGCCGCTCGGCTGGACTTGGTTTGATGGTGCGCGGTAAACGCGTGCAGCAAGGACCCGTGATATGCTGATCGCGCGCGAAGGCGAAGAGATCGTCTGTCCGAAGGGTACAATCTGCGGTCGCATGACGCGCGACGCCAATGACCAGATCATTGACGGTGATTTTGCTGCGCGCGAATTCTCCTCTTCGCCCGCCGACCAGCGTTATCTCTGCGCCTGCTGCGGCCGACCTGTGGCGGTTCGCGAGCCGGTTCGCTGGAGGGTTCATCTCCGCCGGGGGTGGGTGCGGTGATGCCGCAAATGGACCAGATGCTTTCTGGAACCAAGAGGTTCCAGGGGCCAATATTGGCGCGCAGCCTCGGACAGCTCGCGACGTCATTTGGCGGGTTTGTCGCCACCTGCACGGCAATGTACCTGTGCCTGGCCGTTTCGCTTTGGATCACGCTGCCAATATCAGTACTCGCGGCAGGATTTCTTGTCCGCATCTTCATTATTCAGCATGATTGCGGACACGGCTCGTTCTTCAGGTCGCGACGGGCAAACGACCTGATCGGCAGCCTGTGCGGTCTAATGACGCTGACGCCCTATGCCTTCTGGCGTCGGCAGCACGCCAGGCACCACGGTTCCTGGAACAATCTCGACCGGCGCGCGGCAAGTGGGTTGGATATCTACTCGTCGTGCATGACCGTCGCGGAATACCGAGCCCTCGAACCCTGGCGTAGATACCTGGTCCGCCTCACCAATCATCCGATCGTCGCCAACCTGTTGCTGCCACCCTTTGTGTTTGTCATCCTCTATCGGGTGCCGTTTGACGCGGCTAAGGGATGGCGGCGCGAGCGACGCGGGGTTTACCTGACCAACTTTGCCTTGGCCGTTCTTATAGGCGGCTTAGGGCTAGCCCTCGGCTTCGGTCGTGTCGCCGCCGTCCAGCTACCGATCATGGTAATCGCCTCAATCATCGGCGTCTGGCTGTTCTCGATCCAGCACCGCTTTGAGCATGCGCAGTGGATGTCGGACGCAAGCTGGAGTTTTGCCGCGGCCTCGCTCGGAAGCACCTCCTATCTTCGCTTGCCGCGCCTGCTCCAGTGGTTTACCGGCAATATCGGCTTCCACCATGTGCACCATGTAGACCCGCGGATCCCGAATTATCGGCTCGAGGAATGCCACAATGCCGATGCCGGGTTTCAATTGGCGTCAACGCTTACGCTGCGCACGGCGGTTCAGGCCTTCCGCTATGCACTGTGGGACAGCGATCTGGAGCGATTGGTGCCGTTTCGCTTCGCCGCCGCCAATAGTCCATGTCTGCGGGCGCACAACCAGCACTCCGGGGATTGACGCATGGGCAAACGTTCCGCCGGTCGTCGCGTCGAGGAGTTCGTTCTCTTCGATGTTCTCTACGAGGATGGGAGCCGCACCTCGAACCGCAAAGTACCGGGCTCGGAACTCGGCGGCGTCGACGGAGACCTTCGCGCCAAGACCTATATCGAGGCCCTGGACCGGCAAATTGCGGAGATCTTCGGAAAACCCCGGACTGCGATCAAGTCGTTGACCCGCGTGCGGCGCCGCTAAAGCTCGCCGGAGGCGCCGCGCTACGTCCATATTAGGAAAGGGTACAAATCCAGTGCAGGTCTTTGTCCGAGACAACGACGTCAATGGCGCACTCCGAGTCTTGAAGAAAAAGATGCAGCGTGAGGGCACCTTTCGCGAGATGAAGCGGCGCCGCTCCTACGAGAAGCCGTCAGAGCGACGAGTACGCGAAAAGGCCGAGGCGGTTCGCCGGTACCGGAAGGCGATGCGCAAACGGCTCGAGCGCGAGGGTTACTGATCGCGGAGATTAGCGGTAAAGCTGTGGTAAGCCGCGTGTCTTGAAGAGGGCGAGCAAGCTTGCCGCTAAGATCGTACAAAATCGCTAGGAGGCTACTGATGCGCAAACCGAATTATCGCCTTGAGCGTGCCGAGCACGACCGCGCAAAAAAGGCCAGAAACGACAAGAAGCTGCAGCGGCATTGCCTACGGCGCCGGTCTGCGGGCCATGGAGGTTGTCGCGCTGAAGGTCTCCGACATTGACTCCAAGCGCATGATGCTGCGGGTAGAGCAGGGCAAAGGCCGCAAGGATCGCTTCGCCATGCTGTCGCCGCAGCTATTGGAGCTGTTGCGCGATTGATGGCGCATCGCCCGTCCGCCGGTATGGATGTTTCCAGGCCGCGACCGCATCAGCCCAATGACCACGCGCCAGCTCAATCGCGTCTGCCACATGGCCGCCGAACTGGCTTCACTGCCCAAGTGGGTGGCTCCGCACACGCTGCGCCACAGCTTCGCCACCCATCTGCTCGAGCAGAACATCGACATTCGCGTGATCCAGGTCCTGCTCGGGCATGCCAAGCTCGACACCACGGCGCGCTACACGCAAGTGGCAACCAACATCATTCGCGAAGTCATGAGCCCGCTGGACCGGCTGACGCCGCTCGTCCCAAAGGGAATAGCTGCCCCGCCGACGTAACCGGCCGGCATGGTCCGCCCAGGTCTGGAGGTCGCGGACATCTTCCGCGGCCACGGGGCCGCATGGCGCAATACCAACCGCGGCCGCATGAGTCTCGACCAGCTCAAGGTCATGAGCGCCATCGAGAGCTGCCGCACGGTAGCTCTCGGCGGGCATGTGGCACGCTGTGAGGGCTGCGCCCATACGGTGATCGCCTACAACAGCTGCCGCAACCGGCACTGTCCCAAGTGCCAGGGCGCGGCGGCGCGCGCATGGATGGCAGCGCGCGAGACCGAGCTGCTCCCGGTGTCCTACTTCCATGTTGTCTTCACGCTGCCGTCGGCGATCGGCGACATCGCCTACTACAACAAGGCGGTGATCTACGCCCTCCTGTTCTCGGCTTCGGCAGAGACGATGCTCACCATCGCCGCCGACCCCCGGCATCTCGGCGCTCGGATCGGCATCACCTCGGTATCGCACACCTGGGGCTCGGCGATGACGCATCATCCGCACGTCCACATGATCGTGCCAGGCGGCGGGCTCGCCAAGGACGGCAGCCGTTGGGTCTCATGCAAGCCCAATTTCTGCCTGCCGGTGCGCGTGCTCTCAAAGCTGTTCCGCCGGTTGATGCTCACCAAGCTCGCCGCGGCACACGCAGCGGGCAAGCTGCAATTCTTCGGCGCCCACGCGCATCTCACCGCTGCCAAAGCATTCGCCGCGTTCCTCGCCCCGCTCAGAAAGACCCGCTGGTTCGTCTATGCCAAGCGCCCGTTCGCCGGTCCCAAGGCCGTGCTCGCCTATCTGTCGCGCTACACCCACCGTGTCGCCATCTCGAACCGCCGCCTGATCGCGCTCAACGAGCAAAGCGTCACCTTCAAGGTCAAGGACTATCGGATCGAGGGACCCGGCCGCTACACGACCATGACGCTCGACATCGGCGAGTTCATCCGCCGCTTCCTCAGCCACGTCCTCCCCAAGGGTTTCCACCGCATCCGCCACTACGGCCTGTTCGCCAGCACCAATCGCACCGAAACGATGGAAGCCGTGCGTAAACTCTTGGACCTGGCCCCATCGGCGGCCGAGCAAACGAGCGGCACCGATCCGGGGCAGCTCGCGCACTCTTGCCCCCATTGCGGCGGCCGCATGGTCATCATCGAGAACTTCGAAGCGGCTGCCAGCCACGTCACTAGCCAGCGACGCCTGTGGTGGTAATCCGGATCGATACCTCATGAGCGTCGAGATCTCCCACACCACCGCGCTTTCCGCGCTGGTCGTCGACCGGCATCGCTGCTGCTCGGCCCAATGCGTCGCCAGCATTGCATTCGAGATGGCCCGCAGTGACGAAACACAGCGTCAGCGCCGCTCATTCAAACCCGATCACCCGATCCAGCACCCACAATCACAAGATCCCTCCGCCTTGACGGCTTCTGCCACCCGCCGGACCGCAATCAAATCGCCATAGCGCGCGGCCTACTCCCTGCCTTAACTCCCCGCGGGTTCCTTCCCTGGACGCTTTCGGACGACGGCCCCAGTGCCTGCCCCACTGTGGCGATTGGCCGTCGTCCGAAACCCTTCACAGAACCGGACTCATTTGCCCAAGCAGATTTCAAATCTTGGGGACGCAGATGCCTTCACCGAGCGGTACCGGTACGCGCGGACGGGACGCGCCGGTCGAAGAACTCACCGTCATCAACGTCGCGTTGGCGCCGGCGCGATTTCGGGCGTTCCCAGACGATACCGGGATAGCCCTTAAGGGGGACAAGCCGGTTGCCTATGTAGGCCCAATCCTGAAGCTCCTCGATGGCCACGTGATAGCGGGGCTCGCGGCCGGTACGGCCGGTGAAGAGTGCCCGCGGGATATTGACCATATGCGGCGAGCGCTTGCGCTCGTAGAGCAGCGGCGTGCCGCACCGGGAGCAGAAGCTTCGGGTCGACTCCGTCGTTGCATCCTCGAAGCGAGCGATGCTTCTTCGGCCCTTCGCCACGCGGGCGTGCTTGCGCCAACAGCCGATATAGGTCGCATACGCTGCGCCGTGCGCGCGACGGCTTGCCGCGGAGTGATCGTGCCAGGCCCAAACAGCGGGAAAGTCGATCTCTAGCTCCACCGCACCGCAAAGGCAGCGGCCAGACACGTGCCGGCTCGATAGGTTTGACGCGGCGCGTTCATTAAGGCTCTCCAATTTCATTCTCAATCCGCGATGAGGGGTGGGTTTCCATACGCGAGAGGCGATCGAAAATTATATCGCAGCCGCCAATAAAAGCCCGGGCGAATTCCTCTTCGACGGCCGTCGCGGTCGAGATCGGCCGAGACTGACGCGGCAATGCGCCCGGCTGATCTCCCATTGGATCGCCAGCATCGGGCTGGCCCCGTGCTTCTTTGGGACGCATTCGCTGTGCTGACCGAGGTCACCGTCCTCTACCGCCGCACTGGTAGGCGACGACGGCGCCTTTGGACTTGGGGTGAACATCTTCCACCCCCCTCGGTTGTTCGCAACTCGAACATGGAGGGGCAGCTTTGGGTCCAACGGCGGCGGTCCTGGATGAAATTGAAGACCGAAGGCGAGGTGCGGCTCTGCTCAGGCCGCGATTTGGTCAGTAAAGAAACTTCCCGGCGGGTCGGCATCGAACGGTGTCAATCGAGGAACGCGCGCATTCTTGCGTGCGTCGGAAACCGATCGTCATCTTCCAAAGGTTCGGCATGTTGCGATCTGGCATGGTTATCTCCTCGCGTTGACGATCCTGATCGGTCCAAACAACTCCACGACTATCGGTTTGCCTTTAGCATCTCTACCCTGCACCCCGTAGCAGCCCGTCTCGTCGTCGGCCCAGACGATGTCCGGGATGTCGGCGAGGGTAACGAGCGATACGACGCGGTAAGACCGAGCGGTAGCCGGGTCGGCTCGGAAATCAATAACGGTCACTGCAACTCCTCTCTCTGCTCGTCGTGGCCAAAAAACGTAGTTTTGGTTCGTCATCGCGGTCGCGAAGCGGCTCGATCCCAAGGTAGAGCGCATCCGCTGGCGAGTCGTGCTAATCTTTGCGTTGGGGGTGTTCCCGAACCCCCCTTCCATGCGAAGGTGGTCACATTGAATCTTTAACTTACGGAGTTTCTTATGAAATTTAGACCTTTGCACGATCGCGTGCTCGTGCGGCGCGTCGAGCAGGAGGCGAAGTCGACGGGAGGGATCATCATTCCCGACACCGCGCAGGAAAAGCCGATGGAGGGCGAAGTCATTGCCGTCGGCCCGGGTGCCCGCGGCGAAGACGGAAAGGTGCATCCGCTCGACGTCAAGACCGGCGACCGGGTGCTGTTCGGAAAGTGGTCGGGCACCGAAATCAAGATCGACGGCGAGGAGCTGATGATCATGAAGGAGGCCGACGTCATGGGTGTCGTCGACAACGGCGCCGCCGCTGCGAAGAAGAGCTGAAGGACAACAATCATGGCTGCTAAAGACATCAGGCTAGGTACCGATGCCCGCGAGCGCATGTTGCACGGCATCGACATACTCACCGACGCGGTCAGGGTGACTTTGGGGCCCAAGGGCCGCAACGTGGTCCTCGACAAGAGCTATGGCGCACCGCGGATCACCAAGGACGGCGTCACCGTCGCCAAGGAAATCGAGCTTTCCGACAAGTTCGAGAACATGGGCGCGCAGATGGTCCGCGAGGTCGCCAGCAAGACCAGCTCGGTCGCCGGCGACGGCACGACGACGGCGACTATTCTCGCCCACGCCATGGTGCGCGAAGGGGTCAAGGCGGTGGCTGCCGGAATGAACCCGATGGACCTCAAGCGCGGCGTCGACATGGCGGTCGAGGCCGTCGTCAAGGACATTCAAAAGCGCTCGAAGAAGGTCTCGACAAACGACGAGATCGCGCAGGTCGGCACGATCT
>Ga0306926_10010801_pt1 | contig 10104 bp, 9 predicted proteins | sample flu12Cox44000178_FD_203759 | JGI IMG/M metagenome (GOLD analysis project Ga0306926, IMG submission 203759) | Lab enrichment of tropical soil microbial communities from Luquillo Experimental Forest, Puerto Rico - flux8day.12C.oxic.44.000.178 (v2)... | ecosystem: Environmental > Terrestrial > Soil... | reverse complement strand
TGAGCCGTAGGCGCGATAAGGCAATCGCGGTGGTTTTCATGGTCGAGTCCTCAACAAAGAACCGCCTTCGTGAAGTTTGCGAACTTGCGTTCGCCGCGGATCTTGCGTTTGTCGATCGATACAGGCCGGTGCCGAAGACCGTGAGTAAATGTCGGCAAATCCTGCCAAATCTCTCCAAATTGCGTCCTTGACCGGCAGAACGATCGACGTCGCGGGCGGCGCACCCCAATACTTGAGTGTCAGCTCTTCTCGCGCGGCACTGCTGAAGTCGCGCAGGAGGTCGAGCTTGCCTGCGTTGATCTCCGCTCGTAACTCTGCCGCCGGACTACTCCGCCGCCAGCGCGCGTTCCTCGAACGGCAGGTTGAGCCTGCCCCAGACGTCGACCAGGGCCTCAGCAAGCGAGTCGATCAGGCCGTCGTCGTGATAGGGGCTCGGCGTGATCCGCAGTCGCTCGGTGCCCTTCGGCACGGTCGGATAGTTGATCGGCTGAACGTAGATGCCGTGATCGGCAAGGAGCAGATCGCTCGCCGTCTTGCACAATTGCGGATCGCCGACATAGACCGGCACGATGTGGGTCGGGCTCGTCGTCACCGGCAGCCGTGCCGCGGCGAGCACCGCCTTGGTGCGCGCGGCGCTATCCTGGTGCCGCTCGCGTTCCCATTGCGAGGTTTTCAGATGCCGGATCGCCGCGGTCGCCGCAGCGGCGACCGACGGCGGCAGCGCCGTGGTGAAGATGAAGCCCGGCGCATAGGAGCGCACTGCGTCGATCAGGGCAGCAGAGCCTGCGATATAACCGCCGAGGCCGCCGAACGCCTTGGCGAGCGTGCCCTCGATCACGTCGATGCGGTGCGCGACGCCATCGCGTTCGCTGATGCCGCCGCCGCGGGCGCCGTACATGCCGACCGCGTGCACCTCGTCCACGTAGGTCATGGCGCCGTAGCGCTCGGCGAGGTCGCAGATCGCTCGCATCGGCGCCACGTCACCGTCCATGGAGTAGAGACTCTCGAACACGATGAGCTTTGGCCGCGCCGGATCGGCGTTGTCCAGAAGCTCTTCGAGATGCACCATGTCGTTGTGACCAAAAATCCGCTTCTCGGTGTGCGCCTGGCGCACGCCCTCGATCATCGAATTGTGGTTCCAGGCATCCGACAGGATCAGGCAGTTCGGGATCAGCTTGGCGAGCGTCGAGATGCCGGTCTCGTTCGACACATAGCCGGAGGTGAAGACCAGCGCCGCCTCCTTGCGGTGCAGGTCGGCGAGCTCGCGCTCGAGCTCGACCACCGGATGACTGTTGCCGGCGATGTTGCGGGTACCGCCGGCGCCGGTGCCCATCCGCGTCGCCGTTTCGACCATGGCGCCAATCACCTTCGGATGCTGGCCCATGCCGAGATAATCGTTGGAGCACCACATCACGACCTGCTTCGGCCCGCCCGGCGAATGCCAGATGGCGTGCGGGAAGCGGCCGGCGATGCGCTCGAGATCGGCGAACACGCGGTAGCGGCGCTCGCTATGCAGCCGGCCGAGCGCATCGGCAAAGAAGCGGTCGTAATCGACTTTGGCATTCCGACGATAATTCATGAGGGTCCGCGTCCGACGGCGGGGCCGCTCTTGGCCCTGTGCCAGCTTCCCTGGTTGGGGTTCCCTTGCTCGGTGACTCAGTGCCCAGGCTCGTGGGTTTCCGGGATCAAGCGCGAGCTGCGCTGGCCGGTGAAGTACGACCACAGCCACTGGTGCTGCACGCGCAGCCGGTTCTGCAGCTGCGGCAGTGACAGGATGTGAACGAACGCCCACACCAGCCAGGTCAGGAAGCCGCTGGTGCGCAACCAGCCCCGCTCCAGCACCGCATAGTTCATGCCGACGACGGCCATATTGCCCTTGTCAAAATAGCTGAACGGACGCTCGACCTTCCGCCCCTTCAGCTCTTTCGCGATCAGCCGCCCAACGTACCGCCCTTGCTGAATCGCTGCCTGCGCCACGCCGGGCACCGGATGCCCATTTTGCATGACCGACGCCGCGTCGCCGACGACGAACACTCCCGGTGCGTCCACGACCTTCAGGAACGGGTCGACAAGCGCCCGTCCCGCGCGGTCGGTCTTGCTACCGAGCATCTTTGGAACCGGCGATGCCGCGACACCCGCGGTCCACAGCACGGTGGCGCTTGGAATCCTCTTTCCGCCGGCGACAACGCCTTGCTCGTCGACGGTCTCGACCTTGACTCCGGTCAGGACCTTGACGCCGAGCTTGGTGAGGTGCCGGGTCACCCTGCGGGACAGCGCCTCGGCGAACGTCGGCAGGACTCGGTTGCCTGCGTCAAGCAGAATAATGGTGCTCTTCGACGGATCGATGCGGCGGAAGTTGTTCCGCAGCGTGACCTTCACCATTTGGGCCAGGGACGCCGCGAGCTCGACGCCGCTAGGGCCTGCGCCGACCAGCACGAACGTCATCTGTCGCGCGCGTTCGCCCTCGTCCTCGGTCGTTGCCGCCAGTTCGAACGCGCCCAGGATTTTGGCCCGGATCGTCTCCGCGTCGTTGAGGTTCTTGAGCCCGGGAGCATGGCGCGCGAACTCGTCGTGCCCGAAATAGTTGGGGCGCATGCCGGTCGCGACCACCAGATAGTCGAACGCAATCTTGCGGACGCCCGCGCTCGCGGAAGCCGCGTCAACCGTGCGGGAAGCAACGTCGACGCCGGTGACCTCTGCCAGGAGTACGCTGACGTTCCGCTGCTTCGCCTCGAGCTGACGGATCGGCGCAGCGATCTCGGCAGGAGAGAGGACCGCTGTCGCCACCTGATAGAGTAGCGGCTGAAAGATGTGGTGGTTGCGCCGGTCGATCAGTAAGACCTCAGCATCGGCGTGCCGCAGCGCGTGCGCCGCTGCGATCCCGGCGAAGCCGCCGCCGATGATGACGACGCGCTTGCGCTCTCCGGGATGCGCCTCGACGACAGCGGTGGCCTCGTCAGGCCGGGTCTCGGCCAACATTGCGCTCATGGATCGCCTCGTTCGTGCTCTTATGAGATGGCTTCAGCAACTCGCGTTCGGGAACAGCGCTCTCAACGGGCCAGCCACTCGGGTTTGCTCGAGCCTCGCGGCGCAAGCACCGTTCTGAAGGAGCCGGGAGTCCGCGACAGGACTACCTGGTCGGTCATCCCTTGATACGTGCCCAGCGGCGTCTCCGCGATGAACAGATCGGGAGCGATGTCGGCGTGTTCGTCGGAAGATCCGGCCGTCGCCTGGGCATAGGCCTTGTCGAAAATGCCGAGCGAATAGAGCCACAGCAAGGTTCGGGTCAGGGAAACGGTGACCCGATAGCTGCCGCCTTCCACCGCACGCCGCCGCAGCGCCGCGAGAATGCCGATTGTGCCGAGCCAACCCACGACATTGTCGCAAATGGGGATGATCGGCGGCGATTTGGGGTGCGTCGGCGTCCCCTCGATAGAGAACAGTCCCGATACGGCCCCACCGATCTCATCGAATCCAGGACGATTCTTCCAAGGGCCCTTGTTACCGTGGAGAAGGACGGTTGCATGGATCAGCCCCGGCTTCTTGGCGCAGAGCTCCTCGGCATCAAGCCCGTTCCGCTCCAAATATCCTGGGCGCTTGTTGGCGAAGAATACGTCGGCATCCTTCAACAGGTGATCGAATTTCGCGCGATCGTCCTTGGAATTGTCCAGGATTGTCGAACGCATCCCAATCTGTACGTTCCAGACAAACGCCTCAACCTCGGTATTTTCGGGACGCCAGATGTTGAGGACATCTGCCCCGTAGCAGGCGAGATCTCTGCCGATGCCGGCTCCGGCGATCACATGCCCCATTCCGAATGCGCGAATGCCATCCAGCGGGCTCTTCCCATCTCTTTTGAAAGGCATCGGCTCGCTTTCGCCGATCTTCTCCACCGTGATCAACGGGATCCGGGAAAGCACGTCGGTGTATTGGGGCTCCTTCCGGAATTCCTCGAAGGTGCGCACCGTGGCGATGGGAAGCCCGGCCTCGGCCGCCGCGTTTTCCAGGTCGTCGGCGCGCCACTGCAGGATGGCATTGTTCACGGATTCGACGCTTGGGCTGCACCTCAGGAGGTTGAGAGCGCCGAACGATAGCTTGGGGTAGATGTTCAGCGCTACGACGTACCGCCCGTCGGCCGTCTCCCGAAACAGCGGCAAACGTTGGAACGGGTTCGTGGCGTCCCAGCCAAGCGGGGGACGTCCATTGATCGTTTCCCATTTCCGGTCGAAGAAGCCGGCGAAGCGCCGTAACGCCTTGCGCACATCCACCCCGATATCCTGTCCCTCACCGGTCCGGTGTCGCCAAAGCGCTGCGACCGCAACGGCCTTGGCGGCCAGGCCGATCGCAGCCATGCTGCCAAACCGGAAGGGGCTCGGAATGATCGGATCGCGGCCGTAGAAGGTGACTTCGCCGCCGCTGTCGGCGGTTGACATCCGAACGTCTTTCAGAACCTGATTGGTTGCGGCGTGCAGGTCGATATCCGAACTGCGTTCCGGATTCCCGAGCCTGGACTGAATTGCCTCGGTGAGCAGATCCGGTTGGACATTTTCGATGGACAGAACAGGTTGAGGCATTTCTGTCCGCAGCGTGGTCGCAATATTCATTTGCAAACTCCTTTTCGGTTAGGGGGGCGTTGGCTGTCCGCAGCCGCACCGTTACTCAGCTGCGACTTGGCGCGGGGCGACCGCCTCCGAACGCTTGCGCAGCTCGATCAGGCCGAGCAGAACCTCGTCCCGCTCCGCTTCCAGCTCCGCGATGGTGCGCGATCCGACCTCCGCATGGACGCTGTCGATGAGCTTCTTCTGCACCTCGGGCGTCAGTACCGGCGAACCCAGCGTCTTCCACCAGGCCGTCATCGGACCGCTGAACTGCTGGAAGAAGTGCTCGATGCCGCCCGGACCGCCGCCGAGGTGATTGAGCATCAAGTTGCCCATCACTCCCCAGCGCAGGCCGGGGCCCCAGGAGAGGGCGGTGTCGACGTCGGCGGCGCTCACCACGCCCTCGGCGACAAGGTAGTAGACCTCGCGCGCCAATGCGGCCTGGAGCCGGTTTGCGACGTGGCCGGGCATCTCCTTGTTGAGGCGCACCGTCTTCTGGCCGATCGACGTATAAAACTCCGCCGCGCGCCGGATCGTTTCTTCTGAGGTCTTTGCCCCGCCGACGATCTCGGTGAGCGGGATCAAGTGCGGCGGATTGAACGGATGGGCGATGACGCAGCGCTCTGGATGCGACGCGGCGCCCTTCTGGATTTCGCTCATGGTGAGCCCCGACGAGCTCGACGCGATGATCACGTCGGGCGGCAGCAGCTCGTCGAGCTGTCCATAGAGCTTCTGCTTGAAGTCGATCCGCTCGGGTCCGTTCTCCTGGACGAGATCGGTGCCGGAGACCGCCTGCGCGAGCGCGGCCGTGAACTTCAGGTTCGACTGCGAGGCTCCGGGCGAGAGGCCCAATCGCTTGAGCGCCGGCCAGGCGGTCTCGACGAACTTCCGGAGCGCCGCCTCTGCGTTCGGCGCCACGTCGGTCGCGACGACGTGCAGTCCCTTGGCGAGGTACAGCGCGGTCCAGCTCGCGCCGATCACGCCGGTGCCAATGATGCCAATGCGGCGAATGGGCTTGTCGGTCATGTCAGTTCTCCAACGTGTTGCTCAGACCTCGGCATAGGCGATGCCGGTGAGGTTGCCTTGCGCGTAGAGGAAGTTGCGCTCGTTCTTGCCATCGAGATCGGCGGAATAGACCGATCCGGCGAAGTCGGTGACGAACATCCGGTTGCCGGGCACGTCGAGGGCGATGCCGATGCCTTCCATCAGGTGGGTGATCAGGATCTCAGGCATCGCCTTTTTGTCGATCGGCGCGCGATTGACGGTGTTGCCGCGCGGAGGATCGCCGCGGTCGGTCCAGTAGAGGACGCGGTTCTTGAGATCGAGCTCGAGGTCGATCGGTTCCGGCAGCTGATCGAACAGCACCTCGATATCGGAGCGGTTCGCCGGGCTCTCGCCCTTCGGGATCTCGATGTTGGCGCGGAAGATGCGCCCCAGGCCGGCGTCGTCCGGACCTTTTTGCGTCCAGTAGATTTTCCCAAGCTTCGGGTCGATGGTGATTCCAACGCACCACCGACTTTGATCTTGTCGGTCCTTGTCGCCACGGCCGGCCTCGACCAGCGTTTCGACCTGCGAGCCGTCGAGATTGCAGCGCATCACGCGCATGCCCTCGCGGTCGCCCCAGTAGAGCTTGCCGTTCTCCTTATCGAGGTGGAGCTGTTTCGGCGTGTATGTCCCGCCTTGCGGTACGATGACCTTGCGGTTCTTGCCATCGAGGTCGGCGCGTTCGATCGAGCCGTCATCGAGGTTGGGAATGCCCATGTTGGTCCAATAGACGTGACCCGCCGCTACATCCACGGCGATGCCGTCGGGGAAGCGGCAACCGGTGACGATGGTCTTGCGGTCGGACCCGTCGGGATTCATCGAGTGAATGCGGTCGCCGCTCAGTTCGAGAAGGAACAATCGTGCAGAGCGTGTCGCGCCCGATAAAGTCTTGGTTCGCGTGGCCTGAAGTACGGTCATGGTTTTGTCCTTTCGTGTGCCTCTACTTGTCCCGCATGCGCCGTCGACGCCAGTGAAGCCGAACAAATCTCGCCAAATCTTTGCTAACGCGACGACGGATCGCGGCTAACGCGACGACGGACCGCGTACGTCTGATCAGGCAAGATCAATGGACGGCTTGAGGGGCTGTTGATCAGCATCGAGCAAGACCACACCAGCCGTCCTCGATGCTCTTGGGCTGGCTGTGGGCGGAGGCGAACGAGTCCCGCGGCGTCCTGCTATTAGTCTGTTAGGTGAAACTGACTTCGCTGATGTCGATGGATACCATCAGCATGTCCAAAATCGGCAGGCGTCCAGGGCCGCGCGTGTAGGCGCGACGTTTGGCATGCGTCGGAGCAGAATCAGGAATCCTAATTGTGGGCCAGGGCCTTTCGTTCGAGACTTTTTGCATAGAGAGCTGTCTCGCGGCGGTTGTGGTCGTCACTGGCGGCTTGGCGGTCAGCCACGGCGTCTTCGAACGAGATCCCGGCGACCTCGAGCGTCTCCAGGAATGCCGGTGTCGGGTAGCTGACTACCCGGTTGGTGTATCGGCAGCTGGCTGAGTCCAGTGCGGTGACGCTGAGGTCCCAAATTACCTGGATCTTCGTCCAGCCGGCCGGTGTCTGCACGTCGCTGAGCGACACCATCCGGCAGTGGTGGGGTTCATGTACCTCGGCCACGTAGTGCTGCACCATGAGGGTGCCGCCGATCACCTCCACGTTGATCGACATCGGCCGCCCGTCGTCGGTCGTTGTTGTTGCGGCGGCGATATGATCCGGTGGTGCGCAACGCTGGTACTCTGCGTCGGGAAGGTGCAGTAGCCAGTCGGCGATGTCGACGTGCTCGACCGGGGCGTGGATCGTGGCGGTCTTCTTGGATTCGACCAGCACCATGTCGGTCAGGATGTCCGTGGTCGTCATGTTCACGCTCCCTGTTCTCTCGTTGGTTGTTTTAGATTTTCGACGCCGCATTGGCTCGGTCCCACCAGCTGGTGAGCAGCGCGGCGTATTCGGCGGGTTTTTCTTCCCAGCAGAAATGGCCCGCGCCAGCAATGAGATCGACCTGGGCATTGGGTAGTCGCTCTTGAAGGAACTCGGCGTTGGACCCGGGCACGACCTGGTCGTCGGCTCCGGCAACGATGCGGACCGGTGTTTGGATGCCTGGCAGCAGCTTGGCGAGTTCTGGAAGGTATTCGCGGTAGCTCTGGGCGTATGGGATGGTGTCGGCGAAGCGACCGCCTTCATAGCAAGACATGTAGTCTTCGCGGATCTCGTCTGACGGGGTGTAGCCCGCGATGGTGCTCAGGGCGATCTCGACAATCTTGCGCCCGCCGATCTGGCGGTAGGGCGCCAGGTCGGTTGCTTCGATCCACTCCTTGAGAACGCCGGTGACATCTAGCGGTACCGCGGCTCCGCCACTGCCTACGACGATGCTGCGGAATCTGTCCTGGTCGGTGGCGGCGGCAAACAGGACCGAGGAGGTGCCGATATCGGGGCCGACGATGTGCGGGTTACTCAGGCCAAGGGCATCGGCGATCTTGAGGATGAAATGCCCCATCGCCTTCGGGTTCATCAGCGTTTGCCGGTAGTCCGATCCGCCGAAGCCGGGAGGATCGATGGCGACCAGATGCGCGGCGGCCGCGAGGCGCGGCCAGGCCGGCTCGAAGGCGTATACGCTTTCAGGCCACGGGCTCATCAGGATCGCGTCGGGACCGTCTTGGCCGCCTTCGGCGTAGCGGACCGACAGTCCGTCAACCGTGATCGTCTTCGGGTGAATCAGGGCGCTCATGGACACTCCTTGTCGGGGGCGAACAGTTGGCTTCGGTGCCGAAGGCTTGAGTGCCATGGCGGCGGTGGCCATGTGAAACTCCATCCTTTTTCGTCTTGCTGTGTTGGGTTTCAATTTGGGGCATGCGCCAGCGGGCGCCACTAAAGCCCGGCAAATCTCGGCAAATCGTTGCTAAAGCAATCGCGACTGTTTCGCGGGGCATGACAAGTGAGAATTCAATTCCGCTGGTATAATTTCTGAGGCGTCGTGCCGGCCCCACACTCGGCGCTCGTTCTGTCGGTCATCCGGGCGCCTGCCGTTGCGTGATGTGCGCATACGTTTCACGCAGAAGCTTCTTGTCGATCTTGCCGACGCTCGTCTTTTTGCCAGAGCGTCGACGAACTCGATCTTCTCCGGGATGCCGAATTTCGAGATGACGCCGCGGCCCGCGAACGCCTGCAAATGTGCCTTGATATCGGCTTCGTGCATGCGAGCGGCGTGATCGCTATCCTTGACGACAACCGCGAAAGGCCGTTCCCCCCACTTTTCATCCGAAATTCCGGTCACGGCGGCTCCCTTCACGTCGGGAAACTGCACGATCAGCTCCTCGATCTGCAGCGACGATACCCATTCTCCGTCGCTCTTGATGACGTCCTTCATTCGGTCGGTAATCCGGATGGAGCCATCCGGCGCGATAACGGCGATATCGCCCGTGTGCAGAGATCTGCGTCCATCTCACCTGAACGCGATGCTGGTCTACTAATTTAATAGCGGTTCCACGTCCGATAATGCTCGCCGGCAGGCATACAGATCGCCGGCGCTGTCTGCTTCGCGTGCGCGCGCCATGCCCTGCGTAATCGCATCGAGCTTCTGTGGCGATACGGTGCCGAGCCTGCTTTCGGCAGCGGCGATCGAGCGCGGCGTCGGTTGGCGGTGGAGAAGGGCTTCGCTGCTCTCCTGGGCAGTCGAGCCGGCTGCGGCTTTCGCGTTCAGCCTTGCTTCAATGCGCGCCTCCATGCTGTAGATCTCAGGAGAGCAAGGACCGGCTTCGTTAGCAATGGTCGATGCAGCGACCGCTCCCGCACTTAGCATGACGATGTGCCAAATGGACATGACTTACCTCCGGCTCAGATCAGGTTGAAGAAAAACTCTTCTGTTCATGATCCCAACGGTCAATCGCTGATAATTTTGCCTCGGACCTTTTTACCGACAGCTGGACTGGTGGGCAGACGAACGTCCTGCGGCGAGGCGTTAATGCCAGGGGCCAGACCTGGATTGATCTCCTCTGGGGTCAGGCTTGGTTGCGCTTGGGTCGCGGGGAGCGATTGCGTCGGCCCGCGCTCAGTCGTAATTGCCGGAACACACCCGGGCCGCGCCGACGGGCCGTTGAAAACATCCGAGAGGCTCGTTGCGACCTCTGCCCTTAAGCGATTAAACCGGGATCGCTGACCCGCGTCGGAGTCGTCTCGGATCGTCACCGTTGCCGTCATGCCGGACACGAGCGGCACGTCCGGCGGTACTGCATCGATGGCAATGCGGACCGGCACTCGCTGCGCCAGCCGCACCCAGGTGTAAACCGGGTCGACGTTCGGTAGTCCTTGCGCGCCTGCGCCTGCGTTGGACACGCTGACCCCTCGGGTCACCGTTGTCACGTGTCCAACGATCGGAGACGAATAACCCATCAGTTTCGCTTCGGCACGATCTCCGACGCACACCCGTGCCATCTGGGTCTCTTCAAAATAGCCATCGACCCAGTAAC
>Ga0306926_10010799_pt1 | contig 10105 bp, 10 predicted proteins | sample flu12Cox44000178_FD_203759 | JGI IMG/M metagenome (GOLD analysis project Ga0306926, IMG submission 203759) | Lab enrichment of tropical soil microbial communities from Luquillo Experimental Forest, Puerto Rico - flux8day.12C.oxic.44.000.178 (v2)... | ecosystem: Environmental > Terrestrial >... | reverse complement strand
CGAGCAGTCGCAATCCCGCTTGCCCAGGCTTGGCCAATCGCTCCGTCATTTTTTTCAATCTTGGCAGATTTGTATGCGGTCGCAAATTCCGAATTTTGATCGCAATCGCCTGCGTGAAAAATTAAGGTTTCCCTGTCCTGAGTTGGAACCCAAATTTCGAAGCGACGCGCGATCGGAGTATTGCGAGCTGATAAAAAGGTCATGACCCATGTGCGGCCGGAGGGATGAAGGTAGGGGATACCGAGCCCTCTGTTGACGCCAATATCGAGCGCTTCCTTCCACCTCAAGAACACCCTTGAATCATTCAAATCGTTGACAATGAGCGGCATATTCGATTTCCACGCGCGTCCTGGTAGACCATACCCGCGCGGAAACCCGGTATGTCGCGAGTTAAGCTCAAACATGACCGCCGGACCATAATAGCCATCGACAAGCCTGAGCTCAAAAAATTTGCTGGGATCGTTGTGCCACAATTCCAATGCGCCGGCCCCAACGTTGCCGTCACCGCAAAGGAGTACGACGACGGCTTTCAATACGTCATCGGCAACAACTGGAAGCGCCACTCCGCAGGTCAGTCCGACAGCTTTCGCAGCTTCAGTGCGCTTGAAGTTTGAATCCTCCAACTCCCTAAAGATGACAGGATGCCCGGTCGCCCAGGCCTTTCCCGGCAGCCCCTCATTGTACTTAAACCGCATCTGCTGGCTGAGCGCGCGGAACTCGTCGTGGGTGCCGTAGAGGCCGTCATGATATCGCAGTTCGGTACGGTCTTCAGTTGGGACCCAGATTTCCGCGATCCGAATGAATGTCTTCATAACGAAATCCCATCCTGGTCGCTGCCATTCTGTGGCCGGAGCCCACGACAAATGCGAGCGTAAGCCCGACGACGAGAGCAACCGTGGTCATCGCCTCGAAATAGCGCTGTATTCCCTCGAACTACAGGCAAGAAAAGTGCCAAGGTAGGCGCGGTACTGTTGGCCAGAGCACGACCTTCGCATGAAGCTTTGGCTTTGCGCGTCGATGCTGGTCCGTGACAGATCGCAGGACCTGGGGCGTCGGCACATGTCCTCGCGAGCCCAAGGAGCAGAGAACGCATGTCCATTCGCATCGGATATTTGCTGCCGACGCGGGAGCGCGTGATGGCAGGACAACCACAGGCAGCGCCGCTGCTGGAATTGGCTGAGCGAGCTGAGCGCCTGGGCTTCGATTCCGTCTGGGCCGGTGACTCGCTCTTGGCGCGCCCGCGCCATGAGCCATTGACGCTGCTGGCTGCGGTGGCAAGCCGCGTGCGTCGCGTAGATATTGGCACCGCCGTCCTGCTGCCGGCGCTACGCAATCCAGTCCTCCTGGCACACCAGGTGGCGACTCTCGATCAGGTCGCGGAAGGTCGCCTTATACTCGGCGTTGGCATCGCTGCCGATGTGCCGAATATCCGCCAGGAGTTCACTGCAGCGGGCGTGCCCTTCGAAAAGCGTGTCGGCCGCTTGCTCGAAGGTCTGCGGCTCGCCCGTTTGCTATGGAGCGGGAAACCAGTCGATTGGGACGGTCGGTGGAAAGTCGAGCACGGCATCCTTGGCCCGACACCATATCGTCAAGGCGGGCCCCCGATCTGGATCGGCGGATCGTTGCCCGCAAGCCTCGATCGCGCCGGTCGCTTATTCGACGGCTGGCTGCCGATCGCCCCGGATGCTGATCAATGGGCTCGCTTATGGAACGAGGTGAAGGAAATCGCACGCACGGCGAGGCGCGATCCGAACGCGCTGACCGGCGCCATGTATCTGACGGTGGCTATTGACAAGGACCCCAGCCGTGCCAACGAACGGCTCAACACCTATCTCGAACAATATTATAGCCAACCCGCTGCCGCGATGCGCAGCCGGCAGGCTTGCTATGCTGGTCCGAACGACGGCCTGGCAGAATGGTTGCAGGGCTATGCACGGGCCGGCACCACTCATCTTGTGCTGCGCTTCGCCGGAGAGCACGAGCGGCATCTGGAAACCGTAGCGGCGCTGCGCAGCAGCGCTCGCTTGTTGAGGGGTGCTCTTCAATAACGACTAGCTGTTGACGGGCTGGTGTCCGCTTTGCCCCCGAAAGCGGACAAAGAGCAGACATCTCGGGATGTCCGCTTTGTGCCAAAAGCGGACAGATGCACCGCAGCAAAAAGCACCGCCATTTCGATCACCTCGTCGCCCCGGCGACGGGGATATGTGCTCATTCAGCACCGAATAAATGCCTAGCCTTCGAATGAGTCGGACATGTCAGCGAGTTTGTGGACTATGACATTGACTGACATGCCCAGGTAATCCTGGGCTTTGCCACACCACGAGCCTGCCAGGGGAACAGCCTGACCTGGATGCCGTGCAATTGCCACAGGGATCAAATCATAGCCAGCACTGATCCGGTTAGTCGGGTCATAATGTCTCCATCCCGCACCGGGAAGAAAGACCTCGGCCCACGCATGGGTCGCGCCCGAGCCTGTGATGCCCACCTTCCCACCGTCCAGCGCCGCATCATAAAGGTAACCGCTAACAAAGCGGGAAGCGAAGCCGAGCCGCCGCAATGTTTCAACCATCAGCCAAGCGTAATCGCGGCACGTGCCTGACTTGGAACGCAATGTTTCAGCGGGAGACTGCGTACCTTCGGCTTCCCTGGCATTGTATTTAAAAGCATCGCGGAACGTGTCGAGCATCCGCTGTAACACATCCGTCGTTCGGTCCTGATTATTGGAGATGAAACTTTTGGCCCACGCGGCAACAATCCCATCGGGGTCCTCGGTATGTGGGCGCATATGGGCGATAAGGTCGGTCCACTCGTCCGGGGTATATTGCACCGGAACTTCTTCCGCACGAGGTTCCAGGGGAAACTCCTCCACCTTCCGGGCACCAAAGTGGACTCCCCGAAACTCAAACACAAACGTCAGTTCCTGGCCGCCTTCACCGAATTCGATCACCGTTACGGCATTGGACAATGCGTCACTCACCCAGCGAACTTTGGAAGCAAGATTGGTCTTTACTGACCAACTCACCAGGTGTCCGCGCGGACCGCGCCTTGGCAGGAACATGGCGCGGTGCGCGCCGAACGTAACCGGATTCGCATATTTGTAGGTGGTGCTATGTCTTACCTCGAACAGGGCCGCCATTGTTCCCTCCCGTCATAATCGTCAGCACTTTATTTTGGGACCTAGCCTTTCAGCCTGCGCAAACACGCTCGAACCGGATGAGCGAAGACGAAATCAACTGAGGGCTTTGCTGACGACCTCGGCGGTTTCCTTGGATAGCCCATGAACCGTTGACACCGCCTCCAGTGCTGTTTTCATTAGCTCTTTGCGTTTTGGCTCGAACCGCTTCCATCGCTCGAAATTACGCGCCATTCGGGCCGCTACCTGAGGGTTGATCGGGTCCAGCGCAATAATCTGCTCCTGCATAAAGTTGTATCCGGAACCGTCGGCCGCATGAAAATTGACCTGATTGACGCCAAAGCTGCCGATGAGCGCATACACCTTGTTGGGGTTCTCAAGCGTAAATGCCGGGTGTGATGTGAGTTCGCTCACCCTGCCTACGGTGCCGGGGAGACGCGACGAGGCTTCGACTCCCAACCACTTGTCCACGACTAGCGGTTCGTCCTGCCATTTCCTGTAGAACTGCTCGAGCGCGACTTTTCGTTCGGGACAATCGCAGTTGGAAAGCGCGATCAAGGCCGCCAGCGCATCCGTCATGTTGTCCGCCTCGTCGAGTTGTTTGACGCACATATGGCGAACCTCGGGGTCGTCCCGTTCCATCAGATAAGCGAGGCACAGGTTCCTCAATGCCCGTCGGCCTGCCGAAGCGGCGTCGGGACTGTAAGCCCCCGTAACGACACATGCGTCGTAGGTTTTTCGCAGACCGGTTTTCAGTCGTTCGGCCAGGAAACGACGCATGGCCAGTCGCACTTGATGGACGGCATCCGGATCTATCACCGGCAGTTGTTCGGCAATGTAGACTTCGAGTGGCAAGGCCAGCGCTTCGGCCGCGAACGCCGGGTCCTTAAGCCCGTCCGTCAGAACGTGCCCAAACGCGTTTGCCAGATAATCCGGAAAACGCGGCTCGCCCGCCTTCTGATAGTCGGCGATGCCCTGCAAAAGCAGTTTAAGCGTCAGGCGCTGGCCAGCCTCCCAGCGGTTGACCGGATCACTATCGAAGCTCAGCAAATGTTGAAGGGCGTCATCGCTGTAGGCGTAGTTGATGATGACTGGGGCGGAGAAGTTGCGCCCAAGAGAGGGAACCGGCTGGCCCCGGACATTTACGAAGCGAAACACCGTCTGTGTTTCCCGCAGCGACAGCACTCGGCTTGTTCCCTGCGGAGCCGGCTCGCCCTCGAGCTGCAAGGAGATATCCTTTCCGCTTGCGTCTAGTAACCCGACAGTCAGGGGGATGTGGAAGGGCAGCTTCTCCGATTGTCCTGGAGTTGGCGGACAGCTCTGCGTCACCGTCAGTTCGTAGACCTGTGAGCTTGGATCGTAGCGGTCTGTGATATTGAGGCGTGGCGTCCCCGACTGTTCGTACCAGCGCTTGAACTGTGTCAGGTCCATCGCGCTTGCATCCTGCATGGCCTGCACCAGATCGTCGGTCGTGATGGCATGCCCATCATGGCGCTGGAAATAGAGATCGATGCCTTTGCGGAAATACACCGGGCCAATAAGGGTGTGCATCATGCGCACAACCTCGGCGCCTTTGCCGTACACTGTGGCGGTATAAAAGTTGCTGACCTGCTGGTACGACGAAGGCCGGACCGGGTGTGCCATGGGACCGGCATCTTCCGGAAATTGGGAAGACCGCAGCTGACGCACCTTTTGAATGCGCGCTACGGGTTCGGAATACATATCACCGGCGTATTGCTCTTCGCGAAACACCGTTAGTCCTTCTTTCAGCGACAACTGAAACCAATCGCGGCAGGTGACCCGATTTCCTGTCCAGTTATGGAAATACTCATGGGCTACCGTCCGGTCGATAAAACTGAAATCAAAATCGGTAGAGATATCGGGCCGGGCTAGTACGAGCTTCGTGTTAAAGACGTTAAGTCCCTTGTTCTCCATGGCGCCGGCATTGAAATCTCCGACCGCCACGACGTTGTATTGGTCTAGATCTACCTCCAAGCCATAGGTTTCTTCGTCCCATTTCATCGCCTTCTTAAGGGCTTCCAGCGCAAACGCGCCCTGGTCCAGCTTCCGCGGTTCAACAAAGAACTGCAGCAGCACCTTTCTGCCCGACCGAGTTAGAAAGGTATCGGCACGTCGATCGAGTCGAGCGGCCACGATGGCGAACAGATACGAGGGCTTCGGGAACGGGTCCTTCCAAGTCGCCCAGTGACGGCTTTCGGCCTCCTCTCCTTGGGCTATCAGATTGCCGTTCGCGAGCAAAACAGGATAGCGCTCGCGGTCTGCGTGCAAACTGACCGTGTAGCGCGCCATCACGTCTGGGCGGTCAAGAAAAGGCGTGATGCGTCTAAAACCTTCCGCTTCACAGAGACTGAAGAAACCCGTGCTCGAAGCATATATCCCCATCAGTTTCGTGTTTTTCTTGGGGTAGATGCGGCAGACGGTCACCAGCTCGAAAGCATCCGGCACTTTCGAGAGGGTCAAATAGCGATCATCTAGCGTGTACTGGCTGGTTTTAAGAGCGAGCCCGTCCAGGATAATGGATTCGACGATTAGCTCGTCAATATCGAGCACAAGGGGAGCAGTGGATCGCGCTGCCCCTCTGTTTCTTGCGATCACGAGTTTCGACCGAACTAATGCATCGTCTTCAAACAGCGAGATGTCGAGCTCAACCTCGGGAATGAGGAAGGCTGGGACGGTATAATCCTTCAGATAGACAGTGGCAGTTGTTGCTGTATTCGACATGTCGATCCCAGACCTTCGTCCTTTGCTCCATCAGCGACACAGCATTGCGTCCGCCGGCACCGGCTCGCCACCATTGCGCACACGCGGCGAGCGGCCAGACGACGGTCGCGCTGCCCAGGAGTGCGGTGAAGTTGCGCCGTCTCAAGCGAAATTGCCCGTCGAGCACAAAGCCTACCAAAGGGTAGCATTGTGCGTCACAGCAAAACTGCCCTGCCAATGACGCTATGGGTCATAAGCGGCGTGCCGCCAGATAGGCCATGTCCGCTTCGCCCCTCAAAGCGGACATGCGCGGCGGTCCCGGCTATCGATGGACCTATGCTCAACCGAAGTTTGCTGACTCCGAATTATCCTGCGAGCCTGAGTGATTGCCTTATTCAAACTGACCCACTACCCGCCGCCGATGCGCGAGAGACAAAGAAAGCCCCGGGCGTGCCGGGGCTTTCAAGGAGAACTAATGCGAACATCTAGGGATCAAGGTGCCCTAAACGCCCCGATACTATCCCAAAGCACAAATCACGCAAGGCGCCGATCGCGTAAGCGCCCCGGTCCGCCCGGTGACGCGCGACAGCGGCGTCAGACGCAGCGTACTGAATCACTAATATCCGCGGCGATATGCCCTTCGCGCAGCCCTTCGGTGAACGCCCGCAACGCTCCCCGCGGTTAGTGGCTGCCCTACTCGGGCATCAGCACGGTAAAGGGATAGCGCCACATTCTTTTGCGACCATTGAAGCGAGAAGGGCGTCGCAGTCAATAACGCCGCTCCAACGACAATCCCAAGCATACTGAGCTTTTTCATGATCGGTCCTCCCTCAGATATTGCGCCCCTATTGAGCCAACGCGGTGCATGTGCGTAGCGTTTGCGGCACGATCCTTTAATGCTATCTCAATCGCGCAAAGCGCAGCATTGCTAGTTCGCTATGGGTGTGGCGCGCGTCGATGCGCAAACGCATACCTTGAGCGCTGAAGTTGCAATCACCATCGCGCCCGGCTGTATTTAGCGCCCATGTTGCAGCGTATTTTGCCGTGTCCCCATACCTCTCCCAAAAAGCTCACGCGGCCTCGATGCGACGGCTGCTTCAGCCAGCGTTCAGCCGAGTAGTGGTATTGATCCATCTTCGGGGGCTGCTACCCTCCACAGTGCATGAGGCAGGATAAACAGGAGGATAAAGAATGCTTAGGTTGTTTGCTGTTGCTGGCTTTGCCTTAGCCGTCACAACTTCGGCACAAGCAATAACGCCTGCGCCGCTCCCTCAGCCGGACGGCATGATCACGCAAGTTCGCCTGGGATGCGGCCCAGGTAGGACCCGAGTTAATGGTGTCTGCGTGGCAAGAACCACCATCCGTCATACCCGCCGAATGGTCCGCAGAGGCTACCGCCGTGGGACGCTGCCGCCGCCACAGTAACCAAAGTTTGGGATTGGAGCGGCGCTGTCACACGGTCGCCTACCTCGGACTGTTACGCTTACGCCCCGGGCCAGCCCGTGAGGTCTTCTGGACTTGGCCCTGGGAGCCCCTGGCTGCATGCCAGAGCCAGGGGCTCGCCTATTCCGGCGACCGAATGCGTGGTCAGGTGTTCAGGCGATCTTCTTCCGTCGTCGCCACCAGCCGAGCAGACATCTCGGGATGTCCGCTTTGTGCCAAAAGCGGACAGATGCACCGCAGCAAAACGGCGGCCCTTATTCGATTACCTCGTCGGCGCGGGCGAGCAATGTCGTTGGGGCCCTGAGACCTATGCCCTTGCTCAGTGGTCGCCTCGTACTTGAAGATCAAGCCGAACAGGAAATGCACGTAGCTGCTGTTGGCAGCGCCTTCAGGCGTCTTGGGTCGATAGGCTCTCCGCACTTGGCGCAAGTACCATATGTGCCCTCGGATATTCGCTTTAGGGCGGCTTCAATCTGATGGATTTCCGTAGTCTCGGTCTTTTCAATAACTTCGAGTGCTTCTTGATTTTCAAGTTCAATGGCTTGGTCCTCGGAATCAGCAGGGAGCGGTTTGCGTAATGAGCGATCGACCTTCGCAAGGTGCGTACGTAGTTCTGAAAGGCGCGCCTTTAGCGCCTTTGCGATTTCTTCATGCTCATTCATGGCTCGTTCCATCCAGTTGCGTTGAAGGGCGCTTCAGGATTTCGAGCGACTTGCCGAGGATCGGCAGCTCGAAACTGGTGAAGCCCGTGACATTGCCGCCCGGCCGCGCCATGCTTTGGGCCCAACCGACGCCGACCGGATCGCTCGCGCCGGGGAGCACCATCGGGATCGAACGAGACAGCCGCATAAAAATAGGGACGACGCGGCCACCCGTGGTAACGATGATGTCTGGATTCGACGCCACGAGACTTGCCGCGTGCGCCCGCACCATATCCATATTGTCGGTGGTCCAATGCTCCTCGAACTGGATGTTGCCGCCCTCGGTCCATCCCAATTTCGCGAGCTCCTGCTTGAATGCGCGGACGCGCGGTTCGAACTCGCTATCGCCCTTGGCATAAGCCATCACGATGCCAACGCGCCGCAAGCGACCCGATTGCTGCGCGCGCGCCCCGAGCGGCCATGTCAGCGCCGCGCCGCCGAGCAGTGTGATGAACTCGCGCCGTTTCAAGCCGCACATGGGGAGTTCCTCCCCTGTCATCTGGCGTCGCCGGTCGATTTACCGCACGCTCATCCTGCCGCAGAGAAGCCGGAAAGTCCTTGGGGGCAGACCTGAATTGTTCTGAATTTTGTTGGCGGGCTACCCCTTCTTAGCTGTCACCCAAACGATAGCACGGGATCAGGCAGTTGACCGCTGCACTGCGGGATTTCAGTCAGGCCAATGTTCGCTCTGGGTCGAAAGCGGAAAAACTCGATCTGAGCATGCGATGTCCGCTTCACCCCCGAAAGCGGACATCGCGCGACACGACCGGCATGTCCGCTTCACCCCCGAAAGCGGCCGTCACACCTGCCATGCTTAGGATTGCGCGGTCCGCGGCATCAATACTGCAAGAATGATCGCCACGAGGAAGAGCGCAGGCACGTCTCCCACCAGATGACCGCGCTCGGCCGTATCGGTGAGGGCCTGATAGCCCATGATCGCCGCGTGAACCACGCTCGACCACACGGTGAACCAGATGATGCTCTTGTGAGCGTAGGGATTTCTTGCGGCGATGAGCAAGAACACGCCCAACGTCGCATACACTCCAATGATCATCATCAGATAGTGCGAATGTCCTTGGCCCCAAGTCCAGCCCGAGGGCCACAGAATGCCCAACGTGTATATGCCAAATATGAAAGTGAGGCCGATGATGATGAGCGCTATGCGAAGAAGAAGCAGACGATTTGCATCAGACATTTTTGCATCTCCCATATGCACTGCCATGACGATCTCAAGAACTTGACTTCAAGTTTTCATTGGAGCGTGGTGACAAGCCGCCCTCACGCCGCCACTTACGCCATATCCGCTTTGCCCCTCGAAGCGGACATGCGCGCGTCGCCTCGCGATGTCTGTTCAGTGCCGATAGCGTCATAACGCAGTGCGACGCCAAGTGCGGGTACGCGTGCCATGCGACGGTGGCGGCGAAAGATTACATTTTCACGGCGTACCCGAAGAGGCGAACGCGTCTATTCCCGCAACTGCGCATTCCACGTCCTGCTCATCAGTAGCGCCGCCTACACCGAGTGCGCCCTCGACCTGGCCCGCGCGAATGATGGGCAGACAGCCGGGCCGTCTAATGAGCGGAGCTCCTTCACCAATGACCGTTGCGGCTCGGAAATACTCCGAGTCTTCGATTGATTGATCGCCGCTTGGGCGTCCCGATCTGGCTGAGACTAACGCTTTTCCAATTGATGCAAGATTAGCTTCAGCAAGCGCGCCGTCCATACGCTGGAGGGCAACGAGACGGCCATCGGCGTCACAGACGCTCACGCTGATGTTGACGGCTAGGTTACGTGCCTTAGCCAGGGCAGCCTGGATGGCCCGATTTGCTTCGGCAAGTCTAATCGACATGTCGTTTGCGGAGATGGATAGGTTTCAGTATTGCGTGCTCGCGTTTTGGCCCTGTTGCCAGTGTTTCACAATAACACGTGCAGGAGGAGACCGCTGCGCTGCGGAATTTCGACTGGACATATATCCGCTCAGGGTCATGTGTGGACGGCGCCTGATTGACAAGAGCTTTTTGACGTTGATGCAGCATTGGTCGGGTGCGGTCATGTGTCCGGCCTGTTGATGCGGCACGGATGGCCGCTGGCCCTAATGCTCTGCGCG
>Ga0306926_10010797_pt1 | contig 10106 bp, 11 predicted proteins | sample flu12Cox44000178_FD_203759 | JGI IMG/M metagenome (GOLD analysis project Ga0306926, IMG submission 203759) | Lab enrichment of tropical soil microbial communities from Luquillo Experimental Forest, Puerto Rico - flux8day.12C.oxic.44.000.178 (v2)... | ecosystem: Environmental > Terrestrial >... | reverse complement strand
TTCTTTTCCGCCGACACCAGAACGGTGAGATAGAGCGGGTCCATCGGAATGGCGACCTCGACCCATTTGCCGCCGCCGGTAATGATGGAGAGCACCGAGCTCCGTAAATGGGTGACCCACATGTTGTGCTGGACCTGGGCCATGTACTTTTCGGCGGCCGCCTCTTCGGAGAATGACCAGGGCAGCATAAACTTGGCCTCGAACACGGCTTCCGTGCCCTCCACGATTCCATCAAGGGTGGCCGCCATCCAAGGAATGGCCGAATGCCTGACCCGGCGTTGCACGTCGCGGACCTGCCGGCCGGTGTTGCGCTCGTACCAGGTGCGGTTGAGCTCCTCGGTTGCCCTTCCGAGCTGCACGATGAGATTGCCCGAGAGGTCCTCCGGCTCGGCCTCGCCTCGTTTCTCCCGCCAAAGCTGAACCAGGGCGGCCTCGTTGTTCCCCATGATGATCCGGGCATCTGAGCCCCCTATGAAAGTGCTGCGGCCTTCATATGATTTTGCGGAAATCCGTGATTCCATGCTCTCTGCTCCGCAGAAGCGGATGTGGAGGAGTGTGTGACGCTACATATGACACATGACGTATTATGCGTCAAGATGAAAAAAGGCCGCTGACGAACTCGCAAATCAGGGCAGCCCGGGCGCTCCTTGGGTGGACGGCGAGCGAGCTTTCGCGCCGATCGGCCGTGAGCTTGCGGACGATCCAGCGCGCTGAGCTTCAGGAGACATCCATGACGGCCGCAAACGATTTGGCCGTTCGGCGTTCCTTGGAGGCCGCCGGCGTCGAGTTCATCGATGAGAACGGCGGTGGGCCCGGGGTACGCTTGAGGAAGCGTCAGCGACTAAAAAAGACCTGATAAGCTGGCTGGTTGTTGTCCATATATCGGCCATGTCCTTGTCGCCTAGCGATATGTGCGCGCATGGAGGCACGGCTAGACTTTGGACAACCGACAGTTAATGCTTTCAAGCCCAACCGCAGCCGAAAAAGTCCCTTCCGGTATCAACGCCGGCTTGCATTTCGGCTCGGCAGAACGTCATTGCGCCGACGATCGAGGATTTCCATGACTCGCGGAAGCAGGGCGGCAGCGATCATGCCGTGGCCTTCATATGTGAAATGGATAAAGTCAAACGCGCGATAGCGCAGCGGCATCTCCTCATCGTACACAATCACGCTAATTGAGCGAGCGCGCAGCCGGCGCTCCATCTCGGCAATGTTTGCAGTGCGCTGCTCCTTGGTGCCGAAAAAGCGCCGGTCATTGCCGCCCGGCTCCAAGACCGCGATGTCTGTCCCATTCGGCACATCCTTGTCGATGCGGCGAAGCATCATCGCCGTAGTCTCGAAGGGCACTCCAGCGTTGGTGACCTCAGCATCGATGCCTTTGGCTCGGAGCAGGGCCTGCAATTGCGCGGGATATGCGCCTCGGTTGCCAACGTACCAGCCATGGGTGTTGCTAGCGCCGATCGCGACAATCCGCAGCGGGGCCGCGTTGGCGGATAGACTTGCGTACATCAAAGCCGCGGTACCTACGACAATTGCTCTGCTGAGGCAGCGAGCGATGGCTGTTTCGAGGGCGTGGACGGCTCGCAATTCTTTTGCCCTCTATCTCGTCTGCGGCACGGCCAGGATGGCTCGCTCGATTTCCGCTTGGATCTTGGGACTCTTGTCCATGGCGATGTGGGAAATGCCCACGTCACCACCGAGGTTGACGTTCGAGAGCTTGCCATGAAAACCAGCATCGGCGAGCACCGGCGCGCCCCAGCCCGGTGAATGGTAGTAATTGATTGCCCGCACTACATTGTCCGGCACTGGGTCCTGCAACAATGGCGCCAGCGTAACCAGCAAGTCGACGGGAATTTTTTCCTTCTCGAGCAGACGAGCCATTTCGATCACGTTGTTCGCGCCCTGTGAATGGCCGACCAAGACGAGTGAACCGCTCTTGCCGGCGGCACGATCTTTGACGATTGCCGAGACCGTCGACCTCCAGGCCAAATGTCCGACCGCCTCGGCTTTGATGCCCTTGCTCCTCAGCTCTTCGGCGAGGCTGTCGAGGCCGGTCGAGAATACGCCAAACCAGCCGCGGAGAAGATAGACCCGAGTCTCAGCCTTGGCAGCGCAACTCCATAGTAGGGCAATGGCGATGCAGAGGACGCCCAACATCGTTCCGGGCTTCGAACCACGTTGACGACGCACATGCATTGTGAATTCCCTCTCTTCTCTTCCTGCGCAACCCTGGTCCACTATAATATGCAAGCGCTTGAAGAGCTGTGGCATTATTGCCACATGTCGGCTCGTTTGGATCATGGCATGGGTGACTCGCGGATCTGACGAGAGTGCGAGGGATTAGGCTGTTTGTTGCAGAAGTCCGCGATTATAGCAGCGAGACTGCTGGCTCGATCTGTCGGAACAGTTCTCACCATTTTCGTGCGGAGCGGCGAAGCAGGATCAAAGGGGCATTCCCCGGTATCTGCCTAGGCAAGACACGCATCGCCCGCTGGTGGCGCTCGAGGGACCAGTTTCGTTCTGCGCGATGGCGGCGAGCCAAATCAGTTTTCCAAATTGCGTGCTGATACCGATCCTCTACCTCAAGGGCATCTCGACCGGCGACTTCGAGGACGCGCTGATCGCATTGCTCGGCAGGGACGCCGGCGGGCTCTCGGCCTCGACCATTGGACGCCTCAAGGAGGCCCGGTCCGAAGAGCACGCGCGCTGGAGCAAACGCGACCTCTCGGCCGCTATATCTACTTCTGGGTCGACGGCATTCACGTGCAGGCCCGTCTCGAAGACACCGCGCAATGCCTGCTGATCATCATTGGAGCCACACCCGAGGGCAGGAAGGAGCGATTGCTCGGGCACGGGTTACCACTCGCGCAAGGCGAAGCTAACAAGCACAGACGTGACAACCAAAAGGACTAGGACACCAAACACTAGCAGCGCGAGCTGCAAATTGATGGCCGATAAAAAGTCCATGGACAAAGTCTACCTCGCCAAACAATACGCGCAATAGCCGAAGGCTGAGAGCGGGTCCCATCCCTTGAAGGCAGGCCGGAGTCTCGAAGTCGAGGACCGCCGCTCCCCCGCGGCCCCGCGGTAGACGATGACGGGCAATGCGTAGGCGCTTGTGTGCTTGTCTTGGCAGCAGGCGTGCGGCGAACGCCCGCGCCGGAAAAGGTCGGACTCCAGCGCCTGAACTTCGAGCAAACCCGCAACTATCAGCAACCGCTGCAATCGGACTAAGAACGATCTCTCGCGGCATCGCGTGTGCGCGCCCCAGGCAGGCCGCCTGAATTGAGTGCTGCCCTAATTGCAAGAATGTCACAGACCAGAGGAACTTAGATGCTACCTTGTTACCGAAATGAGAACTGTGAGCTATGGTGCGATAGCATTCACAAGGTTGCCAGGCTTGTGAGGACACGCTGCACTAAGAGAGCCCCGAGACGCAACGGCTCGGGGCTATTCTCAGGCCGCTAATGTCATTTTAGGAATTTAGGAAGCCGCTGAGCACGCCATGCTGCGCTGCCCAGGGGCGAGGGCATCCGTCTTTTCAGCTCAGACTGGCAGCGTGAAGATCAACGATCCCGTTTGGGTGCGAGCGATGGGTACGAGCGGATGCGCCTACGTTACTTTGTCGGCCGAGTGTCACGACAAAGAAGCGGTGCCGTTTGGCTGGTTAGCCGTCTTTCCGAAACCTTCAGATCAAGGTCAACGATATCTGGGCGGGCTGACACCCGAAGGGTTTGTGCAGTGGGATACAACGGCTACATTGTTGAATAGCAAATCCTCGTACTTCAACGCGCGGGTGCGTTGGACATCGCCGCGCATCGGAGAACGGAACAACTCCTTATGCCCCTTGTCTTACTTCTCCCGCTCCTCTCCCTGGTAATTTACTTCATACCGATCTACCTCCTGCGGCGGAGGACGTATGCACGCGCACAGGACTATTTCGTCTCGTCTGATCACACCCCACCGGGGGTGATTCGAAATTCTTCAGTCGCATATGCGCTAAAGTTGGCGACCTTCGGTCCATTCTTTGTCTGGGGCGCGAGCGGCGATTTTTGGCCGCCAATCATCTACTCGTTTTTTTTCGGATTGGGCGTGTGCCTGATCTACATCCTGCGTCGGCCGATGCTCGAATCCATGGAGAATGCGCTGACTGGGGATGGGTCGATCACGGTGCATGACTTTATCGCGCGGCGGCACGGCAATGATCCTCGGGTTCGCCTCCTGGCGTGCGCTCTGACGGTTTTCGCCGTTCTTGTTCTCGTCACCGGCGAGGCGTTGGTGCTGGCGACGTTTCTCAAGCCCGTCCTGTCGGATGACGCCGTGTCCGCGGCCGTCTTCGTATGCGCCATCGTCATCTTCGTAGCGCTGTACACCATGCTGTCAGGAAACTCCGGGGTCATGCGTTCAGCCCAGTCGCAATTGGGTATGCTTTATTTCGGCCTGTTCGGAGCGACGGCGCTGCTGCTGTACCTGCTGATCTCGGCGCTGCGGCCCATGTCGCCGCACAGTACGTTCGCCTTCGTGTTCGTCGCCATTTGTTGCGCGGCCATGCCTTTGTATCGACGGTCGCGCTACGTCGACACCGGCCCGATTCGGAGCCTTGATTCCGAGGGCAATAATTCCGGACCCGAGCTGAGGGGCGCGCGCCTGTTCCGCAGGTTCGAAAAGATCCTCAACGCCTGCGTATCGGTATGCGCTGCTTGGGTCATCGCGGTCGCCGGTATGGAATTGTATTCCGAAGGGCTACCAGCGATCGCGCGCGACAGCCTCGCGGCACTGCAATCCGGCACGCGTCTCCCTGGCATCGCATTTGCGGCGCTGTTGTTGCTGCCTCTCTTCCATCCGATCGTCGACATGACGAATTGGCAAAGACTTGCGGCCTTTGCGCAGGCTTCGGCCGACATTGCGCCGAGCCAAAGACCCGCCGTGTTCAGGGGGATCGTGAGGATCTACGCCGTCGAGGCTGCGCTGATGTCGCTGTTCATGTGTATGCTCGGCGTCATTGCCTCTGTCGCCATGGCAACACCAGGCGGTGTGGATGCTATGCAAGTTTTCATTCGCGAATTGGCAGCGGAGCCAAACGAGGTGGCTGCCGCCGCGTTGTCATTGTTGCTGGTCAGCGGCTTCGCGATCGCACTGTCGACAATGAGCTCGCTGTTTTCGGCGAGTCTGTGCGCGATTCGTTATGACGTCCTGCCGGCATTTCGGCCGGAACTGGCCGCGGCACAGGGGCAGGCGAAGGAGGCGAGGCGGGGCGTCGTCATGGCAGGGGGCGGGCTCTACCTCGTAATGATCATTGCGGCGTTTTTGCTCGCGGACGCATACCTTCAGATAAGCTACACGAGCAGCGAGTTCCTCGGCCTGTTATTCGCGCTGTGCTGTGCCCAACTCTCGTTTGCGCCGCTCTTGTTGGGGCCGCTCATTGGGCGACGCAGTGCACGCGTCGCAGCGGTAAGCTCGGGCTGGGCACTCGTCATTCTCGCTGTCGGGACTGCAATCGGTCTCGTCGCCGTCGCCCTCTATGCGTCGACCGGACGCGAGCCTTGGCTGTGGGCTGCGGTGCCGGCCTGTCTGGCATCAGGGCTTGTGCTGTTCATGCTTGCACGGCTGTGGCTCGGGAAGAGGATAGCAACGGCATAGAGCGCTACCGGCTCGCGGGCGTGTACGCGCTTCCAAATAACGAAGCGGAGGCGTAAACGCCTCCGCCATGATGCGCTAGCCTTTAGCCGCGCTATCCGCGGCGACTCAGTAGCTCGCCGCTGCGCTCTGCACGCCCGCAGGGGCTGCCGGCTTCGGCGCCGAAGCCGCGGGGGGCTTCGCTGACGGCGCCTGCGCGACCGCCGGGCTCGACAAATAGCGCCGTCCGCCGTTGAGTTTCCTGAGCTGGTTGACCCAGTCCTCCGGGTACATCAGATGGTTTCCCGGCACCTTCAGGCCCATGTGTATGGCGATCGCCTGGATGAAGGCCACGCAATTCCACGTCGCCGCGTTCCACACCGGCGAGATTGCCTGCAGGCGCTTGATAAACGCGAACACGTCCTTGGCCTCGGCTTCGGTCATGTAGATGCGATAGCTCGCGGTCACATAGTCCGCATCGAGATCGCCGTAGCTCTTGCCGGTTTCGGACGGCACTGGAATAAGATGGCCAAGAACGTACGGGACGACGCTCTCGCTCGCCGGATGCAGTCCCGCGACTTCGATCTGCTTCTGATCGGCGCGTCCATACCACACAAAAGCGTGGCCGTAGCTGGCGGCCGTCCGCGCCCGGAAGTCGACGTAATAGATTGCTCTGCTCGTCGTATGCGGGTTGACGCTAGCCGCCCTGGCAGGTGCGTCCTGCGCACTGGCAGGCTGAAGTTGCATTCCCGCGGCGATCGCGGCTGCACACACCCCCAAGACGAGGCCGCACGCTTTTGTCCGAGCATCACGCATTGTTGGCTCCCCTAATCATGACTCCACTCCAGCGACAGGCTGAAGCGATCGGCGCTTTGCGCTGCTGGAGACAATGTCGCAGGGGGTGCTCGCGACAATTGTGCGCGAGTACCCCCTTTGATGACATTATTGCTAGCCCTTCGTCACTATGGGCGCCGGCGTCGGGTATTTACCGGGATACTTGCCGACCGGAAACTTGCCGATCGGAGCCTTGCCAACCGGAGGCGCCGGAGGCGGCGGCTCCTTGCGCGGCAGATCGGCGGCGGCGGCAGCGCCCAGCATGGCCAAGGATGCAGCCGTTGCGAGTACGATGGTCTTCATCATGACTATTCCCCTTGTGTCTGGGACAGACATCGCCTTCCGGAAGCCCCGGATGGGGCAACCGAAGAGGGACGCCCCCCTCTTCCCATCACCACTTAGCCAGAGCGGTTTCCACCGCTGCACGGTTTAACGATGCTCTAACCGAACCCGCGACACAACGAAAAAGCGCTTGTATCGCCTGTCCCGCTGAGCCTTTTCGGGAGAGTGTTGCACGAATAGCACGCACGCGGCCGCGGGAAGCCGGCTGGATCGCAATTTTGAGCGCGAGTCCGGATTGCGGTGACCAGAGGACCGCTTTTGGCGCTCTTTTTTAGGCTGCGCGGTGCCGGTCTTCGATTCGAATTTTCGTCAAAATATTGGCGAATCGACGGAGGCGGCGCGGCGTGCGCGCTGCGTAGGTATTCCGGAATGGAGCGCCGACTGACCGGCACATTCATTGGACTTGAGTCGCCGCTCGACTTCTTTGCTCTCACGCATTGCTCACGCTGTCAGCCGAATGAGCCGCACGACAGTGCAGGCGAGAAGCAGGATGTCGTTCGCGCGCGAGCCGCGCTAGAATTCCTTGGTGCGGGTAGAAGCGCGCAAGCGCTAGCGGTTGCCGCCTGCAGCGGGAGGAGATCAGCCGATGTTTGTCGCCACGCGCCGCGCCGTTTCCCGCGCTGAGACGACAGCGGTCGCTACGGCAGATCGACGGCGGCAGCCGAGCGAGACCCGCCCGGCCATCGCTCATGAGTGAGGGGGACGGTCAGCCGCGCCTGCAATCCGTCGGGCGCGAAGGATTGCTCGACCTGCCCATTGAGCTGGCGTTCGATCACCATGTTGATCAGCCTCGAACCGAACCCCGGCCGCCTGCTGCGCCGGGGAGGGGGACCGCGATTTTCCTTCCAATCGAGGACGAGGGTGAGGCCTTGCTGGGTGTGCGTGACCGACCAACTCAGGTCCACCCGTCCGGAGGCGATGGAAAGGCTGCCGTGCTTGCTGGCGTTGGTCGCCAGCTCGTGCACCGCCATGCTCAGTCCAAATGTCGGATCGGGTTCGAGGAACACATTCGGCCCACTGAACGAGATGCGGTCGAGGAATGCAGCGAGCAAGGTATTGAGAAGCTCGGCGAGCGACGTCGACTTCCATCCGCCTTCGGTAATGAGTCGATGGGCATTGGCGAGCGCGAGGACGCGCGCTTCGTACTTCGCAACGAGATCGGCGAGATTGCGCGAATTTTTGGCGGTCTGCGAGAACAGGGCAAGCAGCTGAGAAAAAAGGTTGCCGGAGCGGTGGCGCAGCTCGCGGATCATCAATTCATGCCGTTGATCGAGCTGTCGGCGCTGGATGGCGCCCGCCAAGACGTTGGCGACGGCCGCGAGAAATGCCACGTCGTAATCGTTGAACTTGCGCCGCTTCGCAGTGTGCGCGCCGAGCACGCCGTAGGCGCGCCCGTCACGCCCCGCAATCGGCGTGGTGAGTCCGCTTACCACGCCCGGCTTGCGCAGCAGTGGTTCGCCCGTGAACCGTTTCTCTGATGCGAGATCCTCCACCATCACAGGCCGCCCGGAGGCGAGCGTATAGCCGGCCTGCGTCTCCCGGCCGGTGGAAACGGTGGCCGTCCCGATCAGCCCGGGCTCCCATCCGATGCCCGCTCTGAGCAGGAGCTCGGCGTCGCCTGGAACCAGTTCGAGAATTTTCACCATTTCGACGTCGAGAATCTCGCCGACCGTGCTGACTGCTTCGTTGAAGTATTTCTGCAGGTCGCTCTCGGCCAGCGCGCGCTCGCCGAGACGGGCGAGTGTTTCTTGCTGGCGCGCGCGCACGCGAACCTCGCGATTGATGCGCAGGCGCTCGGTTACATCTCGGCACATGCCGAGCATTTGCACGGCTTTGCCGTCCTCGACGATGACAGTGACCAGCGCTTCAAACCAACGCTCTTCGCGCTCCGGCGGCCCCGGCAGACGATACTCCAAGCGACATGGCTCCTGTGTCTGCAAACTTTTGCCGATCGCCGCGAGAACACCGGTAGCGTCCTGTGATGCGAAGTCCTGCGGCGCGATCGACAGCCTGCCGTCGAAAACGCTGTCGGGCCGGCCATGGAAATCTTCGAGCTTGGTCGACCAGGTCAAATGATGGGACCGCAAATCCCATGCCCATACGCCGACTTGGCCCGCATCGAACGCTCGCCGAAACGATTCGAGGTCGGCCGGGGGCGGCCGCGCTTGTTCGCAAACACCGGGGTCGGCCGTTTCGCCTTTGTCCTGTTTCTCAGGCACGTTCACATCCACCGTGCGATGGCTTGTTTAGACTGCAGCAGAGATTGGGGCACGGCAGCAGGTCTGCATATGTGGCCCATGCGAATTCTTGCCTCGGGTCCGCTTGAGTCAAGCGTCGGTCTGACGCGGTTTCTCACCCCCACCCTCACGGCATAGGAGCGAGCGATCTCGGCGCGCGGTCTCACTCGCTTGGTGCGTCGATGCCGCGGCTTGGTTCAGATCGCAAACGGATGGTTGATCTCCCAGGCGAACACAGACTTTGGCGCATCGCGGCCCTGGGTGGCGCTGATTAGGGTCGCACCAGACAGGCTGACACGTTCTATAAGCCGCTGGTATTTCGAAGGTTCCGCGGGAGCGCAAATGCGCATTCGGTCGCAGTCGTCGGACCGACATGCGCCACCCGTGCCCGCAGGGTAAAGCAGCACCCGACTGAAAAACGCTGGAGGTCTCGGATAGAGATCGCGCGTGCGTTAAGACACGCAGCGGCCAGGGATCTGCGCCAGTGGCGACTGTCCGATCGCGCTGACCATGGGCTCACACCCATCGAGCAATCTCGGCTTGGGAGCCGGTGCCGGCGGGATCTGCGTCCCGGACGGGCCGTTCACCGCGTTGCGGCTTTTGCTCGAAACGAGGGGCAAGCGGTCGCTCTTGAGCGTGCGGTTCACCATTGGCGCGCCCCGTGAAAGGGACGGGGACGCCGTGCTGATGGCCGAAACTTCAAGCCCGACAAGAAAGGTCGCGAGCGCGACGACCGCGCCGCCGCAGCCGACGAAATATCTCGAAAAACGCCGCATGGGTAGCTCCCCACGATCCCTGTCCTCATTAGTCGCGTTAACCCGCCGTTAGGTTCATTCGCCGCGCCGCGATTTGCGCATGGTCACGGCGGGCGGAGGCGACGCCCGATCTAACGCCTTGGCGGGAAAGGCGATTTGTAAGGGGGCACCGGCGGGGTAACGCTCCCGGGCGCAGGTCAAGCGGAGGCCGGTTTTCGCCGTCGGAAATTGCGAGGAACCAAGCGGCGGGTCATGCGTTGGAGATGCAGCCGGCCGCCCATTTCCCCCTCCCCGTGCTCGGCCGGTCATATAGGGCGTAGTC
>Ga0306926_10010795_pt1 | contig 10107 bp, 7 predicted proteins | sample flu12Cox44000178_FD_203759 | JGI IMG/M metagenome (GOLD analysis project Ga0306926, IMG submission 203759) | Lab enrichment of tropical soil microbial communities from Luquillo Experimental Forest, Puerto Rico - flux8day.12C.oxic.44.000.178 (v2)... | ecosystem: Environmental > Terrestrial > Soil... | reverse complement strand
GCCCGGTGTACTTCCCATCGGTCCAGTGCATGTCCAGGATCGCAACGATGCCGTTGGAGTTCAGCAGGTTGACGTAGGCAGTGACGGCGCTGATGTAGGTGGCGCCCGCGTAGGCGGAGTTGACGTAGGACTCGCCGTTCCAGCAGGCCTCGTTCAGCGGCACACGGACGGCGGTCACGTTCCACGACCTGATCGCGCTGACCGCCGTCTGGTCCATCGGGCCGTCCCAGACCCCGGTGCCATTCACACATGAGTACTCACCGCCGGACCGGTCCACGCCGTGCAGGACGACCTGCTGGGCGGTGGCCGAGTTCACCAGCTTGGTGCCGGACACCTGCAGTTGCGGCGCGGGACCGCTCGGCGGGGTGATGGTCCAGGTGAAGGTGGCGGATCCGGAGCCGGCTGGCTGCTTGGCGGGGGGCGGTGAGCGCAGCGATAGTGGTGCCCATGATCCTTGTGACGGGCGCGACCGGTAACGTCGGCCGGGAAGTTACTGCTCAGCTCGTATCCGCGGGTATCGATGTCCGTGCGTTCGCGCGAGCTACTCAAGCGCCCCGCCTGGTGGACAGTGCGGAGGTCGCGGAAGGGGATCTGTCCGTTCCAGGAACCCTGGAGCGGGCGTTGACCGGTATCGAGGCGGTATTCCTGGTCTGGCCCCTCCTCACCTGCGATGGCGCGCCTGCCGTGCTGGCCGCGATCGCACGTACGGCCCGGCGGCTGGTGTACCTGTCATCGTCGGGAGTGAACGAGAACACCGAACAGCAGACCGATCCGATCAATCAGCTGCACGCCGACATGGAGAGCCTGATCGAAGCCTCGGGCCTGGAGTGGACCGTCCTGCGAGCGAACACGATCGCCTCCAACGCACTGGGGTGGGCCGGGCAGATCCGTGCCGGGGGTGTCGTCCGCGGTCCCGACATCGCCCCGACGGCGGTGATCGACCCGCGCGACGTCGCAGCCGTCGCGGCACGGGTGCTGGCCGAGGACGGGTATCCGGGTGCGAAGCTCGTACTGACCGGCCCGCAGGTGCTGAGCCGCGCCGAGCAGGTCCGCATGATCGCAGAGGCGATCGGCCGTCCGCTGCGCTTTGAGAAGGTCCCCGCCCGGGTCGCGCGCGAGCAGATGCTGGCCGATGGCAGGCCGCCTGCCCTGGTAGAGGCGCTGCTGGCCAGTGCGGAAACGCGGCCTGCCTCGGATGTGGTCACCTCGACGGTCGAAGCGATCACCGGAACGGCCCCGCGAACATTCCATGAATGGGCCACCGACCATGCCGATGAGTTCCGTTAAACCGATGCCTGCACCGCGCCATGTGAGGCAGGCCAGCAACGACCCGCCGATGCACTTCAACCCGGAACGCTTGCACCGTGCGTGAGATCGCTGGCTTAGGCGTCGCGCGATATCCGCCTGATTGGCTCGGTTTCGAGCTCCGGGCCGATGGCGAGGGTGGCCCCGCATATCTGGGCATTCTGCGCATGGAATCGCGGGTCGGGACCACTGCCGGCCCAGCCCGCAAGCGAGCGTCATCAGCGACGGGACGGCTCCGGTATGAGGCTGTAGTGTCGTGCCATGACGCTTGCAGCTGCGTCCGAGGGGCCGGAGGGACTGGTGGTCGCGGTCGGTGGCCGTGTCATTATCGGCGGTAAGTGCGTGGGGCGGTGACGGCGTGGCGCGGCAGGCGGTCGTGGTGCTTGGCGGCGGCGTGGCGGGTCTGACGGCGGCGCATGAGCTGGCTGAGCGCGGTTTCGCGGTGACCGTGGTGGAGCCCAAGGCGCTCGGCGGCCGGGCCCGGAGCATCGGCGTCCCGGGCACGGCCACCGGCGGCCGTCAAGACCTGCCCGGCGAGCACGGGTTCCGTTTCTTCCCCGGCTTCTACCAGGACGTCATCGAGTTGATGAGCCGGATCACGCTGCCGGACGGCACCGGAACGGTCGCCGACAACCTGGTGGAAGTGACCGAGATGATGTACGCGCGCGCGGAGCGGCGCGACGAGGTGGTAGTCGATATTTCGACCATCGAAGACCTGACCATGAGCACGCTGCTGCGCCGTATCGGCGGGTGGCTATCGCAGGGCAGCACGCTCGCCGCGGACGAGGCGCTGTACTACGCCAACCGGCTGATGGTGTTCCTGACCAGCTGCCAGGAGCGCCGCCGCGGGCAGTGGGAGTACCTGCCGTGGTGGGACTTCGTGGCCGCGGCGGGCGCGTCGGTCGAGTACCAGAAGGTCTGCGCGATCGGCACCAGCCGCAGCCTGGTAGCGGCCAGGGCCGAGGTCGCCAGCACCAAGACCATGGGTACCGTCCAGGAGGCCTTCGTTCTGAACAACGCGGGGTGGGCTGGTTACGTGTCGCCGCCGGATCGGGTGCTGAACGCGCCGACGAACCAGGCGTGGATCGACCCGTGGCTGGCGCACCTGGCCAGCCTGGGCGTCCGCTTCCTGACCGGCTGGGCTGCGGGTCGGCTGCGGCTGACCGGCTCGCGCATCGAGTCAGTAGTGCTGCGGGACCGGTCCGCAACGCTGGAGGAGATGGCGGCAGACTGGTTCGTGCTCGCGGTGCCGCTCAGTGAGGCGGTTCGGCTGACCCAGCCGGACCTGGTGGCGGCGGATCCGGCCCTGGCCGGGCTGGACCGGCTGGTATGCGACTGGATGGTCGGGCTGCAGTTCTACCTGCGCCGCCCTACGCCCATCCTGCACGGCCACGTTCTGTACCTGGATTCGCCCTGGGCGCTGACCAGCATCAGCCAGGCCCAGTTCTGGCAGCAGATCGACTTCGCCGCGACGTTCGGCGACGGCACCGTGCAGGACTGCCTGTCGGTGGACATCTCCGACTGCGACAGCCCAGGCCTGTTCGGCAAGCCGGCCAGGGAATGTACCCGTGAGGAGGTCGCCGCCGACGTGTGGGCGCAGTTGTCGGCGGCGCTGAACGGCCGCGGCGACCAGGTACTGTCCGATGACCTGGTTCATTCCTGGTTCCTGGATCCCGCGGTCACCGGCCTGGGCGGGCCCGGGCCGGCGAGCAACGCCGAGCCGCTGTTCATCAACACGGTGGGCTCGTGGGACGACCGTCCTCAGGCCGGCACGGCCATCGGCAACCTGTTCATCGCCGGCGATTTCGCCCGCACCGAGGTCGACCTGGCGACGATGGAGGGTGCTGCGCAGAGCGGGCGCGCCGCGGTCAACGCGCTGCTGGAGCGCTCGGGTCATGCCTCGCCGCCGTGCACGGTAAGCCCGCTGCCCAGCCCGCCGCAGCTGGCCTCATTGCACGGCATCGACGAGCAGATGTACCGGCAGGGACGGCCGAACATCTTCGAGATGGCTCCGCCGTGGAGCCATGAGACGGTCAGTGCCGGCGGGTGACGACGAACCTGGCCAGCGACGCGAGCTCGGCTGACGCGGTGAGGGCGGCATGGTCATCGGTGTGCGCCGGCTGCTCACGCAGGTGCCCCAGCGCCGACCTCAGGTGCCCGTTGGCGCGCCGGTGCGCCCAGTCCCGGCCTCCGGCCAGCGTGACCAAGGCGGCCGCCCTGTGCACGTCAGCCTCGCTCAGGTAGTCGCGCTGCGCGTACAGGCATCCGAGCTGGTCTGCGGCCGGATGGCTGGCGGCCAGCGCCGCGACCACCGGCGCCGACTTCTTCCGTGACCGCAGGTCTGACAGCACGGGCTTGCCGGTCGCGTCCGCGATCCCCCAGATGCCGAGGACGTCGTCCGCGAGCTGAAAGGCCCTGCCCAGGTGTTCGCCGAATGCGGCGAGCCGGTCGGCGGCCTGGGGCGCTGCGCCGCCGTAAAGCGCGCCCAGCCGGGCAGCGGCGGCCAACAGCGACGCGGTCTTGTCCGCCTCCATCGACAGGCACTGCTCGATCGTCACCGTGTCGGTTTGTTCGAAGGCGAGGTCAAGTGCCTGACCCCTGGCCATGCGGGCCACCGCCTCGCCCAGGGCCGCCGCGGCGGCGCAGGCGGTATCCACGCATTGGCCGCGCCGGAAAAACCCCTCAAACGCCAGCGACATCAGCGCGTCAGCCGCCGCGAGCGTGTCCGCGGTGCCGAACACGGTCCAGGCCGCGGGACGATGGCGGCGCACCGGGTCACGATCCATCACGTCGTCGTGCATCAGCGAGAAGGCGTGCACGAACTCGACACCGACCGCCGCGGGCACGGCATCCTCAGCGGCACCGCCGACGGCCCTCGCGCACAGCAGCACCAGCGCGGCGCGGACCGCCTTCCCGCCCGCATTCGCAGGCTGGCCCGCGGAGTCCCACCAGCCAAGCTGGTACCCGGCGACCAGCCGGGACTTCGGCTCGAGGCAGTCGGCCCAGTGCCTGGCCTCAGGCTCGAGCAACTCCCTGGCCCAGCCGAGCAGGTCAGCTACGGGCCGTTCCCGGCTCAGATCTGGGCCGGGCCCGGCCACTGCGGAGATCGTCATAGGAAATTTCCCCAGCCGGTACTCGCCGGGGCGGCCAGCACGGGGCCGGCCAGCGTGCACCACAGGCCCGCTGCCGCGACCACGATTCCAGCGGCCAGCGCGACCACCCCGCCGCGCCGGCGGAGTGGGCGGCCGACTGCAGCCGTGGTCCGGCGTGACATGGCGTCCCGTCCGCATCGCATGTCACCCCGGCGGCGCAGCGGTTGCCAGCCGGGCCTGGTGCTCTCGGGTATTTCAGGATGCATCAGAACCCTCCCCGCCAGGCGAGCCGCACCCGGCGATTTCATGAGCCGCCATGACACGGCACTGCCGGTAGCGTGCCGGACCGCGATGCGGCTGTCGGTCACCCGGCCGACACGGCTCCTGTCAGCCTGCTGACACGCGGCTTCGGCGGCCTGCCGCCGCACGGCCGCGATCGCGGCCGTGCGGGCGGAGCGGGCCGGCATCGCGGCGGTCAGCGGCCGGATCCACCGCATGCGGTCCACGGCCGCCTCGGGGTGGTCGCCGAACTCCTGGGCGTGCATCGGCCCAGGCCGTTCGGAGTGCCAGTCAGGTCCGGGTGGGGTGGATTCGCGCTGCCCTCGGTCCAGGTGGTGTACCTGTGCGCGGTGACGGTCGGGGTGCCATATGAGCTGGTTCCGGCTGGCGCGGCGCTGGCGGCGCAGGTGCTGCAGGACGGCGAATCGCCCGCGCTGGGGTGGGATCGGTTCGAGGCGCTGCGCTAGGCCGGCCTGGCCGCGCTGCTGCCAGGCGGCGGCCGCGGAGCTGGACCGGGTCAGCGGCCGCCGCGCGGCGCCCGCGGCCTGACTCCGGGCAAGCAGCGGGTCGCCGAGCTGGTGGCCAGCGGCCTGTCGAACAAGGGCGGACGCCGGGCAGCTGTACCTCAGCGTCGCCACCGTCGAGGCACACCTGTCCCGGGTGTGCGCCAAGCTCGGCGTCCGCTTCCACGCGCAGCTCGCCCGGCGCCCCGGCCTAGGCCCGGCGGTCGGCCGGGCCGCCGGTCAAAGTTCCCAGGTTTCCCGGATTCGCGCCCATCCCAGCTCGCGGCCGGCCAGGCCCGGCCCTGGTGACCCGCCACCAGCCATCCATCAGGAAGCGAGGACGCATGTTCGCACAGCAAGATCAGGCCGTCGGCATCCAGGAACGCCCGCATCCGCCGACGCCCCTCCTCAGAGCCGAGGCTGCGGTGCGGATGTCGCGCCGGAGGACCTCGACGTTCGGAGCGTCTATCTTGGTCAGGAATCCAAGCTGCAGGTCGGTGGCGATCACGCGCCCGGCCGAGCCGACCACATCGGACAGCCACCGGGTGATCGACCCTCGGCCCCCGCCGATCTCCAGGCACCTCGCGCTCTTACGGACTTCAAGACGCTGAATGCGCCGCTTCGTGAGCAGGCCGAGACGTTGCTCCAACAGCTCAAGACGGCGCGACTCGTCCAAAGCGGAATGCGGGAACGCATAGTCCGGAGCCTCACCCACAGCCAGGATCATAAGCCGCGGTACGCCTCGCCGCCCGCCACGCGCCAGCCCTTGACCCCGAACGCGGAAAGCCACGCGAGCCAGCAAGGCCTCCGGATGAGAACGACCTGGACCGGGCACGACCCGCCGCTGATCGGCGCAGCGCGGTGACACCGCCTGCCCGTCACACTGCGTCGTTGCCCTATGAGCCGCGTAACGCACGTGAACCGCCGTTCGGCGCGCCTATATACCTCGATGCCTGTGGGGCAGGGTTAGCGCATAGCTGGGCGTTCGGCGCTGCTATCTCGAGGAGTCGGCCTCCGGACCGGCCGGGACGGCAAGAGCTACCCCGCGCAGATGCCGCCGCCGCTGGCCTGGCGCTGGCGGGCAGTGACCCTCACCCACCGGCACTGCACGAGCTGGGCTACAGCCAGCGGGCCGTGCAGCGCGAGCTGGCCCGCCGCGGCTACCGGCGCAGCCTCGGCACGGTCTGCTACGACCTGAGCCGCCCGCTGCCGGGCTGTGCCCGCTGCCGCGGGGCCAGCGGGCCCGCCGGCAAGCTGACCCACGCCGGCCATCCGGCAGGTTGACCCAGGTCCACCCGCCGGCGGACCGACCCAGGCCGGCCATACGCAGACCAACACAGGCCGGTTCGCCAAGCGGATGACGCGGGCAGGCCCGGGCGGGATGCAATCCTCCCGGGCCTGCGGCGAACTGGACCTGTGGTCTAGCACTCTCCCTAGGCAGGCTGCGCGGCGAGCGCCGGGGCAGGCAGGTGGGATGCCCGGATGCCGAGCCCGGCGGTGCGCACGAGCACCATCGCGAGCGCCATGAAGATCAGCCCGTCGGTGATGGCCGCCGCGGTGACCTGGTTCGCGATGGCCCAGCTGGCCAGCGAGGCCTTGACCCAGTGCGCGGCGCCGTAGGAGAAGGCCGCCCGGGCGCCGATGATGACGATCCACAAGATCGCATAAGGCACCCCGGCGCTGCTGACCGGCTTGCCGGTCTCCGGGCTCCGGTAGACGCCCATCAGCGCAACGGCAGCCAGGCCGCCGAGCACGCCGGCGATCTCCACGATCAGGCCGGTGCCGTGGGTGACCGGCCAGTAGAGGAACAGCGGGACGATCACCGCGGCAGCGATCACGGGCCGCAGCAGCCGCATCGGGCCGATCTTCCGTGCGGGGCCCAGGTCGGTGGCCAGCACCGTGGCGAGGACCACGCCGTTGACGATCATCGCTTCGGTGAGTTGGGAAAGCATTGTGTGCTCCTGGTAAGTCGGTCCGCATCTGACGAATCCACGATCGCCGGGCGGGGGGCCGGCTGGCATCAGCGAAATCGCCAGTCGGGATCGCCAGTCGCCGGCGAGCGCAGGCCTGCGCAGAAATGGCAGCACCGGTTACCATGCGCGCTATGACCGGGCCCGGGCCGCAGCTTGCGGGCCAGTGCCTGCTTGGACGTGAGCCCGAGTGCGCGGTCATCGACAGGCTGCTCGAGGACGCTCAGGCGGGGACGGGCGGAGCGCTGGTGGTGCGGGGTGAGGCCGGGATCGGCAAGTCAGCGCTGCTGGACTTCGCGCGGCAGCGGGCGGCACCGATGGCGGTGCTGTCCGCGACTGGCGTGGAGGCCGAGTCCGATCTGGCCTTTGCCGGGCTGCACGAGTTGCTGCGGCCGATCTTGGATCATCTGGGCGAGCTGCCGGATATTCAGTCCCAGGCGCTGGCAGGTGCGCTCGGGCTGGCGCCGTCCACGCATGCTGATCGCCTGCTCCTCTCGGCCGCGGTGCTCGGCTTGCTCGCGGCGGCTGCCGAGGACCGCCCCACGCTGTGCGTGGTTGATGACGCGCAATGGCTCGACCGGCCGACGGCCGATGCGCTGGTGTTTACGGCCCGGCGGCTGCGGGCCGAGCGGCTGGTGATCCTGTTCGGGGCGCGTGAAGGCGAAGCGGCCCGGTTCGAGGCTGCCGGCCTGGCCGAACTCACCCTCACCGGGCTCGCCGATCAGCCTGCCATCACGGTTCTCGCCAGCCGGGCGCGGCAAGCGCCACCCAGAGTCCGAGACCGGCTGCTCGCCGAGGCCGCCGGGAACCCGCTGGCGCTCATGGAGCTAGCCAGCGGCTTGTCAGATGAGCAACTGCAGGGCCTGGCCCCGCTGCCGGAGGCGATGCCGCTCACCCCCCGGCTAGAGAGTGTCTTCCGGCAGCGGATCGGGCAGCTTCCGTCCACGGCGCAGACCGCGTTGCTGATCGCCGCTGCGGACAGCGCGAGTGAGGTGCCCGCGGTGGTGCGCGCCGCAGCCGCGCTCCAGCTTCCGGCCGACGCGCTCGATCCCGCGCAGCGGGCTGCGCTGATCCGGGTCACCGGCGCCACCATCACCTTCCGCCATCCGCTGGTGCGCTCGGCGCTGTACCAGGCAGCCACGCTCGGCGAGCGCCAGCGGGTGCATGCGGCGCTGGCAGGTGCCCTGGCTGGCGAGGAGCACACCGACCGGCGGGTCTGGCACCAGGCGATGGCCACGCTGACCGTCGACGAGGAGGTCGCCGCAGCGCTGGAGGCCTCAGCCCGCCGCTCGCAGATGCGGGCGGCGCACTCCTCGGCGGCGACCGCGTTCCTCCGCGCGGCCGAGCTGAGCACCGACGGGCCGGGCCGCACGCGGCGGGTCGCCGCTGCGGCACAGGCGGCCTGGGACGCCGGCCAGCCGGACCGGGCGCGGGACGCGATCGCGCGCGCGCTGCCCAGCGCAAGCGGCGAGCTGAAAGCCAAGCTGTTGCAGCTCAGCGGCATAATCGAGGCACGCTGCGGCAGCGTTCCAACGGCCTTGGCGCGGCTGCTTGAGGGCGCGGACGCGAGTACCGATCCGTCGCTGACGCTCGAGATGCTGGTCGACGCGGCCGAGGCCGCGGAGTTCAGCGGTCAGATCGCGAAAGAGGTGCAGCTCGGCGAACGGGTGAGTTCGCTGCAGGCCACAACGACACGTGACCGCATGATGGCCTCGCTGCTGCGCGGATTCGCGAAGGTGTTCTCCGGGGACCACCAGGCCGCCGGTCCCCTGCTGGAAGACGCCATCCGGGAAGCGGATACCCTCGACGATCCCCGGGCGCTTGCGTTGGCCGCGAACGCGGCGTCGGTCGGCCGCTACCCGGGAAACGGGCTGCAGTACGCCAACCGCGCCGTCGAATCCGCCCGTCGGCAAGGCCTGCTCAGCCTCCTGCCGCGAGCTCTCGAGACGCAGGCCTACGAACTGCTTAATAACAGCAGCTTCGAGCTCGCCTACGCCGCAGCCGGCGAAGGCTACCGGTTGTCACTGGACGTTGGCCACGGGGGCGGCTGGCCGCTGATCTACATGGCCCGCGTCGAAGCAGTCTGGGGCCGCGAGGCCGACGCGCGCCGGCACACCGAAGAGGTGCTTGCGACCGGACAGCGAACCGGCTCCACGTTCCTGGCAGGACTTGCCGAGTGGAACCTCGGGTTCCTCGAACTGGCGTTGGGGAAGCCCTCCGAGGCAGCCGCACAGATGCTCACGGTGACGGACCTCAATCAGCCGAAGGTCAATCCGCTGGTCGCTTTGCCGGCGATCCCCGACATGGTCGAGGCGGCGGTCCGCTGCGGTAGGGCCGGCGAACTCGGCGGACGCCTTGCGGCGTTCGAAAGATGGACCACCGCTGCGCCGGTGGCGGCACGGCGTGCGCTGCTCGCGCGCTGCCAGGCCCTAGTCGGCGAGCGCGACCCGGATGAGGCGTTCGCGGAGGCACTGGCGGCGGCCGCGGCGCTGCCGCCGCTACAGCGGGCCCGGACGGAGTTGCTTTACGGCGAATGGCTGCGGCGGGAGCGGCGGCGCACCGATGCCCGCGGTCACCTGCGTACTGCGGTGGAACTGTTCCGCACCCTGGGCGCGGTGCCCTGGGCGGAACGGGCCGAGGCGGAACTGCGGGCGACCGGGGAGACCGCACGCAAGCGGGATATCGCCGCGGTCGAGCAACTGACCCCGCAGGAACTGCAGATAGCTGGGCTGGTCACCGGCGGGCTGACCAACAAGCAGATCGCGGCACAACTGTTCCTCAGCCCGCGCACCGTCGACTACCACCTGCGCAAGGTCTTTACCAAGCTCGGCATCACCTCCCGCGGCGAACTAATCCGCGACGGCCTGCCCCGCCCCGGGCCGGCCTGAGCACGCAGACCGGCTCCGCCCAGCCGTCCCGCACTGGCGAGAACACCGATGCGACCGATGGCGCCGGCCA
>Ga0306926_10010791_pt1 | contig 10109 bp, 17 predicted proteins | sample flu12Cox44000178_FD_203759 | JGI IMG/M metagenome (GOLD analysis project Ga0306926, IMG submission 203759) | Lab enrichment of tropical soil microbial communities from Luquillo Experimental Forest, Puerto Rico - flux8day.12C.oxic.44.000.178 (v2)... | ecosystem: Environmental > Terrestrial >... | reverse complement strand
TAATTGAACACGACGCGGGCTTGATCGACCGAGGCGGCAAGAACAAGGACTACGCCGCGCTCGCCAGGCGAGAGCCGATGCTTCTGGAATAACCCGAGGAAGATCGCGGTCGCCGCCGCCATCCGAGACTTGCCGGAGCGCCGACCGGCGACGCACCACAACTCGCGCACCCGACGCTTGGGCAAGTCACGCTCGCCCGCAATGGTGTTGTGGAAGACCTCGCGCTCCTCGTCGGTGAGCGGCCGACCGAAAGCGGCCTTGAGCGCGATCAACCACGTCTGCCAAGTCGCCAGCGGGCCGAGCCCGGCACCGAGCAGCCGCTTGTCGGCCAAGACGTGGTCGATCTCCTTCATTCAGCAGCCTCTTCGTTCAGGATATCGCTGAGCGACGGTTCGATCGTGCGCGCCCGGCGCTCCAGACCAACAGCCTCAAGCAGGCGACGCAGATTGCCCGCCGTGCGCTGGTACAGGTCGAGATCGGCGGGTGAAGACTCCCCGGCCATCGCGAACTTAGCCTCGAGCCGCTCGAGCTCGACCGTCAGCGTGGCCGCGCGCCGGACGATCGACCGCTCGGCCGTGGACACGTTGTCGATACCACCGAGGTCGGCGATGTGGGCGGCGATCAGATCGCGGCAGCGCCGCGTCCACGCGGACCTGCCGTCGATACCCGGCAGCGACTGGCCACTCCGCACCCGACTTCGCGGGCTAGCCCGCTCATGATCCGCGTGTGAACCGGCGATGTTTTCGACTACGTTCCGAACCTCCCGATCTGCCTCCGCATCTCGACTGCATTTGCGTCCATCCTCTTCAGGCCCCAGCGCTAACTACGCGCTGACTACGCGCTGACTAGGCTGGGACGAGATGGTCGGGAAGTCCAGCGCTGGCAGCGCTTTCCTAGGCTGGCGTCCACGGTTTTGTTATCCGCAACATCCGCCATACCCCGCAAAAAAAGGGGTTAGGCAGGCGGCGATGCACCGTAGCCCCAGGGGACACGGGTGGCGGCGAGCGGCGGCCTCTTTTTTAATTGCCCCGGCGGGAAGGCGACGGTGAGCAGCACGAGAACCCCCAGGATGTGATTTAGATCAAATAGCGCCCGCCCAAAGTCGGCGAGGTTGACGATGTTACGGTTACGGGCCAACCGGGCGCCATTTGCTATGCAGCAACCGCAGACGATGAGCTATTACATCACGAGGCTACTTCGTGCGACGCCGATGGCGCTGCTCATTCTTGCGGGGATAGTAACAGCCGCCATTGGGGAAACTCGAGGATGCAAAAGCCGCCTTTAATCGTCGTGACTACACAACCGGGTTGCGGCTCTTGCGTCCACTGGCCAAGCAAGGCGATGCCGCGGCTCAGTTTGTCTTTGGCTTGTTGTACTATATGGGCCAGGGCTTGCCGAAGAACTACGCCGAGGCAGTGAAGTGGTTTCACAAAGCGGCCGAACAGGGCAACGTCGAAGCGCAGGTGATGCTCGGCACTATGTATCGCGACGGTCAGGGCTTGCCGCAGAACTATACCGAGGCCGCGAAATGGTACCGCAAAGCCGCCGAACAGGGCGATCACATCGCGCAGTCAGAACTCGGCGTGATGTACGCCAGAGGCCAGGGGGTGCCGAAAAACAAGGCTGAAGCGGTGAAGTGGTGGCACAAGGCAGCAGACCAAGGCGACACCACCGCAAAGAGAAACCTCGCGCTCGACCTCTGCCAAAACGACTGGACCAAATGCAGCGACAATGCCGACATGATCAAATATTACAGCAAAATGAACGAAGCACGTGAGGCTTGCGAGCGCTCCTTGGTGGAAAACGCGGCTCCGTTCGGAGAATTAGAATATCCCCCGCCCGAGCCTACGTTCGGATCGTTTTATCGGGGCAACGACTACCCGAAGACTGGGGTTGTTAAAATCATCCAACCTCGGGTGCGGATTTCCAGCGGTACTGGCGCCCCAGTCGTTTCAGCTGTCGAGTGCTGGTATAACTTCAGAAATGAAGAAGCGAAAATCCTGCACATACTCGATCCCTCGAACCCGTATTGGACACTTCAACCAATCGACTAATCAATATGGGCGCACTTCGATCAGGGCTGCGAGCGCACGAGATCGCTGGCGAGTCCCGGCAATCGGCCGCCCTTCTCTCGGTAAGTTTGGGGAATATCGATCAAAAAAGGACACGCCGTCCGCCAGGATTAACAAATGGGCACCTCGAAAAATAGCGCCTCCTCGCCAAACGCCATAAAATTGCCCGCGAATGATTCCGCTTCGTTCTCGTTCCGATTCATTTACGTTCACTCCGGAGCTGTCAGCGATCGCCAGTGGGAGCAATTTTTCGAGGTGCCCAAATGACTAGAACGGAGAAGTTCACGCACAAGGGACTCGATTTTGAGATTAGAGCGGCCGCCTTTGATCGAGGTTGGACAGTTCGGGTCTTCCTAAATGGCAAGCCGGCCTCTCCCGCCTACCAGGCGAGTTTCGAGACCGCAGCCGACTTGAACAGTCACGGGTGGGGCAATGTGGTCGATGCGCTGCTTGCTTTGACAAAAGAGGACATCGAAAACGATCGGCTTCCTGAGATCAAAGCCGCACAAAAAACGGGCTGACGCGCTTTCCGGGATTGGTTCCACGGCTTTGTCATCCGCGACGCGGCAAGCAAGCCCGCGGGCTACGCCGGAAAAAAACGCGGGATTGATCCGGGTGGCTGGGTGTTCTCCGCTGACCCACAGTAACCGGCCGCGGCCAACGGTTTTTTTGCCCAGCCGACCGGCCACCCCGCGAGCGGCAGAAAACGCGAGCGGGTCGGCGGCGTTCGGCGCCTATCCCTCCAGCTCTAACGTTGAGATGTGGAAGATCGACAGTCCCCCAGGGCCTGCTCCAACTTCTTCTGTTGGCGTTGGAGGGATAACGTACGACTTCGACTGCTCCGTAAGGAACGCTAAAACATGACCGCCAATTCGTGTTGGCAGGACAGTCGGATACAGTCCCTTCTTTTTTCCCATGTGCTTGAGCGCCAATTTGCCGGTCACCTCGACGATCTCCCACACTGTGTTTGACCAATCCTTCGAAGAATTGTGGTAGACTTGACGACCGTGCGACGACGTGCGGCGCGGCTGAGCCGGATCCATATCGTAGAGCATCCGAACCAGAAACGTGCCGAAATCAAGGCTTAGGTGAGAGTGTGCAACTAGCGGATTTACTGGCAACGTAATTTTCCAGTGAGCGTTCGATACGAGACCATATCGCCCTGACCTGTCATCCCCCTCGAAATCTCGTAATCGTGGATCGAATCCTGGCGCACGTATCGAGAAGGACGGCCAAGTATCGTACAGCCAAAATTGCGGTTCATCTGGGGAAACCGGCGACCCAAAGTACATTTTCGCCTGAACCAGTGTCGCGCGATGAAACACTTTATGCGTTGCGGTGCCATGTGAGTGCAGCACCAGGAGGTCTGCAAGTTCGCAAGAGAGCGTCTTCGCCCGCGGGGGCGGCGGTCCATGGATGGTGACTTTTGGTGATTGATGACAGAAAACGCCAGCAACCCCCACGTCGACGCCCATTGGCGCCAGCACGCGCTTCCATTCACGCTCTAACATATCCACGCCGTTTTCAATTAATGAGGCTACGAAATCCACCTCGGATGCGGGAGAATGCTTCATTGCCCCCATGCGCTTTCGACACACCGCAGATATGACTCTATTGGCAGAGCTTATGAGCTGGGCCTCGCAGCTGGGCGGGATCATCTGTCCTCCGAGCATCAAGTTAGAACTCGCGAGCACAGCAAGGAACAACCTGAAAGTCATTTGCAATTTTTCCAATCGGCGGAGGGGTGCCTCTGGGGTGCGACGGCCCAGATCGAGCTTCACTCGGTATCGCCGTCTTGGGCGACCGCTATGGGCTTACGGATGTCTTGCGGAGCTCGCGGTCCTCACCGCGATGATCGCGCTCTAGCCGTTCGCAAACCTGTTGCGCCGCGTCCTCTGGCGTCGGCATGCGGCCGTCGCGGATCATGGCCTTAGCGAGATGCACGGCGGTGGGAGCGTCTACGTGCTCGCGTGAATGGCGTCGCAGTGAGCGAGGCAGCGGCCGCTGGCGTCCTGCACGCACCGCGAACCCTTCGCCACCCGCTGCATTAGGCCGCTGCTTCCGCTAATGCCGCGCGCCCTCCTCGATCTTCGCTAAATTCGCATTGTCCGCGAGGCTTGGAAGCGTTACTCAAGGCAAACGCCGCTCCGCGATGTGGCGCCCGCTCTAAACGAACCCCTACTACTGATACCCCCCGGGGCTTAGTCTCAATGTATTGGAAGCTAGCACAGAGGGCGAGCTGGACACGGCTTTCGCGAACACGGTGCAACGGGGAGTCGGCGCGCTCTTGGTCGCCTCAGAACCATCCTACAACCGCTGGCACGAACACATCGTGGCGCTGGCGACAAGTCATAAAATGCCCGATGTGGTCGCGCGGGCGCGAATCGTCGTACATGACTGACATGGCCCGCAAGAGAGCTTTCCGCATCGGCCGTTCCCGCACGGGCCTGGGCCTCTTTGCGACGGCGCCGATCGAGAAAAGGGCCTTCATCGTCGAATACAAAGGCCGCAAGCTTACCACCGAGCAGGCCGATAGACTTGAGGCCCGAGGCAACCGCTATCTGTACGAGATCAACAGCCGTTGGACGATCGACGGAACGAGCCGAAAGAACCTCGGACGATATGCAAATCATTCGTGCCGGCCCAATGCCGAGACCCACAGGATAGGGCACAAGGTCATCATCCGCGCCATCAGGAATATTAGAACAGGCGCCGAGATCACCTACAATTACGGCCGCGATTATCTGATCAACGTCATCACACGGCGCGGCTGCAAATGCGACAAGTGCCGGAAGAAGCGAGGCGATGCGCGCGCGAAGGCGCGCTCACCGACGAGTCCCGCGAAGCCGAAGAAGCATGGCAACAAGAAATGAAATGCCCCGGTCATCGCCCGCGAAGCTTGGACCGGGGCAAAGTTGGGATTCGCATTCGTAACATCCCCATCAAGATGGCCAGACGGCCCGAACGTTTGATCGCGTCTCTATTAGTTGAGCTTCGAAAGCTCTCGAAGCCGACTGTGCGGCTTGCGCAGGACTTTCCGCATCAGTGACGTCGATTCGCCGTTGCAGGCACTTGAACGGGTGTCCATCGGAGCTGGGCAGATTCTTGTAGAAGCTAACATGGTAGGTGGACATCACGGGCCTCCTTAACAAGCGCCTTCAATTACGACGAATACCAGGGCGAGATATTGATCTGGGTCAAAAGGCGATCGGGTGTCTCCCCTGCAATTAGATCGACCACGTCCTTTGCCACGAAGCCTTGCCGTTTTGCCAAAGGCTATCGCGTCCTACTTAGACGACTTCGACGCCGATCCCGGAAACCAAGCGAGTTCCATGTCGCGCTTGAAATGACGCGTGCAGCGCTTGGGCTTGCAGACGAATTTGCGAGCGGAATCATCGCCAAGCAAATCGTCGAACTTGCCAGGGCCCGAGAGCGGCATCCCGACGTTTTGTGCGAAGGCGCGCTCGAGAAATTACGCCGGCATTTGTTCGGAGATTAACGGGGGCACCGTCTAAGCGCCCCCATCGCCGCTCCCAGAGCAATTAGCCAGCTTTCTTGTGTTGGGACGGGCGACCAGCTTTCTACGACGTCCGATGATGCGTTGCATGGCGGTCGGTCCCGTCCTCCATCCGGCTACGCAAAGAGTGGCTGGTACCGTTCGTCCCTCGCGCCGCGCGCTACGGCTTCGGCGAGGTGCCATAGCGTTTAGTGAGGTTTTGCACCTCGATGACGTTGTCGCTCATCGCCGTCCAAACCTCGAGTCGCCGCGGCGTGATTGCAGGCCCTCATCCTCCACGCGTTTCGTGCCCGACCACTCGCAGATTTCAACCTCGGCCGCAACTTTGGTGCATCATTGAAAAGACATAATTGATTTCGATCGAAAGTGCTGCCCGGAAGAAAGAGCCAAGCCCATAATCTCTCAAGAGGATTGCATTGGGATGTGCAGCCTTGATGGGACGAGGTGGCCGCAATCGGCGAGCATCAGCATATTCCGGACATCGCTGCCGCCGCTCTCGCGGACTATCTGCTCGGCAAGCCGGCTGGCACTTGTCCACGCGCCTCCTCGTGCCGGCCAATATCACCATCATTCTGCTGCCGCCGAAGTGCCCAGAGCTCAACCCGGTCGAGAACGTCTGGCAGTTCATGCGCGACAACTGGCTCTCCAACTCCAAGGGTCTCACCCTGTCCAACTCAAGCCCCGTCCTCTTAGGAAGCCGGGGCTTTTCCTTGAATCGAGGCTGATGCGGATTGGGATAGAAAAAGGCCAACATGAGCGCAATGAGAACTCACTTCACTTACCGCGTCGATACGTGGACCCCTGACGGCGAAAGCATCGTGGAGCATGTCGCCGGGCGTCGAGGACTACCAGGTCGCACTCGCTACCTACCGCGCCGCCTGCGAACGCTGGCCCGGCGCTCCCATCACCTTGCGGCAGGGCGGAGGAGTGATCGAGAACAGCAGGCGCCTACGCGCGGTGTAGGCCTATCAGCGCCTCGACGCGCGCTTGGGAATCGGTTTTCTGGGCCACCCCGCATCTGCGACAAAATGCGGAACCGACCGGCCCATCTACAAGTTTTGAGTGTAGGCGTAAGTGTAAGCGTGATTAATGGCTTTGGCTCAACGGCCAGAATGGTGCGTGGTCCAGACTCGGCCTGCAAGCAGTGCGGCGGGAGGATGGATAAGTTGGCCGATATTTCTCCTCGGGGCCGCGAGCCGGGGCTCCGCGCCTTCGTGTGCTCTGAGTGCGGCACGGTAGAGAGTGTTCTAGTTCACCCTGATAATCATTTCGGGCCGAAGGAGCCAACGCTGATGGAAAACGTTGAACTCCGCATTATGCCCAACGGCAAAAACGGTCGCTGGTATTGGGAAGTTATCAAGGACGGCCGCGAGGTTGCACGCCGTGTTACCGACACAGAACCCGCTGCGTGTGAGCAGGCGCATCAAGCGGCGAAAAAAGCGGAGCTGGTTGAATAAAAGGAACTTCCGGCGCGCCCGTGAGTTTGCGAAGCGGAGCCCTCGTAACATAATTCGCCCACACCTGAGGGTTCCCGAGACCCCGCCCTTCTCCCTTTCGGGCGGGGTTCTCGTTTTGGCGAATGATTACGCTCGGCCGACGCGTCGTCCCAGCAGCAGCAGCAAACCTCACGCATGGTGCTTAGCGCCCGCCGGGGAGCGAGACCGCAGCCCGCTCAGCATTGGCCTTCTTGCCGGCGATGACGCCGCTCGGATCGCCGGTCGCATTCGCCATCCCGGCCGGTTCGTGATGCTGCTTCCACGGGAGCTCGATATGATCGCCGCGGGCAAGTATCTGTGTCGATGACCCGACCGCTTCGGTATGCCATCGGTGAGAAAGCGTGAAGCCCACAGAGACCGGACTGATTGGCTGAGGATGCACGGCGTGCGGGTCCACCGCTGGAGAGCCCTCGGCCGGGGGTTCAATCCTGCCGAGGGCTTCTTCTTACTCAAGAACTTTGGGGGCTCTTAATCGAGATCATTACCAGAACTTGTAGTTCAGACCGACCCGGACGACATGGTCAAAGAGCCTGAAATTGGTTACGTCCCCAGCGGCGGCGGCGGGTGGCACAATTCCGCCAGTAGACGAAGTCGTGCCGAAGTCCTCATAAAGATATTCGCCCCTCGCTGACCACGTTTTGAACGCTTGCACCAAGGGGACATGGTGTTGGGAAAGACGCCGGGTTTCGCCGCGCTCGGCCCGTCCCGCGCGAGCACTCGGCTCAGGGGCTGCTGATGCCGCTATCCTTGCGCGAACGGCTCACGATGCTGATGCCGCCATCAGTCTTCTACCGGCAGCGCATCGCGCAAGAGGCACGCACGGGCGAGCCCGAACTCGCGGTCCTTGCCGAGCTGGTGCCGCGCGGCGGGATTGCCGTCGACGTCGGTGCAAACGTTGGGTTCTTCACTGGCCAGGTCGCGAATACGAACACCTCGTCCTTCCCGGTAGGGAACGGCGGTGATGGCGCGTCCGCTCATTTCATCTTTGCCAATTTGAACGGCACCATCTCCGCCTGGGACATGGGCCAGAATGCCTTTACCCAAGTGACGACGCCCAACGCTAGCTACACTGGGCTAGCCATCAACCAGGCGCAGACTCGATTGTACGCCGCCAACGGTGCGGGTTCCGGCAGCATCGATGTCTTCAACAGCTCCTTCACGCAGGTGCCTCTGGTGACTCTCGGCCCGAACGCATTTGCGACCCCGTCGCAGGTGCCCACCGGATTCGTCCCGTTCAACGTGCAGAACATCAACGGGAACGTGTATGTGACCTATGCGCCCCCGGACGTACAGCCCAGACAACGGCCACTCCCGGCATGGGGGCGGTGGCGATTTTCGATGAGAACGGAACCTTCCTGCGGATGGCCGCCGTCGGCGGCCCACTCGCGGCGCCGTGGGGCCTTGCTCTCGCCCCGGCCGGTTTCGGTCCGTTTGGCGGCGACCTGCTAGTCGGCAATTTCAGCTTTAGGGCACCTCGAAAAATAGCGCCTCCTCGCCAAACGCCATAAAATTGCCCGCGAATGATTCCGCTTCGTTCTCGTTCCGATTCATTTACGTTCACTCCGGAGCTGTCAGCGATCGCCAGTGGGAGCAATTTTTCGAGGTGCCCTTTAGCTTAATGGCCAACGACATCGACGTCTTCGACTCGAACGGGAATTTCGTGGGCACGATCCCGATTAACGTTGGCGTCGGCAACACGAAAGGCGGCCTTTGGTCCCTCGGCTTCGGGACCGGGTTGGGCATGAACGGGCGCCCCGACACTCTCTTCTTCACCGACGGTATTGATGGCGAAACGCACGGGCTGCTTGGGGCCATAAATGTTCCCGGCCCCATCGCCGGTGCAGGCTTGCCCGGCCTGATCTTGGCTTGCGGTGGCCTGCTCGGCTGGTGGCGACGGCGGAAGAAGATCGCCTGAACATCCACTAATTGATGTGATTGACGTAGTGGTCGATCACCATAGCGATGATGGCTGAGGCAAAGACGGCTGCGAACCAGCTATCCCGACTTGTCCACTTGCCCTGCACCAGCACAACAAGCACCAGGGCAATAACGGCTGACGCAATCAGAGCCCAAGTAATCATCGCCTAATACCGGCTCTGGCTTACAGTGCAGCCAGGGGCTCCCAGGGCCAAGCCCAGAAGACCTCATGGGCTGGCCCGGGGCGTAAGCGTGAGCGTCCGAGGGTGTGACAGCGCCGCTCCAATCCCAACTTTAGTTACTGCGGCGGCGGCACCGTGCCACGGCGGTAGGCTCTGCGAGCCATTCGGCGGGTATGACGGATGGTGGTTCTGGCGACGCAGACACCATTAACTCGGGTCCTAAATGGGCCGCATCCGAGACGAACTTGCGTGATCATGCCGTCCGGTTGAGAAAGCGGCGCAGGCGTTATTGCTTGTGCCGAAGTTGTGACGGCTAAAGCAAAGCCCGCAACAGCAAACAACCTGAGCATTCTTTGTCCTCCTGTTTTTCCTCCCTCATGCACGTGGAGGGTAGCAGTTCCCGAAGATGGATCAATACCACTACTCTGCTGAACGCTGGCTGAACGTGGTGGTCCTTGAAGGGTCGTATCGATTATTAGCGCTCGATCTGGTAGGCTTGTCTTCGCACGGCCTCGAACAGGAGCATGCTCATGCGCTGCACGCCCATTATTGCAGGACTTGTCCTTTCTTCGATTGTTTTTGCTACGGCCCCGGCTCAAGCTCAGGTCAGCATTGATGTCTCAAAGATCACTTGTGATCAATACGTGCATGACAAAATTCCGACTCCCGATTTCGCCTCATTCTCAGCTGTCGGGTCGTTGGAGGCGCGCGCGATGCTCTCACGCTGGCTAATCGCCGCCTGGTTAAGTGGTTACTCTCATGCCAAAAGCAACAACTTGATTATTGCTCTAGAGAGCTTCGAGGAGAATGTGAATAAGCTGACAACTTATTGCTACGATGAAAAGAATTTCAAAGTGCCAATCATGGAAGCTATTGTAAGGGTACTGGGCAAGTAGCAATCTTATGCTCGGCAAGCTTTCGATAA
>Ga0306926_10010789_pt1 | contig 10110 bp, 11 predicted proteins | sample flu12Cox44000178_FD_203759 | JGI IMG/M metagenome (GOLD analysis project Ga0306926, IMG submission 203759) | Lab enrichment of tropical soil microbial communities from Luquillo Experimental Forest, Puerto Rico - flux8day.12C.oxic.44.000.178 (v2)... | ecosystem: Environmental > Terrestrial >... | reverse complement strand
GGGCAGGTTCCGCTGCTGACCCGAGACCAGGAGGTCCAGATTTCGAAGAGGATTGAGGAGGCTGAAGGGATGGTGCAAAAACATCTCAGTCGCTTCGGCTTTGTTGCTCGTGGGCACCTGGATCTCGCTCAGAAACTCATCGAAGGCCGGGAACGGTTCGATCGCGTGATCCTCGATAAAAAGATCGAGAGCCGCGAAAGATACATGAAGAACCTGCCGCGCTTGTGTAAGCAGGTGGAGCAATTGAGCTCATCCATCAACCGGCACTTTTGCGAACTTGTGCGCGACCTTTCAAAGAGGGCTTCGCAAAAGCGCAGGACACTGCAAAGAACGATGCTGACACTGCAAAAGATTTATTCTCGTTTTTACTTCAAGCAGCGGGTCACCGAAGAATTTGTCCACCTTGCCGACGAGGCGCACCACACGTCGCTATATCTCCAAACCGAGCTCGCGAAAAATCCTCGCAGCAAAAAACGGCGGTTGCAGCTTCAGAACAAGGTCCACGATTTGGAGGCAAGCCTGTGGTTTTCGGTTTCCGATTATTCTGAGGAATATCGGACGCTGAAAACCTGGCTACGCCAGGCATTCAAGGCCAAGACCGAAATGGTCGAGGCCAATCTCCGTCTCGTTATTTCCATCGCGAAGAAATACACCAATCGCGGTTTGTCGTTTCTCGACCTTATCCAGGAGGGAAACATGGGACTGATGAAGGCGGTCGAGAAATTTGAGTATCGGCGCGGATACAAGTTTTCGACTTATGCGACCTGGTGGATTCGCCAGGCGATTACCCGGTCCATAGCCGACCAGGCGCGCACGATTCGAATTCCCGTGCATATGATTGAGACGATCAACAAACTTTTGCGCGTGCAAAAACAGCTGGTGCAGGAATACGGTCGGGAGCCCACGCCCGATGAAGTCGCTGAGGAAGTTTTGTTGCCAGTGGACCGCGTTCGCGCCGTGCTTAAGATGGCCCAGCAACCGATCTCGCTGCAGTCCCCCGTGGGCGAGAGCGAGGAAACTAATTTTGGCGATTTCATCGAGGACAGGGGCGCCGAAAACCCGAGCGACATGACTGCGATCGTTTTGCTCAAGGAAAAGATCAAGGATGTCCTGGAAACGCTAACTGACCGAGAACGGCAGGTGCTCGAGCAACGATTTGGGCTCGTCGACGGCTACAGCCGGACGTTGGAAGAAGTAGGCCGTCAATTCCAGGTTACTCGCGAGCGGATCCGGCAGATCGAAGCAAAGGCGTTGCGCAAAATGCGGCATCCAACCCGGATTCGGCAGTTGGAAGGTTTCCTTGAAGCGCCGGGAATTTGAACATAATTTTCGACTGCGTTCTAGCGCAACTTCGAGGCACGCAGACTGTTGAATCGGATGGACAACATGGAACCTCAAGATGACAAAGAGCTATGGGATGTTCTGGGCCGGCTTCCTGAGCCGACGCTTTCGCCATTTTTTGCCCGGAATCTCCTAAGAAGAATTCGGCAGGAGCGGACTCCCTTCGAGCAGGTGCGGAACTGGTTCAGCGTGCGAAAGGTTGTTGGAGCGTCCGCCGTGGCAGCGGTCATTGCCGCTCTTGCTCTTGTCACGCATTATCCGGGTCCGCGGACAACGTCTTCGAGCGACTCAGATGTAGTGGCCAAAGTCGATCCACAGGATTATGACGTCGTGGCTGATCTGGATGAACTGATCGCCTGGGATGAAAATAACGTGTGGGAAGATAGGCCAACCTTGTAAATTATTCCTCGGCTTGGTGGCTTTCGGTCTGTGTTGCGCTACCACGCAAGCGCAACCACAACAACATCGCGCCCCGGTCGGCCGCCCCCCGCCGATGGCAGCACCTCATGGACCCCAGCCGATGGCAGCGCCTCACGGGCCACCGCCAAATCAACCTCATGGACCGCCTTCAGGGCAGCCTCAAGGCGCACCTTCGGGACAGAACGTAAGGGAACGCTGGCTCGCTATGCCGCCGGATGCTCGGCAAAATTTCCAGCGCAACGCCCAGCTTTGGATGAAGATGAGCCCGGAGCAGCGGAACTTGATGCGGCAGCGGGAGACCATGCGCCGGCAAATTATTACGCGCGAAGCTGACGCGGCAGTTCGCGACTCGGGTCTTCAACTCACTCCACAGGAGCGCGCTCGGTTTGAATCTCGGTATATTCAAGAACGCCGAAAAGTCGAACAATCGCTCCGGCAGCAAATCGAAACCGAGAGGCAAAAGGAAATACCGGCGCTCATTCAGCAGTTGAGGAGAGAATTTCAGATCGATGAGCCAGGCAAAAGCCCTGTGACCAAACCGGCGGCTTCGCCAAAGTAGCAAAAATAGAAAGCCCAGTCTCGTGCGGCCGGATCTCCGCAGCGAGCGAGTTTCCCTTAAAAAAAATTAGGCTGGCTCGAAATAACTTCGAGCCAGCCCAGTGTGGCTACTCCGAATCAAACTAGCGCCGGTAATAGTAACGATGATGATGCCGATAATAACGATGCCCACCGTACCAATAATATGGTCTATAGTAATACCGGTACGGGTAATAGTAACCGTAAGGGTAATATCCGTAATAGCCGGGGCCAAAGCCGATACTGAAGTAAACTTGAGCATCAGAACGCGTCGTTCCCGCGACCATCACACCCCCGGCCACGACTGCAATCAACAGAAGTTTCTTCATATTCACCTCCCAGCAATTGAACAGGCGAACCGGTCGAAAGTTTCCCGTTTATTGGCAGCCCGAAACGTCTGGATAGCCGCTGATAGAGACAGTTTGACCGATCTGCTGATACGCGACTTCGCGTAGCCGTAGCGCGTCAGCAGTTTTTCCTGCTCCTACTCCCAGGAACGCGAGTACCGGTCCTCCAGTTAAGATTGGTCCCAAATAGATCTGCACTTTATCGATGACCCGCTTGTCGAGCGCTTCACCAAGAACTTCGCCACCGCCCTCGATCAAGACACTGGTGATGCCGCGTTCACCCAAATCCTTCAGCACCGACGGCAGAGATTTTCGTTTATAGACCAAAGTTAGGGCAGCAAACTTGTCGGATAACAGATGAGCATGGCGCGGCAACTGGCCTGAGCGGGTCACCACCACGCGCCACGGTTGCCGCGCCCGGCGCACGCCGCGGACAGTCAAACGCGGATTGTCAGCTCGAACAGTTTTCGCTCCGACGAGCACTGCGTCCACGCGTGCGCGCAGCTGATGTGCGTCGCGCCGAGCTTCGCGTCCGGTGATCCAGCGAGATTCGCCAACTGGGCGGGTGAGCCGCCCATCGAGAGACATACCGCACTTTGCGATTACAAATGGCTGTCTCGTTACGATCCATTTGTTAAACGCTTCATTAAGCCGAGTGCATTCTTCCGCCAAGATCCCATCCCGCACCCGGACACCTGCGTTTCGCAATTCGACGATACCTCCGCCGGAGTGCCGCGGATTTAGATCGGTCGCGCCTATGACGACGTTTTTAAGTCCAGCCTTGATTATCGCATCTGTGCACGGCGCCGTGCGCCCGGCGGTCGAGCATGGCTCGAGAGTTACGTACAGCGTAGCCTGCGCGGGAATCGGCGCGCCGAAATTGCGCAAACAATCAATCTCACCGTGAGCGCCGCCTGCTTCCCGATGATGTCCCCTTGCCACTATACGATTGTCAATCACGAGGACAGCTCCCACTGCAGGATTTGGACTCGTTTGGCCGAGCGCCTTTTTCGCTTCATCCAAGGCAGCGCGCATGAACTTTTCGTCTCGGTCGGTCGTCATGGTGCGGGCGAATCAAACCTCACGTGCCTGGAGGGATTCGAACCCCCAACCTTCTGATCCGAAGTCAGATGAATCACGAGAAGAATAGCTACTCTCCATCGTAAGGACTTGCAAGGACACGCAGGCATTCGCAAGATTTGCTTGTTTTAAGGGCGATAACGGCGACAGTGAAAGACATGGCCAAACGCGCATCTCTGGAGCCAAGAGCAACAACAAAACCTCATGCGCCGTGGGTCGTCAATCTTCCGCCGCTGCTGAGCAGCACCGCAAAGCGAGAGCGAAGATATTTCGGCGCGAAAAAGGAGGCGATGGAATTTTGCCGGCAACAGCGGATTCGACTGGAGAATTATGGAACCGCTTCAACAAATCTTCCAGCAGGTAAAATTGAAGAAGCGCAAGCCGCATACGAAAGGCTAAGCGGGACGGGAATTGGATTGGTCGAAGCGGTGGAGCAGGTTCTCGATTGGAAAAACAGACGTCAGAGCAGCATCACCTTCAAAACGATGTTTTTAAGCTTCATTGACGCAAGGAAAAACGCCCGATCCGCCGCCTACCTGACTGCCCTGCGGTGCACGCTCCCTCGATTTGCAACGTTGCATGGCCACCTAGCGTGCGAAATATCGGCTCCAGAAATAGAGGAGCAATTGATTGGGATGACCCCGAGTGTTCACAACGCCTTTCTTCGCTATCTGCGTGCTGTCTTTAATTTCGGCATTCGGCGAGGTTGGTGTGACGAAAATCCGATCAAGCGCATCGACATGCACTCGTTAAAGATGCGCAAAGAGATTCTTACAAACGCTCAAGTCACAGCGTTATTGAAAGCAGCTTACGAGACGGACTTTGCATTGCTGCCCTATCACGCGCTGTGCATCTTCGCCGGCATTCGTCCGAAAGAAGTGGAGCGCCTAGCGTGGAGCAATATCAACCTGGAAGAGCGCCACATCGAAGTGCCAGATGAAAAATCAAAGACGGGCATCCGGCGCATTGTTGAAATGGAACCGCTGCTCGTTCGATGGCTCGATTACTACATCCGCAGGGAGGGCAACACCGTTGGGGACATCACGCCAAGCTCAAATCTTCGGACGCGTTTGCGAGCGGTTCGGAAGGCGGCAGGATTTGAACGTTGGCCACAAGATGCACCACGCCGGACATTCGCCTCATGTTGGCTGGCGGTGCATTCGGATGTAAACCGGCTTAATAACCTGATGGGGCATACATCGCCCGAAATGCTCTGGCGTCACTATCACAAAGCGGTCACTCAGAAACAGGCGAGAAGCTTCTGGAACATTGAGCCGCCGCCATACAAATCGGGAAAGATTGTTCCTTTAGTGGCGTGAGGGAATATCGGCCAGATCGCGGCATTTGCACCCTTCACTGCGTGAGGCTCGCAGACGCAAAATAGAGGGCTCGACAGCTCAACAAAATTGTTCGGCGATGAAAAAAGGGAAATCGCCAGCAAAATTACGACGCCACAAAACTCTTTGGGAAAGTCTTACAGAACCAAAATCCCGGAAATCCTTACTCCGCGCAGCGTGGGACTTTCGGGATGTGCCCGGCGACGAAATCGAGCTCTGCTATCTGTATGAGTATAGCAAAGAGAGCCCTCTAATCGTCAGCAAAATAACCGACGCTCTCGAAAGGAGACTGTCTCCTTGGTTTAAATCAAATCCGGAACCAACAAAAGAGACAGAACGGAAGATCTGGGAAGGGAAAATGCTCAGTGAAGTTGGAGAGATTGATGCTAGAACGGAACTCGAGCAGGAGATCCATTTTGTTGTGGATTTCGCCGAAGAGAGAATCTTTCCCAAAAGGCATTGGCTCAAAATTGGCCAAAAACGTCGGCGCCAGCACGCGGTCCAAGAAGATCGCTGGCGGGTGGGAGACGTCGACCCCGCGAGCATGGAAGCCAAACCGCTTCAATTTCACCCACTTGAATATTTCCTCGAGTTGCGGCGGCTTTTTCCGGAGGTCGGTGTGAGCGCTAAGCTTCCAAACCACAGCGGCCCAAATGTTTTCAATGCATGCTGGGACCGCAGCGACCGCAAGCTTAAGAAGGACTTCCAACAATGGCTGACCAATAACCGCCCTACAGACCAGCCGGGATTCCAGAAATCGGCACACGGCGGAAGCCGAATCACTACCCGGAGAGACTTGCTAAAAAAGCTTGGGGCATTGCGATTGATGAGGGCTTACAAGCGCGATGTCGTCCGCGCGGGCGATCACGCTTGGAAAGTCGCCGGCAAGCCACTGTATAAAGACCAAGCGGCCTGGATAAAAGCGGCAAAAAAAGCGGAGGAACATCTCCACGAGTTCCAAAAAAAAATGCTCGGTATCTAAAAGTTTTTTGACTGTTCCAGCCAACGGACAATGCACGCTTCGCGTCTTGGGCGTCATTGCCCACACGCACATGGACGCGAAAGATTCGCCTAACAATACTTCTCGACACCAAAGTCGACATGAGGCCGTCGCGGGTGGCCAGGCTCCAGCGCTCGTGCGAAAGCAGGATGTTGCCGATGCGGCATCCGTCTCCCCTCGTTGCGTCGACAACTGGATCCAGCAAAGGCGAATACCGTTTGTTCGCCTTAGTGCCAGATGCGTTAGATTTCACCTTCCAAGTGTTATCGCTGCACTACGTAAGTTCGAGGTAAGAGAAGCCGGGCAAGCTCGAAAAATCCGGCAGTCATTTGCCGCAGGAGGCAAGCAATGACGCCCCTGCAAAGAGCTAAAGAGCATTGCGCCAATTATCAGCCAGCGATGAACTACGAACCTCTACCCATTCAGATCACACAAAACGGCGGAGCATCAAGAATCAAACGTGCTGCGGGAGGTTCTCGGCACTCAGCACCCATCTCGGCGCAGAAAACGCGCGCTAGGGCCGACGCTCGTACCAAGAAAAGCCATCACAGGCCATTGCTTAAAGAATTTCGGCACGACGGACTCAGCTACCGGCAGATCGCCGTCGAAAAAGAGGGTGCAATTTACGAGCAAAATTGGACCTGGTGTCGCAGTCCCAGCGTCGCCTACGAAGTAGTTCGCGTTCGCCGCCGCGATGGTTTTCAGATCGACGGCAGATTCGTCGAACCAGCGGAAGTTTATCCGCGCAGCGAACAATGGGGCGAGCAAGGGTGGACGTTTTGCGACGAAGACGCGGCGTTTGAGAAGCTGCGAGAAATAACCGCAACGGCAGGAGGTGGAGGGTGAGTCCGCCAAAACAGAAACGCGCTCCTGCTAAGAGCGCGCTCCAAAGTGCTGAACAACTCGCAGGGTATCTCATCTCTTGCGTTTTGCAAGCTCGCAGACGGATGATTCGGCACTGCGTTGCCTGTGGAGCGCGCGTACCAAATCGCAATTTTGGCGGCTGCGACACCAAAAGCGCGTTGAGCGGGCCGTCAATGGTAAGGTTTGTTGCCGGACCAAAAGCCAAAGAGGAACAAGAGCTCTTCGGCTTCGTGAATGAAATTTCTTTGAATCCAAAGAAACGGGCTGGCGCTGGGACGCACCGGCTTCGCAACTAAAACCGTCCCCAACTCAAAACTAAGGAGAATTATATGACTCACATTATATCTGCAGATGGATCGATACCTGTTTCTGAATCCACCAATCGGGTAAAGGACACCGAGAAGCCCGCACCGGATATTTACGACCCGTTTGCGCCGGAGAACCTAAAACTCTCGCAAGAGTTTCTGGATCGAACAATGACGACCGCATTGTTGACGACGATTCCTGTTGAAAAACCCGGTGATCAAGAGTTCATCCGGGTCCATCCCGATGTGGCTTATCGGCACGTTGCGGCTCTGATCACGCACCAAGATGAAAGAGGCGCTCGTTACTTGATCCACCCGACGTTCCTGCCACAGATCGGCAACATTAAATTTCATCTTGAACAGCTTTACCTCTACACGACCCGCCAAGGCAAACTCGCTTTTTGGCCGATCAAGTTGCCCAAAGATAACCGGGAAAACACTTGGTTGGAATCGGCTGTGGCAGCTGCCGAAGCGGCGATGGAAGAGTGGGTTTGTATCGCATCCAACCAGCAATCCAAAATGTATATAACATCGAAAGCTATGGGGGAGTTTCCTGACCCAGATTGGCGAGCGATCACCCAAGGCAAGAGCGTTTACCAGTTGTTAGCCATCGCTTTTAAAGAACGACTTATTCTGAATGAAACACATCCAGTAATTCAGAAGCTGCGCGGGATGATATGAACGGGGTGAACCGAGGCGGATTCCGCTGTGAGAGATCCTCTACATCGATTTACGGAAATTTGGTTAATCGACACCGAATATGTTTCGCGACAAGGTGAAAGGCCAGTTCCAGTCTGTTTAGTCGCTTGGGAGTTTCGGACTAAACGCAAAATTCGACGGTGGCATGATGAGCTAGGCACTTTCCCGCCTTATTCGACCGGACCGAACTCGTTGTTTGTAGCCTATCTCGCTTCCGCCGAGATCGGATTTCATCTGGCGCTCGGCTGGCCGAAGCCCGCAAGGATTTTAGATCTCTATGTTGAGTATCGGAATCGCTACAATTGTCTGCCGACAATCGTTGAGCAGAAGCTTTACAAAAAAGACGAAAAGAAAATCAAGAGAAACAGCCTGATCGGAGCTCTGCTCCAATTCGGATTGGACACGATAGGAATTTCCGAAAAACAGGAAATGATCGATCTGATCTTAACCGACGGACCTTGGTCACCTGCTCAAAAATTGGCAATTCTCGATTATTGCGAAAGTGACGTGGCCGGATTGGATCGGTTGCTCTCTGCGATGTTGCCACATCTCGATGTCCCCCGAAGTCTTTACCGTGGCCGTTATATGGCAGGCGTCGCCTCAATGGAAGCCGTTGGAGTACCGATCGATGTCGAATTGCTCAACCGATTACGTGATCGTTGGGGACATATTGAGCAAGAATTGATTGTTCGGGTCGACGCTCAATATGGCGCTTATGAAGGGACTTCTTTTCGCAATCGTAAGTTTGAACGTTGGTTAGCTGCGCATGAAATACTTTGGCCGCGTTACGCTGACGGCGAGCTGATGCTTAAAGACAAAGTATTCCGGGATATGGCCAAGATTCATCCGGAACTCAATCCATTACGAGAGTTGCGCTACACACTTTCCAAACTCCGATTGAATGATCTAACGGTCGGTCAGGACGGATTCAACCGCTGTATGCTTTCGCCCTTCGGTACTCGTTCGTCGCGCAATTCACCTTCAAACAGCAAATTTATTTTTGGTCCTAGCGTCTGGTTACGCGGACTGATCAAACCGCCGATCGGCTTCGGCTTGGCCTACATCGATTGGGTCGGCCAGGAATTCGGGGTGGCGGCCGCGCTCTCAGATGATCCAGCTATGAAAGCTGCCTATGAGAGTACCGATATTTATCTGGAATTTGCCAAGGCGGCTAAAGCTGTGCCAGCAGATGCTACCCGAGCGACTCACAGAAAGGAACGCGATCTCTACAAACAATGTGTGCTCGGTGCTGGTTACGGCATGGAAGAACATTCGCTGGCGCTTCGGATCGACCGACATCTTCTGATTGCGCGCAATTTATTGCGGCATCATCACGAGATTTTCTGGCGCTTCTGGGAATGGTCCGACAACCGGGTCCGTCGAGCGATGTTCACCAATATCACTTACACCGTTTTCGGTTGGAGATACCATGTGACGTCCAATCCAAAAGTGCGGTCCATCCGCAATTTCCCAATGCAAGCTACCGCCGCCGAAATTTTGCGTTTGGCAACTTGTCTAGGTGTCGAGAATGGAATCGAAATTTGCTGCCCGGTGCACGACGCCGTTGTGATTTTGTCTCCGCTGGACCGACTTGATTCTGATATCGCCAAGATGCGCAGTTACATGGAACAAGCTTCGGAACTCGTATTGGACGGGTTCAAACTCCGTACCGAATACGTCGCAGTGCGTTACCCAGATCGGTACATGGACGAAGGGCGCGGTCGGCAATTCTGGAATGTCGTGATGTCACTTTTATGAATTCGAAATTGGAATCCTTGAATCTCAGCTCGGCGCAATTGGAAGCGTTGAAGAACGGCGGGAAATTGGAAATGTGGGACGGGATCCCGATGGTGATCGAACACCCACCAAAATCGGTCCCTTCACGTAAGTGGAAACGTGGTGGGATCGAGTTTTACCAGTTCCCGAAAGCTGTGGTGAACGCGCTCATTCAAATGAATTACGCGCCGGCCTGGGCATTAGCGGCCACGATTTACAAGGGCTGGTATGAAGATTTTAAGAAGCGAAATCCGGTCAGACATTTGGATTCTTGCCCGGAGTAAGGTGAAATACGTTCCGGCAGATAGGTGGAGAAGTACCATAAGGGGGGAACAACGACGCCTAGCTCAGACATCTGGTGGAAT
>Ga0306926_10010783_pt1 | contig 10113 bp, 10 predicted proteins | sample flu12Cox44000178_FD_203759 | JGI IMG/M metagenome (GOLD analysis project Ga0306926, IMG submission 203759) | Lab enrichment of tropical soil microbial communities from Luquillo Experimental Forest, Puerto Rico - flux8day.12C.oxic.44.000.178 (v2)... | ecosystem: Environmental > Terrestrial >... | reverse complement strand
GGCAGAGTTCGCCGCAGTCCGGAAGGCTCAGTTCATAGGGAGCCCACTGGCGCGGGCTGGACGAGAAAATTTGGAACGCGCTACACCCCAGCCGGTAGGCGCGCTCGGCCGCATTCTGCACGCCTCCGGCGATGGAGGTGTGGATACCGATGCGGCGCGCGATGCGACTGGGCGGCCGCTTGGCCGGAGGGTGGCTGAGCCAATCCTGATCGTCTGCCATCGAGCGGCGTTTCGAGCGTGGCACGTGCAAAGTATAGCGAGCGGCTTGCCGTCGGCGCTTCACGTAACGGCCGCGCTGCAGGAACCTGCAGTTTGCCGTTGCGCTATCTCGGGCGATAGACTCAGTAAAACGCCTTAGCTGAGGCCGGGGGTATCCGCTACCAAGCAGGGCAGGCGTCTTTCACGCAAGAACCAAGTCGAGGAATTCCATGTTAGTGGTCATGCAGGCGCACGCCACCGAAGAGCAGGTGCGCGCGGTTTGTCAAAAAATCGAATCGCTCGGTTACCGCGCGCACTCCATGCCGGGCGCGACGCGGACCGCCATCGGCATCACCGGCAACCAGGGCGAAGTCGCACCCGGGGCGCTCGACGACATGCCCGGTGTGCAGGAAGTCATCCAGGTCTCGAAGCCCTACAAGCTGGTCAGCCGTGACGTGAAGGCGGAGAACACGGTAATTTCGTTCCCCGGGACGAACGCTACTTTGGGCGGCAAGAACTTTGCCGTCGTGGCTGGGCCTTGCGGGATTGAAAGCCGCGAGCAGGCCTTCGCCGTCGCCGAAAGCGTATCGCGCGCGGGAGCGCAGTTTTTCCGCGGAGGTGCTTACAAACCGCGCACATCGCCTTACACGTTTCAGGGTCTCGGCGAAGAAGGTCTGCGCATCATGGCCGAGATTCGCGACCAGTTTGGAATGAAGATCATCACCGAGGCGATCGACAACGAATCGCTCGAATTGGTCGAAGAGTATGCCGATGTGATTCAGATCGGCGCGCGCAACATGCAAAATTTCTCATTGCTGCGCCGCGCGGGGCGGGCCAAGAAGCCAGTCCTGCTGAAGCGTGGCATGTCGGCGACGCTCGAGGAATTTCTGATGGCCGCCGAATACATCATGAGCGAGGGCAATTACAATGTCGTGCTGTGCGAGCGTGGCGTGCGCACGTTTGCTGACCACACTCGCAATACGCTCGACCTCAGTTTGATTCCGGCGGTGCAGCGGTTGAGCCATTTGCCGATCCTGGTCGATCCGAGCCATGGCACGGGCAAGCGCAACAAAGTCACACCCATGTCGCGAGCAGCCGCCGCGGTCGGGGCCGACGGAATTCTGGTGGAGGTGCACAATCAGCCGGACAAAGCCCTGTCCGATGGCCCGCAGTCGCTGTATCCGGAGCAGTTCGATGATCTGATGGTGCAGGTGCGGCAGATCGCGGCAGTGGTGGGAAGAGAAATCGTAAGGATCGGTGCGGAGCAGACATCGGCTGTGTTGCAATCCGTGGCCGGTTCAACGCGGGTACGCTAACCCATGAAGTCAATGCTTTCTCTCAGTGCTGTCGAAATGGGTCTAAGTCTCTGCTTTTGCGGAACGATGGCCGCGCAGAGCGTTGGCGAACGCAGCAAGATGCCAGACGCTCCCCCAGGCTACGGGGTAGATGCGAGCGGATTCCAACTCTTGACCGGTAGCAAGCATCCGGGAGCGGGCAAAATCCGGGACGAGGAGAGAAATTTACTTGGAAGTCAGGCAGAAATCGTACTTGAATTCCCGGACACGCTGACTGGAGGACCACGGGACCACCGTCCTCGAATGCGCGATCATCCGGGGACGGCACAGCGGGCAAGCTGAGGTTAGCTCACTTGTCGGGTGACGCCTCATTGGACGCAGCGGCAGTCGAGGCAGTCCAAGCGGGGGCTCCTGTCACGCATCTCAATCCCGAATTCAAAGGCACGCGAGTCCTTCTGTTTTTCTCCCACAACCTGCCATCCACTCCCGATCGGCCGGCGTGCGCGTCTGTGCAGCTGTCTCAGTACAAAAAAGTTGGAGGGGCGGTGCTTGCACCCCGACAGGTGAAGATCGCTGACCCTGAGTTCAGTGAGGCTGCGCGCCAAGCGAAGTATCAGGGAACGGTTGTGCTCGGCCTTACGGTTTCAGCGGACGGCACCGCCCACTGAGGTCTGTGTTGAACGCGGCGCGGGCAGGGGCCTCGATGAAAAGGCATTTGCGGCGGCCAACTCCTACACCTTCCAACCCGCCACTGAAAACGGTCAGCCTGTCGCCGTCCGCATTTCCGTAGAGATTGAGTTTCGGCTCTACTGATTTTTTTGATCCTGCATTGATTGCTGGCGCGGTCTCTCGTATCGTAGTCTTGCCTCGTCGGAATCCCGTCACTTGCGAAAAATCCTCCTCATAACAGTCTTGCTGCCGCTCAGCGCCGGGTTGGGCTGGTGGTATTTCCACGAGCGCGATCTGCCCGACTACGGCCCGGCCTATCGCGAGTACGCGTACGTCACCAACGCCAAGAGCAATACTGTCACCGTCATCGATGTGACCACCTTCCAGCCGGTGGCCACCCTGAAGGTCGGCATGGAACCGACCGGGGCTGCGGCGAACGAGAAGAAAAACGAAGTTTATGTGGTGAACACCGCTTCGAATAACGTCAGTGTGATCGACACGGAGACAAATCGAGTGGTAGCGACCATTGGCGTGCACGGGCGGCCCTACTTCATCAGCGTTGCGCCCGACGGCAAGCGCGCATACGTGGCGAATTCGGGGTCGGGCAATGTTTCGGTGATCGACCTCGACCATCGAACCGTGCTCGGCAATGTGCGCGTGGGCAATTCGCCTGGACTTGCGCAGGTTTCGCCCGACGGCATGACCGTGGTGGTCAGCAATCGCGGGGGCGATTCGGTTTCGCTGATCGACGCGGGGAAACTGACGGTGCGAGCGACTTTGCCTGCTTGTCACCAGCCCGAGGACATCGCGATTATGGCTGACTCGGCGAAGGCGTTCGTCGCCTGCTCAGGATCGTCCCAAGTGGCATCGATCGATCTAGAGCGGGCCGTAGTGCTGGCGCTGCTCGATGTCGGCAAAACTCCGGTGCATCTGGCGCTTAAACCGGATGGCGGCGAGATGGTCGTGAGCAACTTTGATGCGGACAGCATCTCGATGATCGAAACCACCAACAACGAGGTAGGCGGCAGCTATTTGATCGGCACGCACCCGGCACGGGCGGTGGTGTCGGCGGATAGCTCGCGCGTGTATGTGAGTAATTTCGGATCAAATAGCGTGGCCGTGTACGACATCGATGACGGCAGGTTGGTCGCTTCCCTGCCGGTGGGCAGCGGGCCGGATGGGATTGCACTCTCGAAGAGTCAGAATTACTTGCTGGTGCTCGATTCGCAGTCCGGTGATGTGACCGTTATTCAGAAACGCAAGCCGCGCAAACTCGAGCCCACCGAGTATTCCCTGCTGACCATGATTCCGGTCGGCGTTGCGCCCAGCAGCATTGTGGTGAAGTCGTTTCTGGTGACCAAGCCCGGTAGAAAGTAGTCAAACATCTACGGCCATGGCTCAAAAGCACGAACTACCATCTTGTCTGTCGAGCCAGCATCGCAGGTCTTGTTGCCGAATTTGTTTAGACTGGGTTCTGGTCCAGAACCTTCTGCACCAGGGCTGAATCGAGGTAAGCTCGCGAACCTCCGCGATTTTCCCGTCGGCAAAGCGCATCACCCAGCAATACTTGTTGTCGAAACGCAAACCGTTTCTTGCGGTGGCCATCGATTCGAGCCCAACCACCGCCCAATCTCCCGCGACCAGAGCGTGTGTGACATGAGGTTGCACGCCTCCGGGCAACACTTTGCCCAACACCTTAAAGGTATGGTTCTGGAAGTCAGACTCACTACGGTAGTGGCCGGCGAGTGGGTGCGTGCCTTCCACCGTCCAATCGACGTCATTGACCACGTGATCATAGAAAGCGGCCCCATCTCCCGTCTCGAGATGCTTGAATAAGCTCACGACATCATCGAGGCACAGGGCCACGTCGGATCGTCCCGGCTAGCTTTCGACGGGCATCGGTTTAGAAAGTTGATCGAACGCGGCAACCAGATCCGCGGCAATCGCCGGGGCTTCGCGGGTTTCGATCTGGCGGCGCTCCATCATGTAGATGAGTTTGCCGTCGCGCAAAATTCCAATCGAGGGCGACGACGGAGGATAGCCTGTGAAATACGAACGGGCGCGGTCGGTGGCCTCGGTATCCTGCCCGGCAAAGACCGTGTACATGTGGTCGGGCTTGCTCGAGTTTTGCAGCGCCATGCGAACCGCGGGACGCATGCGTCCGGCGGCGCAGCCGCAAACGGAGTTGACGACGATCATGGTCGTGCCAGGCTGTTTGGTGGCACGGTCCACGTCGTCGGCGCTGTGGAGTTCCTGAATGCCTGCACGAGTCAGCTCTTCGCGCATGGGAACAATCATGAGTTCGGGATACATACCCATAAACGTCACCTCACATCTGGATTAGTTCGATTGTAATACGGGTTGGATGCCGGGCGACCCTCAACGACTCATTCGACCGCGCCGCTATTAATCGCCTTGAGGCGTCGGCTCTGGCCTTAATCGCCCGCCCCACCCCCTCATTTATAGTGAGAGCTCTCGATGGAAATACAAAACAATGTTGCGCTCGCGCCCCTGACCACACTGCAGGTGGGCGGCCCGGCAATGTATTTCGTGGAGGCGATGTCGGCCGATGAGGTGCGTGAGGCTGTCCGCTTCGCGAAGGAACACGACGCTCCGCTCTTCGTGTTGGGCGGCGGCAGTAACTTGGTGGTCTCGGATCGGGGCTGGCCGGGAATGGTGTTGCGGGTTTCGATCCCCGGCATTCAGCACCAGCATGGGCACCAGGTCGCTTACTTTGAAGTGGGTGCCGGCGAGGTTTGGGATGACTTTGTGGCGGCGGTCGTTACGCATCACTGTGCCGGGATCGAGTGTCTGAGCGGGATTCCGGGCAGCGTGGGCGGCACCCCGGTGCAGAACGTGGGTGCCTACGGGCAAGAAGTTGCCGAGACCATCGAGTCGTTGCAGGCACTCGACCGCAAGACCGGTGAACAGGTGGAGTTCAGCAATCAAGAATGCGGGTTTCGCTACCGCGCCAGCATTTTCAACACGACCGAGCGTGCTCGATACATTATTTTGAGCGTGCGCTATGCATTGAAGCCACACGGCGAGCCGCACCTTGCCTACGCAGACTTGAAGAAATACTTTGCCAACCATCAAGGCGCGGCTACGCTTGCCGAAACCCGAGAGGCCGTTCGTCAGATTCGTGCGTCGAAATCGATGCTGATAACTCCGGGTGATCCGGACAGCCGCAGCGTGGGATCGTTCTTCAAGAATCCGGTCTTGATGGCGGAGCAATTCGCGGAGTTGGAGCGGCGCGCGACTGAGCGTGGGTTGAAGATCCCGAGCTACCCCGCGCTCGAAGCGCAGCGTAAAGTCTCGGCGGCGTGGCTGGTGGAAAATTCCGGCCTCGCCAAAGGCTACGCTTTGGGGCACGCCGGAATTTCGAGCAAGCATGCGCTGGCGCTGGTGAATCGCGGCGGGGCAACAGCCGCAGAGATCGTCGCGCTCAAAGATCAGATTCAAGAGAAAGTGGCGGCCGGCTGGGGCGTGCGGCTTGAGCCGGAGCCAGTCTTCGTCGGCTTTTGAATGATGGCGTGGCTTGAGATTGATAACGGTTTCCGGACCTGAGGTCTTCGATCTCTAAAGGTGCCAGCGCTCAACCCTCCTTAAACAAATTCTCCTTTACTGAGGTTCGCCCTAGAGCCTCGCGAACTCAATCTCTTCGAATACTCCTTTCCAACACGCAAGGACCCGCCCTAAGACCGTTCCCTGAGAAATTCCCGAACAAAACACTGGGAAGGCGGTCTTCATGTACAGGAGCGGGCGAGTGGCGTCGGAAGCCGTGTTCATGCGCGAAGAGATTGCCCAGCCGAAGACCAGCGAAGGCCTCCTGGAAGACGCGGTCGCCCGGCACGCGCGGATGGTCTATCGCATTGCATACTCGGTGCTGCGCAATCACCACGATGCCGAGGACATCACCCAGGAAACGTTCGTGCGCGCGTGCCGGTCGCAGAACAAACTCGCAGAAATCGTCGACGTGCGAGCGTGGCTGGCTCGCATTGCGTGGCGACTCGCCGTCGGTCGCGTGAGCAAGTTGGGCTTCCGAACCCAGGTAGACGATGGTCGGCCCATCGATCACCAGACCATCGACGAGATTCTAAGTGAAGGCGCATCCGCAGACGAAGTCTTACAGGGCACGCAAATGAACGGACTTCTGCATTCGCTGATCGCCGCGCTGCCCGCCAAGCTGCGCGATCCGCTGGTGCTCTCGACCCTGGAGGAACTCTCGCCAAGAGATGTCGCGGAGGTGCTCGGCATCAACGAGTCCGCTGTACGGTCCCGGATATTCCGGGCACGGCAGATCCTGAAAGAGAAGCTGGCAGCACGCTTGGGAGGGAGATATGGAGCCTGACAAAGACCGGATGGACGACTTTCTGAGCCAAGCGCTCAAGAGCTACTCAGCGGTCGAGCCACGGATTGGCTTGGAAACGCGAGTCCTGGTTCGGCTGCAGGCAGAGCAGGAAAAATCACCGAAATGGAATTGGTGGTGGTTCGTCGCAGCCGCAACCGCTGCAGCAGCTTTTGGGATCGCGGTGTTCGTGGTGGTTCAACCAGCTCGTACGCCCCTTGTTTCAATTCCGTTCGAGGCGATGAAGCATTCTCTACCGACAAAGGACACAACTCCTCCGGCAGTAGCGCATGACGAACCGAAAGTGAAGCCATCAAGCGCAAGCCGACTGGCCCCAAGTGGGAATAACCAACAGCGGGGAGGCGAAGAGAGCCGGGAGGTAGAACAACGACAAGAGGCCTTGCCGAAGCTCGATCAATTCCCTTCGCCGAGACTTCTAAGCGAGGAGGAGCGGAGGTTGGCTTCCTACGTGGCCGACTATCGGGACCACGCGCTGCTGGTGGCGCGTGCGCAGACTGCACTTTCAAAGTTAGAGCTCCAACGGGAACAACTGCTCAAAGCGGATGGTCCGGCGGGATGGAGTTCAGAAGAAAGCAATCCATAAGGAGAACAGAATGCATAACAAGATGATCCACAGGTTCGCATTAGTGACCCTATTGTTGGCTGGCCCCCACATCCTACAAGGCCAGGATGCAGCTCAGGGGAACATTCCGGCAAAACAACAAAGTGAGTCCCCTAAAGTGGCCGCTGCGTACCGCCTTGATTTTTTCCTGATCGAACTCGAGGACGGGAAAAAGATCAACACCCGGGAGTATGCATTGAATCTTGTGCCGGGCTATCTGGAATCGAACAATCTCAAGATCGGGACCCGGGTACCCGTCGAAATGAAACAAGGCGAGATCCAATATCTCGACGTCGGCACCAACATCTACGGGCGGATGCGCCCACTCGGCGACGGATTGCAACTCGATGCCCACGCCGAAGTGAGTAACTTCGCAGATAGCGCGCAGCAGAATCGCAGTTCGATGCCGCTGTTGCGCCAACTGTGGATCGGCGGCAGCACGCTCGTCGTTTTAGGGAAGCCGATGGTGATCGGAGCCGTTGATGACCCGAATTCGAAGCGCCAGTTTCAATTGGAGGTTACGGTTACGAAGCTGCGGTGAGCCGTAGGAGGTGACAACCAGCGACAAGAGCGGGATCGCTGGCGAGGAAATTCGCGGCGGGCCCCAGACGGCGCCGGAGGTTGGTCGTTGACTCTCCGTGCATGCCCCGGAGATTACGCGGTCCGGCCCTGGCTCGCCGCTAGCCTAGTGATCGGCAAGTTCGGCCGCCCGCTTGAATATCTTCAGGAACATTGCCCGTGTCAGCTTGCCGGTCTGCGTGTTCTGGTTCGAGGGATGATACGACGCAAGCAGCGTCTTGGCGTCCGGAAGTTCGTACTCGGCGCCGTGCGCAAAGACGTATCCGGCGCGAGTTTTGAGCTGGCCTTGGCGTTTCAGATAGTTGAGGTAGGCGTCGAAGCCGATCTTGCCCAAGGCCACAATCACTTTCAAATTCTTCAGCCCTTCGATTTCCCGTTCGAGATAGGGGGCGCAGTTGGCGAGTTCCTGCGGCAGCGGCTTGTTGTCGGGAGGAGCGCAGCGGGCAGCGGCAGTAATGTAAAGATCTTTCAGTTCGAGTCCATCTTCGCGCTTCACGGCGGTTGGCTGATTGGCGAATCCAACTTCGTACAACACCGGATACATGAAGTTCCCCGAAGCATCTCCCGTGAACGGGCGCCCGGTGCGGTTCGAGCCGTGTGCGCCGGGAGCCAGCCCGAGAACGAGCACGCGGGCGTTGGGATCGCCGAAGCCGGGCACGGGCTTGCCCCAGTAATCGTGGTCGCGATAGGCGCGGCGCTTCTCGCGGGCGATGGTTTCGCGATACACCACCAGGCGCGGGCAAAGGGTACATGCAGCGACTTCGCGGTTGAGGATCGTGAGCCAGCTGGGAAGATGATGGGGCAAGGTGAGTTTGGTGGGTCGCCTCTATTTTAGCGGAGGACCGTAGCGAATGGCGTTAGCGGAGATGGACAGACCATTATTTCCTGCGACGAAATCTTTGGTTCGAGGTCCCTGGTTGGAGATCCGGGCGAGGTCCGCAAAACGAAAATGACCTCGAGCGGCAGGTTCGCTGCTCGAGGTCCTTTTCTGATCTTCGGAAGGCCCGGCGGAGTTCGTCAGTCTCCGCCAAGTTCGAAGAGCAGAAATCCGCCAGCTCAGAACGACTTATACGTCATGACTGCCGTCTGGGCCGCTTTGGAGGCGAGTTCGAAATCCCACTGCGCGAAGATCGAGCCGTCGGTGTTGGCAAGCGGTCCGAGGACCGAACTGAAGATCTGGCACGAATTCGGGCCGCCCGGAATGTCCTGGGTGAAGCCGCCGTTAAAGGGCGAGCCCGACACCCACTGCAACTGCAAGCCATCGCCCATCTGGTTGTAGCCCATCGCCGTGCGCGCGGTGTAGTCGAAGCTGTTCCCGGTAAAGCCCTGGGCATCGACATCGGCGTAGCGCAGCAAGCCCACATGGTGCGCCTTGGTGGTGTTGTTCTTGATGGTCATGGTGATTTGCGCCATCGAGTTCGTAGCACTCTGTGCGATGTTCTGCGTTAGCGTGTAGATGCCGTCCGTGGTGGTGCGCGAAATCTTCACTTCGGTTGCCGAAGAACTCACCGTGACTGGAGCCCGCCAGTTGGCGCTGTCCCCGTAGCCGGCATAGTCGTAATAGGGGGTTGCGGTATCGAAATCGCAGAATGCATAACCTTCGCCGATGGGCGAGGTCGAAATATAATTCACGCCCGCGGGGCTTTCGAAGTGGACGATGTTGCCGTTCTTGGTCACGCAATATTTCAGAAACTTGTTTCCGGTGCCGGAGGTAAAAGTGTAAGTGCAGGTCGTGCTGGCGTCAGGACTGGCGGCGCCGACGTATTGCTGCTTGGCTTCGATCGCGGCCTCGCGGCGTGCCTCGAGGCTTGCGTCCTGGGCATGAACCATGCCGGCAACGGTGATGGCGAAGATTGCGATTGCGCTCAAAGTTTTCATGGTCGTTCTCCTTTTGTCTTTCGAAGTTTGGCTGCCCCGCTCTGCTACCCTGTGACGTATTGCTATAAGGCACGCGGTAGACCAATCGGGAAAAGGTTCGTCGCAGGGCCGGCGAGACGAACGCAAGTGCCGAGAGCAAAGAGGCTTATCGCTTCCGGGCTCTGCGAGGGATCCCACGCCAATTGCGAATCGCATCCCCAGATTTAACCCGCGGGTTAACTGAGCGGGGCGAAACGGATAGAGCAGATGAGTCGGCAGGAGGGCTTCCGGACAGGGGACTGCTACGGTGCTCCTGTCGCCAGAGGCGCTTGTTCAGATTGGCAACCACAACTAGCCTCGATAGACACGACGGGAACCATTCCATCGAGTCCGGTGTCTAGGATGGAAACCACGTAAGAACGGAGTCGAGCCGATGAGCGCGCGCGCCCCAGGATTCCCAGGCGAATACCTTTGGGAATTTGATATTGCTGAACGGCAGCTGCGGGCCCTGGCAGATGCCCTTCCGGTGGAGCGCTATGACTGGC
>Ga0306926_10010779_pt1 | contig 10116 bp, 9 predicted proteins | sample flu12Cox44000178_FD_203759 | JGI IMG/M metagenome (GOLD analysis project Ga0306926, IMG submission 203759) | Lab enrichment of tropical soil microbial communities from Luquillo Experimental Forest, Puerto Rico - flux8day.12C.oxic.44.000.178 (v2)... | ecosystem: Environmental > Terrestrial > Soil... | reverse complement strand
ATTTTCAGATGCGCGGTGCCGTGGTTCCCGACGTTCGAAACTCTGCTGAGCCCGGGTTGGTCCGCACGACCGAATCTAAGAACAAATAGAGAACATAGCCGGGCAAGATTGCGACTAATCTTGTCGTCTTTTTGGCGGCGATGTGGCTTTCCTGCAACCAAACAGCGTGCGGACCGGCCTAAGGTGGTTCGCCCTTTGGCGGGCACTCCCTTGGGAGTAGATATTGGAGGCCCCGCGCTTTCGCGGGGTCTTTTTTCTGGTCCCCATCCGCCTGCCCGCGCACCCGCGAACAGGAGACCACTCGTGGCGAGCTGTGGCATTGCTCGGGGGGATGGCGCTCCGCTCCCGTGCGAACTGGTGCGGACATGGGTTTGGATACCCAAATAAGCGGAACAAGACTTGGAGAGAGCCGATGCCCAAGCAGCCTGCCCCCCTGCCTCCGGGGGAATCGCCTCGGCCGCAACCGCCGGGACCGGATATCCCGTCGGCCAAAGATCCGCCTGAAGCGCCCGACCTCGAAGCATCCATGCGCGGTTCGATGCGGCCGGTGGCGCGCCAAAAGAGAGCCGGGCGTCGCTGGGACAGATACGACTTTGTTGGTGCCGCCATTGTCGCCTTCCTGGTCGCACTGTGGGCGGTGCATTTCTCGCTGCCGACGCTTCCGCCGGACAATGTCCCTGATGCGAACCTTCCCGCCACGCCAAACTGAACCCAGGCCGGTCCCTTGTCTCTCGGCGCCTCGGGAGTCGTGCCGATCGTGAACGCGATCGCTGGACTCGGGCGCGCAGCCGCGCAATCATGGTATGCTCGGGGCCGTCGATTGGAGGCCAACATGGCGAAATATCTGCTGGTCAGCTTCAAGACCTGCCCTTGGGTGCAACGCGCCGCGATCGTGCTGCGGGAGAAGAAGATCGAGTTCGAATTCCGCCACATCGAGCCCGACAACCGGCCCGACTGGTTTCTCGCCATATCTCCGCACAAGAAAGTGCCGGTGCTGCGCGTCGACGAAACCGTGTCGCTGTTCGAATCGAATGCCATCGCCGAATATCTGGACGAGACCGTCGCGCCGCGGCTGCACCCGGCCGATCCGGTCGAGCGCGCCATAAACCGCGCCTGGACCGATTACGTGCCGACTTTCGCCGCGGCGGTCACCGCCTGCGCCTATGCCGACACCGCGACCGACTACGACAAGGCGGTGGAACAGATCCCGGTGCCGTTCGAGCGGCTCGAGCGGGCCCTGGAGAAGCAGGGCGGCGGCCCGCTTTTCAACGGCGCGGCCTACTCGCTGGTGGATGCCGCCTATGCGCCGTTTCTACAGCGTTATTTCTTCCTGGACCGGGTGAGGAAGCTCGGGCACCTCGAAAAGTTTCCGCGGCTCGCGGCGTGGGCCGAAACCCTGATCAAGCGTCCTTCGACGCATTCCTTTCCGCCGGACGAGTTCGAGGCCCTGTACCGCCGCAATGTCAAGCGCCGCAACAAATGGGTGTCGCAATTCGTCGACGGCATTCAGGTCGCGGCGGAATAGCCGAGCGTCGCCGCCCACCATCCAAATCGTTCGTGAGCGCGGGCGCTATCGGCTGATGCGGGTGATTTTCGAACCTTCGAGGGTCAAATTATACATGAGCCCCTTGGGATCGAGGATGAACCCGATGACCGGGCTGGTGACCTTGTCGGTGTCGATCGAGCCGCCGGCGCCGACCACGATGATCGCGACCGAGCCGTCGACGCCGACCTTGAATCCCTCGACGCGGCGGAAGCCCGCCAGGGCTTCGGGCGTCATGAACATGATGATGACGGATCTCGCCTGCGCCCCGAGCTGGAAGCCGAACGACGCCGCGACCGTGTTGTAGTATCCGACCGTCTTGCCGCCGACGCGCATGGCGCCCTCGCCATATTCGCCACCGACTCCAAATCCCGCCTTGAGGACGGTCGGAAACACCAGCACCCCGGCCGCCCTCGCGCTGAGTTCCCGGGCCCCCGGAATCTGGCGGTAAAACCGGTCGAGCGTGGCGTTGACCGAAGCGTTGATTCGCCGGCGGTTGCCGCTTTCGCCAGTCCGTTTGCGGCAAGCAACATGCACGCCGCGATCAGAGCGATGCCAAAGGCCTTCCCCGTCATTTGAAAATCCCCCTCGAATCGCTCATCATCATCGTGGCAGCAAGCTACACTGGCCGGCGCCGAGAGGCAATTTAACGAGCGCGTCGCTCCACGCCGAACACACGTTGCATTTCCCCGTGCTATACTGCACGAGTCGATCCTGGGCCCTTTGGCCATCCCGAAACATTTCTCGATCCGGCTCGCTCGAGGCGATTTGCCGTGCCGCAGGAGAACTTCATGTGCCACCTATGCGCCGACCCGACTGCTGGTCATGTGACACGCGTCCCACGGCGTCATTTCCTCACGCTCGCCGGGGCCGCGATGGCGGGTCTGGCGATGTCCCGCGACGGATTCGCCGCACCGGCCAAAGCCCCGCCGAAGAAGGAGAACATCCTCACTCCGCAAGCCGCGTTGCAACGCCTGATGAAGGGCAACGAGCGCTACGTCGACGGTGTCTCCAAGCGGCACGACTTCAAGCATGAGCGCGAAGCGCTGACCAGGGGCCAGAATCCGTTTGCGGGCATTCTCAGCTGCGCCGATTCGCGCATCGCGCCCGAATATGCCTTCGACGCCGGCCGCGGCGACCTGTTCGTGTGCCGCGTCGCCGGGAATTTCCTGAACACCGACGGCATCGCGAGCTTCGAATATGCCCTTTCGGTGCTCAATGCGCCGCTGCTGATGGTGCTCGGTCACGAGTCATGCGGTGCGGTCGACGCCACCATCAAATCGATCCGCGACGGCACCACCCTGCCGGGCCATCTTCCCGCCCTGGTCGAGGCGATCGCCCCCGCCGTCAAGGATACCCAAGGCAAGCCGGGAGATGCACTCGAGAACGCCATCAAGCAGAACGTTCTCCTCAATGTCGAGAGGCTCAAGACCGCGACGCCGATCATCGAGATGTACGTCGCGGAGAAAAAAGTGCAGGTGGTCGGGGCCGTCTACCATCTCGCGGATGGGCACGTCGAACTGCTGAGCTGACCGGATGGGCAGCCCGCCAGTGTCGGCCTGGACATTGCATCCGCAACTCGAGGCCGACACCAGCACCATCGGTGACCTGGCGCTGTCGCGACTGCTTCTCGCCAACGACGCCAATTATCCCTGGCTGCTGCTGGTGCCGCGCTGCACCGGCGCGAGCGAAATCATCGACCTCTCGGAATCCGATCAGAATCAACTCGCCGCTGAGATTGCGGCTGCGTCTCGCGCCTTGAAGGCGGTGGCGCCATGCGACAAGCTCAACGTCGCCGCGCTCGGCAATGTGGTGCCGCAGCTCCACGTCCATGTCATCGCGCGGTGCCGCGGCGACCCGGCTTGGCCTAAGCCGGTGTGGGGTGCAGCACCGGCGCGCGACTACGATCCGACCACGCGCGAGCCCCTGGTCGCCGCCTTGCGCCGCGAACTGTGGCCGGAGAAATGAGTATCGATCCGCTAATTGATCTTCACGCCCGCGGTCCGGGCGACTTTCGCCCACTTCTCGATTTCCGCCTTGATAAAAACGCCGAATTCGGCGGACGTCATCGACAACGGCGCAACGCCCTGCTTCGCCCAGCTCTCCTTTATCTCGGCGGAGTTGAGGATCTTGTTGATCTCGGTATTCAGGAGATCGACGATGGGCTTGGGCGTTCCGGCCGGCGCGACGATCCCGACCCAACCTGAAGCGACGAAGCCGGGCACGCCGGCCTCCGAGATGGTCGGTATGTCGTGCAGTATAGGCGAGCGCGTTTCTCCGGTGGTGCCGAGCGCCCGCACCAAACCGGCCTCGACGGTCGGATTCATCGTGGGAATGGTGTCGAACATCATCTGCACTTGGCCGCCGAGGATGTCGTTGCGGGCGCCGGTGCTGCCTTTGTAGGGAACGTGCACGATGTCGGTGCCGGTCATGGTCTTGAAGAGCTCGCCGGCGAGGTGGTACTGCGAGCCGGTGCCGGACGAGGCGTAGTTGAGCTGGCCGGGCTTGGCCTTGGCGAGCGCGATGAATTCCTTGAGAGTCTTCACCGGCACGGATTTGTGCACCACCAGCATGAGGTCGCCGGAATAGATCGGCGCCACCGGCACGAAGTCCCGCAACAGCTGGAACGACTTGTTGGTGACGAGCGATTCGTTGGTGGCGTGGGTCTGCGAGATGATCAGCAGCGTGTAACCGTCCGGCGCGGCCTTGGCCACTGCCTCGGTGCCGATCATCGTGCTGGCGCCGGGCCGGTTCTCGACGACGAAGGATTGCTTGAGCGCGTCCGACAATTTTTGTGCGACGATTCGGGAAAAAACGTCGGAGGGCCCGCCCGGGCCATAAGGCGCGATCACATGGACCAGCCGGGTCGGGTAGTTTTGGGCCGAGGCCCCGGACCACGGTGCGATCGCGAACAGGGCCAGGGCGGCCGCTCGCAGCATGATGCTCATGAACAATCCTCACATCTTGGGGAGCTCGGGGAGAGTGACCCTCTACGGCAGCTTGTTGTGAGAATCATCATACCATGGTTGGGTGACCGCGCGCCTAGTGGTGGCGGCACCGCAGCAGCCAAGCGGCTCCGGCTCCCTTGGGCCTGGTTTGGCGCTGGTGAGGGTAGGGGGCGGGCGATCTAAGGCTCGGTGCAGGATTCCCGCCGGTTCGATCTGCCGACACGTTCGCGCCGAGCCCTGCCGCGGAGACGTTTTGGTGGAAACCTCCCTTTACCCGCCCGTCAAGCGCTACCTCGAAAAACTCGGCTTCGTGGTGAAGGGCGAGGTCTGCGGTTGCGATGTCGTGGGCCTGCGGGCAGACGGCATCGTGGTGATTTGCGAGCTGAAGCTCAGCTTCAACCTCGAACTCGTCCTCCAGGGCGTCGACCGCAGTGCTGCGTGCGAGGAAATCTGGCTGGCTGTGCGCACCACGTTGCGCCGCTCGGGCCGGGAACGCGATCCACGGGTGCGCAAGCTTTGCCGGCTGCTCGGCTTCGGCCTCATCGGCATCTCCGCCACCGGGCACGTCGAGCTGCTGGTAGAACCCGGCGCCTGGCGGCCTCGCCGCAACCTGAAGCAGCGCAGCAGGCTCGTGGGCGAACACCAGCGCCGCCTCGGCGATCCGGTCTCCGGCGGCAGCACGAGAGCGCCGATCATGACCGCCTATCGCCAACAGGCGCTCGCCTGTGCCGCCTTGCTCAGGGATGGTCCGCAATCGACGCGAGATTTGCGGCCCGCCGTCCCCGACGCATCCAAGATATTGCAGCACAATGTCTATGGCTGGTTCATGCGGACCCGACGCGGCGTCTATGAGTTGACCGATGCGGGACGGGCGGCCCTGGTGCGGTGGCCGCAGCCGGTTGCGGCGCAAAATCTTGCGGCTGCTCATCTCTAAATGCACCGGGAAGGCGGTCGCACCTTCGGTAGCGCGAAGCGGGTGCAGCGAAATCGGCGATGTCCGTCCCGCCTTCGGCTACGCTTGATGCGGCTGCACCCGCACTGCTCCCGAAACTGTCAAGCTCGATTCCCTTGCCGAACATGGTGAACCATCATTCACATTGGGTGGTGCTGATCTGCCGCTCAGTGCCTATGCAAATCGGACGAACGGTGCTACCAATGGGGTCCTTTCGTCGGACAACTGCTCGAAGGCAAAGGAGGAAATTACCAATGCCGAATGCGAAGCGCGCTTCGAAGGGGAAGCGTCGGAGTCAAGCTGTGCCCGTATTGGGACTCGCCGGGGTGTCTTTGATGGCCGGCGGAGCATCAGCATCGACGACCGGCGCTGTAGCGGATGTGCCGTTGCAGAAGACGGTACCACCTCAGGTCATCACGCTCGGTGAAGAGGAAATCTCCGACGTGAGCTTGGCGACGTTCTATGTCTTCGACAAGGAGAACACCGGAAAGCTGCAGCTCGGCGAACAGCTCGCTTGGAGAGGCTGTCGCTGCGGCGGCTGCCGCTGCGGCGGCTGCCGCCGATGCGCCGTCGTCAGGGCCTGCGGCGGCTGCGGCGGCTGCGGCTGCTGTTGGTCGTGGGGACGTTGCCGCGTCTGCTAGGCGGGCACGCGTTCCGACCGCTGCGACAGACGAAGGTCGTCATGGCCGGGCCTTGGCTGACCCGGCCATATCTGTTTTCATCTGCAGCCGTTTTGTCTGCGGTGCTGACCAAGTGGAAGCGCGCCGCAACATTGCGAGTCTGCGACTGAGCGGCCAACGGCATCGACAAGCGCCCGAGCGCGATCGCGATGACGGCGCTCTCACAACCCGAAGAATACCTGCCCTGCAATGGTGATTCACACTGGTGGCAACAAGCGTAAAGGCACGCGTGCCGACCCCGTGACCGGTGATCGCGGCAACAGCTTTGCTCAACTCGACGGCAAAGACGTTCCGCAGTTCGCTCGGAATTTCTCCGTCTATGTGCTGCCACCCGACGTCGTGTGCCTCTACTCCGAGGACCGGAAGTTCTTTCTTCACGGCGAACTCTATTGTGCGCTCGCGACGGCCATCGGGGCCGGGAAGAGCGTTGGCGAGATCGTTCGCGTCCTCGGTAAGAAATTTCCCTCGGACAAGATCCACGAAGCCCTGAAACGGCTGCTCGACCGCCGCTATGTCGGCCCGAAGCGGCGGTCTTCAGCAGACGACGCCCCGGCCGCCTATTGGGCGAGCCTCGGCATGCCGCCGGGGATCGCGGAGCAAAATCTCCGCAAATGTCGTGTGCGCATTCAATCGATCGACGTGAAGGGCGGTAACGAACTCGGTGCTGCCTTGAGCCGGCTCGGCGTTCGCCTCGTGAAGGGCTCCGCCGACCTGACGGTCACATTGGTGAACGACTATCTCGAAGAGCAACTGGCCGAATTGAACCGGCAGCATCTGGTGGACCGTTCGTCCTGGCTGCTCGTCCAACCCTCCGGCATTTTTCCCCTGGTGGGACCGGTGTTCAGTCCGGGCAAGAGCGCCTGTTGGGCCTGTCTTGCCGATCGCATGTATCGGAACCGGGAGGTCAAGGCGTTGCTCGACCGCGGGCAGGCGCGCTGCGTCGCCGTTTCGCCTCTGGCCCGGAACCCGTTCGGACAGAGCGCGATCCAGCTTGCGGCCGTCGAGATCGCGAAAGCGATCGCCACCGAGTTTCGCACCGATCTGCGCGATCACGTCATCAGCCTCGACCTGCTGGGCTCGACCATCGTCAGGCATTACGTCGCGGCCCGTCCGCAATGTCCGAGTTGCGGCCGCAAGAAGCTGCGCGACCCGCGCCGCGCGCCGGTGCCGATCGAGCCTACCGCCGGCACCAAGCTGGTGATGACGAGCGGGGGGTATCGGGCCTTTTCGTCGCGGGCTACGGTCGCACGCTTCCGCAAGCACGTGAGCCCGCTCACGGGCGTCGTCTCGCGGCTCGAGCGCATCGACGTCGATCTGCCCCTGAACACCAACTACTATGCCGGCCATAATTTTTCGGCGCCCGCCGAGTCGGTCGACGAACTGCGGGCGGGGCTGAGCGGCGGCAGCTTCGGCAAGGGCAGCACGGCCGAGCAGGGTGAAGCGAGCGCCCTCATGGAGGCGATCGAGCGCTATTCGGGGATTTATCAAGGGGACGAAATCCGGGTGATGCGACGGCTCACGGATTTCGCGCCGGGCGATGCCATTCTTCCAAATGACGTCCTGCTGTTCAGCGACGCGCAATACCGGGCTGATCAGGCGCCGACCGACATGGAAGGAACGCCGACGCCGGAGCCGTTCGATCGTTCGGCCGAAGTCGAATGGTCGCCGGTCTGGTCTCTCCGCGACGAGCGCTTCAAATATCTCCCGACCAGCCTCCTGTATTTTTTTTACAGAGGAGGCCCCACCACCGGCCAGGTCCACGCGGATTCCAACGGTTGCGCGGCCGGCAACACGCTCGAGGAAGCGATCGTGCAGGGCTTTCTGGAGCTGGTGGAACGGGATTCATATGCAATCTGGTGGTACAATCGATTGCAGCGGGCAGAGGTGGACCTCGCCCAGTGCGACGATTCCTACGTCCGCGATCTCCAAATCCAACTCGCCGAAACCGGACGCCGGCTTTGGGTACTCGACATCACCAGCGACCTCGGAGTTCCGAGCTTCGTGGCGATGTCGCACGCGAAGCAAGACTCCCATGACTTCGTCGAGTACGGCTCCGGCTCGCATTTCGATGCGCGTATCGCCCTGCTGCGCTCGCTGACCGAGCTGAACCAATTTCTCTCCATCGGTCTCATGGGAGCGCGGAATGCGGGGAGCGATGACGGCTCCGGTCCGTTCCGCCTGGCGGACCATCCCTACTTGACGCCGAACGGCAATCCGGCGGCCCGACCCGACTTCGGCTCGAAGTTCGGCCGCCTCGACCGGCGCGAGCAGGTGATGGCCTGCGTCCAGATCGCCAAGCGAGCGGGCCTCGATTTCCTCGTCCTCGATCAGACGCGGCCCGACATCGAGGTCCCGGTCGCCAGAGTGATCGTTCCGGGATTGCGGCACTTCTATCGCCGCTTCGGCCCCGGCCGACTTTACGATATCCCGGTAAAGCTCGGTTGGCTCGAGCGACCATTGTCGGAAACCGAGCTCAATCCGCTTCATCCCCACACCTGAGGTCATCGCGGCTTGCGCGCTCCCGGTACAAAGCGTGGGCAGCGGGCAGCGCCGGCAACTCTGTCCGCCCGGCTCGTCGGCCACGTCAGCCTGGAAGCGCAGGCGAGCGGAGAAATCGTCGCCTGCTTCGATGGCTTTTCGGTCGGGTTGGGGACGTTCGGCGCGGCCGCGGCAGAGCGCGCCCTGGGCCTACGCACAGGTCTGCCGCTGAGCTCGTTTGGGCCCGACGGCCGGGACGGCGACAAGGAAATTGATCTGTTGGTCCGACGCTTGGCCGCGCGCGGCCTGCTGGAGTACCGCCTCGGGGGGTCGCGCAAGGGCGAGGATAAGGTCGTCATCGAACCGCAGGTTCCCGGTTATTGGCCGCGGATGTCGCCGCTCGGCGATGCCGATGTTCTCGTCCTGTCGCGATTCGCCTATCTGCGACGGCGCGCCAACGAGATGGTCCTGGAATCGCCGCGCGCCGGCGCGCTTTTCAAGATTTGCAATCCGAAAATTGCAGCCGCCATGGCCATGCTTTCCGCGCCGCAACCGCTCAAACGGCTGCGACGCCAGGACGGATTTCCAGGGCTCGAGTTGCTCGCCCTGCTCGTCGACTGCCAAATCCTTTTCAAGATCGAGGCTGGCGGCGACGATGGCCTCCGACCTGCCGAGGGAGACGACAACCTCGTGCTCTGGGACTTTCACGATCTTGTGTTCCATGCGCGCAGCACGGAGGGCCGACACGCCAATCCGCTGGGGGGACTTTATCCATACGTTGACGTCATGAATCCGCTGCCGGCGGTGCGGCCACCCTGGCCCGGAAAGGCCATCGATCTGCGCAACTTCTCCGCTGCACCCGCGGAGCCGCTCTCGGGGTTCGCGAAGCTCTTGCGTGAACGTCATTCGATCCGCGACTTCGACCACCAGCGGCCGATCACGCTCGCCGAGTTGTCGCGGTTTCTCGACAGAACCGCGCGCGTCGTGTCGGAATTTAAGACGCCGCTCGATCCTGAAGGCGGCGGTCCGGTGCTCACCCACACCATGCGGCCGTATCCTTCGGCGGGGGCGGGCTATGAACTCGAACTTTATCTCGCCGTCGACGCATGTGAGGGACTTCCACGAGGATTCTACCACTATGACGCCGGCGGACACGCAATGGTGCCGATCGAGGTCCGTGCTCATGAGTTCGAAGCGCTTCTGAAGGGAGCCGAACTTGCAATGGGCGCGCCCGCCGCGCCCCAGATCCTGATCACCATCGCCGCGCGCTTCGGCCGGATTTCATGGAAGTACTCCTCGATCGCCTATGGGCTCATTCTGAAGGATGTCGGGGTACTGATCCAAACGTTCTATCTGATGGCCACCGACATGGGGCTCGGCGGCTGTGCGATCGGGAGCACCAATATCGAGCTGTTTGCCAAGATGACGGGGATCGCATTCCACGTCGAGGGCGCGGTGGGTCAGTTCGCGATCGGTCGCGGCACGAAACTGGTGGCTTCGGACTGACAATCTGCG